>Ga0315901_10000192_pt1 | contig 90174 bp, 81 predicted proteins | sample LakEriMetagenome_10_FD_203761 | JGI IMG/M metagenome (GOLD analysis project Ga0315901, IMG submission 203761) | Freshwater fungal communities from buoy surface, Lake Erie, Ohio, United States - Buoy 2 MA116 | ecosystem: Environmental > Aquatic > Freshwater > Lake | place: USA: Lake Erie, Ohio... | reverse complement strand
CCGTCGCCGCTCGGTGTGTTGGCCAGCACCGGATCCACCGCTCCGCCACCGGCGATGGTCCACATGTCGCCCGGATCGGCCGAGGCGGTGGGGACCGCCAGCGACACGGCAGCACCGATGGTGACGATCGCGACGATTCTCACGAGCGCGCGCATCGCCCGACAGTAGGTCGCGGCACGGTCGCCGCGTCGACCGGTCGGCGCGACGGTGGCGTCCGATGCACGGATCCCCCCGTGCGAGGGGACCTCAGCTGGTCATGCCGTTGAGGCCGACCAGGCCGCGGGCGAGCTCGATCTCGCCCATGTGGCGCAGGCCGTGCTGGTAGATCCAGCACTCCCAGCCGTCGAGCACCGTGATGCCCTGCGGGCCGGCCACGCGAGCGCTGTAGGTGCTCGCGATCTGCGGCGGGAACGGCGGCGGGATCACCACGCGGTCGAGCTCGGCCGGGTCCAGCGCCGCGAGGTGGGCGTGGCTGCGGGCGAACACGGCGCGCTGGTACTCGATGTACGCCTCGTAGTTCCCGATGCGCTGGTGGATCATCTCGTCGACGGTGCGGTGCTTGCCGTGGTCGTCGATCGTCATCTGCACCCGCGCCTGCCAGTCGGCGTTCCAGATCGGCGCCTGACCGGTGAGCATCATGAACGAGGCGTCGTGCATGTTCAGGTAGTGGAACAGGCTGAACGCGATCGGCAGCACGCCGGGCCGCTCGAAGTGGTTCACGTGCTCGAGGTCCATCGTGGTGACGGCCTGCTCGTAGAGCGACTCGAGCGCCTGCATCCGGCGCTGCAGCGAGTCCAGCACGAGCGCGTTCGTGGACGTGGTCGTCGGTGCGGTGGTGTCGGTCATGGGGTCACTCCCGGGCGAGCTCGGTGGCGGCGGTGGCGGCGACGTCGGCGGCGTCGCGCTTGGAACGGATGTCGAAGGTGACGGAGTGGATCGTGCCCGTGAACGGGAACGGGGCCTCGTAGTCGGACACCACCGGTGACAACGCGTCGCGCCCGATGTCGGTGCCGGTGCTGCCGAGCATCCGCACGATCTTCGGGATCGGCGCGGAGGCGAGGTCGTGGCCGTCGACACCGATGGTGAGCACGCCCGCCTTGCCGTCGCGGTCGAAGCGCGCCGTGATCGCGTGACGACCGGGCGCCACGTCGAGCGGCGCCGTCACCCGGGTGTGCGTGCCGAGCGCGTTGTAGTCGAAGTGGAGCCGGCCGTCCTGCACGAAGAACGAGTGGCCGACGTTGTGGCTGCCGCGTGCGTAGATCACGCCCTCGAACCCGGCGTCGACGGTGACGTCGGCCGTGACGGTCCACGCCCGCGCGCCGAGCGACGGCGACGGGTCGCTCGGGATGTGCGACAGCGGCGGCACGTAGGTGTAGGTGGAACGTGCGTGCACGGTGCCCGGTCGCGGGGCGCCGCCGAACAGCTCGATCGTGCGGTCGTCGAGCGGCAGCACGCCCTTGTCGCCGGCCTCGATCCACCACAGCTCCACCAGCTCCTGCAGCTTCGCCGGGTGCTCGTCGGCGAGGTCGTGGCACTCGCTCACGTCGGCGTCGAGGTGGAACAGACCCCAGCGGTCCTGCTCGAACGGCTGACCGGCCTCGTGGTACGTGGTCGCCTTCCAGCCGTCGGCCCAGATGCCGCGGTGGCCCATCTGCTCGAAGTACTGCACGCGGCGCGGCGGCGGCGCGGCCGGATCGGCGAAGGTGGGCACGATGCTGCGGCCGTGCATCGGCAGCTGCTCGTGGCCGCCGAACGACTCCGGTGCCGGACAGCCGGTGATCTCCAGCAGCGTCGGCGTGATGTCGACCGCGTGGCAGAACTGGGTGCGCACCCCACCGGCCACGTCGGCGCCGATGCCGGCGGGCCAGTGCACCACCAGCGGGTCGCGCACGCCGCCGCCGTAGGTGTTCTGCTTGTACCAGCGGTACGGCGAGTTGCCGGCCTGCGCCCAGCCCCACGGGTAGTTGCTGTGCGAGTGCGGACCGCCGATGTCGTCGAGTCGGTTGGCGACGATGTCGTCGATGTCCTCCCACATCCCGTTGAAGAAGCTGAACTCGTCCATCACGCCGAACGGACCACCCTCGCGGCTGGCACCGTTGTCGCTCATGACGAGCAGCACCGTGTCGTCGAGCAGCCCGCGATCCTCGAGATAGCCGACCAGCCGCCCGATCTGGTCGTCCGTGTGCTCGAGCATCGCCGCGAACGCCTCCTGCAGGCGGCAGGCGAACGCGCGCTGGTTGTCCGTGAGATCGGTCCAGCGGGGCACACCGGGGTTGAGCGGCGCGAGCGTGGTGCCCTCGGGCACCACCCCGAGCTCGATCTGCCGCGCGAACCACCGCTCGCGCCACACCTCGTAGCCCTCGTCGAACGCGCCGCGCCACCGATCGAGGTACTCGCGCGGCGCCTGGTGCGGGGCGTGCATCGCGCCGAACGCGCAGTAGAGGAAGAACGGCCGGTCGGGCCGCACGCTCACGAGGTCGTTGATGTACGCGATCGACTGGTCGACGACGTCCTCGCTGACGTGGTAGCCGTCCTCGGGGCGACCGGGCGGGTCGATGTGCGTGTTGTCGCGGGTGAGCTCGGGGAAGAACTGGTCGGTCTCGCCCTGCAGGAACCCGTAGAACTTGTCGAAGCCCTTCTGCAGCGGCCAGTTGGTGTGCGGGCCCGCGGCCGAGGTCTCCTCCATCGGCGCCAGGTGCCACTTGCCGGTCGCGAACGTGGCGTAGCCGTGCTCGCGCAACAGCTCGGCGAGCGTGGCGGCGCGCTTGGAGATGCCACCGCGCATGTGCGGGAAGCCGGTGCTCCAGTTGCTGACACCGCGCATGCCGACGCTGTGGTGGTTGCGTCCGGTGAGCAGACAGGCACGCGTGGGCGAGCAGAGCGCGGTGGTGTGGAAGCTCGTGTACCGCAGGCCGTTCGCGGCGAGACGGTCGACGTGCGGGGTGCGCAACGTGCTGCCGTACGAACCGAAGTGGGAGAAACCCAGGTCGTCGAGGACGATCATCACGACGTTCGACCGCCCGAGCCCGGCGGGCGGGTCGGGCCACCACGGCGTGGAGTCGCGCTGCGTACGGCCGATGTACCCGCGGAACCCGGGCTCGTAGATGCTGCTCATGCCCAACCTCCGGCGTAGGCGGTGAACTGCCCGGTCGTGAAACGGCTGGTGCCGTCGACGTAGGGGGCACAGAAGTGGGCGAACTCCTCCATCGTGCCGAGACGGCCGAGGGGCACCTGCGCCTCGAGCTTGGCGCGCACGGCAGGGTCGTCGGCGCCGCTCGCACGACGGAACTCGGGGAAGTCCATGAAGTTGGTGCCCACGGCGTTCACCTGGATGCCGTGGCGGGCGACCTCGTGGGCGACGTTGCGCACGAGGTGCGTCGCGCCGGCGCGGGCCGACGAGTACAGCGGCGCCCCGGGTGTGGCCCGTGCGGCGCTCGCGCTGGTGATGACGAGCACCTGGCCGCCCTGCTGCTCGATCATCGGCACCAGCGCCGCCTTCAGGAACTCGTACGGGGCGATCATGCAGCCCTCGATCACCGAGCGGTAGTCGTCGACGGAGGAGTTGGTGAAGCGGCCGGTGACGATGAGGCCGGTGAACGCGGTGGCCGAGTCGATCCGGCCGAAGCGCGCGACACCCGCCTCGACGAGCCGCTGGGCGGCGCCCGGCACGGCGAGGTCGCGCACGCCGGTGACGACCTCCACCGCGGCGCCCTGCGACTCCAGCTCGGCGACGAGGTCGGCGGGCGGATCGCCCAGCACCAGGTCGTGCCCGCGCGCGGCGAGCACGCGCGCGAGATCCGGTCCGACGTAGAAACCTGCCCCGGCCACGAGGGCCACGCGACGTTCCGTCATGGCTGCACCCTATGTTCTGTCATATATTGTGTCAATAGTTGCACCGGGAAACCGCCTGCCCTGCGGCGACGTCCGAACGAGCATGCGCACCATGCAGACGCCCTCGCACCTCCCCGGTCACCGGGCGATCCTCCCACGTCGCGGCCGGGTCGCGGGCACCCTCACCGGCATCGTGGCCGGCATCGTGGCCGGCATCGTGGCCGGCATCGTGGCCGGCGAGTCGGTCTCGAGCGTGCCGGCCGGGGTGGTCGCCACCCTGTCGATCAGCGACGGGTCTGCAGTTCGCGGTCGCCACCGGCTGACGTGCCGTCGGGCGGGTCGTCCGACGCACCGAGCGGGTCCCGACGCCGGCGTCGTAGGCTGGCACGATGCCCGAGGCTCCCACCCGTCCGACCACCGGCGCCGCGGCGTCGGGTCGACGGCGCCCGCGCAGCGACGCGGACGCGGCCCCGAACACCGAGACCGACGCCAGCCAGGACGGTCGTCACGCCCGCCGCGACCGGAACCGCTACGCCGTGGTCGACGCCTACCTCGAGCTCGTCCGCGAGGGCGACCCGCGCCCCAGCATCGCCGCGGTGGCCGAGCGCTCGGGCGTGTCGCACCGCAGCGTGTTCCGCTACTTCGCCGACAAGGACGAGCTCGCCCGCACCGCGATCGAACGCCAGCAGGCGTTCGCGAGCCCGCTCGTTCCGCTCACGGTGGGGCCGGGCGCGCCGCTCGACGAGCGCATCGACCGCTTCGTCGAACGGCGCCTCGAGCTGTTCGCGGCCATCGCTCCCGTCGCCCGCCTCTCCCGCTCGCTGGCCCCCACCCAGGCCGTACTCGACGAGGAGCTGCGGTCGTCGCGATCGTTCCTGCGCGGCCAGCTCCGCCACCTGTTCCGTACCGAGCTGGAGGTGATGGACGAGTCGCAGCGGGCGATCGTGCTCGCGGCGCTCGACGCGCTGTGCTCGTTCGAGGCGGTCGACCTGATGCGCCGCGACCAGGGTCTGTCGGGCGCGCAGACCGCTGCGGCGCTGCGGTTCGCGATCCAGCGGCTCCTCACCGCCTGACCGGGCCGTCATCACCGACTCTTGTCACGTCGACTGACAATTGATACGGTGACCCCGTGCCTCGCTACGGGATGATCGACTTCGACTACGCCGGCCGGCTGGCGAACTGCCCGCCCGACGAGGACGGCCCGGTGTTCATGGTGAACTACATGAACTACCGCGAGCGCGCCGACTACGGCGACGGCTCCGACGGCGGCCGCAGCGGGCGCGAGGCCGACGACGAGTACGCCCCGGTCGACGTGCTCGACGACATCGGCGCCGTCGTCGCGTACTTCGGCGACGTGATCGACGACCAGACCTCCACCGGCTGGCACCGCATCGGCATCGTGCAGTACCCGACGCGGCGCTCGTTCATCGAGATGCAGTCACGCCGTGACTTCCGCGACAAGCACACGCACAAGGAAGCGGGCATGGACCACACGATCGTGTTCGGCGTGCCGGTCCACCTGGTGCGGTCGGCCTCCGAGGCCGGCCACGCCGACCGCGTGGTGTTCGACCTCGTCCGCCACGAGCGCGGCCTCGGCACCCCGGCGCCGCAGCAGGCGACCGGACCGGTGGAGGGCACGATCATGGGCGACGGCCGCACCTGGACCGAGCTGCGCATCAGCTGGCTCGGCGCCGGCGACGACCTGCCGCCGCTCGACGACGTCGACGACCGCGAGCGCGTGGTGGTGCGCACGTCCATCGACCGGATCCGCACCCTCGTCGCCGCGGCGGACGGGGCACACGGAACGCCCGGGTCGTGAGGGGTCGGGCGTGAAGGTCACCCTCCTCGGCACCGGCAGCCCGATCCCCGATCCGCGACGGGCGGGCCCGTCGCAACTCGTCACCGCCGACGGCCTCACCGTGCTCGTCGACTGCGGCCGCGGCGTGCTCATGCGGCTCACCGCCGCGGGCGTCCTGCCACCGTTCCTCGACGGCCTCCTCATCACCCACCTCCACAGCGACCACATCACCGACCTCGGCGACGTCATCACCACCCGCTGGGTGATGAGCCCCGGCCCGAACCCGCTGCGCGTGTGGGGCCCACCCGGCACGCAGGAGGTGGTGGACGGCACGCTCGCCTCGCTGCGCCCCGACATCCGCTACCGGATCGACCACCACGCCGACATCACCCAGGGTCCGGTCGTGGAGGTGGTGGAGGTGTCCCCCGGCGAGGTGTTCCCCGTGGGCAGCGCCACCGTGCGGGTGGGCGCCACCGACCATCGTCCCGTCGAGCCCACCGTGGCGTTCCGGATCGAGGTGGGCGACACCTCGGTCGTGATGGGCGGCGACGGGGTGCCGTGCGCCGGGCTGGACGAGCTGTGCCGCGGCGCCACCGCGTACGTCCAGACCGTGATCCGCGACGACCTCGTGAAGCTCGTGCCGATGCAGCGGCTGCAGGACATCCTCGACTACCACTCCACCGTCGCCCAGGCGGCCGAGACCGCGGCACGTGCCGGCGTGGGCACGCTCGTGCTCACGCACTACGTTCCCGCGCTGCAACCGGGCCAGGAGGACGAGTGGCGGGCCCTCGCCGCGCCACACTTCGACGGACCGATCGTGCTCGGCGACGACCTCACGTCCGTCGAGCTCTGACCCGACCCATCCCGATCGCGACCCGATCACGATCCGACCCACCGCCTGGGAGATGCCCGTGGAGATCCTCCGCACCCCCGACGAGCGCTTCGTCGACCTGCCCGGGTTCGACGTCGAGCCGAACTACGCCGAGATCACCGCCCTCCCCGGCGACCCGCGGTCGGGCACGCTGCGGGTGCACTACGTGGACGAGGGCCCACGCGACGCGGCACCGGTGCTGCTCCTGCACGGCGAGCCCACCTGGAGCTACCTGTACCGGCACATGATCCCGGTGCTCGTCGGTGAAGGTCACCGCGTGATCGCACCCGACCTGGTCGGCTTCGGACGCAGCGACAAGCCCGCGTCCACCGACGACTACACCTACGCCCGCCACGTCGCCTGGATGAGCGAGTTGCTCTTCGGACACCTCGACCTCTCCGGCATCACGTTCTTCGGGCAGGACTGGGGCGGCCTCGTCGGACTGCGGCTCGTGGCCGCCGCGCCCGAGCGCTACGACCGGGTGGTGGTCGGCAACACCGGCCTCCCGGTGGGCGACGGCAAGCTGAGCGAGGCGTTCCTGAACTGGCAGCGCTTCAGCCGCGAGTCGCCGGTGTTCCCCATCGGCGGCATCGTGAACGGTGGCTGCACCACCGACCTCCCACCCGAGGTGATCGCCGCCTACGACGCGCCGTTCCCGGACGACACGTACAAGGCCGGCGCGCGCATCTTCCCCTCGCTCGTGCCGAGCACGCCGGACGACCCGGCCAGCACCGACAACGCAGCCGCGTGGGAGGTGCTCGAGCGGTTCGAGAAGCCGTGGCTGTGCGCGTTCAGCGACGGCGACCCGGTCACCCGCGGCGGCGAGGGGCCGTTCATGCGGCGCATCCCCGGTGCCGCCGGGCAGCCGCACACCACGATCGCCGGCGGCGGCCACTTCCTGCAGGAGGACCGCGGCCCCGAGCTGGCGGCGGTCATCGCCCGCTTCATCGAGCAGACTCGCTGACGATGTACGGCTCGATCCGCCACCAGATCCGCATCGCGCGCAGCGCCGACGACGTGTGGGCGCTCGCGGGCGACCCGACGAAGCTGCACACCTGGTTCCCCGGCATCGTCGACTGCACCGTCGACGGCACCACCCGCGTGATCACCACGGGCGCCGGGCTGCCGATGCCCGAGCAGATCCTGCAGTGCGACGCCACCCAGCGACGCTTCCAGTACCGCATCACCGCACCGATCTTCCGCGACCACCGCGGCACGATCGACGTGATCGAGCTCGGCCCCGACGAGTGCCTGGTCGTGTACTCCACCGACTGCGACCCGCGCACGATGGCCCTCGTGATCGGTGGCGGCAGCGCGGGAGCGCTCGCCGAGCTGAAGCGCCAGATGGAACAGGAGCAGCACTGATGGGACGCAAGATCCTCTTCATCACCACCGACCAGCAGCGCTACGACACCCTCGGCTGCAACGGCGGCACGTACGCCCGCACGCCGGTGATCGACGCCGTCGCCGCGCAGGGGGTGCGCTACGAGCGGGCGCACCCGCAGAGCGTGGTGTGCATGCCGTCGCGCAGCACCATGCTCACCGGCCAGCACGTCAGCACGCACGGCGTGTGGATGAACGGCGTGCCGTTGCCGGAGGACGCGCCGTCGGTCGCCGAGGTGCTCCACGACGCCGGGTACCGCACGGCCATCATCGGCAAGCCGCACTTCGAGCCGTTCCTCGACCCCTTCGCCCGCTTCGCCGAGAACGGCTTCGCCCGCAACGGCACGTTCGGACCGCACCGCGGCTTCGAGCACTTCGAGTCGGCCACCCACGGCGCCGCCGGACCGCTGCACTACGCACGATGGCTCGCCACGCACCACCCGGAGGCCGTCGGCATGTTCTACCCCGTGCTCGACGGGCTGCTGGAGGTGAACGCGATGGGCGGCGGCGACACCGGCGCCCCGCAGGCGTGGCACAACGCGATCCCGAAGGAGTGGTACCACACGGACTGGGTGGCCGACCGCACGATCGCCTGGCTGGACTCGCTGCAGGCCGACGACGACTGGTTCTGCTGGATGAGCTTCCCCGACCCGCACCACCCGTGGGACCCGCCGAAGGACGAGATCGGTCGCATCGACTGGCGCGACCTGCCGCTGCCGGAGAACTACATCGCCGACGCCACCGAGCGCGAGCGCGTGATCGACGCGAAGCCGCGCCACTACCGCGCCTGGTACGACGGCCGCCTCGTGAGCAACTACGAGGCCCCGCTCGCGTGGGCACCGGCCACGCTCACGGCCGACCAGCTGCGCGAGGTGACCGCGCTCAACGCCGTCGAGTGCGAGCTCATCGACGAGGCGATCGGCCGCGTGCTCGACGCGATCCGCGCCCGCGGGTGGGACGACGACGTCGACATCGTGTTCACCACCGACCACGGCGAGCTCGGCGGCGACTTCGGTCTGCTGTTCAAGGGGCCGTACCACGTCGACGGCCTGATGCGACTGCCGCTGATCTGGCGGCCCGCACCGTCGGCCGCGGCCACGCCGTCCACCGTCACCCGACCGGTCGGCCTCGTCGACCTCGCGCCCACCTTCTGCACGATCGCCGGCCTGCCGGTGCCCGAGTGGATGGAGGGCCGCCCGTTGCCGGTGGACGACGGCGACGCGGACACCCGCGGGTTCGAGCGCGTGCTCACCGAGTGGGACAGCGACCTGTTCGGGGTGAACGTCCACCTGCGCACCATCACCCGCGACGGCTGGGTGTGCACCACCTACCTGCCGGGCAGCAGCCACGACGGCACCGAGGGCGAGCTGTACGACCTGGCGAACGATCCGCTCCAGCGCGAGAACCGCTGGGATGATCCCTCGCTCGCGTCGCTGCGCAGCGATCTCGTCGCCGACCTGTGGGACCACCAGCCGCCGATGCGCTCGCCGCTGCCCACCGTGCAGGCGCCCGTCTGACACGTCCGCCAGGGGTACCGTCGCGACCGGTGACGACCCCGAGCGCATCCGGCGCGACCATCGACCCACCGTCCGCGAACGGCGGGAACGGCGGGAACGACGCGAACGACCCGAACGGTCACGGGCGCGCGGGCTGGACCCGGTTCGTGCCCATCGTCGACCAGCTTCGCGGCTACGAACGTCGCTGGCTCCTGAACGACGCCGTCGCCGGCGTCGTGCTGGTGAGCCTGCTCGTACCCGCCGGCATGGCCTACGCACAGGCGTCGGGCCTGCCGGCGGTGACAGGGCTCTACGCGACGATCGTGCCGCTGCTCGTGTACGCGCTCGTGGGGCCGTCGCGGGTGCTGGTGATGGGGCCCGACTCGGCGCTCGCGCCGCTCATCCTCGCCGCGATCGTGCCGCTGGCCGCCGACGACCCGGCCGAGGCGATCGCGCTCGCCGGCACGCTGTCGATCATCGTCGGCCTCGTCGGGGTGCTCGCCGGTCTGGCGCGGTTCGGGTTCCTCGCGGAGCTGCTGTCCACACCGGTGCGCTACGGCTACCTCAACGGCATCGCGCTCGCGATCGTGGTCGCCCAGCTGCCGAAGGCGTTCGGGTTCTCCGTCGACGCCGACGGCATCGTCGACTCCGCCCGCGCCTTCGTGGACGGTGTCGTCGACGGCGCGACGAACGGCTGGGCGCTCGGCATGGCCGCCGGGAGCCTCGCGGTGATCCTGGTCCTCGGCCGGATCACCCGCCTGATCCCCGGGGTGCTCGTGGCCGTCGTCGGCTCGATCGTGGTCACGCTCGCGGCGGGACTCACGACCGACGACCTCGCGCTCGTGGGCGACCTCCCCGCCGGCTTCCCGACGCCGAGCCTGCCGTCGACCGACTGGGACGACATCTCGGCGATGTTCGCCGCGGCGCTCGGGATCTCCTTCGTCGCCTTCGCCGACACGAGCGTGCTCGCCCGCGTGTTCGCGCTCAAGCGCGGCGCGAAGGTGGACTCGAACCAGGAGCTCGTCGCGCTCGGCCTCGTCAACGTCACGAGCGGCTTCTTCCAGGGTTTCCCGGTGAGCGGCAGCTCGTCGCGCACCCCGGTCGCCGAGGCCGCGGGTGCACGCACCCAGCTGACGGGCGTGATCGCCGCGCTGGTGCTCACCGCGCTCGTCGTGTTCGGTGCCGGCGCGTTCCGGAACCTCCCGCAGGCCACCCTCGCCGCGGTCGTGATCGCCGCAGCGCTGCGACTGTTCGAGATCGGCGGCACGCTGCGCCTGGCCCGGCTGCGCCGCAGCGAGTTCCTGCTCTCGACGGCGGCCTTCGTGGCCGTCGCGCTGTTCGGCGCGATCACCGGTGTCGGCATCGCGATCGCCCTCTCGGTGCTCAACTTCCTCCGCAAGGCGTGGATGCCGCACACGACGGAACTCGTGCGCGTGGACGGCCTCAAGGGCTACCACGACGGCGACCGCCACCCCGAGGGCCGGCGCGTGCCGGGCCTGCTGCTCTACCGCTTCGACGCACCGCTGTTCTTCGCCAACGCCCGCTTCTTCGTCGAGGACGTGCTCCAGCGGGTCGACGCCGCACAGACCGCGGGACGCCCGGTGCAGGTGGTGGTCGTCACCGCCGAGCCGATCACCGACGTCGACGTCACCGCGATCGACGCGTTGGAGGAGCTGGTGCGCGACCTGGCGGCGCGCGACGTGACGTTGCGCTTCGCCGAGCTGAAGGGCCACGTGCGCGAGCGGCTGGAGGCCGCCGGGGTGATCGAGCTCATCGGGCGCGAGCACCTGGCGCGCACGACCGGTCAGGCGGTGCGGACGTGGGTGGACGAGAGCGGCGTCGAGTGGGTCGACTGGGAGGACCGCAACGGCACCAACGGCACCAACGGCACCAACGGAACGAACGGCACGGACGGCACGGACGGCACCGACCGTTGACGTCGTGGGCTCGACGCCCGGGCCGCGACGCACCGCACCCCGCCGCCGCCACCCGGGGCGCGGCGCTCAGGCGGCGGTGAGGGCGCGCAGGTCGGGTGGGCCGCGGCGGGCGGCCTCGGCGTCCGGATCGGGACACCGCTCGCTCACCGCGTCACCCGGGACCCACGGCCTCGGGCACGGGCGGTGCGTCACGTGTGCCACCCACCGAGCCACGTAGTCGGCCGTCGCCCACGCCCCGCTGCCCTGCAGGTGCACGCGATCGGGCGAGTACCACGCACCGTTGGGCGCGGCGTAGGCGCGCCAGTCCGCCATCTGCAACTCCGGCCAGGCCCCGCTCGACGCCAGCGAGCGCAGCACGGCGTTGTTCTGCGCATACGTGCGCAGCTGCGTGCCGGTGCCCTCGCTGAACGTGAGCCACACCACGACGCGCGCGCCTCGTGCACGTGCGGCGGCGAGCACGGCCTCGGCGGACGAGGCGAACGTCGAGGCGCTCTCGTTGTAGCCGACCCTCAGCACGACCACGTCGATCGGGCCCGGTGCGCTCCGGATCGCTTCGACGGCCGTGCTGGGCACGAGCCCGGTGAACGCGCTGCGACACGAGGGCCGCACGAGGCGGCGACACGGTGCGGCGTCGAGGCGGGACACCATGCCTTCGAGCGCTCGCTGCGACGCCGGGACCACGTCGAGCGCGGCGAGGGTCGAGTCGCCCACGAGCAACACCCGCGGCGGCGGGGGCGGGGAGTTCGGAGGCGACGGTCGGGTCGCCGCCACACGGGCGCCGGTGAACCAGCCCGACACGTCGACCACGAGGTCGGTCCCGGCGTTGGCGTACCAGGCGAGTCCCCGCTCGGACAGACCCGTGATCGCCGCGTTCGCGACCACCGTGTTGCGGCCGGGGGAGTTCACCGTCGAGGTCGGTGGTCGCGCGGTGCCGGCGGCGTGGGCGGTGACGAACCCGGCGGCGTCGGCGAGATCGAGGGTGACGTTGGTGACGAGCGCGGCCGCACCCGGGAGGTCGACCGCGACCTCGCGGGTGCCGTCCGGCCACACCCGCGGACCGTCGCTGCGTGTGTCCACGAGCCGCTGCGGCGCTGCGGCCACGAAGAGACCGGCGGTCGACACCGGGGCGGACGGTCCGGTGAACCACCCGACGAGGTCGACCACGAGGTCGGAGGCCACCGACGTGCCGATCGTGATGCCGGCCGGCGACGCGGGGACGACGACGGACGCAGCCACGGCACTGCCCGTGCCGTCCGGGTTCACGATCGACGTCTCGGCCGGAGGTGCTCCCGCCGCCCGCGCCGTGACGAAGCCCGGGCGGCGCGCTCCGACGCTGGTGACGTTCACCACGAGGGCCAGCGCATCGGCGGCCACCGCCGCCGGGCGCGCCACGGTGATCTCACCGCCGGCGAGCACCCCCGCACCGGTCTCGCGGGTGTCGAGCAGGCGCTGCGGCTCGGCCGGCACGAAGCGCCCGGCCGCGCTCGAGCTCGCCGGCACGAACGCACCGGAGACGTCCACCACCACGTCGGTGTCGGCGGGCGAGAACAGGTCGATCGCGCCATCGACCGACAGCGGCACGATCGCCGCGTTCGCCACCGCCACACCGCGCCGGGCGTTGACGGTGGAGGTGGTGGGCCGCGTGGCGCCGGCCGGCCAGGCCGTGAGGTAGGTGTCGGTCGTGGCGTTCACCACCGTGACGGTCACCGCCGCGGCGGTCGCACCGACCGGCACCCCGGCGCGTCCGGTCACCTGCACCCGGACGGTCCCGGTGCCGACCGGCGTGCACCCGCAGTCGGCGTCGCGGGTGTCGGCCAGTCGCTCCGGGCCGACGGGGACGTAGCGGGCGGGCGGGGCGATCGCGACGGGGGCGGGCGACGCCGCTCGTGCCGCCGGGACCGGCGCCCCCGCCGGCATCACAGCGAGGCACGCCGGAGCGACGACGGCGGCGAGCACCGCCGCCCGCACCCGGCGCGATCTCATCCGCCACCTCGTGCACCGGCGTCCTGCCGGACATCACGCCGAGCGTCACACCCGACGACCTGCTCGACGTGGGGCGTCATGGTCATCGCGGGACGAAGCTCTGCGGCCTCGAACCTCCCTCGTCGTGCAGCAGTTCCATCGGGCTCCGGCCACCGTCGATGTAGCCGAGCGCGTAGGCGCCGACCTCGTACCCCAGCAACCGCTGGATCCGTTCGGGCATCGCCCGCACCTCGTCGAGCGTGTACGTGAGGTACTGGTTCTCCTCCTGGCGCAGCCAGCCGAGCACGTAGTCGATGTTGATGCCGATGCGGGTGGCGTCGGTGCGGTTCGCGCCGCCACCGTGCACGGTCGACCCGAGGTACATCACCACCGACCCGCGGGGCATCTCGGCGGGCAGGCTCTCCTCGGGTCGGTAGCGCTGCTCGTCGGGCGTGCGATGGCTGTCGGGCACCACACGGGTCGCGCCGTTCGCCTCGATGAAGTCGGTGAGCGCCCAGATCGTGCTCACCTCGACGTCGACGTCGCGGGGGAACGGGAAGAAGTCGAAGCACCAGTGGTCGCGGTGGAGCATCTGCGCGGGCGAACCGGGGCCGATCGCGATCGACTGGGTGAGGTGCAGTTGGAACGTGGTCTTCTTCGGCCAGAGCGTCGCGTCGACGACGTCGAGCACGACCGGGTGCGCCACGAGCGCGGCGCTCGACGGCACCCGCACCAGCAGCCGACCGGTGCGGCGGGTCGCCCGGCCCGAGAAGTCGTCGGCCCCGGGCGGGGTCTCCTCGATCCAGGGCGCGAGCTCGGCGGCCAGACGGTCGCAGAGTTCGTCGTCGATCAGCCGCTCGATGATCACGGCACCGTGGGCACGCAGCAGCGCCGACACCTCGTCGGCGGGGGTGTCCGCCGAGCACCGCGGGATCGGACGGGTGGCGACCGTTTCGCTCGAGCTCATGTCCCGAACGGTAGCCAGCCGAGCTCGGCCCGCCGGACGTGTGGCCCGTCAGCGAGCGGCCGCGGCGACGTTCGCGGCACCGGCCGCGAGCGTCGCCGACATGCGGCCGACGAGCCGGCGCATCATCGCCCGGACGAGCCAGCCCGTCCCGCGGATCGCGGGCCGGAACGACGAGCACCAGGTGCTGTCGGTGCCGTGCTGTCGGTGCCGTGCTGTCGGTGCCGTGCTGTCGGTGCCGTGCTGTCGGTGCCGGTGATGTCGTCCGGGTTCGGCGGCCCTGGTCGCCCCGGTCGCCCTGAACGCCGGCCGCGTCAGCGCGACCGGAAGCGGTCGAGCTGACGGCGCTCCTTCTTCGTGGGCCGCCCCGTCGCCCGGGGGCGCTCGAACAGCGGCCGCACGAACTCCTCCCGCGGAGGCGGCGGCGGGCTGTGGTCGACGATGCACTCCGCCGCGATCGCCGCGCCGACCCGCTTCTCGATCACCCGCACCACCTCGAGCACGCGCTCGCGGCCGGCGACGGTGACCGCGACCCGGTCACCGACCCGCACCGTGGTGGCGGCCTTCGCCGGCGCGCCGTTCACCCGGACGTGACCGCCCCCGCACGCGTCGGTGGCCGCGGTGCGCGTGGGGTACACCCGCACCGCCCACAACCACTTGTCGACCCGGGTGCCGTCCACCGAGGGGTACCATCGCGCATGGCCGCCGCCAAGTTGAAGTCCTCCTCCGTCGACCGCACCCGGCACGTGGTGCTCGTGCAGGTCGACGACACCGACGAGATCCAGGTCGTCACCGCCGGCCGCGACGAGGCCGAGGCGCTCGCCAGCGCCGTGGTCGACGCCGCCGCATCGCTCAGCACCATCGTGCTCCCGATCGGCGAGGTCGGGTCGCGTGGTCACACCGTGATCGGCCACATCGTGCTCGACCTGGCCAAGGCCCGCCGCACCGCCGTGCGTGTCGAGTCGCAGACCCTGCACGCCGCGTCGATGGGCATCAAGAAGTGACCGTCCTCCGACGACCCACCCTGCGCTGACCCACCTGCGCTGACCCACCCTGCGCTGACCGGCGCGCTGCACCTCCCTCCGACGCACGTCGGTGGGGACGGTCAGCCGTCGAGCAGAGCCAGCCGGCGGGCTTCGTGCACCGCGGCGCCGCGGGTGCCGACCGCCAGCTTGGACATGCAGCGCTCCAGGTGCGCACCCACCGTCCGCACGCTGATGTAGAGCCGCTCCGCGATCTCCTTGTTGGTGAGCCCCTCGGCCACGCACTCGAGCACCTCGACCTCGCGGCCGGTGAGCAGGCCGTTGCTGCGCTGCGGCGCGCGCCGCCCACCAGCGGCCCGCCACTCCTGCTCCGCCTCGGCCACCACCCCGAACGCGCCGAGCACCCGCGCCTCGTCGGCCACCCCCTCGATCGCCGCGAGGTCGCGGCGCAGCGACGCCGCCGCGAGCCGGCACCGCACCACCTCCACCGGGGAGGGGACGGCCGCCCATGCATCGGCAGCGGCCGCCCACGCCTCCTGCCAGCCGTCGCGGTCGCGGAGCCGGAGCGCTGCAACGTGCGCCGCCACGGCCGCGAGTTCGGCGCCGACGACCTCGGGTGTCGCGACCGTCGGCTCGGGCTCGTCGGGGGCCGCGGCGCGCCACCACGCGAGCAGCAGCCGCCAGCGACCGACGGTGTCGCCCTCGGCGACGCGGGCGAGTCCCTGGCGTGCGGCCGCCGTCGCATCACGACGATCGCCCCCGGCGAGCGCGACGGCCGACGCCACCACCCAGCGCTCGCCCACGACCTCCGGCAGCTCGCCGACCGGCGCGGCGGCCACACGCTCGAGCAGCATCCGCGCCCGGGGGAGCTCGCCGCGCAGCAGCGACAGCGAGGCGTCCACGAGATCGAGGTGCGCCACCGGGTCGGCCGACATGCGCATCCGGCGGGCGTCGGCGATCGCCGCCTCGGCCTCGTCGAGGCGGCCGAGGGCCACGAGGGCGCCGCACCGGCCGACCGCGAGCTGGTCGCCGAGCGCCTCCAGGCCGCGCACGCGCAGCCGATCGAGCTCGGCCGTCGCCGCCCGTTCGACGTCGGCGGGACGTCCGGCACGCCACAGCACGAACACGCGGTTGCTCGCGAGCCGCGCCTCGGTCGCAGCGTCACCCGCGCGGGCGGCAGCGTCGAGCGCCTCGTCGAAGTGTCCGAGCGCACCGTCGACGTCACCCTCGATCGCCCCTGCGAGCCCGAGCGCACCGGCGGCGTTCGCGACGGCGGCGAGGTCGTCGATCTCGCGCGCCTCGGCGAGCGCCGCAGCGGCCCGGTCGGCCGCGCCCGCCGGGTCGTCGAGCACCCGTCGGAGCGAGTCGACCACGAGCACCTCGACGTGTTCGCGGCAGGGCGGTGCGTTGATCGACAGTGCCCGGTCGAGCGCCTCGTCGTGACCGGCCAGCCCCGCCTCCAGCCGGGCCCGGTAGCTCACGAGGAGCGTTGCGAGCTGGCCGCGATGATCGGTCCGCTCGAGCCGCGGCAGCAACCGGGCCGCGAGCGCCTCGGCCTCGTGCCGGTCGCCGGCCACCAGGGAGAGTTCACCCGCCCGACGCCCGAGCCGGCCCAGCGCGCCGCCACCACCGACCTCGATCGCCCGGCGCAGCGCCGCGGCGGCGGTCTCGACCGCGTGGGAGGCGACGGCCTCGTCGGCGGCACGCTCCCACGCGTCGCAGGCCTCGACCGGCCGGTCGGCGAGTTCCCACGCCGCCGCGCTCACGGCCGCGGGCGCCTCGGCGTCGAGCAGGGGCGCGAGGCTCGCCGCGGTCGTGGCCACGACGTCGGGCCGCGCCCGCCGCGCGGCGGCCACCCAGAGGTCGGCCGCCGGGACCGGACCGGCGCCCGGCCGCGACGAGCTGATCAGCACCTGCCGACCGAGCAGCGCGTCCCACACCTGCGGGGCGACGCCCAGCGCTGCCGAGAGCCGCGACGACGGCAGCCACCCGTCACCCACCGCCGCTGCGACCACCGCCGCCGGCGCGAGCGGGTCGATGCCGTCGAGGAGCGTGGCGAGCGTGCGCTCGGCGTCGCCCGCCGCAGCGAGCGCCAGCGCGAGCCCGGGACGCCCACCGGCCGCGTCGACGACCGCCCGGACCGACAGGTCGTCGAGACCGGACGCGGCCTCGCGCACCACCGCCTCCAGGTCGTCCGGGCCGAGCGGGGTCACGACCAGTGCTCCCTCGCACACCGCGTCGAGGCCCTGCGGCGCCGCACCGGACACCTCGGACCGACCGGCGAACAGCACCAGCACGGGGACGTCGTCGAGCAGCGGGACGAGCCCGCCGAGGAGGCGCGTGGTGGACGCATCGGCACCGTCGACGTCGTCGACGAACAGCACGAGCGGCTCGTCGGCGGCGGCACGCACGCGGCGCGCCAACCCGGCGAGCAGCCCGAGCCCGGCAGCGTCGCCCGCCGCCGCGCCGTCGTCGAGCCACGCCTGCACGTCGCCGGGCACCCCGCGAAGGAGACCGGCCATCGGCTCGTACGGCAGCGGTGCCCGCCGGGAACACCGACCGGCCCACCACTGGTGGGCGAGGCCGCGGCGACGCAGTTCGTGACGCAGTTCGGCGGCGATCCGCGAGGCCCCGGCGCCGGGGCTGCCGTGGACGACGACCGCTCGGCCCGCCGACTCGCTCCGGCACGCGGCGAAGGCCGCGACCAGGCGTTCGAGCACCTGGTCGCGACCACGGAGCCGGCTCTCGCCGACCGGGTTGCCGGGTGGCAGCATCGGGGGTCAGGTTGCCACACGAGGTGCACGGCCGCGCACGGCGGACGCACGCAGGCGTGCGCGACCGGCGAGCTCACCGGACCGTGCGCCAGACCCGACGGCACCGGAGGAGATCGATCTCGGCCTGCGTCACCACCCGATCGAGGCGCTGCAACGCAGGAGGCGCGACCACGAACGGTGCCTGGGCGTCCGCACGGCCACCGCGCAGCACCGTCAGCCGGGGCCGGGCGGACCGCGGCGGGGCCGGACGGAAGGTGACCACGGGGTGGTCGGGGGCGGGACGGTCGGGGGCGGGACGGACGGGGGCGGGACGGACGGGATCGGAACGAACGGGATCGGGACGGACGGGATCGGAACGAACGGGATCGGAACGGTCGTGCACGGGGAGCTCCTCGGCGGGTGTCGGCGGGTGTCGGCGGGTGTCAGCGGGTGTCAGCGGTGAGGTGACGGTGCCCACCGAGGGGTTCCGGAGACATCGGGAAGATCACCGATCTCGTGCGTCGATCCGGGGCACCGGCTCGGTCACCCCGGCGGACGAGCGGCTGACGACGTCGTGTCGACCCTGTTCACAGGGGGTTCGTGCCGAACACCCTGCGACCGCGCCGACGCGAGTGAGAAGCTGGATCACGTGCCCCCCGCCCACCGACGCGCCGCGTCCCGCTGACCGCCCATGCCGTCCACCTGGTGGTGCTCGCCCGCGACGCTCGACGGCGCCCCGACGCCCGTTGCCGCCGTGGAGCTGCTCCGGCGGGCCGGCTTCGAGTTCGGGGCACCCCAGCCCACCTCTCGCACCCTGCTCGACACCGCCGACGGTCGGCTCCACTGCGCCGGGGCCCGGCTCGAGGCACGGCCGGTCTACCTGCCCGGCACGGCCGACGCGGTGGAGCTGGTGGCGGACGGAGGCGGGCTGCCGACACGTCGACTGATCGTCGAGCGGCTGCCCCGGCGCCCCGACGAGCTGCCGCCCGGCCACCTGCGCGACCGGCTCGCCGACCTGGTCGGGGTGCGGGCACTCGTCGCCCAGCTCACCGTCACCTCGCAGTGCGCGCACGCGCTGCGCCGCGACGGCGACGGCACCCCGGTGGCGCGGCTCGAGCTGCACGACGACGTGCTGGTGGACCTCACCGAACGGCGTCACCTCGGCCTCGACCCCCGCACGGACGTCGGCGACCTCTCGGCCACCGCGATGGACACGCGCCCGCTCGCCTGGTGCATCGAGCACCACCACCTCTCCGGCCCACCGTCGGCCACTCGTCGCGTCCGACGCGCACTCGCGGACGTCCATGCCGTCGGCGACGGTGACGCACTCGACCGGCTCGCCGCGCTCGCCGACGTCGACCTCGACGGCTCCGCGTCCTCCACATGCGTCCGTCTCCGACGCCAGATGCGGGCGGAGGACGCGTACCGCGACGTGCTGCACCGCCTGGGCGACGGCGTCGCCGCCACCTGGCAGGGTGCGGCCGACGACGTCGACCCCGAGTTCCTGCACGACCTGCGCACCACGCTCCGACGGGCTCGCACGCTCCTGAAGGGTGCCCGGCACGTGCTGCCCGAGACGGCCCGGCTCGACGCGCTGTCGCTCGCCGACTCCCTCGCCTCGCTCACGGGCGAGGCCCGCGACCTCGACGTGCACGTCCTCGACTGGCCCTCGTTCGTCGACGGCCTCGACCCGGCGGACGCCGAGGCGCTCGGACCGATCCACCGCGCCCTCGAGGCGCGCCGCGCGGCCGCACACGTCCGGCTCCGCGACGCACTCGACGGCACCGGCCGGACACGCTGGCTCGCGCAGTGGCGCGCCGCGATCGACGCACCCCCGCCGATTCCCGGACGACGTCCCCGCGACGCACGTCGCCGCGCCGGCAAGGTGGTCGCCGACCGGCTCGAGCAGGCACACCGTCGGGTGCTGCGCGACGGTCGCCGACTCACCCCGACCGCACCGGCCGAGGCGTACCACGAGCTCCGCAAGGACGTGAAGCGCCTGCGCGCCACGGTGGACGGCTTCGGATCGCTGGCGGCGCCGCCGCACCGGCGCGCCTACGTCGCCCGGTTGAAGCCGATCCAGGACCACCTCGGCCGGCTCCAGGACACCGCCGTCCAACGGGCCGAGATCGACGGGTTCCTCCGCGATCCGGGCGATCCGGGCGATCCGGGTGACCCGCCCGACACCACCCGCGTGGCGCTCGCGAACGTCGTCGCCACGCTCGACGCGCGTCACGACGAGCTGATCGCCTCCTTCGCCGGCGTGTTCGGTCGGTTCGATCGCGGTGGCACGCAGCGCGCCCTCGACCGGGTGCTCGACGACCTGCGGCGCTGAACCCCGCGCCCTCGAGCTCGACCGGACGTCGGCCCGACGTCGGCCCGACGTCAGTCGGGCGCCGGCAGGGCGGCGAGGAACGCCCGGATCGCGGACGCGACCTCGGCCGCGTGCGACGACTCGTGCATCGAGTGCTCGCCGCCCTCGATCACCACCAGCCGGGCGTCGGGCATCTTGCGCACCAGGTACTCGCCCGAGCCGACGTACTCGGGCCGGTCCTGCGAGCCGACGAGCAGCAGGGTCGGCACCGCGATGTCGGCGAGGTGGTCCATCACGAGCGCATCGGGTTGCAGGTTGAGGTTCGTCACCTGCGGAGGCACGCCGAAGCGGTGCGCGTTGCGCTGCGACCGCTCGTTCCAGGCCTCGCGCTTGGCGGGATCGCGGAAGCCCGGACCGGTGTTGAGCGTGACGATCGCCCGCGCCACCCCCGGGCGGGTGATCGCGTGCGCGAGCGACAGGTACCCGCCGAGCGAGTGGCCGACGAGAACCGGCGCCCGCAGCGGTGCGAGCACCTCGTCGAGGTCGCGCAGCGCGATCTCGCGCGTGTACTCCGCCGGGTCGTCGGGCACGGGTGACGCACCGTGACCGAGCAGGTCGACGGCAAGCACCTCGAACTCGTCGGCCAGGGCGTCCATGCAGGCCGCCCACGTCGCCGCCGACGAGCCCAGGCCGTGCAGGAACACGATCGGCGGCGCACCCACGAGCCCGCCGCGCACCACGTTCCACCGCATCGTCCGTCCTCCTCCCCGACCGCGCTCGGCGCCGGGTTCGCATCACGCCATCGCCGGTCGTCCGCCGGTCGTCCGCCGGTCGCCAGGCATCATCGGGCATCGTCGGGCGACAGCTTGGCACCGCGCTCGTCACCGCCGGACATCTGCCCGTCCATTCGACGAGGACGACGAGGACGACAAGGACGATCGAGGGGCGATCGAGGGGCGACCGAGGGGCGCGACCGGAGCACGCGCTGCGAGGCTGTCCGGATGACATCGCCGAACGATCGGTTGCGGGACTCGTGGCGCGACGAACGCCGGCGTCTCCAGCGCCAGATCGGCGACCTCCAGCAGCGCTTCGACGACATCGTCGCCGCGGCCGAGCTCACCTCCACCGACGACGAGCACGACCCCGAAGGTGCGACGATCGCCTACGAGCGAGCCCAGGTCTGGGCGCTGTTGCAGCACGCCCGCACCGCGCTGGCCGCGATCGAGGGATCACTCGAGTCGGTCGACGCGGGCGAGGTGCCGGACTGCGCCGTCTGCCACGGTGCGATCGACACCGAACGGCTGCTCGCGCTGCCGGGCATCCGCACCTGCATCGACTGCGCCCGCCGCGGGCACCGCCTGCCGTGACGACGTGACGGCGTGACGGCGTGACGGCGTGACGCCGACCGGCGTCGCGACACGTCATGCTCCATCACGCCCCGTCACCCGTCATCGCCACGGCCGCGGCGTCGCGCTCCCGGCCGCTCGCGCCGTACCGCTGCACGAGCTCGCGCCCGACGCGCAGCAGGTGGTCACGCACCTCGTCCGGCTCGAGCACCTCGATCAGGGCACCCCACCCGGCCAGGTGCTCGGCGATCCGGATCGCGCTCGGACCGCCGATCATCACCTCCACCCGACCGTCGTCGGACGGCCCGATCGACGGCTGCTCCGGAGGGACGGAGCTCGGCCGGTCCAGCTCCGCCAGCATCATGTCGCCACCGAACTGGCCGCGCAGCCCGGGCACGAACGACGGATCGATCCGCACCGTCGCCCGCACCGTCAGCCGCCGTTCGCCCACCGCGGCGACCACGTCCTGCCAGGCCGCCCGCAGATCGAAGTCCGTGGGGCGCACGGCTCGCTCGTCGGTGACCTCCACCGAACGCATCCGGTTCAGCCGGAACGTGCGGCGCCCGTGGTCGGTGTCGGCCACGAGGTACCAGGCCGAGCCCTTCGACACGACGCCGAGCGGGTCGACGACGCGTTCGGTCTCCGTGCGCTGACGGTCGACGTAGGCGAGACGGATCCGGCGGCGTTCCACGACGGCGCGCTGCACGGCCGGGAGGTGCGCTGGCGGCGACGCCGGTGGCGCGCTCCCCCACCCGGTCGGATCGACGACGACGGCCTGCGCCGCGACCTCGGCGTCGTCGCGGAACGTCTCGGGCAGCGCGCTCAGGAGCTTCCGCAGCGCACCGCGCGTGTCCGCGCCGAGCGGCAGCGACGCGCCGGCGGCGAGGAACAGGTTCCGGGCCTCGTCGGCGGTCAACCCCGAGAGGTCCGTGGAGGCACCACCGAGCAGCTGCCATCCGCCGTTGCGGCCCGCCTGCGAGTACAGCGGGAGCCCGGCGATGCACAGGGCCTCCAGGTCGCGCCGGGCCGTCTTCTCCGACACCTCGAGCTCTGCGGCCAGCTCGCGCGCCGTCACACGACCCCGTCGCTGGAGGATGAGGAGGGTGGCCACGAGCCGGTCCGCGCGCATACGTGGACATCTTCTCGCGGAAACTGGTCAGGTTCTGTCCAGTTCTCCCCGGCACACTCGTGCCCTATGTCCACTCCCCCCACCATCGAAGCCCGTGGGCTGCGCAAGCACTACGGCGACGTGCACGCGCTCGCCGGGCTCGACCTCGTCGCACCCGCCGGGCAGGTCACGGCGATCCTCGGCCCGAACGGCGCCGGCAAGACCACCTTCGTCAAGGCCGTCGCCACCCTCCTCCGACCCGACGCGGGCGAGCTCCACGTCGCCGGCATCGACGCGATCGCTCGTCCCGACCTGGTCCGCCGGGTGATCGGCCTCGCCGGCCAGAACGCCGCCGTCGAACCGGCGCTCACGGGCCGCGAGAACCTGATCATGGTCGCCCGGCTGTTCGGGCACGACACCCGCGCGGCGCGTGCCGCGGCGCAGGTGGTGCTCGACGAGATCGGGCTCAGCGACGACGCCGACCGACCGGTGAAGGGCTACTCGGGCGGCATGCGGCGACGCCTCGACCTGGGCGCGAGCCTCGTGGGCGCGCCGCGGGTGCTGCTGCTCGACGAACCCACGACGGGCCTCGACCCACGCACCCGGATCGAGCTGTGGGAGTCGATCCGCTCGCTCGTGCGCGGCGGCACCGACGTGCTGCTCACCACGCAGTACCTCGAGGAGGCCGACCAGCTCGCCGACCACATCGTGATCGTCGACCACGGTCGCGTGATCGCGACCGGCACCCCCACCGAGCTCAAGACCCGCGCCGGGCTCGACGTGGTGGAGGTGCGCGTGCGTCGCGGCAGCGATCTGGCGGTGGTCACCGAGATCCTCGCCGCGCTCGGCACCGAGCCGCCGCACACCGACGAGCCGGCCCGGCGCGTGGCCGTCCCCGTGCAGGACGGCACCCGCGCGCTCACCGAGGCGGTCCGTCTCCTCGGCGAACGGGAGATCCCCCTCGACGACGTCGGCCTGCGGCGTCCCACCCTCGACGAAGTCTTCCTCACCCTGACCGGAGCCCCCTCGTGAACACCCAGGCCGCCACCTCCATCAGCGCGTCGATCCGCCAGCCGGCCGAGCCGCCCGGTACGTGGGCCACCGCGTCCACCTACGCGATGCGCACGATCCGCCAGTTCGTCCGCACCCCGCAGCTGCTGGTGGTCAACGCGGTCACGTCGATCATGTTCCTGCTGATCTTCCGGTTCGTGTTCGGCGGCGCGATCCAGACCGGCGACGTCGAGTACGTGAACTTCCTCATCCCCGCGCTCGCCGCGGTGAGCGGACTCTTCGCCGGCGGCGCGGTCGGCGTGGCCGAGGACCTCGAGAGCGGCATGTTCGACCGGTTGCGCTCGCTGCCGATCCCGCGGCCCGCCGTGCTGCTCGGTCGGTCGATGGCCGACACCGCGCTCAACACCTGGGGCACGGTCATCACGATCGTGGTCGGCTTCGCGGTCGGGTTCCGCGTGAACGGCGGCATCGTCGGCGCGCTCGGCGCGCTCGGGCTGTGCATCGTCTTCGCCGCGGCCTTCAGCTGGCTGATGATCTTCCTCGGCCTCGTGTCGGGGTCGGCGCAGGCCGCCCAGGGCATGTCGTTCTCGGTGTTCCCGCTGATCTTCGTGTCGAGCGCGTACGTGCCGGTGGAGTCGATGCCGGGCTGGCTGCAGCCGATCGCGGAGAACCAGCCGGTCACGGCCATGGTCGGCGCGGTGCGAGCGCTGGTGCTCGGTGGCGACACCGAGGCGCTGCTCGGTCAGAGCACCAGCTGGTTCGTGGTGCGCTCGTTGCTGTGGGCCGCGCTCATCCTCGTGGTGTTCGCCGCCCTGTCGGCCCGGCGCTTCTCGAAGCTCTGACCCGACCTCGCCGCGCCGTGCCGGACGACGGCCGGACGACGGCCGGACGACGGCCGGACGACGGCCGGACGACGGTCGTCAGCGGGCGTCAGCGGGTGTCGACGAGCTGGCGGATCCGAGCGACGTGCTCGGGCTGCATCCCGCAGCACCCGCCCACCACCGTCGCGCCGGCGTCGAGCCACCGCGACACGAACTCGCCGTAGCTGGTCGGGTCGAGGTCGTCGCGGAACCGTGCGAGCTGCTCGTTCGCCTCGCCGTCGTCGGTGTGGCTGTCGACGAATCGGTTCGCGTACGCGCCCACGGCGGCCGTTCCGGCGGTGCGGGCGACCGCGACGTCGATCGCCGGGGTGATCGTCTCGGCCTGGCAGCAGTTGAACAGCACGGTGGTCGCGCCCACGTCGAGGGCGGCGACGACGGCGTCGTCCACCGGCTCACCGGAACGGAGCGTGCCGGGGCGGTGGTCGTCGAGCGTGTACGAGATCCAGAGCTCGCGGCCGTCGCCCGCCCGGTCGAGCGCTGCCCGGACGGCGACGACCTCGGCGATCGACGACAGCGTCTCGCCGAGCCACACGTCGACGTGCGGGCCGAGCCCGTCGACCAGCGGGTCGACGATCGACGGCGCCGCCACGGCGTCGAACAGGTCGGGTCGGTACGAGCCGAACAGCGGCGGCAGCGAGCCCGCCACCCGCGCCCGTCCGGCCGCGGCCTCACGGGCGAGCCGGCCGGACAGCTCGGCGAGCTCGCGACCGCGGGCGGCGAAGCGGTCGTCGCCCAGGTGGAAGGGCACCACCGCGTAGCTGTTGGTGGTGACGACCTCGGCCCCGGCGTCGAGGAAGTTGCGGTGCGCCTGCACCACCCACGACGCTCCCTCGAGCAGTGCGAGAGCCGACCACTCCGGCTGGCGGAACGGCGCGCCGATCCGCAGCAACTCGCGACCCATGCCACCGTCGAGCACCGTCACGCGACCTCCGTCAGCCATGCGTGCAGTCTCCCAGGCCACCCACCGCCACGAACGACGACACGTCGTGTTCGAGGGCACGAGGGCACGAGTGCCGGTGCCGGTGCCGATGCCGATGCCGATGCCGATGAGGTCGTCGTGGATCACCTCCCCGCGATCGAACCGAGGGCGACCGAGCGCCGGTTCGCGCAGGCGATCGAGCGTCACGGGCTCCGCGGGTTCGTGCTGGCGGTCACCGGCGTATCGGTGGTGCTGTCGCTGCTGTTCGCGATGCCGGCGATGCTCGTGACCGGGTCGCGGCTCGCCGACCTGGTGATCGCAGGCGTCGTCGCGGCCCGGGCTGCGCACGACGCCTCGCGTGGAGCGGGCACCCGGCCGACCCCGACGTCGGGGCGCGACCCGAAACCCGCAGTGCCGGCACCGTGCACGGGCGTAGGGTCGTCGGCGTTCGAGGAGGGGACACACATGGACGACGCCACGGACCCGGTCGGGCACGCTCGCGGCGCGGCCGCGTTCCGCCAGCACCTGCGAGGTGCGCTGACGGCAGCGATGAAGGCGCGCGACCAGGTGCGCGTGTCGGCCCTGCGGGCGGGCATCGCCGCGATCGACGACGCCGAGTCGGTCGACACCACCCACGAGCCGGCCTCGGTGCGCCACGCCGGTGGCATCGCCGGCGCGAGCGCGGGGCTCGGAGCGACCGAGGCGGCGCGACGCGAGCTCAGCGACGACCAGGTGGCCGTGGTGGTGCGGACCCAGGTGGACGAGCGGCTCGCCGCGGCGGAGGAGTACGAGCGGGCGGGCGCACCCGAGCAGGCCGCACGGCTGCGCCAGGAGGCCGAGGTCCTGGCCGCGTTCCTGACCGGCTGACCGGTCCGGCCGTCGGGCGGGTCGCCGGGGTCAGCGCGCCAGTTGCGCGGCGGCTGCGTCGATCAGCCGCTGCAGGTGCACCCCGCGGTGGATGTCGAGCTCGTGGCGGGTGCCCGTGCGGATGCACTGGGCGAACTCGGCCACGATCCGGCGCTGCGCGGTGCGCACCTCGGCCACCATCTCCGCCTCGGAGAACGCCGCCGCGTCGAACCGGTGCCGGCCGTCGAGCCCGTGCACCTCGACCGCGAGGCCGCCGTGCTGGTTCGACGTCGCGGACAGCGCGGCCTGGCTGATGCGGCCGCCCGCGTGCCGGCATTCCAGCAGCACGATCCGCTGCGGATCACCCGTGGCCCGGATCTCCTCGATGTGCCCGAGTGCGGCGTCGAGCCCGTCGAGCACGTGCGGTCCGAGGTCGAGCAGACCGCCCTGCTCGAGCCGCCACGGCGTCGCGAAGTAGGTGCCCGGCACGCAGCCGTTCCCGAAGAACGACGCCCGACCGCCGTAGCTGTCGAAGCCCTGCGCGGCGGCGAGGAACGCGCGCATCGAGTCGTAGTAGCGGTTCGTGAGGATCACCTGCGACACCACCCCGGCGGCGTCGAGCGCCGCGGCGAGTTCCTCGGCCTGGGCGGTGTGGAGACCCACGGGCTTGTCGAGCAGCACGGCCTTCCCCTTCGCCGCGGCACGCGCGGCGAGGTCCGCCTGCACGTCGGGCGGAAGGCTGAACGTGAGGCCGTCGCACGCGTCGATCAGCTCGTCGAGATCGGCGAACGCCTCGACGTCGTGGACCGCCGCCAGGTCGGCGGCGGCGTCGTGTCGACGGGCCCACACGCCCACGAAGGTGGCGTCGGGCGAGTCGGCGAGCATCGGTCCGGTGAACAGGTGCCCCCAGGGCCCGGCGCCGACGAGGCCGATGCGGATCGGCGCGGCAGAGGTGGTCGTCATGGTCGACATGGTCGACATGCTGGCACGCCGGCCGGCCGCCGCGGGCCGTGACCCGACGACGACCTCGCGACCGACGGCGATCTACATTCGCGTCGCTGGACGTCGCCACCGTGAGACGTCCGAGGGGGGACCGCCATGACGTCGACCACACCGATCCCGGGTTCGCAGGACTGGCTCGACCTCGTGGTCGAGGACGTGCTCGAACCCGACCTGCCGATCGTCGATCCGCACCACCACCTGTGGCCGCCGGGGCAGGGACTGCCCTACGGCCTCGCCGAACTGCACGCCGACACCGGCGACGGGCACCGGATCGAGCAGACGGTGTTCGTCGAGTGCCACGCCGCGTATCGAACCGACGGCGACGAGCTGTTCGCCCCCGTGGGCGAGACCGAGTTCGTCGCCGGCGAGGCGATGCGCGACCCCGACCGGCTGATCAGCGGGATCGTCGCCCACGCCGACCTGCGCTCACCGCGACTCGACGAGGTGCTCGACGCGCACGAGGCCGCCGGCCAGGGGTTGTTCCGGGGCATCCGCCACGCCCTCTCCCACGCGAAGCACCCCGAGGTACTGCGCATCCCGGGCCGCGCACCGGCCGGCCTCGCGGAGGACCCGGCATTCCGCTCGGGGGTCGCCCGGCTCGGCGAGCGCGGCCTCACCTACGACACGTGGCACTACCACGACCAGAACCGCGAGCTGCTCGACCTCGCCCGGGCCGTGCCCGGCACCACGATCGTGCTCGACCACTTCGGCACGCCCCTCGGGGTCGGGCCGTACGCCGACCAGCGCGAGGCGATCTTCGCGACGTGGCGCGACGACATCGCCGAGCTCGCGTCGTGCCCCAACGTCGTGGCCAAGCTCGGCGGGCTGGCGATGCCCGACAACGGCTTCGGCTGGGACCGCGCCGACCGGCCGCCCACCGGCGCCGAGTTCGTCGCCGCGCAGTCGCGCTACTACCTGCACACGATCGAGTGCTTCGGCCCCGAGCGGTGCATGTTCGAGTCGAACTTCCCCGTCGACCGCTGGAGCCTGTCGTACCGGACGGTGTGGAACGCCTTCAAGGCGATGACCACCGGCTTCACGGCCGACGAGCGCACCGCGATGTTCAGCGGCACCGCCCGCCGCGTGTACCGCCTGTCCTGACCCGGCCCGGCCGCCGCGAGGTCGGCGTGAGGTCGACGCCAGGCCGCCGCGACGTCGCCGGTGTCAGGACTGCGGCGTGACCTCGGGCGGCGTGACCTCGGGTGGCGCGACCGGACACGACGGCCGGACTCGGCCACGCTGGTGCGATGGGTGAGCCGTCCACAGCGCCGAGCGGATCCGCAGCGGGTCGCGCCCGCTTCCTGCACGGGGTGGCGAGCGGCGACCCGAGCGCCACGAGCGTCACGCTGTGGACCCGGCTCACCGTGCCCGGATCCGCGGGTGCCCACGACCACCAGCTCACCTGGACGCTCGCCGACGACGCCGACCTCCGTCGGGTGGTCGCCACGGGTGTCGCCGTCGCCCGACGGGACGACGACCACACCACGCACGTCGTGGTCACCGGCCTGCCCCCCGGCACCGAGCTCTGGTACGACTTCACCGCGGCCGACGGCACCCGGTCGCCGGTGGGCCGCACCTGCACGCTGCCGTCCGCCGAGCAGCACGTCACCTCGCTGCGCATCGGGGTGGTGTGCTGTGCCCGCTACGGCAGCGGCTGGTTCGGTGCGTACCGCACCGTCGTCGACGCCCGACCCGATCTCGTCGTCCACCTCGGCGACCACCTCTACGAGGACGGCGGGCGCTGCGTGCCGGGCCGCGAGCACGACCCACCGCACGAGCTGATCACCCTCGACGACTACCGGCGTCGCCACGCGCAGACGTGCACCGACGCCGACGCCCAGGCGTTGCGGGCGGCGGCGCCGATGGTGGTGCTGTGGGACGACCACGAGTTCGCCGACAACGCCTGGCTCACCGGCGCCGCGGCGCACGACCGCGACGACGGGCCGTGGCACGAGCGGGTCACCGCCGCCCGCCAGGCCTGGCACGAGTGGATGCCCTTCGTCCACCGACCCGTCGGCGACACCGGCCTGCTGATCGGCCACGGTGAGCTCGACCGGCGACTCCGGGTCGGCGACCTCGTCGACCTGGTCGTGGTCGACACCCGCATGTCCGGCCGCGACGCCCCCGCCCACCGCACCGGTGCGCCGGTCCTCGTGCCCACCGACGACCGCACGCTGCTGTCCGACGCGCAGCGGTCGTGGCTGCGCGAGGTGATGATCGACCGCCGGTCGCGGTGGCGGGTGTTCGCGAACCAGGTGCACGTCGGGCAGCTCCACCTGCTGTCGGCCCCGGGCCTCGCGCGACGAGCCGGCCCACTGCGACCGCTCGTGAACCCCGACCAGTGGGACGGCTACCCCCGCGAGCGCGAGTTGCTGCTGCAGCTGCTGCGCGAGGCGGGCACCGGTGGCGTGCTGGGGCTGAGCGGCGACCTGCACGCGACGTTCGTGCGCACGGTCGACGACGAGGCCGGGCCGGTGTTCCCCGAGATCACCACGCCGTCGACGATGTCGACGCCGTTCGGCACGATCGCGGCGACGCGGTCGAAGGGGTTGCTCCGGCCGGCGTTGATCGAGCGGTTGCTGCGCCGCCAGAACCGCGGCATCGACTTCGTCGACACCCGCCGCCACGGGTGCACCGTGCTCGACGTGGACCGCGACTCGATCGAGGTGTCGATCCACCTCGGCGTCGACACCGACCGGCCGGAGGTGCTCCGCTGGCGGATCGCCCACGACAGCCCCGTGCCGCGACGGATCTGACCCGCTCAGCCCTCCGTCGCGAACAGGGTGTCGTTCGCGGCGAACGCGTTCCACAGCGTCAGCGCGCGACCCCGGCGCGCTGCGGAGCCGCACCGTCACCAGCGGCCCGTCCGCCGCGGCCTCCCACGACGGGACGAACTCGCTCCAGGGTCCACCGGTGCGGACGCGGCCTCCGACATGCTCCGTCCCGACGGCGACGACACGCGGAGAACACGCCGTGTCGGAGGCGACGCTCGCCTCGCCGGCGCCACCGGGCACTGCCGTACGCTGCCACGCATGGGGTCGCTGTCCGCCATGTCCACCCAGGCGGTGCTCGAGCGCGTGCTCGGCGACGGCCACGCCGGTCGCGGCGACGTCCTCCACGAGATGACGGCCGCGTACACCGCGGCGTGGACGGCCGCCGCGCCCCGCCTGCTCGAGCTGTGCCGCGTGCGCATCGCGTCGATGCTCGGCTGCGACGCGGAGGTCGCCGCGCGCACGCCCGACACCGGTCTGCACGACGACGTGGTGACAGCGGTGGCGGCGTGGCCCACGGACCCGCGGTTCGAGCCCGCCGACCGCGCGTGCCTCGCGTTCACCGAGCACTACGTGATCGACGTCGCCTCGCTCGACGACGCCACGGTCGAGGCCGTCCGCATCCACCTGGGTGACGCCGGCCTGCAGGACTTCGTGAGCGCACTGCTCGTGATCGAGCAACGCATCCGGCTCCGCCTCGTCTGGGACCGACTGCTGGGAGGCCACTGACATGGAACGTGCACGCCGGGTCGCACCCGGCACCCCCACCCACCCCGACCTGCGCCGAGCACTCGGCGGGGTGGCCGCCTCCACGGTGCGACTCGCATCGGTCGATCCGGTCACCACCGAGATCGTCCGGATGCGATGTGCGAAGCACCACGACTGCGGCACTTGACTGTCCGTACGCCTGGCGGTCGCCAGGGACGAAGGACTCGACGAGGCGACGATCGGTGAGGTGCTCGCCGGTCACGACCACGCGCTCGCCGAGCGTCACCGCGTGGCGCTCGCGCTGGCGGATGCGCTGATGACCCAGCCCGGCGCGCTCGACGACGAGCTGGTCGCCGCCCTCCGGCGCGAGTTCACCGACGAGCAGCTCGTCGAGCTCACGCTCGACGTCATGAAGTGGAACGCGCAGAAGGTGCCGGTCGCGCTCGGTACGGACGTCTGGCTGCGTCCGGGCGAGCTGACCGACCTCGTGTTCGACGAGCAGGGGAACTGGGTGCGGTGACCGCGGACGCCGCCGGTGCCGACGCTGCGACGGACGCGACCACCGGGTCGTCCCGGAGTGGGCGACCGGTCGCGATCGTGACCGGATCGGCGGTCGGCATCGGCCGCGCGCTGTGCGAGGTGCTCGCGCGACGCGGCATGCACGTCGTCGGTCTCGACGTCGACGCGACCGAGAACGCCGCCATGGCGGCCGCGGCGGGCGAGTCGGTCACCGCGGTCACGTGCGACGTCGGCGACGCCGTCACGGTGAAGCAGGTCGTCGACGACGTCGTGGCGCGCACGGGTCGCGTCGACCTGCTCGTCAACAACGCCTCGGTGTGGAACGACACACGACTGCTCAGCGGTGGCTACGAGCAGCAGGTGGCCGCGTGGCACCGGGCCATGGACGCGTGCTCCGATGGAGCGTTCCACTGCACCGCCGCGGTGGTGCCCACCATGGTCGCGGGTGGTGGCGGCGTGGTCGTGAACATGCTCACCAACCACATCCGCGAGGGCGAGTACATCACCGGTGCGCCCGCCACCGGCTACGACGCCGGCAAGTTCGCGCTGTGGCGGCTCACCGAGAGCTGGGCGGTCGAGCTCCGCCGCCACGGCATCCGGGTGAACGGTCTCTCCTTCGGCGCCACCGACACCCCGATGCTGCGCGGCGTCTCCCCGCAGTTGTCGGCGACGGCGATGCGCCCCGAGGACATGGCCGAGGCGGTGTGCGCGATCGTCGACCAGGGGCCCGACGGTCCGACCGGTCGGGTGTGGGACGTCGGGTTCACCGGCACCCCGCACGACGAGGCGCTCCGCCAGATCGCCGCGATCCGCACCGACGTCTGACGCCCCGTCGGCGCTACCGTCGATCCTCGTGAGTCGGGGCACGGGTCGAGCATGAGGCAGGCATGAGACGGGCGTGGGTCGTCCGATCCGGCGACACGTCGAGGGAGATCGACGCCCTGCGCACCGCCGGCCTCGTCGGTGTGCGGTTCGAGGCCGTCGGCGACGTGCGCAGGCTCACGCCCCGCGAGGTGGAGCACGCCTTCGCCCGCTCGGGAGCGACGGGCATCGAGACCCTGCGATCGCGGTTGATGCGCTTCGTCACGGACCTCCGCGTCGGCGACCTCGTCGTGGTGCCGAACCTCGCCGAGCACGACGTGTGGGTGGCGATCGTCACCGGTCCGTACGAGTACGTGGACGAACCACCGGTCGCCGGCATCCACCACACCCGCAGCGCCGAGTGGCAGGGCTGGATCGACCGCAGCGCCTCGTGGCTGCAGCACAAGCTCGCGGCCCTGGATGCACCCGGTGCGGTCGTCGAGTTGCGCGACCCCGACTGGTGGTTCGACCAGATCGGTTCACGGGACCTGCCGGCCGAGCGACCCCCGCGAGCGTTCCGCCCGCCGCCGCCGCCCGCTCCCGCGTCGCGGGCCACCCGCGGTCCACGTGCGCCCAGCGCGCCTCGGGCACCACGAGCACCCCGCCCCGCGCCCGAGCCCGCGCGACCCAAGGCGCCCGAGCGGGTGCTGTGCGCCGGCATGTGCGGCCTCCAGTGGAGCCCGCAGGTGCTCGTCGGCGGCCTGTGCCCCGACTGCCGCGGCGACTGACCCGGGGCGTCGGCGACGCCGGTCGGATGTCCTGGGTGCCACGCTCACACGAACTCCCTGGAGATCCGAGATCAGTGGCACCCAAGAACCTCGGCCCCAGTTCCCGGGCGCCAGCACGACCTCACCGATGCAGGTCAGCCGAACGGCGTGGCACCCAGAACACCGGAGACCGAGCTGGGTGCCACGCACGCACGAACTCCCTGGAGATCCGAGATCAGTGGCACCCAAGAACCTCGGCCCCAGTTCCTGGGCGCCAGCACGACCTCACCGATGCAGGTCAGCCGCAGGTCGTGGCACCCAGGACGTGAGATCCGAGGCTGCGTCCGGGTCCGGTCAGCCGCGCACGACCGGGAGCGACCAGCAGGTGTGGATCTCGCCCCAGCGCAACGAGCGCAGGGTGGGCGTGGCGCCGTCGGCGAGGCGCACCGTGGGCAGCTCGTCGAGGATCACGCAGGTGGTGCGCACCGCGAGGTCGCGCGTGATCGCGTAACGCGACCGCGGCCGGTCCTCGGGAACGGCGGGGTACCTCGACGGCGCACCCGTCCCGAACGAGATGCCGCTCGGCAGACCGTCGGCGCGGTACTGGCCGCGCGGCTCGCGCTGGCACAGGTCGCGGCGGTGCAGGTCCCACGTGTCGGGGTCCGCGAACACGCGGGGGTCGCGGTTGGCGGCCGCCGACGACAACCGCACCAGCGCGCCGTCGGGCAGCAGGCGACCGAAGCGCTCCACCTCGTGCCGGGCGAAGCGGTCGGCCGACACCACCGGCGGGCTGTGCCGCATCGTCTCCAACACCGCGGCCCGCACGTGCAGCGGGTCGGACCGCACGTCGTGGATGCGTTCGGGCGTCGTGAGGAGGTGGAACCACAGGTTCGCGAGCACCCCGTGCAGGGTGCCGTGATCCATCTCCAGCACCGTGACGGCGAGGTCCGCGCCGGTCGCGCCGAGGCGGGCGGCCACGGACACGAGGTCGTCACCGTCACCACGCCCGTCACCACGACCGTCACCACGACCGTCAACAGGACCGTCACCACGCCCGTCACCGCCGCCGTGGCGCTCGGCGATCGCCCGGTCGAACTCGGCGGCGAGCTCGTCGAGCGCCACCAGGCCCGCCTCGCGGTCGACGGGCTCCCACCCGGGTGCGCGCTGGAGCCGCAGGTACCGGCGGGCGAACTCGTCGGTCGGTTCCATCCCGAGCGCGGTGCACAGCAGCTCGAACGGCAGTCGGGCGCACACCTCGGTCGCGAGGTCGTGCTCCATCGCCCGCACCAGCCGGCGGGCGATCGCCTCCCCGTGATCGTCGGCGGTGCGTTCGAGGCAGCGCAGCACCTCCACCTCGGCACCGAGGTCGCGGCCCCACCCCTCGCGGCCGCTGAGCGACGCTCGCGTGCGGGACGTGAAGTTCGCGTCGTCGACGAACACGCTCGTCACGTCGTCGTAGCGGGTGACCCAGAAGGCGTTGCCGGGCCAGTCGCGATAGCACGGCTCGTGCTCGCGCAGCGTGGCCACCAGCGGGTACGGGTCGCTCAGGTAGGCGTCGGACGACAGCTGCCGGGCGCGGAACTCCGACGACGGCTGCCCCGGCCGGACGCGCTGGTACACCTCGTAGGTGCGGAAGCCGTCCACGTCAGCCCTCGGGCCCGATCGTCAACCACAGCGACCGGATCGCGCCGAGCCCAATTGGGGCGAGCGACACACCGTCGACGTCCTTCGGCATCCGGTCGACGTCGATCGCGACCGACAGGCCGCGCGACGCGAGCGCGCCGGCGAGCACCCGTGAACCGAGCACCGTCTCCTGCTGGCTGATCCACGCACCGGGGCACAGGTGCGGCCCCACGCCGAACGCCATGTGGCTGCGGCGGCCGTCGCGGTCGTAGCCACTGCGGATGATCTTGCCGGTGTACAGGTCGGGGCGGAACACGTCGAAGCGCTCGGGGTCGGCGAACACCCGGTCGTCGTGGTTCGCCGAGAAGTCCACCATCTGCACGAGCGACCCGGCCGGGATCGTCACCCCGTGCAGCGTCACGTCCCACGAGGTGTGCCGTGGCTGGCCGCCGATCGAGCTCGAGTGCCGCAGCGTCTCGTGGAACGCGGCGTGCCACGCGTCCTGCGCGCACACCAGGTCGAACTGGTCGCGGTGCTGCAGGAGCAGGTACCACATGTTCAGGATCGCGCCGCGGGTGGTCTCGCCCCCACCGCCGACGACCAGCGCGATGTTCGACGTGATCTCCTCGCTCGACAACCGGTCGCCGTCGACGACGCTGTGGCACAGCTCGCTGATGATGTCCATGCCGATCGGGTCGCCCGCGTCGTCGTACAGGTACGTCGGCCGCACCCGACGCTCGGCCACGAGCTCCGCGACGTAGTCCTCCAGGTCCTGGCGCGCACGGATGCCGAGGTGCGCCGTCTCCGACCCGCCGAGGCCGTTCATCATCGACGAGTACCAGTAGAAGAACTGCGAGCGGGCCTCGTCGGGGAAGCCGAGGACCTGGCACACCACGCGGATGGGGAACTCGTTCGCGAACGCCCGCCCCAACTCCACGCTGCGCCGCGCCGGATCGACCGGGTCGGTCACGACGGAGCCCTCCGGCAGGTCCGCCGCGTCGTCGAACCACGCCGCGACCATCTCCTCCGCGAGCCGCTCGATGATCGGCACCCGGCGGTCGAGCGCCTGGCCGACGAGGTGGCGGCCGTACAGGTTGCGATGGCGCCGGTGCTCCACGCCGGAGAGCTCGAGCTGGGTGTTGCCGAGCACCCCGTTCGACATGCCCTTCGGGATCGTGTTGAACCCCTCGTCGTCGACGTAGCACGCGGTGATGTCGTCGTAGCGCGTGACCCAGTAGCAGTTGTGCAGCGGGTCGTGGAACACCGGGTGGTGGTCGCGCAGGATCCGGTAGTACGGGTACGGGTTGCGCTGGAACTCCGGCGAGTCGAAGATCCGCGGGTCGACGAGCGGCGTGCCGTCCGCGGCACGACCCATGTCGACGGCCTGGCCCAACGGCATCAGCGGGAACTCACGACGCGCGGGTTCGGGCGCCGACGCCCTCAGTGTCTCGTCGAGCACCTGGTGGAACGGACACGCACTCGTGGCAGCCATCGCCGACCTCCGCATCGGTTCGAGCGGCCCCCGGACCGCCGATGAGGCGATGCTACGGACGGTCCCGTTCGCCGTCGAAGCCGGGCGATGAGCAGACTCGCGTCCGTGCCGCAGGTGTACGTGATCACCGACCCGTGTGTCGACGTGAAGGACGCGAGCTGTGTGGAGGTCTGTCCCGTCGACTGCATCCACACGAGCGACGACGACCGGATCTGCTACATCGACCCCACCGAGTGCACGGGGTGCAACCTGTGCCTGCCGGCCTGCCCGGTCGGCGCGATCTTCGTCGACGGTGGATCGCCCTCGGCCCCTGCCGCGTGGACCGAGGTGAACGCGCTCTGGTTCCGTGACCCGGCTGCCGCGCGGGCGCGCGTCGACGACCTGGCTCGCTGATCAGCGAGCGGCCCGCGGCGGCCGCTGCAGGATCACCGGGTCGACCCCGGGGCGGTACAGCTCGTGCGCCCGACGCCACTGGGCGAACGCACCGAGGATGTGCGGCGGATCGCCGTGGATCTCGGTGAACCCACCGTTCATCGAGCGCGTGTCGAAGTAGGCGGCATCGACCCCGTCGGCGTAGAGCCGGCACGCCGGTTCGAACCCGAGGTCGGTCAGCCGCTGGTACTCCGCCTCGAAGTCGCGCACCAGGTAGGCCTGGTGGTGGAAGCCCTCCTGCCCGGCCGCGTACATGTCGCGGTAGATCGAGGGCGTGTCGTCGTGCTGGACGATGAACTGGATCATCAGGTCGCCGAGGTAGCCGAACGCGTACGACACGTCGGCCTCCGCGTCGGTGCCGCGGTACATGAAGCGGTCGGTGCGGTGGTGATGCGTGACGACGAACGGTCCGGCCCCGTGGACATCGCTCCATCGCTGGATCGACGCCTCCAGATCGTTGACGAGGTAGGCCACCTGGAACAGCGTGCGGGTCTCCATGACGCGAGTCCACCAGGTCGGCCCCGCCGGATGCGGACCGGACGGCGCGGATCCGCCGAGCGGATCGGCGCGGCGAGCAGCAGAGCGTTCGACGCCCACCCACCTCGCGCCGACGTCTCGGCGACGGCCCGGTCGACCATCGCCTCGATCGCCGACGGGTCGACGGCACTCGCGGCGAACGTGGACCGGTCGTCGTCGGCGTCGAGGTCGGACTCCGGGTTCGGCCCGAAGAGATCACCGGCGAGCGTGTAGCTGTACCCATTGCGACGCATCGCCGAGGTCGTCGTTCCGTCCCTGCCGTCCCTGCCGTCTCCGGCATCACCGCCTTCACCGGCCTCCCTGCCGAGCCCCGCGGCGCGGACGGTCGCCGCTCCGGCGGTCGGGACGGAGCGATGTCAGGTGGCGGTGAACACCGCCCGGAGCGTGTCGCTCGAACCGTCGGAGAACACGATGCGTGCGGTCACCGTCCGGGACCCGGGCGAGAAGCGCACCAGGGCGGCGTTGCCGTTGCCGAGCGTGCTGCCGAAGTCCCACGGCCGGGCGAACTCGGTGCGGATCAGGCGACCGTCGAGCCGGAACTCGACCAACACGATCCCCGCCTCGTCCGGCACGAACACGGCCAACGACCCGCTGACGGAGCGACCGTCGAGCGGAAGGGCAGCCGAGCGGTTGCCCTGCGTGGAGACCATCAGTCGCCGTGTGGCCGGCCGCGGGTTGCTCACCGTGAACGTCGCCGTCACCACCTGGGTGGTGCCATTGCGCAGCACCACCCGTGCGGTGATCGTGTTCGGCCCGTCCGCGAGGGTGCGGGTCGAGAACATCGTCGCCCGGTCACCGGTCGCCGTGCCGCCGAAGTCCCACGGTGCGGACCGCTCCACCTGGCGCCGCGCCCCGCTCATCGTCGGGTCGTTCAGGAAGAAGTCGACCCGGTCGATGTCGGTCGACGTGGGCACGAACACGGCGATCGACCCGCTCACCGTGGCCCCGTCGAGGAGGACGGGGGCGGTGCGCAGGTTCGACGTGCTGAACCGCAGGGCGAACCTGGAGATCGCCGTCGCGGACGCCGTCGCCCGATCGTCCTCACCGGCGACGGCACCGTTGCCGGGCGTCGAGTCAGGGTCGCCGATCGTGGAGCCGACCACCTCACCGGTGATCGTCAACGTCCCCACCCGAGCGGCGGTCAACGGCAGCTCGATGCTGCGGCTGGTGCCGGACGGGACGGAGACCGTCCAGATCCCCGTCGTGGTGGAGTAGCCGCTCGGCACCGGCGCACCCGGCCGCAGGGACAGGCCGTCGAGGCCCACCCGCACCTGGGCGACGGTGTCCTGCGGCCCGTCGTTGGTGATGCCGACCAGACCGGTCACGTCGCCACCGGCCACGACCGGGGTCGACGCCACACGCAGACCCACCTGATCCGTCATGCGGAGATCGGCGAGCGGGGTGCGGCGGGTGACGGTGACCGACGAGTGGTCGTCCTCGCCGTTGGCCGTGCCGTTGCCCGGCGTGGAGTCCGGATCGGACACCGCGGCGGACACGATCTCGGCGACGACGGTGGTCGACCCGGTGTCACGCATCCGGACACCGAGCGTCAGCGTCGACGAGGAGCCCGACGGCACGCTGCCGACGCTCCACCGGCTCGTGACCGCGTCGAACCCGGCGGGAGCGGGCGTGACGAGCTCGAGGCCCGCCGGGAGCTCCACCCGCACGACGGCCGACGAGGCATCGGGGCCGCCGTTCGCGACGACCAGCCGCACCTCGCCGGTGCCACCCGGCAGGACCGGGTCGTTCGTCGACGAGGTGAGCGACAGGTCGGCGGAAGCACCGATGGAGATGGTGATGACCTGGGGTGCGCTGCGATTCTCGTTCGGCGCCGAGAGGCCCGGTCCGTCGTCGACGGCGGTGACCCGCACCTGCGTGCTGCCGGCCGCGATCGGACGGAACGTGAGGGTGCCGTCAGCACTCACGGCCGGCGCACCGTCGGCGGCGAACAACGCGGGGTTGTCGGTCACCACGCTGAACGTCACCTGCTGCCCCGACTCGTCGGCGGGTCCGGGGCTGATCGCGGTCGCCCAGCCGGGCACGGTCACCGTGGTGCCGCGCGTGGTCACCGTCTGCGACGGGCCGGCGACGAACGACGGCGCGTCGTTCACCGACGTGATGTCGATCGTGGCGGTCACCGGCACGGTGCACACCGTCGGACGGTCGCGCTCGCACACCCGGAACACGAACGAGTCGCTGCCGCTGCGGTTGGCGGCCGGGACGTACCCGAACGTGCCGTCGGCGGCCAGTGCCGGGCTGAGCGTGCCGTTGGCGGGCGGGGTGACGAGCTCGGCGACGAGCGCATCCCCGTCCACGTCACGGAACCGATCGAGCACCGTCGGACAGCCGAACAGGCAGAGGGTGCCGTCCTCGAACACGGCGAAGCTCACCGGACCGGTGGCGACCGGCGGGTCGTTCGCGGGGGTGATCTCCACCGTCACCGTGCCGGTCGACGAGGTGCGTCCGTCGCTCACCGTGTAGGTGAACGTCGACGTGCCGTTGGCGTTCGGGGCTGGCGTGAAGAACCAGCTGCCGTCCGGGTTGACGTTCACCGTGCCGTTGGCCGGCTGGGTGAAGGCGGTCACGGTGAGCGGGTCGCGCTCCGGGTCGCTGTCGTTCGTGAGCAGGCCGGTCAGGGCGAACGCGAACACCGAGACGTCCTCGGTGGTCCGGATCACGTCGTTGACGACGATCGGCGACCCGTTGGCGCGCACCACGACGGTGGTCGTGATGGTGGTGATCCCGCCGTCGCCGTCGTCGGCGACGAAGGTGACCGTGTACTCACCCGCCGCGGCGTACACGTGCGAGACGTCGAAGAACCGGGCGTTCGGCGGGCACGGCGACATGAGCGTGCAGGCGCCGTTCCACGTCGGCGTGTCGACGAGCGTCACCGTCTCGACGGGCGTGCCGTCGCCCCAGTCGATGGTGCCGGTGACGGTGTTGATGGTGTTGTCGACGACCTGGCCGCGCAGTCGTACGGCGCTCCCCACGAGGGCGTCACGGGTGTCGGGGTCGGGGACGGGCAGGCAGATGACCAGCCCGCCGGGCGGGCAGGGCTGCGACGGGTTGAAGAACGCAGTCGGGGCGGTGTTGACCACCTGCACGTTGGTGGTCCGGGCGTCGAACGTCAGACCGACCGCGGGGCGGGAGGGCGTGACCGTGATCGTGTAGTCGCCGGACACGGCGTAGGTGTGGCTCGCGTTGAACCAGGTGCACCGCTGGCCGAGGAAGATGCACAGGGCGATGACGCCTCCACCGGGGCCGGCGCCGCCGAAGGCGCACGTCGGCCCGGTGCACGGGAAGTCGGCGGTGGTGGTCGTGCCGTCGCCCCAGTCGACCGTCACCCGGTACGGGATGTCGCCGAACGACCTGATGTTGGCCACCAGCTCGACGCTCGAGCCGTTGGTGGTCACGAACGGCTGGTCGACGCTCACCGTCGACGCAGGCACCACGACCTGGCGGGTCGTGCTGGTGCTGCCGCCCTGGAAGTCGTCGGCGGTGATGGTCACCGTGTAGGTGCCGGGTCGTGGGTAGGTGCGGGTGCGGGTCCACGACGTCGGGTCGCTCGCCGCGCCGAAGATCGACGCCGTGCAGGTGCCGTCGGCCGCCACCGGGCCCACGCACGGGTACGACTGCCGTTGGATGGTGCCGTCGCCCCAGTCGATCGTGATGCGGAGCTGGTCGTCACCGGGATCCGAGGAGGTGCCCGAGAACGTCACCGGTGTGCCTTCGCTCACGGTGATCGTCGAGCCGGCCGGCTGGTCGACCACCAGCGTCGGGGCGACGTTGACGACGGTGAACGTGAACCACTGCTCGTCGAACGCGCCACGGGAGTCCTCCACCCGGACCCGACCGAAGTAGGTCCCGCTGCGCGTGTAGGTCGGATCGACCCTCATTCCGCTGCTCACGTTCCACTGACAACGGAACAACGGGTCGAGGCTTCCGTCGGCTGGTGTGCAGGCCTCGGTGAAGGCACCGCCGCCGTCGGGTGGGAGGTACCACGTCGTCGTGAGCAGATCACCGGCGTCGGGGTCGCTGGCCGTGACGCCGAACACCAGTCGTTCACCCTCGAACAGCGTCTGGAAGTCCGGCCGGGTCGGGTTGCCGTTCCGTCGGATGGCGGTGATCGACGGAGGGGTGTTGCCGCTGAAGGTGTAGCTCCGGCTGACCCCGATGTTGTCGGCGTCGCTGACCCACAGCTGGTTCGAGTTCCGGGCCACGAAGGTCGTGTCACTGGTGCGTTGGGCGCTGACGAAGCCGTTCGGCCCGATGATGGCGCTCGCGTTCAGGCCGTCGCCGCCCCGGAACTGCAGTGTGGCGTCCCACTCGAAGCTCCCCCCGTCGCTCCTGGTGACGAACCAGCGACCCGAGATGTAGGTGGTCTGCGGCGTGCCGTTCCAGTCGAGCGTCCGGATCTGCGGCACGAGGACCCCGGTGTCGACGTCGAGGAACTGCGGGTCGTTCACGGCGTCGAACGCCGTCGGGGTGATCGCGGCAGCCCGCTCGGCCGCCTGATCGGGCAGCGTCTGCCCCAGGAAGAGCGGGAACAACTCGCCGAGGCCGTCGTTCGACGTCAGGAAGGCGAGGTCGATGGGCGTGTTCTGAGCAGCGGCGATCCGATCCACCAGCGTGGGCCTGACCTGCTCCGACAGGACGAGCTGCCAGATGCCGATGGCCGTGACGACGGCTGCGAGCACGGCGATGCCGACACCGGTGGCCAGCACGCTGGAGGAGAAGACGGCCGCCGTTGCGGCGAACCCTGCGAACCCGCCCCAGTACGTGCCGAGTGCAATGGCGACGGCGGTCGCGACCGCCGGCACGAGAAGCGCGAGCGAGCCTGCCGCAGCGCCGGCGAGCAGGGCGCCGCTCACCCCACCGAGCAACGTGAGCGCCTGGACCGCCGCCAGCTCCGCAGCCTTGGCGTCGGCGCCGAGGAGCGCCGCGTCCGTGACGAGTGCCGTGCCGTACGCCGTGAACTGGTCGGCGCTCGGGGCGAGCGGATCGAACAACGCGCCGAGGCCGGCTCCGCACGGTGCGAACTGCTTGAACCCGTAGCCGGCCGGCGGCTGGTAGCTGCAGGGATCGACGAACCATCGGTCGTATTCGTCGAGAGCGGAACGCGCGGCTGCGACACGACGCGCCCGGACGAGGTCCGTGGTCGCGGCGACCCACGCAGCCTCGTTCGGCGACAGGGTGGCGCCTGAGGCCTGCTCCTGGATGGCCCTGACGAGCCGGGCGAACATCACCGCGCGGATCTCGTCACGCGCGAACCAGGCGAGGCGGGTGTCGTTGGGAACGTTGCGCATGGCGGCGACCGTCTCGCGAGCTTCCGCTTCGAGCGAGCGCCACGCGTTGTAGGTGGGCGACGTGCGCTGCACGATGTCGTCGACGAGCACCGGGAGCGGCACGGGTGCCGCCACGGCGTCCCGGCCGCCGGGCGGGACCGCCACGGCTGCCGTCACGGCGATCGCAGCAGCCGCCACGTAGGCCAACGTACGACGCACCAGAGCGCCGAACCGTCCAAACTGCCTCATCGAGAGCTCCTCTCACCGTTGGTCCACGGCCGCAACGCCGCCGGGCACGCTTCGTACCGAGGAATGTGCGTCGCCAGCTGCTCCGGCCGCATCGGGCAAATGCCCGGATTGTGAGCGTGTCATCGGTCATGGCCGCTCGAGGGACACCGCGAGCGCCATCCGGTCGGTTCGGGCACACCTGCCGGAGGGCGGGTACGGTCGGGCCCGACGAGCGAGCTCGTCTGGAGCTCGAACGACTCGATCGAACCGGCCCCGAGCCACATCGGCGGACGCGGCGCCTGCATCAGCCGGGGCAACACCATCACCCCGTCGAGCGCGCCACGGTGCTGCCCGCTCCAGGTGACCGGCCCGTCGGTCTCCCAGATCTGCACCAACAGTTCGTCCAGTTCGACGTGCTCGTCGAAGCAGGCACGCGCCTGGGCGGCCCACTGGATCCACACGACGTGCCGGTCGCCGCGCTGGGACCCGGAGTCCTGCGGCGAGTCCTTCGGCCCTGGTCGGCCCCGCACGCCGGGCGCATGCTGGTCTTCGAGCGCCCTCGGTCGCGCAGTCGAGGTCGGCGGGCCGGGGCAGGAGGAGGGTTGGCGGCGTGTCGACAGCACCGCTCGATCGGCTGCTCACCGGCGATCCGTCGATCCGGTGGCAGGTGACGGACGACCTGCTCGGGTTGCCGCGCGAGTACGTCGCAGCCGAGCGGGCGCGCGTGGCGACCGAGGGATGGGGAGCGCGTCTGCTCGCCGAGCAGGACCCCGAGGGGTCGTGGGCCGGGGTGAGGCTGCACTGGGAGCGTGCGCGCCGGTTCGACGGTGGCCTCACCCTCGCCGCGACGGTGAGCGAACCGGGGATGTGCATCGCCGGGATGCCGATCGACCTCGCCGTGGCGTTCGGTCTCCGCGACAGCCGCGTCGACGACGCCGTCGAGTGGCTGACCGCTCAGCAGCTCGCCGACGGCGGCTGGAACTGCCTGGTCATCCGTCGCGGTTCCGGGCACGGCTCGTTCCACACCTCGATCACGGTGCTCGAGGCGATGGCCGCCGACGCCCGGCTCACCGAGGCGATCGAGGAAGTCCGCCGGGCGCAGCGGCCCGACGGGACCTGGCCCCGCCACCGGCCGTACCCGGGCCGGTACTGGTGCACGATGGAAGCGCCGGGCCCGAGCCGCTGGTCGACGCTGCGAGCACTGCGCGTCCTCGCGTGGTGGGACGGCCGGGAGCGGACATGAGACCCGACCCGGCGGTGCTCGACTGGATCCTCGCCGCCCGCGAGCCGGCGGCGCGCTGGATCGTGCACGCCCACCTCGCCCACGGCCCCGAGCACCTCGCGGCAGCTGCGGCCGAGCGACGGGCGGTCCTCGACGACCCGGCCACCGGGTCGCTGATCGCTCGGCTGCCGGACTGGACCCGCCCGATCGAGCTGTCGGGGCACCAGCACCCGGCGTTCGCACCGAACCTGCTCGGCCTGCTCGCCGACATGGGCGTGTCGGGCGGGGACGACGACCGCATCGAACGCCTCCTCGACGCGATGCTCGCGATCCAGCTGTCCGACGGGCGGTTCGCGATCGTCGCCAGGAGCCGTGCCGTGCCCGACGGCGGGCGCGAGTCGTTGCTGTGCGACACCCATGCGATCACCGAGACGCTGCTGCGCTACGGCCGAGGCGACGACCCCCGCGTGGCCCGGGCGCTGCAGACCACGCTCGACGACCTCACCGACACCTCCCAGGGACGCGGATGGCCGTGCCGGACCGACGCCTCGAGCGGCTTTCGCGGACCCGGACGCGTGAACGACCTCTGCCCGCAGACGACGCTCCAGGCACTGCGCGCATGGTCGTACGTGCCACCCGCCCGACGGCCCGACGCACTGCACGACGTGGCCCGGGTGTCGCTCGGCGTGTGGCGGGCACGGGGGGAGCACCAGCCCTACATGTTCGGTCACGGCTCGCGGTTCAAGACCGTGAAGTGGCCGACCACCTGGTACGACGTGCACGGCGTGCTCGACTGCCTCGGCCGCTACCCGGCACTGTGGCGCGGCCACGGCGCCGATCCCGCCGACCGGCAGGCGCTGGCCGAGCTCGTCGCCTGCCTGATCGCCTACAACGTCGCCGACGACGGCACCGTCACACCACAGTCGTGCTACCGGGGGTTCACCGAGTTCTCGTTCGGCCAGAAGCAGCGTCGGTCCCCCTTCGCAACGGCCCGGCTGTGGCAGGTGATCAGCCGCTTCGACGACCTCGACGACGACGTCACCGCCGTCGACGTCACCGCGCTCACCAGCTCGAAGGGTGGCATCGGGACCGCCCGTCCACCAAGGAGGCAACGATGAACACGACAGACAGGAACCGCATGCAGGTCGCTCGACGTCCAATCGGCATGAGACACCGGATGATGCTGATGACGACCATCGCACTGGTCGGGCTCGCAACGGCGATGACCGCGTGCGGATCCGACAGTGACGAGGCAGCGACGACCGACACCGGTGCCCCGACCACCGTGGAGCCGGCGACGACCGACACGGGCGGTCCGATCACCGTGGACCAGCTGATCGAACGATCGGCCGACACGCCGATCGCCGTGCAGGGATTCCTCCACGCCGACGGCAACGCCACGCGCCTGTGCGCGGCGGTGCTCGAGAGCTACCCGCCGCAGTGCGGCGAACCCGCGGTGGAACTGGTCGGGCTCGACCTCGCCTCGGTGACGGGCACGACCACGGACCAGGGGATCACCTGGAAAGAGGGTGCCGTGCTGAACCTCGAGCGGGCCGCCGACGGGCGGTTCACGGTGGTCGACGTGGAGGCCGGGTTCCAGGTGGAGGTGACGCTCGGGCTGTACTCGGGCGTCCCCGACCCGGCCTGGACGTTGACGGCCGCGCAGGCCAACGAACTGGCCGCGGCCCTCGCCGGCCTCACCAGGATCGAGGGACCCGCGCCCACCGGAGGACTCGGCTACCACGGCTTCACCATCTCCAGCCCCGACGGGACGCTGGTGGCCTACGAGGGCACGGTGGTGAGCGCCGACTCCGAGCCGCCGTACGTGCTCGACGACCCGGACCGCACGATCGAACGCCTCCTCCTCGACACCGCCCGACCCCACGTGACGATCGAGGAGATCCAGATCGTGACCGACGCCCTCGGCGGCTGACCTGCGGCCCGTCGATGGTGATGCCGACCGGACCGATCACGTCGCCACCGGCCACGACCGGTGGCGACGCCACACGACGACCCACCTGATCCGTCATGCATCCGGACACCGGGCGCCAGCGTCGACGAGGAGCCCGACGGCACGCGGCACGCACGGCAACGCTCGTCGGCGAGCGGAACGGGAGGGATTCGGCGGATGTCGACGTTTCCCCTGGCCACCGGCTTGATGAGCTGGCCTTGGCAGTGACGCCGGCAGTAGCGAGCGACAGCCGTGGGGGTTCGTCGGTGGTGTTCGACGACTAGCGGCCCCGCAACGCGGCGACCGAGCGGGGAAGCCCGGAGCGCGTGAGATGGCCGTAACTCGTCAACGCTCATCTCGTAGACCCGCCGGGTGCAACACGCACGCGTCGTAGGTCGCGTCGAAGGCCACACCAGCCTTCCTGGCTCGCTAGTAGTCCAGGCCGATGCGCTGGGCTTCGCCGGTGAGTTCGTCGGCGATGGCGCGACGCTCGGCGTCGTCGACGCGTTTGTATGCCAGGAGATCGGCGAGCAAGACGCGGCGGCGGTTGCCAACGCGTCGGAACGGCAGTTTGCGTTCCTCGAGGAGCTTCACCAGGTACGGCCGCGAGACATTCAACACATCCGCAGCCTGCTGAGTGGTGAGTTCGGCGTGTACGGGTGCCACGGTCGTGTCTCCTTGCGGCGCAGGCAGGTCGGCGCCAGTCGAAGTATTCCAAACACCGCAACACCTGTTCTGACCCCAGGAACCGTTGACACCGACAGCACACCCACTGACGGAGAGCCACCGTCCATCTTTGGTGATTTTCTGTGTAATGAACCCCGATCCGAGCCGTGCAGGCTCACACCGGCACGGCTTGAGGGCTCACGCGAGCCGGGTCCATAGTCGCTGGGCCACAGCACCGTGATGGTGCCGTCGGGGTCGTCGAGGACGTCGATGATGATCCACACGGTCCGGTCGACCGCGTGGGGCTCGGGCCGGCACTGTGTAGGCCCACAGCAACCGGCCTGCGTAGCACGGGCCGGCCTATCGTTCGCAGCCCGACCGTGTGGGTTCAGGTCGCGCTCGTCGCGGCGCAGGTGCAGGTCGAAGCAGGCGATGTCGGGCCGGACATGTGCGGGGCCGGTGACGGTGCTGCCGAACACGCAGTTGTGGGCGATGCCCTCGCCACGGCAGGTGCTTCGATGACGACGAAACTGGCACGCTCGACGGGACCTCACATCATCCGTCGGGCACAGCGAACGACACATGTGAGGGTTGCTGTGAGGGTTGCTGTGAGGGTTGGTGTGAGGGTTGGTGTGAGGGTTCGTCTGCTGCGCGCCACTCGACCGGCAACACCGCGAAGCGTTCGGTCGTCGCCGACAGCCCGTCATTGGTCAGCGGTCAGTCAGGAACGCAGCGCCTCACCGCGCGCAGCAAGCGCCCGAGTCGCCGGCGCGCCAATCCGTGGCAAGTCATTCTCCGACACGACCCCATGATCGCCCGGCAGAACTCGCGTCACGGAAAGCCGGTGGTCTGTGGCAACCAATGGGCGCTGCGTCGCCGCTTGACATCGTGATATCGTGATGTCGTGACGAAGCAGACGACCGTGCGGTTGCCCGATGACCTCGCCGACGACGCGGAAGCGGTCGCCCGAGTCCGCGGTGACAGCGTCAACCAACTCATCATCGATGCCCTCGCCGCCGAGATCGAACGGGTTCGGGCCGACTCCGACTTCACTGCACGAGCAAAGAAGCTGCTCGAACGTGATCGGGAGATCCTCGACCGCCTCGCGAAGTGACCCGCTATCTCAGCCTTGCTGAGTTCTGGTACCTGGCGGAACACGTCACCGGCATCAACGCTGCGACCCTGATCAAGGCCAGCCGTGTCGAACTCGCCGACTCCGCGCTCCACGCACCTCAGGCAGGCTTTGCGGACACGGACTTCTATCCCGACCTGTACGACAAGGCCGCAGTGCTCGCCTGCCGGATCTCGTGGAACCATCCGCTGCCCGACGGCAACAAGCGCGCCGCATGGGCGTGCCTCGTGTTGTTCATCGACCTCAACGACGGAACATGGAACGACGGGTTTCCCGACACCGACGACGCCGTTGCAGCGATGCTCGCCGTAGCAGCGCGGGAGATCGACGAGGCATGGCTCGCGACCTGGCTTCGCGAACGAGTCACCTTCCGACACTGACCCCTCGCCGATTCACCTTCAGCGGCCTGTTCCTGTCGACCTGGCGCACCTCAGGCGCCGGCAACGAACGCGACGACGATCGATCGTCGATGCTGCGAAGCCGCGCTGTTCCATGTGATGGCGGAACAACTCGATGTGCGGTCGTGTCGCTGCGAGGACCTCGAGGGCGACCGACGCCGTCCACGAGAAGAAGAAGCGAAGATCCTGCCGACACGCCTCCAGCGTTCGTCCGCTGTAGCGCGCAAGGAAAGCGATCGCAGCGAGTTCCGCTTCGTCCACTTCCCGCTGAACGACTACCCGATCGAGCCCGAACCTCCCGAAGGTCGTGGAAGCCTCCACAGAACACCGAGTGTCAACCCGGCGCTGTTTGGCAGGGCGACGTCAGCGGAGGCAGGCGCAGCTCCACAGCTCGTTTGCCGAATCGACAGAAATCCATGCAGGCATCACCGTGCCGGCAGCACGAGACTGTTGCGGTGAGCGAGGACGAACTGTTCGAACTGGTCGAGCGCGTGTTCGAGCGCCAGTCTCTCGGCCTCGACAGCTGGCCTGATCCCCATCCCGATCGACAGCCAGCCGAGGGCGAGTACTCGCGCGTGACCAACGCCGAGCGCTATCGGGTCATCGGCACCCGAGCCGACGTCTGGGCTGCCGCAGCTGTCCAACTCGGACTCGCCGTTTCTCTCGACCACGTCGAGTGGGCCGACCCACCCCAGACCGACTTCCGCAGACCATTCATGGTCGCACCGACGGCGGTCGGAGCCCTTCCTGTGGTGATCGCCCGTAGCCGACTCGGTGATTGTGATGACGCAGGGCTCACGCTCGGTGCTGGCAGCCCAGCGGTAGCGATCGACTTCTTCCCCGACTGCGGGTGCGACGCGTGCGACTCGGGTTCACAGGACCTGCTCGATGCTGTTGATCTCTGCTTCCATGCGATCGTCACTGGCCGGTATCGGCGACTGTCGAAAGGCGACCAGGTCATCACCGTCATCGGGGAGATCCGCTCATTGCGCAACATCGACCGGCGCCGAGCCGATGCAGTCCTTGCCCACCCCAAGGGCTGGACCGAGATCACCGGGACGAGTTGGCTTGCCCCGGCGGCTGCGTCACAACTCGAATCCTGAACTCTGCGGCACCGCCCCGGCGTTGGTGGCAGGTGCCCGGAATCCAGTTGCGGTATCGGGCTCGTTCAGATGACGCTGTCCGAGTGGAAGTCCGCCGCATCACGACCCTCGAGGGTGCCCGCCTGAAGCAAGTTCGTCTTGCTGCCCTCGAGGAAGCTCCGTCGGCGTTCGGATCAACGTATCTGTCAGAGGCGAATCGGACGGACGCTGAGTGGGCCCAACGAGCAGTCGCTGGCTCGCGGGGAAACGACCGCGCGACCTTCTTCGCACAGCTCGACGATGAGCTCGTCGGCCTGGCAGGCGGATACCGCGAGGAGCCGTCTTCTCCGATCGTCGACCTGGTCTCGATGTGGGTCGCGCCGCACGTGCGGGGGCGCGGCGTTGGAACACTCCTTGTCGATGCAGTGACAGCGTGGGCCCTAGAAACGAACGCGACGAGCATCGCCCTGTGGGTGACGCGTGGGAACACATTCGCCGAGCGCCTCTACGGATCGAAGGGCTTCATCGCGACTGGGGAGGTGCAACCACTCCCGTCTGATTCGTCTCGAGACGAGTTCCGGATGACGCTCTTGCTCCGCTAGCCGGCGGTAGGGGGCAGGCGCGTCGAGATGGAAGTCGTCCTCGGTTCTTTCCGGCATTGCGGAATACTGGGGTATGGGCAAGTTCGACTTCGACGCCACCTTCGGTGACGACTACCTGCACTTCTACCTTCCCGCGCTGACGACCGACCGGAACGAAGCCGACGCTGCCGAGATCATCGCCGCACTGGACCTGCAGCCAGGAGACCGCGTACTCGACGCACCGTGCGGACACGGCCGGATCAGCAATCTGCTCGCCAAGGCAGGCATCGACGTCGTGGGCATCGATCGAACCGGACCGTTCCTCGACGTCGCTCGCCACGACGCCGACAACCTCGGAGTCACCGTCGACTATCGACTCGGAGATCTCCTCGATCTCGACTCGGTCGTGACCGGCCCGTTCGACGCCGTCATCAACTGGTTCACCTCGTTCGGCTACCACGACGACGAGCAACTCCAGTTGATCCTCGCCGCCTACCACCGAACGCTGAAGCCCGGCGGCCTGCTGCTGCTCGAAACGCTGCATCACGACTGGTTCGTCCGTCATCACGTCCAGCCGCCGTTCACGAACATGACCGAGGTCGGCGACGACGTGATGTACGACCGATCCACGCTCGACTCGACGACCGGGCGCGTCGAGACCGATCGGACCGTCATCCGAAACGGCGTGCTGCGAACCTCGCACCACTATGTGCGCCTGCCGACCGCACCCGAGCTTCGCGCCTGGCTGCACGACGCCGGCTTCCACGACGTCCGCATCACCTCGAGAGACCAGCGTCCACTCACGATCAACTCGCGTCGCATGCTCACCGTGGCTCGGGCGTAGCCCAACTGCGATTCGGGCGGCCCAACCCAGCCGTCGCCGTCTCCGTCGCCGTCTCCGATGATGAGTCGAGAGGGCGCGGACTCGGGACCTCGAGCCGGTGGCACGGGGCTTGGCAGAGCGGCGGCCGACGTCCACGCAGACCTCACGAGACGTCTTGGCGGAGATCTCGTGACGCGTCAGCTGGCCGATACGGCAGCGATGACGCACGATTCGACGTCGGCGCCGGCTTCGAGCACCACGCGTGCGAACGGACCGGACTCCGGTTCCAGCACGAGTAGTCGTACCGTCGGCGCCCCGGCCGAGACCGCCCAGAACTGGCGCCCAGGTACACCTCTGCCGAGCATCGCCCCGACACGACGTCGGCCCGGCCGCTTGCCCCCGTTGTGTGTCCCGAACCCGCCCGCTCGATGATCGATGTCGGCCTCGAGCGCGCCGCGATCCTCGATGAAGGCTGAGCGCACGGTGGCGAGATCGACGACAAGCGATCGCCGCCACGTGAACAGACGGTCCCAACCGCTCAGCTCGACTCTCACGGCATCACTCGTGCAAGCAACCTCGAACGCCACAGCACCACCGTAGCCGCCAGATGATTCGGGCATCTCCGACACGGTGTCACCTCCGCCGCTGCCCGCCGGAGAGCGCCTCACGACGGCGTCACGAGCTGAGCCGCCGAACTGCTCAGGCTGCTAGATCGACATCTTGCGTCGACACACCAGACAGCCCGAGTCTTTCGATACGTGGAACACGCCGTCGGTCATACCGCGGAGCACGAGGTCGCGCAGCTGGCGCTGCTGTTCGGGCGTGGCCGAGTTGGCTGGCGGCGACGAGGTGATGAAGTCGAGCACATGATCGACGTTGGTGACCCGTAGCGCGTCGTCGTAGCGGTGCCAGCACACCTCACCGAAGTGGTCGATCAACATCATCGCCGCGTCGCCCGGAGTGAACAAGCGATTCACGGTGTACCGACCCGCCTCGCCGAACACCTCCACCCGGATCGCTTCGATCTCCCGCAGGTGGCCGGGCCCATTGGTCATGATCCCCACCGTCCCGTCCGGCGCCACCACGCGAGCCAACTCCGCCACCGCCTGGGCGGGTTCGGGGACGTGATAGAGCGCATAGGTCGATACGGCCACGTCGAACGATGCATCGCTGAACGGCAGATCGCGCGCGTCGCACACACGACCCTCTACCGACGCGAACCGGCCCGTAGCTCGAGCCCGGTCGACAGCTTCGTCGACCATCCCGGCCGAGAGATCGCTCGGCACGAGCCGCAGCCCGTCCGGGGCAACCGCCGCGACGTGCTCCCACAAACCACCAGCGCCGGTACCGACATCGAGCACCCGACCTCCCGCCGGCCAGGCGATGAGCGACGCGAACATGTCGAAAGCCGCGACCGGTGCAGTTCGATAGCGGACATGCAGGCTTGCCCGTTTGGCAAGCTGGCTCGAATCCCGGTACTGCACCGTGCGCAGATACTCCACATCACGATCCCAGTCACCGGCCGACATCGGCCAACCCTAACCGACGACACGGACGCTGATCACCGCAGTGCAATCAAGCCAGCCTCCGCAGGAACGCATGACGACTGCTCCGAGGCCGTCGTGCGAGCGCTCTTGCACGTGGCCGAAGTGCCAGTTGATGCCACTGTCCCGGCGGTAGGGGACGTATCCCCGGCATCCCGAAGGCGGGGCTGTGCGGCGTGGGCTTCGGCATCTCATAGACGCGGGCCGGGGTCGTTCGAACCGGGTGGCCGACGGGACAAGCCGAAGTGAAGGTCGTCGTTGTCGAACGTGGCGGCTCGGATCGACCACAGATCGCGGAGGTACGTGTCGTAGGTCTTCCACGGATCGCGCGTGCCCTGGGGCGGGAACGAGCCCACAGCACGCTGGACGTAGCCGGAGGACAATCCCAACGCAGGTGCGCTTCGGATGTGTGCGGGGGGTTCCTGCGGTGTGCAGACGTCGAGTCGGTGGGTGCGCATGTGGCCGAGAAGTTGGGTGATGTAGCGGCAGGTGAGTTCGCATCTCAGGGTCCACGACGCATTGGTGTAGCCGAGTGCGATGGCGAAGTTTGGGACACCGGCGAGCATGGCGCCGCGATGGAGGAGGCGCTCCGCAGCTGCAACTTCTGCGCCGTCGACGCTGAGGAGGATTCCGCCGAGGAACAGCAGTTCGAGGCCGGTGGCGGTCACGACGAGGTCGCTGTCGAGGTGGTCGCCGGATCGCAGTGCGATGCCGTGTTCGGTGAAGTGGTCGACGTGGTCGGTGACGATCGATGCGGATCCGGAACGGATTGCGTCGAAGAAGTCGCCGTCGGCTGCGAGGCAGATCCGCTGATCCCATGGTGCGTAGCGGGGGCGGAAGTGGCGGTCGACGTCGTAGCCGTCGGGCAGTGACTTCACCACTTGGGACAGGATTGCTCGCGCCGCCGCCTTCGGGAACTGTCGAGCGAACAGGTAGGTGGCGGTCGACACGAGCGTCTTCCACCAGCGGATCGCAGTCGCGGTCGCACGTCCGGGGAAACGACGTCGCAGTGCGTTGATCACACGGTCGGTGGAGGGCGCTGCGACGACGTAGGTGGGTGAGCGTTGCAGCATGGTGACGTGGGCTGCGGTTCGCGCGAGCGCTGGCACGAGGGTGATGGCGGTGGCGCCGCTTCCGATCACGGTGACGCGCTGCCCGGCGACGTCGATGTCGGTAGGCCAGTGCTGAGGGTGGATGATGTGCCCGCTGAAGTCGGCGACGCCGTCGAACTCGGGCGTGTAGCCGTGGTCGTAGCGGTAGTAGCCGGTGCAGGACATCACGAACTTGCAGCGGATCGTGCTGGTGGAGCCGTCGTCGAGGTGGTCGACGGTCAGGTGCCATCGGCGGTCGGTCGATGACCAGTTCGCAGCGGTCACTCGCCGCCGGTATTGGATGTGCCGGTCGATGCCCTCGGAGTGGGCTGTTCGTTCGATGTAGTCCAGAATGTCGTTTCCGTCGGCGATCGATTTCGGCCCGTCCCATGGACGAAACGAGTAGCCGAGGGTGAACATGTCGGAGTCGGACCGCAGGCCCGGGTACTCGAACAGACTCCATGTTCCGCCGAGCGACCCACGGCTCTCGAGGATCGTGAAGGTCGCCCACGGACAGTCCTTGCGGAGGTAGTGGCCGGCGGCGACGCCGGAAAGTCCGGCGCCGATCACGACGACGTCGAGGTCGTCGTCGACGGTTGCGCCTGCGGTTGAGGTCACGGTGAGCTCATCGGCTCGGCGAAGCCACGACCGGCGGTTGCTCCGAGGGCCTCGATCGGGTCCTGCGTGTCGCCGAAGTAGCCGAGCGCGTACGAGGCGCGGCTGTAGCCGACGAGACGGGCGAGTTCGATCGGCAACGCGGCGGCGACGTCAGGGGGACAGGAGAGATACTGGTTCTCCTCTTGGCGCAGCCAGCCAAGGCTGTAGTCGATGTTGACCGCCACACGCCGGCTTTCGGTTTGGTTGGCGCCGCCGCCGTGCACGACCGAACCGCTGTAGATGAGAACCGAGCCGGCAGGCATCTCGGCGGCCACGGTCTCGTTCGCGTCGAAGCCCCGCTCGGGGGCCCACATGTTGCTGCCGGGTATGACGCGTGTGGCTCCGTTGGCTTCGGTGAAGTCCTGCATCGCCCAGATCGTGCTGATCTCGACGTCGAAACCGACGGGAAAAGGGAACTGGTCCCACGCCCACTGATCCCGGTGAAGGAACTGTGCGGATTCGCCCGGACCGATGTCGATCACCTGGGTCAGATGCAACTGATAGCTCGAGGAGTTCGCCCCGAGGATGTCGTCACAGACGCCGAGCACCGTCGGATGCGTCGCCAAGGTGTGCGCCGCACGAGATCGCGCGATGAGGCTTCCGGCACGGCGGGTGTTGCGACCGGTGAAGTCATCGGTGCCCGGTGCCACCGTGTCGAGATGGGGTGCCATTTCTTCGAGGACACGTCTGACGGTGTCGACGTCGATTGCTCGTTCGACGATCGCAGCGCCGTCGGAACGCACGGCGTCGGTGATGTCGTCGACAGCGTTGGCAGCGGTGAACCGTTGGATGGACATAGGAACCTCCGAGTAGTGGTGCGTGTCGTGGTGTGGGTCATGGTTTGGGGAGCGGGGCGATGGGCGCTGCGCGATCAGGACAGGTGGATCGAGATGGTCGGGTTCCGATCAGGTCCCGAGCTCACGTCGAGCCGCCGGGCAACGAGGTCCATGGTGACGGTTGCGGTCGTACCGACTCGGGCGCCGGCGAAGGGCACGTATGGCGCGTTGATGGGTGCGCCGGAGTCGTGGCGGTCGGCGAGCAGAGCGTCGAGCGACTCGATGTCGCGCACTGTGTCCAGCAAGTGGCGAGCGCGTGCGAGTCGGGTGATCGAATTGCCGATGAGCGGACCTCCGGTGTCGGGCTCGTCGTCGACGTGATTGGTGTGGGCGAACGGTCCTTTCAGCGACCGCTCGACCTGGCGATCCCCGATGTACTCGATGCAGCGACCTTCTCCGGACGCTGTCCCGATGACGATGTTTCCCGCTCGACCGGGTCCTGCGCGCCGCACGAGTGCATCGACTTCGTCGAGCGTCTGCGCCCGCAGCAGTTCGGCGAGCAGTATGTGGATCGGTGCTCCCAGCTTCGTCGTCGAGGCGTACATGTAGTTGAGGCAGACCCCGATTCCGGCGGCGTTGAGCCCGATCTTGGCGATGATGCCCGGTTCGGTGAGCGTGACGAACGCTGGTGCATCATCGGGCTCGGCGATGATCACAGCGACCAGTGGTTCGAGGACCTCGAGCCAGTCCCAGGTCTGGCCGAGGACTGCGTGCTCGGGCACGAAGATCGCTGTGCATCCGTCGTGTGTCGACGACATGAGCTCGCTCCGCGCGTTGAGCGCAACGATCCAATGCGGCTCGACCGCAGCTCCGATGGCGATGGCCAACATCTCGACCGCAGCGCCGGGAGCGAACTGCTCGACGCGTAGCAGGTGGCCGTGCGCCATGCTCCGCACCGTCTCATCGTGCATTGCGAACACGGCTCGATAGACCTCGATACAACGGTGGATCTGCTCGCGAAGCGCTTCGCCGTGGGCGAGCCCCATAGCAAAGCGGTCTCCTCGCACTTCCAGCGTGCGCACCGGATCAGCCAATGGCATGGCTGTGCAGCTTCATCTGCGCTCCACCGACGACGTGCCCTTCGAGATCCTCGAAGAAACGATCCGCGTCGACGATCTCCTCGGGAGCGAACACGCCTGGCGTTCTCGGTAGGTTCCCGTTCAGCCAGTGCCCCACCACGATCGCCAATGGCACCGCCGTGGCCGGAGCCATCGCAGGTGGCAGTTGTACCGTGGCGCATACGCTGACCTCGCCGTGCGGTCCACTGCCCGTGGCAAGCGCGAAGAAGTGCGGCAACCGGCCGGGACCGCTGCGCCCCAGGCTGTGCAGCCCGGCCTTCACGACGAGCGATGGGGACGGCGACTCGATCGCTGCGGCGGCCTGTTCGAGCGTGAACTCGCCTCGATCGACTCGCTGCCGAAGGTCGTCCAGGAACGCCACCGTTCCCGCCGTCACGACCATCGCGTTCACGCACCGGCCCTGAATGTTCAGCGTGCGTCGCAGCGTGATCGGCTCAGGATGCCCGACGGTGTACACCGTGCCACGGCCGTGGCCCGGTGCGGTGAGTTTCATCGGCTGCAGCGGAACACTGTCGACGATCTGGCCGTGCTCGACCGTCTTGATCGATCCGGAGAGCTGCAGCATCCAGTGCACCGTCGCAGCACCAGGCGCAGAACCAGGATCGACAGTGACTCCGTCGTCGCTGTCGTCATCGACGTCGACCGGCCATGCGGTGACGACATCCACCACCCGATCCATGTCTCTGGTGGCCAGCAGCGCGAGGAGGTTCGACACCCCAGGGCTGGCTCCCATCCCGACGATGCATGTCGAGCCCGTCGCGTGGGCAGCCCCGCCGAGTTCGAACATGTCCACGGTCGGCTCCCAGTCGTCGCACACGTCGATGTAGTCGACCCCGGCCGCGATGGCCGCCGACATGACCGGGACACCGAACCGGTAGTACGGCCCGACCATGTTCACCACCAGATCGTGACGACCGATCAACACGGCGAGTTCGTGGCGCTCGGTCACGTCGATCCCGGCCGGCTCGATCGACACCTCCGGGTGATGCGCAGCCAGTTCATCGGCGAGCCGTTCGACAGCGGCGAGATTCAGGTCCGCGAGGCACAGCCCTCGCACGCCTTCCAGATCGGCGATGAGTGCGGCGGCCCACGAGCCAGTCGTGCCGGCGGCACCAAGCAACAACACCCTCACTGGGCCCCTCCCCGCGCTCTCACATTCATTCGACTGTCGAACCAAATGATCGTCATGTCGACGAGCGTAGAGAATGCAATCAGTTCGCGCAACGCGATCGAAACGATCGGGAGTGATGGCATCAAGGCGGCGAGTCGACAGCACCGTCCAGTACGTCGTCGAATCTGCCGAAGAGCGCCGGGAGCTCCGTCCGCTGCCGCAGCACCGAGATCGGACCGGCCGCACGAAGCAACACGTTGCGGCCGGCAACTCCGGGCCACTCGCGCGGCAGGAGCTCTGCCGGCAACAGCGGGTCGACACGCATGCACTCGTCGAACTCCGCAACCAGCGCGATCACGGTTGCCATGGTCTCGACCAGCTCGGGTGACGAGGCCGAACCGGCGATGCGTTCGATCCGACCGACGGCCGGTCGATGCCGGCGCACGAACACGCGCCATTGCTCGGCAAGTTCGTCGAGAGGCCAGAGCATCCTGGCGACGCGCCGTTCATCGGTTTCACCGCCGACGCGCAGCCGCTTTGCAGTGATCAACGACACGCGACTCGACAACCCGAGGTCGTCGGCGGCATCGATGACCATGTCGTCCCAGTCGTGGGCACACACGTAGACACCGGCATTCATCGGCGCACCGCCGAGACGAACGAGCGTCTCTCGAAGGTCATTGCGATCGACCCGCCGCGACTCCTCTACAGAGAACGTGGCCAGATGCCACTCGCCGTTCCACGGAGCTCGTCCGCGATCCTGGTCGAGCGCCAACTGCAGGTAGGAGGGCTCCGCCCCGATCTCACGTTCACCCGCCCTGGTCAGCTTGAAGGATGCACCACGGCCACGCCCGGCCTGCACCAGCAGCTCCTCCTTCACGAGACGAGCGAAACAGAGCCTGATCTGATGAATGGTGAATCCCACCGCATGTCCGGCGTCATACACGTCTGCCGCAACCAGCGACCCGTCGTCGCGCACCATTCCCATCACGAAGGTCCGCGTGGGAATCGACGGTTCGGCTGCATCTGTCATCGGCTGAGCCTTGCACGAGCAGATCGGCGAGCCGGGGTCATCCGGCAGTGCGGCCGCGAAGCGATGGGAACCAGCTGAGGTACGTCGACTCTGGGTACACGACATCCGCGCCAGCAGCGGGCATCCAGCACAGCAATGCCACCATGATCAGCTCGTCCCAACGCACCGCGGAATGCGCCACTGCACCGGCGACTCCGATCGCCGTGATCACGCCGAACGGCACCACCAGGATCGCCGACCTCCTTCGCCCTGTGCGCGCCAGGTTCAGCGCATGGAGCGTGAAGAGCAGAGCGAGCATCGTCTGGTTCGCGAAGCCGCTCGCTTTAGCTCCCGAGCCCGCTGCGATGTCGATGATCAACGCTGCCAGACCCGAGATCGCCACGCATGCCCACATCGCCGAGGCAACAGGGCCAGGAGACTCCAAGAGATCACGGTCCCATCGATCTGGCCAATGTCGCCGTCCGAACGCCCGTCGATGCGAAGCGTTGTGCCGACGATGACGCGGCACCACCAAACACGCCCCCAGGCTGCGAACCCGCCACGGCCCGATCGGCGTCATGCGTAAGGACACTCGAGACACCAGACCAAGATCAAACAGATGTACACAACGACGATCGTACTCCATCCAATCAGACCCCTGGGCGATCGACGCAGAGTCAAGGACAACGAGTTCCGCCCATCCACTCGTCATTCTCAGGCCGGAAGGTTGCTGCTCCGGCGGGCGACGGCCTTGAGGTCTGTGCCGAGTCGCTGCGGCGATGTCATCTGAGGCGGCGAGCAGGCCTGCGGCCTCGGTGTCGAGGGAGCGAGTCGATCCGCCGAGCGGTTCGTCGCTTCCGAGCTGCTGGGCTGAGCGGTACTCGGCCACTGCTGCGAGCCAGCTCGTCTGTGCTTCTGACAAGGCAACCTGGATCGGGTCAGCGATACGCCAAAGCGCAACGCGCAGCCACGGTGGGGACCCGAGCCCGAGTAGATCGGCTGCAGCCAGAGACCCTGTGCCGCCCAGCACGGGTGTGCCTTCGCACAGCGACCTGCGAAGGCGGACCGTGCTCCGACGGCCCGGGGTCCGCCACCCAAGTGCCGGTAGGTGGCAGTACCCACATGACGAGTTCCGTTCACAGTTGAGGAAGCGCCGCGAGACGCTGCCGGACCAGTGGCGAATGGTCGTGCCGCGACCCGGCCGGATTCCGGGCCGCAGGGCCCGACTTGTTCACGCCTTCCGGCTTGCCGGCTTTCGTGGCTTGGCAGGCTTGGCTGCTGAAGGTTCGAGGTCGGGGATGACGTCGAGGTGACGGGCTGCGGCTTGCAGGGTGATCATCGGTCGCTCACCGAGCCGACGCACATAGCCCGCCGTAGTAGCGCTCGACGCATGCCCGACATGACGAGCGATATCGGCCAGATCGATCCCCTCCTCCGCATACAACGTGGTGACCACCGTGCGCCGCCCCACATGCGTCCCCAACCCGCGCGGATCGATCCCCGCCGCCACCGCAGCCCGCGCCAACACCTTCGTCACCTTCTGCCGATTCAACACCCCACCCGTGAGCGTGGTGAACACCAACTCCACCCGCTCACCGTCATACACATGCTCCTCCCACACCTCCGCCGCCTCGCGCTCGACACGTTGAGCCTCACGACGAGCCCGCAACAACGCCACCACACCCGGCGCCAGATGATGCACCCCATGCGCACCCACCGTCTTCGGGTCACCCAACACCGTGCCCACCCCATCCACATACACCGCCGCCCGACGAACCACCGCCACCCGCGCATCGAGATCGACATCAGCCCACGCCAACCCCAACACCTCACTCACCCGCCACCCCTGCACGAACAACAACGCCACCGCCGCACCCAACCGGTCACCCGACGCCGCCCCAATCAACCGGCGAGCCTCATCAGGCGTCAACGCCCGCGTCGCAGCCGGCTGACTCTTCGGAGGCTTCACCGCATCCGTCACATTCCCCGACACCAACCCGTACCCGACCGCGACCGCCAACACCTGCCGCAACGTCAACCGCGTGTCTTTCACCGTCCGCGCCGCCAACCCATCACGCTGCAACCCCGCCAACCACACCTGCACCTGCTCAGGCCGCAACTCGCGAACCCGAACCTCACCCAACCCGGCCCGCACACGCGCCACCCGATCCGCATACTTCGCCAACGAACTCGGCCGCACCTGCCCCGCCGCCACATTCGCCAACCACCACTGCGCCAACACCCCCACCGTCACCGACCGATCAAAACGCGACGGGGTCTGGTTCACCACCTCCTCCAGCGCCGCAGCACGTTTCGCCAACACCGCCTCACGCGTCTTCGCGCTCACCGTACGCAACTTCCCCGACCCATCCCGGAACGTCGCCGTCCACCGCCCATCACGACGCGGGTACAACGAACCCTCACCATTCGCGGCCTTCCCGTGCACACTGAACGACCCGTCGCCAGCCACACTCCGCTTCCCCGACGGACGCCTCGCCATCACCCCAAACTACCCGTTCGGCAGTAACCGCGGCAGTAACGCCCCGCGAACACCGGTGAACACCCACGAACACCGGCACCCTATTCACCCAGTTCAGAGGCTGTTTTCGGTTTCTCTGACTTGGACGAAAAACTCCATGAGCGGAACGGGAGGGATTCGAACCCCCGGGCCTTGTGAGCCGGCCGCTTTCAAGGCGGCTGCATTTGTCCGCTCTGCCACCGTTCCGGCCGACACGCTAGCGGTCGGCCGCAGCCGGCCTCCGGGTCGATCGGGCCGGTCGTTCGGGCCGGTCGATCGGGCCGGTCGATCGGGTCAGGCGAACGCCGGGATCACATCGGCGCCGAAGCGCTCGATCGTGGCGGCCACCTCGGCGTGGGGCATGCCGCCCATGTCGAACATCACCAAGTGGGTGTCGAGTTGCAGGAGATCGCGGATCGCGCCGATGCGGTCCACCACCTCGGCGGGACTGCCGACCACCGCCATGGCGCGCACCATCGCGTCGTAGTCGAACGGCGGGACCGACGACGCGCCGAGGCCTCGCGCGACGAACGACGTCACCCAGGTCATGTACGTCGTGTAGCGCGGCCGCCACGTCTGGTGGGCAAGCTGCGACGTGGTGTGCACGTGGCAGTGGCTCAGCGCCCCGATCCGGGCGTCGGCGCGATCCCGGCCGGCCGCCTCCCAGCACTCCAGGTAGTGGTCCACCATCGGCCGGAACGACGCCGGGGTGCCGAACACGGTCGGCAGCATCAGCGACACCCCCAGCCGAGCGGCGAGCTCGACCGAGTCACGCGACGACCCGGCACCCAGCCACACGTGGGGTCGGGGGGTCTGCAGCGGCCGCGGTTCGACGGTGATCCCGTCGAGCGGCGCCCGGAAGCGTCCGCTCCAGGTGACGGGGCCGTCCGTCTCCCAGATGCGCAGCAGCAGCTCGAGGTGCTCGGCGAACACCTCCTTCGCGTCGGCCGGATCCTGCCCGAACGCGGCGAAGGTGTGCGGGAAGTACGTCCCCCGGCCGATCACGGGTTCCAGCCGGCCTCCGGACAGCAGGTCGACGGTGGCGTAGTCCTCGGCCACCCGCACCGGATCGAGGTTCGCGCCGAGCAGCACGCCGGTCGAGAGCCGGATCCGCGAGGTGCGCTCGCCGATCGCGGCGAGCACGACCGGGGGCGACGAGAGGATGTAGTCGCAGAAGTGGTGCTCCCCGAGGTGCACCGACCGGAACCCGGTCTGCTCGGCGAGGACACCCTGCTCGACGAGCGACCGGAAGCGCTCTGCCTGGGTCGACCGCACGCCGGTGACGGAGTCGGTGAGATGGTCGCCGAGCGAGAGCAGTCCGAAGTCCACCGCGGAACCCTAGGAGGCACGGCACCGGCGATGGGCAGCGGAACCGGGACGGCCTCGCCGGACCCGCCGGATGATCAGCCGGCGAGCGCGGCCTTCACCATCGCCGCGATCGCAGCTCCGTCGGCGGACTGGCCGGCCCGGGCGCGCACGGCGTTGACGACCTTGCCCATCGCCTTCATGCCGGTGGCACCGTCGGCCGCTGCGGCCGCCACCTCGGCGTCGACGATGGCCTGCAGCTCCTCGGTGCTCATCGCCGCCGGCAGGTGGGCCTCGAGGACCGCCGCCTCGGCGCGCTCGCTCGCCACCTTCTCCGTGCGACCAGCCTGCTCGAAGGCGTCGGCGGACTCGTGGTGCTTCTTCGCCTCGGCGGCGAGCACCTTCAGCACCTGGTCGTCGCTCAGCTCGACGTGCTCGGCCCCGGCGGTCTCCGCGACCGAGATCGCCGACAGCGCCTGGCGCAGCGCAGAGAGCGCGACCTCGTCGCGCGCCTTCATCGCCGTGGTCAGCGCGGCCTTCAGATCGTCCTTCACGCCCATGGTGTGCCCCTTCGCGAGCTCGTGCCCCGGCCCGTCGCCGGCGGCGGTGTGAGTGGTTCGTGGCGGTCCCGGATCGGTCCCGGGTCAGTCGCGGATCTTCTCCCGGAGCGACCGGATCCAGTCGTCCGCCTCGCGCCATCGGGCGTCGGCGTGCTCGCGCGCCTCGTGGGCGTGGGCACCGGCGGCCGGGTAGGAACCGAGGAACTTCACCCGGCCCTGCTTGGCCCGCAGCGCCCGCACGGCGTCGGCGAGCAGCTCGTCGGCGATGTGGCCGTCGGCGTAGATGATGAAGCAGTAGTCGCCGAGCCCGCCGTCCTTGGTGGGCCGCGACAGCAGGTTCGACAGGTTGATCCGCCGCGCGGCGAACTCCTGGAGGATCGAGATCAGCGACCCCGGCTCGTCGGCGCGCTGATAGATCACGAGCGCCGTGCGGTCGTGCCCGGTGGGGGCGGGGATGCCCTCGCGGGCCACGACGACGAACCGGGTCTGGTTGCCGGGGTGATCGGCGATGTCGGCCACCAGGATGTCGAGCCCGTACAGCGCGGCGGCGGAGCGTGGCGCCACGGCCGCGTGTCCGACGCCCAGCTCGCTCGCCAGCCGCGCGCCCTCCGCGGTGGAGTTGGCGGCGCGGAGCTCGGCGCGGCCCACCCGGTTGCGCAGGAAGGCGTGGCACTGGGCCGTGGCCACCGGAATCGAGAGCACCACCTTCACGTCGTCGAGCGACGTGCCGGTCGGTGCCATCAGGCAGTGCTCGATGTCGAGCACCACCTCGCGCTGGATGAGCAGGTCGTGGTTGAACGCGAGCTCGTCCTGCGAGAGGTTCACCGTGCCCTCGATCGAGTTCTCGATCGCCACGAAGCCGAGGTCGACCTCGCCGCTCTCGACCGCGTCGAGCACGTCGGGCATCGTGCGGAACAGCACGAACTCGCCCTGCGCGAGGTCCGGCTGCGACATGAGCGCCTGCTCGGTGAACGTGCCGAGCGGGCCCAGGAACCCGATGCGTGTCATGGCGGTCCAGGCTAGGGGCCGTGTCGCAGTGATCCGGGGGCGTTTCGACAGCCGAGCCCGCACCCGCGAGAATGCTCCTCGTGGACGAGACACGACTGCGCCAGCTCATCGACGACATCCGATCCGGCACGGTGACCGCTGACGACGCCGTGGCCACGCTGCGGCGGTTGCCCTTCGCCGACGTCGGCGACGCGCTGGTCGACCACCACCGTGCGTTGCGCCAGGGTCTGCCCGAGGCGATCTACGGGCCCGGGAAGTCGCCCGAGCAGTGCGTGCGCATCGTCACCGAGCTGCTCGAGCACGACACCGGCCCGGTGCTGCTCACCCGCACCACCGACGAGCAGCGCAAGGCCGTGCTCGCCGAGCACCCCGAGGGTGTGGTGGGTTCCGGGTGCGTCGCGTGGCGGCTGCCCGAGCCGTTCCGGCCGTTCCGTGTGCTCGCCGTGAGCGCCGGCACCGCCGACGTGCCCGTGCTCGACGAGGCCGTGTTCACCCTGCGCGCCTACGGCTTCGACCCGGATCGGCTCACCGACGTCGGCGTCGCCGGGCTGCACCGCCTGCTCGCGCACCTCGACCGTGTCACCTCCGCGGACGCGGTGGTGGTCGTGGCCGGGATGGAGGGGGCGCTCGCCAGCGTGATCGGCGGGCTCACCGCCGTGCCGGTGGTGGCGGTGCCGACGAGCGTGGGCTACGGCTCGGGGCTCGACGGCGTGACGGCGCTGCTCGCGATGCACGCGTCGTGCGCGAGCGGGGTCACCGTGGTGGGCGTCGACAACGGCTTCGGCGCCGCGTGTGCGATGGCCCGCATCCTGCGGGTGCCCGCGTGACCCTTCCGGGCGGTGCCGGAGCCGGCCACGAGGGTCGCGTCCGCACCGCCTGGTTCCACTGCTTCGCCGGGACCGCTGGCGACATGACCCTCGGCGCACTCGTGCACGCGGGCGCCGACCCGGTCGCGGTCGCCTCGATCGTGCAGGCCCTCCCGGTGGACGGGTACCTGCTCACCTTCGAGCCCGTGCTGCGCTGCGGCATCGCCGCCACCCACGCGCTGGTGGTGCTCGACGAGGACGGGCACGGGCACGGGCACCCGCACGACCACCCGCACGACCACCCGCACGACCACCCGCACGACCACCCGCACGACCACCCGCACGACCACCCGCACGACCACCCGCACGACCACCCGCACGACCACGACCACGACGTCCCCCACCGCCCCTACCGGGTGATCCGCGAGCTGCTCGACGCGGCGACGGAGCTGCCGCCACGGGTGCGCGACCGCGCCCAGCGCACCTTCCGGGCGCTCGCCGAGGTGGAGGGCCGGATGCACCGGATGGATCCCGACGACGTGGAGTTCCACGAGGTCGGCGCGATCGACGCGATCGTCGACGTCGTCGGGGTCTGCGCTGCGCTGGAGGTGCTCGGCATCGACCGCATCGTCTGCAGCCCGATCACCCTCGGTCAGGGCCGCGTGCGCGCCGCTCACGGCGAGCTGCCGAACCCCGCCCCCGCCGTCGTCGACCTGCTCGCGCTCCGCCACGCGCCGAGCCGCGGCATCGACGACCACCGCGAGCTCGCGACCCCGACCGGCGTGGCGCTGATGGTGGCCCTCGCCGACGAGTTCGGCCCGATGCCGGCGCTCGAGGTGCACCAGGTGGGCTACGGCGCCGGCACCCGCGACGTGCCGGGGCGGCCCAACGTGGTGCAGGTGGTGATCGGCGACGCGAGGGTCTCGACGCCCGGACCCGGGCAGCCGGCCGAACTCGTCGAGTGCAACGTCGACGACGCCACCGGTGAGGTGGTGGCGCACACGATCGCCCGGCTCCTCGCAGCCGGGGCCCACGACGCGTGGGCAACCCCGATCGTGATGAAGAAGGGACGGCCTGCGTTCACCGTCCACGCCCTGTGCGACGGGTCGCGCCTCGACGCCGTGCGCGACGTGATGGTGGCCGAGACCGGCAGCCTCGGGGTGCGCGCCACCACCTGGAGGAGGTGGCCCCAGCAGCGCACCGACGGGGTGGTCGACGTCGACGGCCATCCGGTGCGGGTGAAGCTCGCGGCGGGTCGGGTGAAGGTGGAGCACGACGACGCGGCAGCCGCCGCGGCGGCGCTCGGGCTGCCCCTGCGCGTGGTGCTCGACCGGGCCGTCGCCGCCGGGGCGACCGGGCAGACCGACTGACGCCGCTGACGCCTCAGCCGAGGGCGGCGGCCACGCGCTCGGCGATGCCGTCGCGACCGATCTCCCCGGACCAGCGGTCGAGCACCGTGCCGTCGGTGTCGAGGATCACGGTGAACGGGAAACCGGAGAGACCGAACGCCGAGGCCGCCAGGTAGTCGGGGCTGTCGGCGATCACCGGCCACGTCCAGTCCATGCGCGGGATCCACTCGGAGGGCGGGAAGTTCTCGGCGTTCGGGTCCGTGCCGGTCGCGATGCCCACGACCTGCAGGTCGGCCGGCAGTCCGCCACCGTCGCGCAGCGCGTTCAGCTCGGGGATCTCCCGGTTGCAGTGGGGGCACCAGTGGGCGAGGAACACCAGCATCACCGGGCCCTCGGACGGATCGACCGCGACCGGCGTGCCGTCGAAGCCGAACCCCGACAGTCCGGGTGCGGTGGTGCCGAGCGCCGGATCACCGTCGTCGCGCGGCAGCTGGACGAGCGCGGTCCCGGTGATCTCCACCGGCCACGCCTCGGCGATCTGGCCGCCGCCGGTCGTCTCGGTCGCGCCGTCACCGGTGCCGTCCGTCGCGCCGTCACCGGCGGGGACGGTGGTGCCGACGGTGAGCTCCTCGTCGTCGCCGGCGCTCAGGATCGCGAACCCGGCGAGCAGCACGACGACCACGCCGAGCGCCACCCACAGCCACAGCAGCGACGATCGGCGCGAGGTCGCGCCGGCGGCGTCAGCGGCTCGGGGTGCCGGTCGGGACGGACGGTTCGGTTGCTTGGCCATGACGGGCCTCCTGGTCGGGGCCGGCGGCGACGATGGCGTCGTCGATCGCGTCGGTGACGTCGGTGACGCCGCCGGCCTGGGGGACGAAGAGCATGAGGGCGAGGATCGCGGCGAAGCCGCACAGCGCCGAGAACGAGAGCGTGACGAACCCGAACTCGCGGTACCAGACGGCGGTGCACGGCACGCTCACGCTGCACGCCCCGGTCTCGAGCTGCGGGTACCACTCCAGCAGGTAGTGGTAGATCGACACCACGATGCCCGCACCCGCGAGCGGCACCACGTACCACCGTGCGTTCCGGTCGCGCCGGAGGGCCGCGACGAGCAGCACGATCGCGGAGCTGAACATCGCGATCCGCTGGTACCAGCACAGCTTGCAGGGCTCGAACTCGTGCACCTCGCTGAAGTAGAGGCTGCCGGCCATGGCCGTCGCGGCGATGGCGAACGCGAGCCACCGCGAGGCCGGCGCGAGCTGCGAGAGCGTGGCCCGACCGGCGGGGACGACCCGCAGCACGACCACAGCGACCGCGATCACCCCGGCGAGCAGGGCGAGCAACGAGAGGAACCGCTCCGCGGCGGACAACGACATCACCGCCATTCTGCCGTGACGCGCCGGGGAACACCGCGCGCCCCGGGAGCGCCGCTGGCATGATGCTCGGGTGATCCCCGTCGTCGTCGGCGCCGAGTTCCTGCGCGACCACCCCGTCGCACCCGCGCACGAGGCCGGACGAGGCGTCGTCGTGGTCGACGTCCGCTGGTACCTCGACGGCCGGGACGGTCGCGTCGCCTACGAGGCGGGCCACCTCCCGGGCGCCGTGTGGGTCGACCTCGACCACCAGCTCGCCGCCCACGGCGCCCCGGCCACCGAGGGCCGCCACCCGTTCCCCACCCCCGACGACTTCGCTGCGGCGATGTCGTCGCTCGGCATCGGCGACGGCACCACGGTCGTGGCCTACGACGACACCGGCGGGCTCACCGCCGGACGGCTCGTCGTGATGCTGCGGATGCTCGGCGAGCAGGCCGCGGTGCTCGACGGCGGCCTCGCCGCGTGGCCCGGCGAGGTGCACACCGGCTGGGTCGAGCCGGTGCCGGCTCGCTTCACGGCGCGTCCGTGGCCCACCGACCGCCTCGCCTCCGCCGACGAGACCGCCGCGCTCGCGTCCGGCGACGAGGGGGTCGTGATCGACGCCCGCGCCCGCGAGCGCTTCACCGGCGAGGTCACCCAGATCGACCCTCGCCCCGGGCACGTCCCCGGCGCGGTGAACGCACCCTGGTCGGCCGTCCTCGGCGCCGCCGGTCGGCTGCGCTCCGTCGACGAGCTGCGCGCCCACTACCGGTCGCTCGGCGTGGACGACGACGTCCCGACCATCGCCTACTGCGGGTCAGGGGTCAGCGCGTGCATGAACGTGCTCGCGATGGAGCACGCGGGGTTCGCGCCGCCCCGGCTCTACGTGGCCAGCTGGTCGGGGTGGTCGGCCGACGAGCGGCGGCCGGCCGAGACCGGCGCCTGAGCGGACGATGACCGAGTCGCTCACCACCGACCCGCCCGCGCCCGCGACCACCGGGGTCGACGCCGTCCGCGACCTGCGGGCACGCCGTCAACGCAACCGCCTGGGCGACATCGAGTGGTTCGACGCTGCGTACAAGGTGTACGTCGTCGGTCTGTTCGGTCTCATCGCGCTCGCGTGGCTGAGCGACCTGGTGGGCGACGAGGTGCTCACCGCAGCGCAGGCGGCCGACGTCGCCGACCACGGGCCGTCCGTGCTCGGCCTGGTCGCCGTGGTCGCGCTGGCGGCCGGGTTCCGCAGCGGGGCCCAGGGCGGCCCGCTGGCGCTCGAGGCCGCCGACGTGGTGCACGTGATGCTCGCCCCGGTCCCGCGCCGCCGTGCGCTGCTTCGCCCCACCGTGCAGCGGCTCCGGGGTGCCGCCTTCACCGGTGGCGTGGTCGCCGCGTCGCTCGCCCAGCTGGCGGGACGCCGGCTGCCGGGTTCGACGTTCGCCTGGTTCGCCGCCGGCGGCCTGTTCGGCCTGGCCGTCGCGCTGGTGTGGGTGGCGTGCGCGCTGGTCGCCCACGCGCTGCGGCTCCCCCTGATCGGCGCGACCCTGATCGGCGTGGCCGTCATCGCGTGGCAGGTGGTCGCCGTCGCACGCGGCATCCCCGGACCCGGCGACCTCCACGGCGACCTCGGCCTGTGGGGATGGCGGCAGCGTCCGGTGGATCTGGTTGCGTTGGCGGTGACCGCCGCGCTCGTGGCCGCCGGGGTGGCGCTGGTGGGCCGCACGTCGCTCGAGGCGCTGGCCCGACGGGCGAGCCTCGTCGCACAGCTGCGCTTCGCGGTGACGATGCAGGACCTGCGCACGGTGGTGCTGCTGCGACGCCAGCTCGCCGCCGAGCACACCCGGCGCCGCCCCTGGCTCCGGCTCGCCCCCACCGGTCGCGGCCCGGCGGTGTGGCGCCGCGGATGGCACAGCCTGCTGCGGATCCCCGCCGGCCGGCTCGTGCGGATGCTCGCGCTGACGGGCGGTGCGGCAGCGGGGCAGGTGGCGGTGATCCACGGGACGACCCCGGCGCTGTTCGCCACGCTCGTGTGCACCTTCGTGCTCGGGCTGGAGGTGATGGAACCGCTCTCGCAGGAGGTCGACCAACCCGACCGCACCGACAGCTTCCCGCTGGAGCGCGGCCTGCTGATGTGGCGGCACCTCGCCGCCCCGTCGGTCGCGCTCGTGCCGTTCGTGCTGCTGGGGGCCGCCGCTGCGGTCGGCATCGACGCCGCCGTCACCGACGGCGAGCGGGTGGGTGCGGCGATCCCGGTGGCGCTGCTGCTGTCGTTCGCGGCGGTGTTCGCGGGTGCCTGCGGCGCGGTGGTGAGCATCGTGCGCGACGCCCCGGACCCGTTCGCCGGCAGCAACCAGGAGGTGTACCTGCCGCCCGAGATGGCCGGCATCACCACGATGGTGCGCACCGTGATCCCCTTGCTCGTCGCCGCGTTCGGAGCGGCAATGGCCCTCGGCGTCGCCGGCCTGCTGGAGCGTGGCGACGACGGTGCCCTCGCCGCCGCCGGCCGGGGAGCCCTCGCCGTCGTGCTGCTGTGCGGCGCCGTCGGGGCCTGGGTGAAGCACCGCGATCGGGTGCGCCGGAAGTTCCGGTCGATGATGGCCGAGAGCCGCGAGTACCAGCGTCAGCAGCAACGAACCCGGAGCACGTCATGACCGACCACGACTCGACCGACCAGGAGCAGGACGACCACCAGCGGGTCGCAGCCGCTCCGACCGGACCGGTGGCGCTGCACGTCGACCGGCTCACCAAGTCGTACGGCGCGGCCGACGGCGATCGACCGGCGCTGTCGCCGCTCGACCTGGTGGTGCCCCACGGGCAGCTCGTCGCGCTCGTCGGCCACAACGGCAGCGGCAAGACCACGCTGATGCGCATGGTGGCCGGCCTGCTCGACCCCACCGGCGGATCGGCGACGGTGATGGGACATCCGCGTGGCTCGATGGAGGCGCGCGCCTCGGTGGCGTACCTCGCCGACCAGCCCACCTTCTACGACGACCTCTCGCTGCGCGAGCACCTGGAGTTCGTGGCCCGCATGCACGGGGTGACCGACTGGGTCGGCGAGGCGGAGCGGCTCGTCGCCCACCTCGGCCTCACGCCGCGGATGGACGACCTGCCCACCCGCTTCAGCCGCGGTCTCCGCCAGAAGGCGGCGATCGCGATCGCCTTCGTGCGGCCGTTCGAGCTGCTGCTCGTCGACGAGCCGTTCGTCGGCCTCGACCAGCCCGGCAAGGAGGCACTGCTCACGCTGTTCGACGAGGCGCACGCACGGGGTGCCGCGCTCGTCGTCGCCACCCACGAGCTCGGGTTCGTCCACCGGGCCGATCGGTTGCTCGCGCTGGAGAACGGCGAGGTGCGCTACGACGGCCCGCCCGGCGACACCGACGTCACCTCGCTCGTGTTCCACAGCTGACCGTCACACCACGGCCACGGCCACGGACACGGACACGGACACGACACCGTCACGTCGGCCGACGGTCGTCCGGAGGTCATCGATCGTTCCGGTGCCGTTCACCCTGCGGGTCGGCACCGACACGCACGGCGAGTCGCCTCGACGATTCGGTTAGCATCTGCCCCCATGCAGGAGTTCACCACCGTCAACTCGTCCTCGTACGACCCCGCGGCGCTCGCCACCAAGCTCACCGAGAAGTCCGCCGAGGGGTGGACGGTGGTCGGCATCGTCTCGACGGGCGGCGACGTCACCGCGTTCTTGTCGCGCGAGTCGACCGGTGTCGCCGCCGCGGCGGCAGCGCCGGCCGCGGCCGCCACCTCCACCTGGGACAGCGGCGCCACCACCGTCGTCAGCGGCGCCGTGCCCGTCGTGGAGCCGGCAGCGACGCCCGACCCGGTCGCCGAGCCCGCAGGCTGGGCCACCGCCCCGGATCCGGCACCCGCCGCCTCGTACGAGCCGCAGCCCGCCGCCACCTCCACCCCGGCCGCCACGTACACCCCGGCGCCCGCCGCCGCGGTACCCGCCGTGCCCGCCGGCTGGTACGCCGACCCGGCCGGCCGCTTCGAGCTGCGCTACTGGGACGGCTCCACCTGGACCGAGCACGTGTCGCGCGCCGGCCAGCAGTACACCGACCCGCCCGTCGCCTGATCCCGCCCGTCGCCTGATCCCGCCCGTCGCCTGATCCGCTCCCGGCCGGCGCCCGGCCGACCGGGTTGTGACCTTCGGCCCGATCGGGCTGCGGGTCCGGTGTCCACCCCAGCCGCTACCGTCGTCGGGCGTGCGCGCGACCTCCATCGGCCATGCCGGCATCCTGATCGAGACCCGCTTCGGCTCGATCACGTGTGACCCCTGGTTCGACCCGGCGTTCTTCGGGTCGTGGTTCGTGTTCCCGCGCAACGACCGGCTCGACCCCGAGCTGCAGCACCGGATCGAGCACCCGGACTACCTGTACATCAGCCACATCCACGGCGACCACCTCGACGAGACGTGGCTCCCGCACCACGTGAGCCGCGACACCACCGTGCTGCTCCCGGGATATCCCACGCGCGAACTCGAACGCCGGCTGCGCGACATGGGCTTCACCCGGTTCGTGCGCACCACCGACGGCGAGGAGGTGCAGCTGAACGGCGACCTGCGGATCGCGATCCACGTCGAGGTGAGCATCACCGACGGTCCGGGCGGCGACTCGGCGCTCGTCGTGAGCGACGGCGTGTCGCGCCTCGTGAACCAGAACGACTGCCGCACCAACAACCTCGACGCCCTGCGCGCCCATGGCCCGGTCGACCTGCACTGGATCCAGTACTCGGGCGCCATCTGGTACCCGATGGTGTACGACGAGACGCCCGAGCGGATGCGCGAGCTCGTCGACCTCAAGGTCGAGAGCCAGCTCACACGTGCGATGCGCTACGTCGAGGCGGTCGACGCACGCGCCGTCGTGCCGAGCGCCGGGCCGCCTGCGTTCCTCGACCCCGAGCTGTTCGGCCTCAACATGATCGACGGCGACGAGCTGAGCATCTTCCCCGACCAGCGGGTCTTCCTCGACCGGCTCGCCGGCGACGGCCACATCGGCGTGCTCGCGATCCCCGGCACCGCGATCGACGTGGAGCCCGACGGGTTCCGCGTCACCCACCCGATGAGCGACGACGACGTCGCCGCGATCTTCGACCACAAGCGGGAGTACCTCGAGGCCTACCAGGCCGACTACCTGCCGTGGCTCGCCGACCTGAAGGCCGGCTGGACCGCGCACACCGACGACCTGCTCGCCACGGTGACCGCCTGGTGGGAGCCACTGCTCGCGATGGCGCCCACGCTGCGCGCCGGGGTGCGCGCCAACGTGCTGCTACGTGCCGGCGACCTCGACATCCTGATCGACTTCCCGAACGGCCAGGTGCGCGAGCACGCGGGCGAGCCCTACGAGTTCCGCTTCGTGATCCAGCGCGAGCTCGTGGAGACGGTGGTCGCCCAGCGTGCGGTCGACTGGAGCAACTCGCTGTTCCTGTCGGCCCGCTTCCGGGCGTGGCGCGCCGGGCCGTACAACGAGTACGTCTACAACTTCTTCAAGTCGCTGTCGGTCGAGCGCATGCGCCGCACCGAGGCCGAGGCGCTCCGCAAGGCCGACCCCGACCGCGGCGGGTTGGCCGGCGAGGAGATCCGGATCGGCGATCACGTGTGCGAGCGCCTCTGCCCGCACCGCCAGGCGGACCTCGCGGTGTTCGGCGAGATCGACGGCGACCACCTGGTGTGCACCCTGCACGGGTGGAAGTTCGACCTCGAGACGGGCGAGTGCCTCAACGCGACGAACCGCAAGCTGCGCATCCGTCGCGCCGACGCAGCCGACGCAACCACCGGCTGATCCGGCCGGGCCGGGGCGGCAGCGTCAGCTGCGTGCGACGGTGAGGCGGTAGGCGAACTCGTGGACGCCGGGGGCGATGCGGTACGCCGGCAGCGTGTCGGGGCCGCAGCTCGCGGTGCCGATCCCGCGATGGGCGAGGTCGACGTGCACCACCAGCTCGGGGCGGGGCCGCAGCGCCGTGGCCGTCGGGGCCTCGTACAGGTCGTGCACGGTGTGGTGGGTGGCCGACACGTGCAGCGCCGACGGGCGCAGCGCGTCGAGCCGCACCACACGACCGTCACGGTCGGCGAACTCGAACCAGCGGCAGTCGGTGCGCAGGCCGAACTCCTGCGGCACCAGGTACGGCGACCGGTCGGGCGTCCCGTCCCAGGTGCCGAGCAGCGCACCACGGTTGCGGTCCGGATAGTTCTCCGCCGGACCGCGCCCGAACCAGCGCACCCGCTCGAACCCGGCCGGGAGCTGGAACGTCACGCCGATGCGGCCGAGGTCGGCGAGCTCGTCGGGCACCACCACGCGGTGGCGGTACTCCACCGAGTCGCCCGAGGCGGCGCGGTCCCAGGTGTGCTCCACCAGCTCGTCGGCGGGCAGCCGGTCGACACCGGTGTCCTGCCAGTGCACGAGCGTGGTGCCGCCCACCCGGATGCGACGCGACAGGTCGGGCATCAGCTTGAAGCCGTCGTTGTCGATCGGGGCACGGAGGATGCACAGCTCGATCGGCGAGACCAACAGCTCGTCGATCGCGGCGGCGTCGTGGTTCGGGCGGAAGCGGCCGGGCCGGACCGGGCGAGCTGCGCGGAGCTCCACCTGATCCCACGCGACGAGATGGCCCGCGGCGGCGTACCAGGTGTCGCGCTTCAGGGTGAAGCAGACCGACAGCAGCACCTGGCCGGTGCCGGCCGGCACGGTGACGGGCACCGGCACGTCCACGGTGTCGCGCGGCGCCACCTTCGGCAGCCGCAACCGACCGCTGCGCACCTCGACCCCGTCGACCAGCAGCGTCCAGCGTGCGTCGAACGCGTCGAGCCCGACGAAGGACTGCCGGTTGGTCACGCGCAGCGTGCCGCGGCGCCCGCGGGCGACGGTGACCGGCCGGTACACCCACGCGACCTCCTGCATCGCCGGGTGCGGTTCGAGGTCGGCGGACACCAGGCCGTCGGCCACGAAGTTGCCGTCGTGCGGGGTCTCGCCGAACTGACCGCCGTAGGCGAGGCGGACCGTGCCGTCGGGCAGCACCTGGCGGATGCCGTGGTCCTTCCACTCCCACAGGAACCCGCCCTGCAGACCCGGCGTGGAGGTGATCACGTCCCAGTAGTCGGCGAGGGTGCCGTTGGAGTTGCCCATCGCGTGCGAGTACTCGCACAGGATCAGCGGCCGGGCGCCCTTCCCGGACGACCCGTAGCGCTCGATCGCGTCGATCGGCGCGTACATCGGGCAGACGAGGTCGCTGGCCGCGAGCCCGCCGTCGACCCAGCCGGCGTGGAACGGCGCGCCCTCGTAGTGCAGCGGCCGCGTGGGGTCGTCGTGGCGGATCCAGCCGGCGAGCGCGTCGTGGTGCGTGCCGTAGCCGCTCTCGTTGCCGAGGCTCCACAGCAGGATCGAGGGGTGGTTGCGGTCGCGCTGCACCATCCGCGACCCGCGCGCGAGCCAGGTGGACAGGTAGCGCGGGTCGTTGCACAGGCTGGTGTTGTAGGCGTGGCTCTCGATGTTCGCCTCGTCCACCACGTACATGCCGAGCTCGTCGCAGAGGTCGTAGAAGGCCACGTCGTTCGGGTAGTGCGAGGTGCGGATCGCGGTGATGTTGTGCCGCCGCATCACCTCGAGGTCGGCGCGCATGTCGTCGACGGTGACGGCCTTGCCGCGATCGGGGTGGTGGTCGTGGCGGTTCACGCCGAACACCCAGATCGGCTGCCCGTTCACCAGGAACTGGCGGCCGCGGACCTCGACGTGGCGGAACCCGACGAGCTGCGACGTGCGCTGGTGCACCGTGCCGTCGCGGCCGAGCAGCTCGACGACCACGCGGTAGCGGGTGGGTGACTCGGCGCTCCAGGGCGCGATCCGCGGCACCTCCCACGTCGCCTCCACCCGGTGGCCGGCGAACACGTAGGGCACGTCGAACTCGTGCGGCACGTCGCGGGTGTGCGGGGTGGTGACCCGGCGGCCGTCGAGCCGTTCGAGCCACGACCGCACCGCCCACCCGGCCGAGGGGGCGCCCACGAAACCGACGTCGGTGCGCACGTGCAGCAGTCCCGTGCCGTCGTCCACCCGCAGGTCGGCGCGCACCCGCACGTCGGCCACGTGCACCAACGGCCGCACCTCCAGGAACACGCTGCGGTGCAGGCCCGCCATCCACCACTGGTCCTGGTCCTCGACGTAGCTCTGCGCGCTGAAGCGGACGACCACGATCGCGAGGTGGTTGGCGCCCGAGACGAGGTGCTCGGTGAGGTCGTACTCGCTGGGCAGCCGGCTGTCGGTGCCGTACCCGACGAAGCGGTCGTTGAGGTACACGGCGTGGACGCTCTCCGCGCCACCGACGTGCAGCACCACCTGCTGCGACCGCCAGCCACGAGCGAGGGTGAAGCTGCGGCGGTACACACCGGTCGGGTTGAGCTCTGGCAGCCGCGGCGGAGGCCCGTCGAAGGGCATCTGCACGTTCGTGTACCACGGCGTGTCCTCGGTGCCCTGCAGGGTCCAGTTGCCGGGCACGGCGATGGTGCGGCCGGTGGTGGGCGTCGGACCGAGCACGGCCTCGGCGGGCACCTGGTCGGGTGAGGCGAAGCGGGTGAAGTGCCAGTCGCCGTCGAGCGAGCGGCGTGCGTCGTCGGTGACGGGCAGCGGCACGTGCATCGGCAGCCGGTGCAGGTGGACGGCGTCGGGGTCGGCCCAGGGTCGCAGGGCTCCGATCACGGGCAACACGTCGGGAACCCCCTGGGACGTGGGTCGGGCCGGGACGGCCCGACGGGTGGGACGGTCACAGCGGCGCGGTGGGGATCTGGCCGTGGACCCACACGACCGAACGCATCGGCATGAAGTCGTTCGCCCAGATGAAGTCCATCGCCGCCGTGCTCACGCGCACGCAGCCGTGCGACGCCGGATAGTCGGGGATGCTGCCCGACCCGTGGACGGCGACGCCACCGCGGAAGTACTTCGGTCGGAAGATCTCGCCGAGGTCGCCCTCGCGCCAGCCGTCGGCGTGCTCGCGGTACACCTTGAACAGCCCGACCGGGGTGACGGAGTCGCCGACCTCGATCTTGGTGGGATCGTTCTTGTTCGGCGTCTCGTACGGGATCTCGCTGCCGGTGGAGGCGTTGATCGTCCAGAGCGTCTGACCGCCGCGGACGATGAAGAGGAGCTGGCGCAACTTGTCGACCTCGATCAGGTCGCCGGTGTCGGTGAGGCCGTTGGCGCGCTGCGTGACGTTCGTGAGGTAGTCGGCCGTCACCTGATCGACCTCACCGGTCGCGGGCAGGCCCAGGTACTTCTGGAACGCCATCACGGCCTGCTTGGTGGTGTGGCCGTACTCGCCGTCGGCACCCGCGTGCCAGAAGCCGAGCTGCAGCAGCCGCTCCTGCATGATCCGGGTGGGTTCGCCGTCGCGCTGGCCGACGGCCTCGATGAGCACCGCCGACGGGCCGACGATCTGGACGTTGGGCGGCAGCGTGGTGGTCGGCGCCGCCGTGGTGGTCGGCGCGGCCGTGGTGGTCGGCGCGGCCGTGGTGGTGGGCGGCAACGTGGTGGTGGGCGGCAACGTGGTGGTGGGCACGGCCGTGGTGGTGACGGCCTCGACCGAGCTGGGCGGCATCGGCGACACGGCGACGGTGGGGGCCACGGTCACCTGTGTCGGGGGAGCCTCGGCACGGGCGGAGCCACCGGTGGCACTGCACGACGACAGCGCGAACAGCACCACGGGGAGCCCGAGCAGCGGCAGCGCGTGCTGCACGTGCCTGCGATGCGACCTGTGGGGGCGAGGGATCATCCGAGACCTGACGTGCGTGGGGAGACGAACACGGCGAGTGATCGCCACACTACAGGTGCCCCACTCGCGAACGGTGGCACCCCCCCCCACGGCCCGGATCAGATCTGCGGCAGGTGGGATCAGATCTGCGGCAGGTGGGATCAGATCTGCGGCAGCTCGAACCAGATGGTGAGCGAGTACTTCGTGCCCGACCGCAGCTGGTTGCTCTGGTGCGGGTGGGTGACGAGGCTCGGCCAGACCACGAGGGCGCCCACGGCGATGTCGGCGTTGGTGACGCCCTGGCGCGGGAAGTCGAGCTCGCCGCCGGTGTAGTCGTCGTTCAGCTTCACCGACGCCGACACCTGCGCGACGTCGTGGTGGATGCGCAGCGACTCCTGCCCGCCGAGCTGGTACTTGATCACGAACGCGTCGCGGAGGCCGTAGTAGTCGATGTACGGCCACGCCTGCCGGAACCGGGGCCACAGCCGCATGCCGAGGTCCTGCTGCACGTGCTCGAACAGCGCCGGGCTGATCACCGCGAGCGACACCTCGTGGCCGGGCACGGGGTCGTCCTCCTGCTGCTCGAAGGCGCCGACCGCCTCGGCGGCCCGGATCACCGTGTCGCAGAACGACGGCGTCCAGAACGTGGTTCGGTACATCTCGTTGCCGATCTCGACCAGCTCGCCGTCCTCGTCCTCGGGGACGGCGCCCTGGTAGCCGAGGATCTGCTGGAGGTCGGAGAACGTCTGCACGCCGAGCATCGTGCCAGATCGTCCCGCGCCTCAGCGGTGCGCCGGCGGCGCATCGAGCGCGGCCGGATCGAGCACCCAGCGCTCGCGCGCCAGGGTCGCGAACGAGAAGGTGGCGGAGGCCGCGTCGAGGACGTCGGTCACCCGGAGCGGCTCGATGCGCGACGGATCGGGCACGGCGAGGCCGAGGCTGCCGAGCAGCAGCCGCGCGACCGAGACGTCGTCCCAGCCGGCGGCCGCGAGATCGTCGAGGGTGACCGCGCCGTGTCGCTTCGCGAGGCGCTGCCCGTCCGGTCCGAGCACGAGCGGCACGTGGGCGTAGGCGGGTGGGGCGAACCCGAGGAGCCGGTGGAGGTGCAGCTGGCGTGGCGTCGACGACGCCAGGTCGTCGCCGCGCACCACCTGGTCGACGCCCTGCAGGTGGTCGTCGACCACCACGGCCAGGTTGTACGCCGGCACGCCGTCGTTGCGCTGCAACACCACGTCGTCCACCGTGCCGCGCACCAGGCCGAGCACGAGGTCGTCGAACTCGTGGATCTCGCCCTCGGTGCGGAGGCGGAGCGCGGCGCGGCGACCCTGCTGCTCGCGCTGGTGGCGTGCGTGGGCCGTGAGCTCGCGGCACGTGCCGGGGTAGGTGCCGTCGGGGCGGCCGTCATCGTGCGGGGCGGATGCCGCCTCCCGGATCTCGCGACGGGTGCAGTAGCAGCGGTACACCAACCCGTCGGCGTCCAGCCGGGCGATCGCCTCACGGTGCAGGTGGAAGCGCTCGGACTGGCGCACCACCTCACCGTCGGGCGACATCCCGAGACGGGCCAGGTCGCGGAGTTGGCGCACCTCGTGGTCGCGTGACGAGGTGACGGGGTCGAGGTCCTCCATCCGCACGAGCCAGCGACCCGTGGCGGCGGTGCGACGCGCGGCGAGCCACGACACGAGCGCCGTGCGCAGGTTGCCGAGGTGGAGCGGTCCGGTGGGCGAGGGGGCGAACCGGCCGGTCACCGCACCTCCGGCCCGTGACGGCGCGGCGACGGCAGGATCGGGCTCCGCCGTCCGTTCGAGGTCATGGCGCCATTCTGCCGTCGTCTCGCCATCGTCAAGATTCCGGGAAGCCGGCCACCGAGGGTCGAGTTCACGCGATGCCTCACTTCATTTCGGGCGCCGCCGTCCGACATATACGTCGCGTCCCGATGTGCGCGTCTGCGCCACCGGGTCGAGGATCGATGACCTCCATCCACGACGACCTCCCTCGCGACACCATGATGCGCCACGTCCACGACGGACGCGGTCACGGTCGCGCATCACGACGAACGTCGGCCCGCGTGGCCGATCGGGTCGAACCGGCCTGCCCGGAAACGGATGCCGTGACGGGGACCGACGACGGCGACACCGACGGGTCGCACGCCGGCACCGGCCGCCTGGGACGTCCACTCGCCGACCGGGTGCGCGACGACGCGCTGCACCACGTGGTGGCGAACCTCGCACCGCTGCAGGTGCTGCTCCTGCCCCTCGCGTTGCTGGTCGCGTTCGTGATGCACGGGGAGGTCGGCGGCGATCGCCTGGCCGCGTGGCTGAGCGCGTCCACGCTGGCGACGGTGACGGTGACGGTCACCTGCGCTCGGGTGCGCACCCACCCGATCGTCGACCGGACCACCACCGTGCTCGCGGCCGCGGCACTCGCCTGCGTCGGCAGTGTGGCCGGCATGAGCACCTGGGTCGCGGCGACGAGCGCGATCGACGTCGAGATGATGTTCGCCCTCTTCCCCGCGGTCAGCCTCGCGGTGGGCACGATCGTGTGCGCCGGCCGGCGCGACATGTTCCTGTGGTACGCCGTGCCGCTCACGGGGGCGGCATCGGGCGGACTGTTGACGACGGGCGACACCCGTATGCAGGCCCTGGCCGCGCTGTACGTCGGCTACGCGATGAGCCAGGTGGCGCTGCACCACACCGTCTCGAAGTCGCTCCTCGCGTCGCTCCGGTTGCAGTTCACCAGCCAGGCGCTCGCGGTGCGGATGGCGAGCGACCAACTGGCGCTCACCCACGCCTACGAGCAGCTCAGTGAGACCAACGCACGCCTCGCGCACCTCGCGTCGCACGACCCGCTGACCGGGCTCCTCAACCGCCGCGGCACGCTCGAGCGGATCGACCAGGTGATGGGCCGTCTCGACGAACACGAGTCGGTGGCGCTGCTGTTCTGCGACCTCGACCGCTTCAAGGCCGTCAACGACCTGCTCGGCCATCGCGGTGGCGACCAGTTCATCACCGTGCTCGCCGACCGGATCGGCCGAACGCTCGAGCACGGGTGCGTGGCGGGTCGCATCGGCGGTGACGAGTTCGTGGTGGTGCTGCCCGGACACGACACCGCTCGGGCGGCGGCGGTGGCGAGCCGGCTGGTGGGCGTGCTGGCCCAGCCGGTGCACGCCGAGGGTCGCTCGGTGCCGTCGTCGGTGAGCATCGGCGTGTCGTCGGCCCCCGCCCACGGCCGCTCGACGAGCGACCTGCTGCGGAACGCGAACGCTGCGCTGCACCGGGCCAAGCATGCGGGCCGCAACCGCATCGAGCTGTTCGACGGGGACATGCACCAGCAGTTGCAGGATGCCGTGGAGGCCGAACAGGCCCTCCGCCGGGCGATCGACGAGGGCGAGATCCTGCCGTTCTTCCAGCCGGAGATCGACGCCTCCACCGGGCGGGTCGTGGGCGCGGAGATCCTCGCCCGCTGGTTGCGGTCCGACGGGACGGTGCTCGGCGCGAACGAGTTCATCGGCATCGCCCGGTCCGCCGGTCTGCTCGAGCGCCTCACGGAGAGGGTCCTCGGGCACGCGCGGCCGAACATGCGGCGGCTCGCGTCGTTCGGTCTGCCCGACGGGTTCCGGTTCCGAGTGAACCTCGCCCCGGCCAACACCGACCGCTCGTGGCGCAACGACCCGATCGACGAGTTGATCCGCGGCATCGACCCCTCGCTCGTCACCGTGGACGTGCGCGAGAGCGCCATCGCCACCGACCTGCCCACGGCCGCGGCCACGCTGGCGGCGTTCCGGGCACGTGGCGGTCGGGTGTGCCTCGACGACTTCACCCACGGCGTGTCGTCGCTCAGCCTGCTGCGCAAGCTGCCCGTCGACGAGGTGCGCGTCGACCGACAGGCGATCGACTCGATCGCGTCCCACCCGCACGACCGGGCGATCGTCCGCTCGATCATCGCCGTCGTGCGCGAGATCGGGCTCTCGGTCACGGCCGAGGGGGTGGAGACCGGGGCGCAGGCCGACACGCTGATCGCGCTGGGCTGCGTGCGCCAGCAGGGTCACCACTACGCGAAGGCGATGCCGGCCGCCGACTTCGAGGCGTACCTGGTGGCGCACCAGGCCGAGGGGCTCGCAGCTGCTGGCGAGCGGAGCACCGACTGGACGCCGCCCAACGAGTGGAACGTCGACGACATCCGATGATCACCGCGCCGTCCGGCGCGCGACGTCAGGACAGCTGCTCGCGGGCGTGGGCGAGGTCGAAGTAGTCGCGCCAGAGCGCGATCTTGCCGTCACGCAGCACGAACAGGCCCGCCACCGCGACCTCGGCCCACTTGTGCGGGAAGTGGAACCGGTCGGTGCGCTCGTTCATCACCACGTCGCCGGTCGCGGCCTCGTGGTGGACGATCCACTCGACCTCGCTGCAGCTCGCGAGGAACGGCGTGAGCGACTGGCGGATGCCGTCGTGGCCGAACACCTTGCCCATCGGGACGTTGTCGTACTCCACGTCGTCGGTGAAGAACGCGAGCGCCGCCTCGACGTCGCGGCGTTCGAGTGCGGCGATCATCGCGTTCACGGTCGCGAGCGAGCTGGCGGCATCGGTCATGACGGCGACGGTACTCGCCGCACCCGGTACGGTGCCGACCCGTGAGTGCCGCCGACACCGTCGCTCTGGGCGCCGGGATCGCGGCCGCCGCTGCTGCACTGGCGAACTGGTGGTCGCGCCTCGACCGCGCTCGCGCAGCGGGCCGGGTCGAGCTGGTGAGCAAGCCGCTCGCGACGATCGCGATCGGCACGTTCGCGGTGGCCTCGGCGGCCGACGACGTCCCGACGGCCGCGCTCGTCGCCGCCGTCATCGGGTTCGTGCTCTGTCTGGTCGGCGACGTCGCGCTGCTGCCGGCCGTCGACCGCTTCATCCCTGGTCTCGCGTCGTTCCTGGCCGGGCACCTGGCCTTCGTCGTGATGTTCGTCGCGCTGGGCCTCGACCGCTGGTGGCTCGGCGCGATCGCGCTCGCGGGGGTGGCCGTGGTGGTGCGCCTCGTGGGGCGCACCGTGCTGCGCGGGGCGCGCGAGCGCGACCCGGCGCTCGCGGCCCCGGTGGCGGCGTACCTGGCGGTCATCTCGTCGATGGCGGTGGTCGGGTGGGCCACGGGCAACCCGGCGGCGATCATCGGCTCGTCGCTGTTCGTGCTCAGCGACTCGATCCTGGGCTGGCGTCTGTTCGTCCGCGCCGGGCGCTTCGCGGCGCTCGCGGTGATGGTGACGTACCACGGGGCACTCCTGGGCCTCGCCCTCACCCTGGCGGGCTGACGTGCGCCGGTCGGCACGCACCCGGCGGTCGCGGTTCGCCGCGTTCGCGGCCCTCTCGCTCGCGCCGGTGGTGTCGGTGGCCTGCGCCGATGCGTCGCCCACCGCCGAGGGAGCGGGGATGAGCGTGACGTCCGCACCGGTGGCCACCACGACCACCCCACCGACCACGACCGGCATCCCGCCGACCACGACCACCCCACCGACGACCACGACTCCGACGACCACGACTCCGACGAGCACGACTCCGACGAGCACGACTCCGACGACCACGACGGACACCTCACCGACCACGATCAGCGCGCCGGGCGCGGACGTCGGCGGAGGTGAGCTGCTCTCCGCCGACTACCCGCAGCTCGAGCTGGCCCTGTTCTTCCTGTCGCTCGACAACGTCGCGGTCTCGATCAGCGTCCGGCGCGACGGTGTGGAGCCGTGGGGTCGCGCCACCGGCCGACGCATCGACGGTGCCGCTGTCTCCAGCGACACGCCGTTCGTCGTGGCGAGCGTGAGCAAGCTCGTCACCGCGTTGTCGGTGGCACGACTCGTGCAGCGCGGCGACCTCACCGTCGACACCCCGGTGCCCTGGGGCGAGCTGGGCCTCCCCCACGATCCGGCGTGGCGTGACGTCACGGTGCGCGAGCTGCTCGACCACACCAGCGGCATGCCGGTGAACCGGCGCAGCTGGCTGGACGACCCTGGGCCCTGCTCGATCCCGCTCGCGGCGGCCGTCGCCGCGCCGCCGACCGAGACGCGAGGCGAGTGGCGCTACTCGAACGGCAACTACTGCGCGCTCGGGCTGCTCGTGGAACGGATCACGGGCGACCCGCTCGACGTCGCCGCCGACGAGCTCGTGTTCGCGCCCGCCGGCGTGACGGGACCGTCGCTGTCCACACAGGGCGTCCGCGACGACATGGCGCCCTCGCCGCGCGGCATCGGCCGCCTCGCCCGTCTGGGTGGGGCCGGCGCGTGGCTGGCCTCCACCGACGACGTCACGGCCGTGCTCGCCGACGTCGACCCCACCGATCTCGACGTGCTCCGCTGGCCGGGGGTGATGGTCGACCAGTACGGCTGGGGCCACACCGGCACGCTCGACGGCGCGAAGGCGTGCGCCTGGGTGATGGAGGACGGGCGGACCACGGTCGCAGCCACGGTGTCGGGATCGACCCCGCGCACCGGCGGCGAGGTGTGCGACGCCGTGGTGCAGGCCCTCGCGACCGACCTGGGCATCTGGGCCGGCGAGCCGTTCCGCACCCCGATCTGACGCAGCGGTCCGACCCGCCGGCGCAACGCGACGCCCGGGTCGGACACGAGCGGCGTCACGGTGCCAGGCTGGATCCGTGCAGTACCGACCCGATGCCGACGAGCTGCTCGACGCCGTCGCCGACCTGCTGGAGCGGCAGGTGATCGCCGCGGTCCCGCCGCACCTCCAGCACCAGGTGCGCGTGGCGGCGAACCTGTGCCGGATCCTGCAGCGTGAGGCCCGGCTCGGCACGACCAACGACGACGCCGAACGGCACCGGCTCGCCGCGCTGCTCGGCCACGACGGTTCGCTGCTCGAGTTGCGGGCCGAGCTCGCCGCACGGCTCGACGACCCGGCGCCGCTCGACGCGGTCACCGACCGGGCCGTCCGCGACGCGCTCCTCGCCACCGTGCGCGCCGACCTCGCGATCGCGAAGCCGGGCTACGACGCGGCGGCGGGAACGCCGTGAGCGGCGGATCACCGGACGAGCAGCCGGAGGCCGTCGCACTGGGCGCCTTCCTGGCCCGCACGTGGGAGTGCGACCCCGCCGGAGTGCGGGTGCGGATCGCCGGCCAGAGCACGGCCGGCGCCCGCCGGCGCAACCTGGTGCTCGACGTGGAGGGTGGCCCGCACCCGGGGCGGTACGTGGCCACGGTGCTGCCCACCGCCGACATCGCGATCCTGTCGATGGTCGACGAGGCCGCGGTGCGAACGCTCGCTCGTGCCCACGGGGTGCCGGTGCCCGAGGTGGTGGCCGTCACCGACGACGAGTCGATCGTGGGCGGCGCGTGCTTCGTGAGCGAGTTCATCGCCGGCGAGACCATCCCGCGACGCGTGCTGCGTCTGGTCGCCGAGCACGGCGTCGGATCGCGCATCGTCACCCAACTCGGTGGGGCCTTCGCCGCGCTGCACGCGATCGACCCGGCCGAGGCGCCGGCGGCGATGGCCGCGCCCGCCGCTCCGGTGACGGCCGCGCTCGACGGGGTGGGCGTCGCGGTGGCGGGACTCCTTCGCCCCGAGCCCGCCTTCTCCTACGTCCTGCGCTGGTTGCGCGACCACCGTCCCGCCGAGCCGGCGGCACGTCGCATCGTGCACGCCGACGTGCGCACCGGGAACGTCATCGTCGACGCCACCGGGTTGCGAGCGATCCTCGACTGGGAGACGGCCAAGGTGGGCGACCCGATGGAGGACCTCGCCTGGGTGTGCACCCGCATGTGGCGCTTCGGCGAGGATCACCTCACCGTCGGCGGGCTGGGCGCCGTCGACACGCTGCGCGACGCCTACGTGGCCGCGGGCGGCACGTGGGACGACGAGCGGTTCCACTGGTGGCGCGTGCTGGTCACGATGCGGTGGGGCACCGGTCTCGCCGGTCAGGCGGCGATGCACCTCGACGGGCGGTTCTCGTCGGTGGTGATGGCGGCGAGCGGTCGCCGGGTGGCCGAGATGGCCCACGACGCGCTCGCCCTGCTCGACACCTGACACCGGTCTGACACCGATCTGACACCGATCTGACACCGATCTGACGCCGGTGGCGATCGAGGTGGCCGCGATCAGCGCGGCTCGTCGATGAACCGGCGGACGGTGACGCGCCGGCCCTTCACCTTCACCCCGCGCAGCGCGTCGATCACGCCCTCGACGTCGCGCTCGGGGACGCCCACGGTGGAGAACTGCTCGGAGATCCAGATCGGACCGATCTGCTTACCGGTGAGGTTGGTCTCGTTGGCGATGGTCCACACCAGGTCGCTCGGGCGCACCCCGTCGCGCCGGCCCAACCCGACGTAGAGCTTGGCCGTCCCGGCAGGCGTGCCCTGTCGGTCGAACCGGTCACCGCGATCCCCGCGATCCCCGCGATCCCCGCGATCCCCCCGCTCGCGACGATCACCGCGATCGGGGCGACCCGGACGGTCACGATCACCCCGTGGTTCGCGGCGGACGCTCGCGTCGGGGATCTCGCCCTCCTCCTCGCCGGCACCCGATGCCAGGTGCACGAGCCGCACGGCAGCGAGCGCGATCTCCTCGGCGTCGAAGTCCTCGAGCAGCGCGTCGAGCACCTCCTCGTAGTCCTCGAGGTCGTCGCTCGCGAGCGACTCACGGATCGCCTCGGAGGTGATCGCCAGCTGTCGCGCTCGCAGGTCGGCGACCGTGGGGATCTTCTCGATCGCGATCGACCGCTTGGTGAGCCGCTCGATGTTCTCGAGGAGGCGCATCTCGCGCGGCTCGGCGAGCGTGATCGCCACGCCCTCCCGACCGGCTCGACCCACGCGGCCGATGCGGTGGACGTACGACTCCGGCGCCGAGGGGACGTCGTAGTTCACGACGTGGGTGAGCGTGTCGACGTCGAGCCCACGGGCCGCGACGTCGGTGGCCATCAGCAGCTCGGCCGTGCCGCTGCGCAGGCGACCCATCACGCGATCGCGCTGCTCCTGGCTCATGCCGCCGTGCAGCGCCTCGGCGCGGTAGCCGCGGCCGTTCATCGTCTCGGTGAGCTGATCGACCTCGTCGCGGGTGCGGCAGAACACGAGCGCCGCGGCGGGTGTCTCCACGTCGAGGATGCGGCCGAGGGCGGCCGCCTTGTGCGCCCGGTGCACTACGTAGGCGGTCTGGCGGATGTTCGGGTTGGCCGTGAGCGTGCGCTGGTTGCCCTTGGTCATCCCCACCTGGATGCGCAGCGGCGTGCGCAGGTGTCGGGCGGCGATGGCGTCGATGCGCGGCGGCAGGGTGGCGGAGAAGAGCACCGTCTGACGCTCGGACGGGGTCTGCTCGAGGATCGACTCGATGTCCTCGGCGAAGCCCATGTCGAGCATCTCGTCGGCCTCGTCGAGCACCACCATCTCCACCGAGTCGAGCGTGAGCGTGCCGCGCTGGATGTGGTCGATCGCGCGGCCCGGCGTGGCGACCACCACGTGCACGCCGTCGCGCAGCGCGTGCAGCTGGCGGCCGATCGGCTGGCCGCCGTAGATCGGCACCACCTTCGCGCCGAGGTCGCGGCCGTACTTGTACATCGCCTCGGACACCTGCACCGCGAGCTCACGGGTCGGCACGAGCACGAGCGCGTAGGGGGCGGGTGAGGTGGTGGACCTCGGCATGCGCTGCAGCACCGGCAGCGCGAACGCAGCCGTCTTGCCGGTGCCGGTGGCGGCCTGCCCGACGAGGTCGCTGCCACCGAGCAGCAGCGGGATCGTCTCGCGCTGGATCGGGGTGGGTTCTTCGTAGCCGAGCCGGGTGAGCGCCTGCAGCAGCTCGGGGCGCAGCCCGAGGGTGTCGAACCCGGCCGCTGCCACGTCGTCCGCGTCCGCCGGTTCGGTTGCGTGCGGTTCGGTTGCGTGCGGTTCGGTCGCGTGCGGGTCGGTCGTGGGGCGGGGGTCCGGCTCGGCGTGTTCCGCACCGAGGTCGGGTCCGTCGGCGGCGGAGGGATCGTCCATGCGTGCGTCAGGGTAACGGCACCACCACTACAGTCACGCGTCGATGACCGACGCCGCGAGAACCGCAGCCCCGGTGCTCGCGTCGCTGGGCGCCGGGCAGTTCGTGATGGCGGTCGACAGCACCGCGATGAACGTGTCGATCGTGAGCGTGGCCCAGGACGTCGGCACCGACATCACCGGCATCCAGACCGCGATCACGCTCTACACCCTCGTGATGGCCTCGCTGATGGTGACCGGTGGCAAGGTCGGCCAGATGATCGGCCACAAGCGCGCCTTCCTGATCGGTGCGGCGATCTACGCGTCGGGGTCGCTCACGACCGCGCTTGCCCCCAACCTCACCGTGCTGCTCATCGGCTGGTCGTTCCTCGAGGGCGTCGGCGCCGCGCTGATCCTGCCGGCGGTGGTCGCGCTCGTCGCGTCGAACGTGCCGGTCGAGCGCCGGGCCGCGGCGTACGGGCTCGTCGCCGCCGCCGCAGCGGTCGCGGTCGCGGTCGGGCCGCTGCTCGGCGGCCTCTGCACCACCTACCTGTCGTGGCGCTGGGTGTTCGCCGGCGAGGTCGTGCTCGTCGCCGTGATCATCGTCGCCTCGCGGAACATGCGGTCGGCACCACCCGACCCGGGCGTCCGGATCGACGTGATCGGCGCACTGCTGTCGGCCCTGGGCCTCGGCCTGGTGGTGTTCGGCGTGCTGCGCTCGGGCGTGTGGGGGTTCGTGTCGCCGAAGCCGGGGGCTCCCGACGTGCTCGGGCTGTCGATGGCGTTCGTGCTGATGGCCGTCGGGGCACTGGTGCTGCGCCTGTTCGTGCGGTGGGAGCAGCACGTGGTGGAGCGAGGGCGCGAGCCGCTCGTCGACACCTCCCTGTTCGGCATCGCACAGCTGCGCACCGGGCTGAGCACCGCGGGGTTCCAGTTCTTCCTGCAGGGCGGGCTCTTCTACCTGATCGCGCTCTACCTCAACATCGCCGTCGGCCTCTCCGCGATCGGGACCGGCGCGCGACTCATGCCGCTGTCGATCGCGCTCCTCGCGTCCGCGGTGCTCGTGCCACGGCTGTTCCCGCAGGTGTCACCGCAACTCGTGGTGCGGCTCGGCTTCGCCGCGCTCATCACCGGCACGCTGCTGCTCATCGTGCTGCTGCACTTCGGTGACGGTGCGGGGGTGGTGAGCGGCCCGCTGGTGCTCGCGGGTCTCGGCACGGGAGCGCTCGCGTCGCAGGTGTCGAACGTGATCGTGGCGTCGGTGCCGGAGGAGCGCAACGGCGAGGTCGGCGGTCTGCAGAACACGGCCACGAACCTCGGCTCGTCGATCTCCACCGCGCTCGCCGGCGCCGTGCTGGTCGCCGCCCTCACCACCGGGCTGGTGCAGGGCCTCGCGTCGAACCCGGCGGTCCCGCCGGAGCTGCTGGCGTCGGCCGAGGTGGAGCTGTCGGCCGGCGTGCCGTTCGTGTCCGACGCGCAGCTGGACGACGCGCTCGCGGCGAGCGGGCTCGACCCCGAGGTGGCGGACGCGATCCGCGAGGAGAACGCCGACGCCCGGGTGCAGGCGTTGCGCACCGCGCTGGGCGTGATCGCGCTCGGCGGCATCGTCGCGCTGTTCGCGAGTCGCCGGCTCCCGACGGTGCAGCCCGGTCGCGCCGCCGTTCCCGCGGCCTGAGCCGATCCAGGCGCCCCCGGCTCAGCGTGTCGCAGCGGCGACGGGCACGGCCTCCGCGGCGGCACGTTCGTCGCCCCTGGCCTTGATCGACATCGCCACGAGCGGGAACACGATCACGGACACGAGTCCCGCGCCGACGAGGCCGGCCGCGTTGTCCGGCCGCATCTGCCCGGTGGCCATGCCGATCTGGGTGATCACGACGAGCAGCGGCAACGCAGCGGACTGCAGCAGGGCGAGCGCCACCACGTCGTGGCGCGGCAGGTCGCGGCGGTACAGCAGCGCGGGCAGGCCGCGCACCACCAGGAACAGCAGCAGGAACAGCGGCACCTTCACCAGTTCGACCGGGTCGAACAGCGCCTCCAGGTCGAAGCGCACGCCGCTGATCACGAAGAACAGCGGGATGAAGAACCCGAAGCCGAGCGCCTCGATCCGGTGCTGCACCTCCTGACGGTGGTCGAACGGGTTCGTGTGGCCCGCAGCGGCCGCGTGGGTGTCCGCGTCGTCCGGCGTGTCGGGCGTGTCGGGCGTGTCGGGCGTGTCGGGCGTGGAGTGCTCGACCAGGATCAGCCGCGCCACCATGCCGGCCGCGAACGCGCCGAGCAGCACGTCGAGGCCGAACTCGGCCGCGGTCCACACGAGCAGGATGCACAGCAGCACGCAGATGCGCACGCCGAGCTGTCCGCTCGAGTGCAGCGTGCGGGCGACGAGGCGCACCGTGCGCGGTTGCGCCGGTCGCGTCGCGAGCCACCCGACCAGCAGGGTGATCGCGACGAAGACCACGAGCACCGCCGTGGTGCGTCCGGGCGAGTCGGTGGTGAGGGCGACCGAGATCGCGACGATCGGACCGAGCTCGCCCATCGCACCGCCGGCGAGGAAGTTGGCTCCGAGCCGGCTGCGCAGCACCCCGGCGTCGCCGAGGATCGGCAGCAGCGTGCCGATGGCGGTGGTGGTGAGCGCGATCGCGACGAAGCGGACGGTCTGGGTGACGTCGATCGCGTGGAGCGCGACGGCGACACCGATGCCGAGCGCGAGCGACACGAGCCAGCCCTGCACGGCGAGCCGGACCGGCCGGCCCTTCACCTCGTCGGGATCGATCTCGAAGCCGGCGAGGAAGATCAGGAACACCAGGCCCATCTCGGCGAGCACCTCGAGCACCTCGTCGAGGTGCGCCCAGCCGAGCACGTGCGGGCCGATGAGCATGCCGAGACAGATCTCGACGACGACACCGGGGATGCGGATCCAGCGGCGGATCACGTCGGCGACGAACGGGCTGAGGACGGCGATCGTCGCGATCAGCACGAGCGTGCGCAGCGCCTCCGAGTCCACGTCAGCCGCCGGCGGGCAAGCGCTCGCGACGCCACGCGTCGCGGATGCTGTCGAGTCCCTCGCGTTCGCGCCGCGTGGCCCGGAACCGGTCGAACAGCGCGATCAGCATCGACAGGATCAGCATGAAGAACAGCGTGTTCGTGGCCGGGCGCTCGTCGCCACGATCGGACACGAGCGTGTCGAGGAAGACGATGCCGAGGTTGATGAGCAGCATCGCCACGAACAGCCGGACGATGCCGACCCACGTCCGGCCGCGCCGCCGCAGCCACTGGCTCACCGCTGCGTTGGCGACCACGAGGACGGTGACGCCGAGGGCGAGGCCGAGGTTGGTCGCCCGGACGTCCGGCAGGATCTGGGCGAAGATCACGCTGATCAGCGCGAGCAGCACGACCTTCTCGGCGAGGATCACCGACCAGAACCGCTCACGACCGGTGATCGTCTCGTCGATCGCCGGCAGGTGCGCGTCGACGTCGACGGTGAACGGCCAGTCGGGTGGCGGGATCGACGACCGCTTGAGGTACAGCACGGTGCCGGCGACGCCGAACACCACGGCGAGCACGCCCCACATGTACGGGTGGTCGGCCATGAACTCGGTGAAGTCGAGCTTCGCCAGGTGGATCCACCACTCCTGTGGCAGCTTCACGAAGACCCAGATGAAGACCGCCAGGCCGACCACGTGCCGAGCCTGCAGCCGTGTCGGCTCCCAGCGCGTACGCACCGCCTCGTAGGCGATGAAGAAGTACTCGAAGGCGTTGGCGAAGACGAAGATGATCCACCGCTGCTCGACGAGCTCGAACAGGGTGACTCCGACGAGGCGGTACAGGAACAGGAACCGCGCCACCTGGAACGCGAC
>Ga0315901_10000188_pt1 | contig 90712 bp, 91 predicted proteins | sample LakEriMetagenome_10_FD_203761 | JGI IMG/M metagenome (GOLD analysis project Ga0315901, IMG submission 203761) | Freshwater fungal communities from buoy surface, Lake Erie, Ohio, United States - Buoy 2 MA116 | ecosystem: Environmental > Aquatic > Freshwater > Lake | place: USA: Lake Erie, Ohio... | reverse complement strand
ACTAGTTCTTCCTATAGAGCCGTCGTAGACTACGACGTTGATAGGACGGGTGTGGAAGCGTGGTAACACGTTAAGCTTACCGTTACTAATAGCTCAATTGGCTTGATTTATGCACTGAAAAAATTTTATTTATAGAAGTATTTTTAAATTTTTAAGTTTATTTATTGATTGTTCAATTAATGAACAATATGATTGTGTCCAGTTTTGAAAAATGAGCTTAAAAACACAAGATATATTTCAAGTACTTAGAAAAGTTTACAAAAGTCCGTGATCAACACAAAGAAAATTAACTACTGATCTAGGTTTCAGTTTAGGTAAACTCAATTTTTTTTTAAAAGCACTTAAAGACAAAGGTTTAATAAAAATAGAAAATTTTAAAAATAGAAAAACAAACTATCATCTATACAATATGTCATTACTCCAAAAGGGATTACAGAAAGAACAAAATTAACACTTTCTTTCATGAAAAAAAATTGATGAATATAAAGAGTTAAAAAAGGAACTTAGCAATAATTATATTAAATAATTTAATTATGAAAAAAGTTTTAGTCATAGGTGGATCAGGGTACATCGGGAGTGTATTAATTAAAGATTTAGTACTAAAAAAAAATCAAGTAACTAATGTTGATTTAAAAATATATCCTGATCAACAAATTGATTTTAGTAACGGTATAAACAGTGAACATTTTATTAAACTAGACTTAAGAGAAACAAAAAAACTAAAAAAACTGCTAAGCAAAACTGATAGTGTTGTTATTTTGGCTGGTTTAGTTGGGGAGTTTATTACAAACAAGTATTTGAATTTATCTAATTCAATTAACGATAAAGGAATAATTAATTTAATAGATGAATGTGAAAATCACGATAATATTGAGAATGTAATATTTGTATCAACTTGCTCTAACTATGGGTTTACAAAAAATCAAGATTTAGTAACCGAAGAGTATGAACTCAAACCTTTGTCACCTTATGCAAAGGCAAAAGTAAAAATAGAGCAACATATCTTAAACAAAAAATCACAACCATATTCAGCAACAATATTAAGGTTTGCGACTGCTTTTGGTTATTCTCCTAGGATGAGATTTGATCTTACAATTAATCATTTTTGCTATTCAATGTATAAAAATAATATGATTCAAGTTTACGACCCAGACACATGGCGTCCATATTGTCACGTTAAAGATTTTTCAAGGCTTATAATTAAAATCTTAGATTTTGATAAAAGCCAAGTTGATAAAAAAGTTTTTAATGTAGGGAGTGATAGAAATAATTTTAGTAAAAAAGCAATAGTAGATTTAATTTTAAAAAAATTACCTAATACTAAAATTATTTTAAAAAATGGAGGTGTTGATAAAAGAGATTATAAGGTTTCTTTTAATAAAATTAAAAAAGAATTAAATTTTGAAACAAAATACTCAGTTGAAGATGGCATTGAAGAAATTTTAAATGTTTTAAAAAATGAAAAATTTAAATTTTTAGAAGAAAAAAAAGACTTGTCAAAAACAAGGGGAAATTTTGAAATTTTAGATCATGTTAAATAATTATATTAAAGACATATTTAAAGATAAAAAAAATTTAGAGCTTCATGAGCCCTCATTCAATAAAAGTGAAACAAATATTATAAAGATGTGTATTGAAAGTAGTGAAGTTTCAACAGCTGGAAAGTTTACTTCAGATCTAGAAAAAATTATAAAAAAAAAACTTAAATGTAAAAATGTTATTGCAACTAATAGCGGCACCTCAGCACTTCATCTAGCTTTATTAGCTCTAGATATTAAAAGAGATGATGAAGTTTTAATGCCTTCTCTTAATTATATTGCTAGTGCGAATGCATGCTTATATATTGGTGCAATACCTCATTTTATAGACGTTGAATCAAAAACTCTTGGAGTTGATGTCCAAAAATTAGATAATTATCTTAAAGATATTACTTCTATAAAAAAAAAAGTTTGTATTAACAAAAAAACTAAAAGAAAGATTAAAGCAATAATTTGTTTACATACTTTTGGACATCCTTGTGAAGTGGATAAGATAAAAAAATTGGCGAAAAAGTTTAATTTATCTCTTATCGAAGACGCTGCAGAAGCATTAGGTAGTTACTATAAAAAAAAACACGTAGGGACTTTTGGAGATGTAGGAATTCTAAGTTTTAATGGAAATAAAATAGTCACCACTGGCGGTGGTGGCGCAGTAGTTTCAAACAATAAATCAATAGCTAATAAAATATTTAATTTATCAATTATTAATAAAAAAAAACACAAGTGGAAGTATGAATATGATAGCCTAGGATTCAATTATAGAATGCCAAGTTTAAATGCAGCTATTGGAATAGCACAAATGAAAAAGTTGAGTTACTTTATAAAAAAAAAGAGAAATTTGTATCAAAAATATAAAAAAAAAATTTCAAATAATCCATATTTCAAATTGTTTAAAGAACCAAAAAACTGTAAGAGTAATTATTGGCTTCAAACTATTATATTAAGTATGAACAACTTAAAATTTAGAAACAAGATTTTAAATCAATGTCATGAACTTGGTATAAAAGCAAGACCAGTATGGCGACCTATACATAAATCAAAATATTTAAAATATATGCCAAAAATGAACTTGGAAACCACCTTAAATTTAGAAAATAGAATAATTAATTTACCAAGCAGTCCAAGCATTTTAAATAAATTAAATTAACATGAAAAATAAGATTGAAAAAGCTAAAATAGAATTAAACAAAAAAGGCTGGACAGTTATAAAAAATTTTATGACTAAAAAACAAACTTTGAAATATAAAAAAATAATTTTTAATTATTTAAAAAAAAATCATTTAAAATTTAAGGGAAGACACATAAACTATGTTGGAAATTCAAAAAAATATACAGATATACACTCTTTTCACAAATTAGAGTCTTTTAAAAAAGTCAAAAATTTTTTTTACAAAGGAAAAATCTATAAATATGCTTATCATTTGTTAAATAATGCAGTTCCAGAATTAAGAGCAAGTGAACTTTTCAAAAAACCAAAAAAAACTGGCTTAAAAGCTGCGCCACATCAAGATGATTATTATTGGAATGTCAAAGGCAACAAAGGCATTACTTTTTGGATTGCTTTAGACAAGGCAAATAAAAAAAATGGAGCAATGTATTATTATACCTCTTCCCATAAATTAGGATTGCTAAAACATGAAGCGTCATTTGGAAAAGGTACATCACAAACAGTAAAAAATAAAAAAATTTTTAATAACTTTAAAAAAGATTATTTAGATTTAGACATAGGAGATGTAGCAGTTCATACTTCTTTAGTAATACACGGCAGTAAGGAAAACTCGTCTAAATTTGATAGAGCTGGTTGGACTTTTGCTGTAAAACCAAAAAATAGTCCATACGACAAAATAAGAACAAAAAATTTTGTTATCAGCCTCAATAAACAAATAAAATTGAGAGAACAATGCCAGGCTTTGAAATAATTGATCATTTAGAAAAAAAAGCAGTTAATGAAGTTTTTTCTGAGGGAGCTGTTTTTTTTGCACATGGCTTTCAAAAATTTAGAAAGAAATACCATGTTCGTGAATTTGAAAAACTTGCAAGAAAAAAAATGGGCGCAAAATATTCACTTGCTGTTACAAGTGGTACTTCAGCCACGCTAATTGCCTTAAAAGCTTTAGGCATTAAAAGAGGGGACGAAGTGATAACTCAAGCTTTCAATTTTGTAGCTACTGTTGAGGCTATAATTGAGTGCGGAGCTAAACCAGTAATTATTAATGTCGATGAAACTTACAATATGTGTCCATCAGAATTAAAAAAAGCAATAAACTTTAAGACAAAAGCAATAATACCCGTGCATATGTTAGGTGTTTCAGCAAATATGAAAGAAATAATCAAAATAGCTAAAAACAAAAAAATTCCGATTTTAGAGGATAACTGCGAGTCTATGGGCGCTAAATACAGAGATAAATATTTAGCATGTGTAGGTGAAGTAGGCGTTGTAAGTTTTGATTATGGAAAAACTATTACGACGGGTGAAGGAGGCATGATTTTTACTAATAATAAAAAAATATTTAAATATTGCATGGAATATCATGATCATGGTCATGAATTAAATCCAAAATTCCCTAGAGGCATGGATACAAAAAGCATAACAGGCTTTAACTATAGAATGACCGAAATACAAGCTGCGATAGGTAAAGTACAATTAAAAAAACTTAATTATATTATTAAAGAAAATAAAAAAAGATATAACTCAATTTTTAATGAAATTAAAAAACTAGACTTTATTTTTAGGTCAATCCCAGAAGACACTGAGCAAATATTTGATACTTTAATTTTTTACTGTAAAAATACAGTCCAGAGAAAGGTTGTAATAAAACTGCTTAATAAGAGTGGATTTGGGACAAAAAACCTTCCTGATGCAATTAGATGGCATTGTGCTTATTACTGGGATCACGCTTTAGAACGAAAAGATATTAAAAATTTAAAGAAAACAAAAAATCTTTTAGAGAATTCTATTGCTATACCAATTTGGCTTAAAAAAAAAGTTTCAGATTATAAACTAATTGGAATTGAAATAAAAAAATCTTTAAGAGAAAAATATTTAATTAAATGATTGAGTTAAAAAAATTAAATCCAAATCTACATGCTACAAAAAAATATCTAAGCTGGTTAAAAGAATCTGATGTAAAAAGGTTTACCGATATTAAGTATCAAAAGTTTTCAATAAAAAAAATTAAAGAATTTATTTACGAAAAAAATAAATCTAAAAATGAATTTTTATTGGGTATATTTTTAAAAAAAAATAATATTCATATCGGAAACGTTAAAATTGGACCAATAAACACATTTGATAAAACTGCAGAAATTTCTTATTTTATAGGAGATCCTGATAACAGGGGCAGAGGTTACGCTACTTTAGCAATAAAAAAAGCAATAATTTTCTCAAAAAAAATAAAACTTAAAAAACTTAAAGTAACTGGATTTGAGATTAACTATGCATCAAAAAAAATTATCGAAAAAAATGGTTTTTATAGAGAGGGGAGACTAAAATCTGAATTACTGCATAATAAAAAAAGATATTCCGCATTCATCTATGCTAAGATTTTATAAATATCAATTTTTTAATTTAAATTATGGTAAAAAAAATAATCCTGATTGGCGCAGGAACTCATTCACATTCGTGTGTAGAATTAATTGAAAAAGAAAAAAAGTTTTCTATATATGGCTTCATTGATCCTAAGAAGTCAAATTCTAATTTAATAAAAAAATTTAGATACTTAGGTTCTGACAATAAAATGAAAGATTTAAGAAAAAAAGTTTCTTATGCCATTGTCTCAATTGGATTTATAAAAGATTATTTGCCAAGAAAAAAAAACTTTGATAAAATTAAAAAATTAAAATTTAAAATTCCTAAGATCGTTTCTCCAATTTCATATATATCAAAAAATGCAAAAATAGGGAATGGTACTATGATTTTTCATCACGTAATTGTGAATTCTAATGTAATAGTTGGAGAAAATTGTATAATTAATAATAAAGTTTTATTAGAACATGATGTCAAAATAGGAAACAATGTTCATATTTCAACTGGTTGTATAGTTAACGGCTCCTCCTCTATTGGTTCTAATACTTTTGTAGGCAGCCGAACAGTAATAAGTAACAATATTAAAATCGGAAAAAATTGTTTTATAAAAATCGGAAGCATTGTAAAAAAAGATATGCCAGATAACACTAAATTTTGATTTTTTATGAAAACAGTTATTATTGCTGAAGCCGGTGTAAATCATAATGGTAGTATAAGTAAAGCATTAAAACTTGTAAATTACGCAGCAAAAGCACAAGCAGATTATATCAAATTTCAAACCTACGTTACAGAAGATTTAGTACAGAAAAAACTTCAACTAGCTAATTATCAAAAAGAAAATATTAAGAATGTTAGTTCTCAATTTAAGCTATTAAAAAAATACGAGTTGACAGAAAATGACCATAAAAAAATAATTAAAAGATGCAAGTTAAAAAAAATAAAATTTCTTTCAAGTCCTTTTGATTTAAAAAGTATTAATTTTTTAAAAAAACTGGGATTAAAAACAATAAAAATTCCATCAGGTGAAATAACAAATATTCCATATTTAAAGGAAATTGGTAGATTAAAATTAAGAGTTATTTTATCTACTGGGATGTCTAATGTAAATGAGATACAGAAAGCCATTCAAATCTTAAAAAATAGTGGAACCAAAAAAAGAAATTTAATTTTATTACATTGTAATACAGAGTATCCTGCTAATCTAGAAAAACTTAATTTAAAATCAATCCCGTTTTTAAGAAAAAAATTCAAAATTTCCGTTGGTTATTCTGACCATAGCGAGGGGATTACAGCATCAATTGCAGCCGTTGCTCTTGGAGCTAGCGTTATTGAAAAACATTTTACATTAAATAAAAATTTAAAGGGACCGGATCATAAAGCAAGCTTGTCTCCCAAAGAGTTAATAACACTTGTAAGACAGATTAGAAATTTAGAGTGTATGTTTGGCAGTAATAATAAGAAGCCTTATAAAGAAGAGTTAAAAAACATTAAATATATTAGAAAGTATATAGTAGCAAAAAAAGCAATTATAAAAGGCCAGTTTTTTGATGATAGCAATTTAACAACTAAAAGATCAGGGAAAGGGATCCCTGCGGAAAACTGGCTAAAAATTCTAGGTAAAAAATCAAAATATAATTTTTCTACTGATGAAAACATCAAAATCTAAAAAAATTTGTGTGATAACTGGCTCGAGAGCTGAATTCGGTCTTTTAAAAAATCTTATTAAAAGATTAATCAAGAGTAAAAAAATTGAAGTTAAATTAATTGTAACAGGCTCCCATCTTTCTAAGAAATATGGTTTAACATTAGATGAAATAAACAAAGAAAAAATTAAAGTTGAAAAAAAAATTAATCTAAATCTCAAAAAAGATAATTCCGAAGGACTTTCTTCATCAATATCACTTGGATTAAATAAATTTGTAAATTTGTTAAATAAATTAAGTCCAGACTCTATCCTTGTGGTTGGGGATAGATTTGAGATTTTTACAGCTGCACTTGCAGCTACTATATGTAGAATTCCAATTTGCCATATTCATGGAGGTGAGCTCACAGAGGCTTTGCTAGATGACGTTTTTAGACATTCAATAACGAAAATGTCTCATGTGCACTTTGCGGCCACACAAACCTATAAAAAAAGAATTATTCAATTAGGAGAAAATCCCTCAAGGGTTTTTAATGTTGGGGGCTTAGGTGTTGACTCAATTAAAGCAAATAATTTTCTTACAAAGCCTGAGATTGAAAAACGCTTAAATTTCAAATTTTTAAAAAAAAATATTTTAGTAACTTTTCATCCAGAAACATTAAATAAAGATGATACAAAAAAAAATTTAACAAGTTTACTAAATGCTCTTAAAAAACTTAATAATACCATCATAATTTTTACAATGCCAAACTATGATATTGACTCAGCTATTATACATTCTGAAATTTTAAATTTCGTAAAAAAGAAAAAAAATGCATATTTTTTCAAATCTCTTGGACAAAAAGTTTATTACTCTTGTTGTAAGCACATCGATTGTATGGTGGGTAATTCCTCTAGTGGGCTTTTAGAAATGCCTTCATTTAAAAAATATTCAATTAATTTAGGAGATAGGCAAAAAGGAAGAATTAAAGCCGCATCCGTTATAAACTGCAAATTTAGCTCGAGTGAAATCTTTAAGAAAATTAATTATGCTTTAAATAAAAAAAATCAATCTAAAATTAGAGGTGTGAAAAATCCTTATGGGTTCGGAGGAGCCTCAAAAAAAATTGCCTCAATTCTCGAAAGAATGAAATTTGAAAAAATAATTAATAAAAAGTTTTACGATATCATCTAAATATGAAAATTTTATTCATTGGCACTGTTTTATTTTCAAAAAATATTTTTGATGAAATAAGAAAATCAAAAAATATATTAGTAGGTGTTATAGGAAAAAAAAATAATAAATTTAATTCTGATTATTTTGATATAACAAGGTATGCTAAAAAGCAGAATATTAAAGGAATTTATACTAAAGATATAAATTCAAAAAAAACAGTAAGCTGGATAAAAAAAAAAAAACCAGATTTAATTTTTTGTATTGGATGGAATAATTTGATTAAAAAAGAAATTTTAAAAATACCATCAAATGGTGTTATCGGATACCATCCTAGCGATTTACCAAAAAACAAAGGGAGACATCCAATAATATGGTCGTTAGTTTTAGGACTAAATAAAATAGGATCTAGCTTCTATTTTATGGACGAAAAAGCTGATAACGGAAGAATAATATCAAAACAAATACTAAAATTAAAAAAAAATAGCAACGCTTATACTGTTTATAAGCAACTAATTAAGATTGGAAAAAAACAAGTAAGAAAAATTTTAATAGATCTTAAAAAAAATAAAATAAAATCTTATAAACAAAAAAAACTAGGTCAAAATTTATGGAGAAAAAGAAATTTTTATGATGGTGTTATAGACTGGCGAATGGATGCAAAAAAGATAAGAGACTTAGTGAATGCACTTTATAAGCCATATCCAGGAGCAAATTTTATAGTTAATGGTAAAAAAATTATTTTGTGGAAGTGTAAAATTGTTAGTAATAAAAGTAAAAACCTTGAGCCAGGAAAAATTTTAAATTTTAGAAATAATAAACCTATTATAAAATGTGGAACAAATTCTTTAAAATTAGAAAAGTTTGAACCAAGATTAAATTTCAGAGACATTAATTACTTATGAAATCACTAGTTATATCGCCACATCCTGATGATGAAGTTCTTGGAGCAGGCGGAACTTTATTTAAAAGAAAAAAACAAAAGAATAATCTTTATTGGATTATTGTTACAAGGATTAAACCAAACAATTTTAATAAAAAAAGAATTGCTCAAAGGTCTTTAGAAATAATTAAAATTGCAAAATTGTTTAGATTCAAAAAAACGTATCAATATAATTTTTATACTACAGAACTCAATAATAATTCTAAAAAAAAACTGATAAATGAATTTACTAAAACATTTAAAGAAATTAAACCTAACGAAATATTTGTTCCACATTTTTCAGATGTACATTCAGATCACCAGGTCATTTCTGATGTTATTTCAACATGTACCAAGAATTTTAGATTCCCTTTTATAAAAAAAATATTAGCCTATGAAGTCCTTTCAGAAACAAATTTCAATTTGAATAGAAAAAAAGTTTTCTTCCCAAATCATTATGAGGATATTTCAAATTTTTTATCTAAGAAGAAAAATGCTATGAAGATATATAAATCCGAGTTAAAAAAATTTCCATTTCCAAGAAGCATAAAAAGTATCGATGCTTTAGCAAAATATAGAGGTTCCCAAATAGGAAAAAGAGCAGCAGAAAGTTTCGAACTTTTAAAAAATATAGAATAAATATGCAAAAAAAAATTTTTACAAAAGCAATTTTAAAAAAAACAAACTCTTTAAATGATGCAATAAAAAATCTATCAAAAACAGGGTTGCAAATATGTTTTATCTGCGATGGGAAAAAACTAATAGGGACAATTACTGATGGAGATATTAGAAGAGCTATCCTAAAAAAAAAAAATTTAGAAACTCAAATTAAAGAAGTTATGAATAAAAATTATATATTTATTCAAAAAAACGCTTCAATTAAAAAAGCAAAAACATTAATGAATTTATACAAAATAAATCAAATACCTGTAATTGATAAAAATGATAATTTATTAGACGTCTTTTTTTCAGAGACGATTGAAACATCTTCACAATATGAAAATCCAGTAATAATCATGGCAGGAGGATTTGGTAAAAGATTAATGCCATTAACTAAGAACTGCCCCAAGCCACTTTTGCCAGTATCAGGCAAACCTGTAATAGAACACATTATTATAAAATTAAAAAATGAAGGATTTAAAAATATTTATATTTCTACACATTATCTTTCAAACATGATTAAAGAATATTTTGGAAACGGTGAAAATTTTGGAGTGACAATCAACTATATTGAGGAAAAGAAACCTTTAGGAACAGCTGGATGCTTGTCGAGATTTGAGTCAAATAACGATAAAGATTTTATTGTTTGCAATGGAGATGTTCTTACAGATATATCTTTTTCACATCTTTTAGACTACCATTTAAGAAATAAATCAATTGCTACAATGGCTGTAAGAGAATATTTTTGGAAACATCCATTTGGAGTAATCAGAACAAATGGTTTAAAAATTAGATCCATTACAGAGAAGCCGATTGAAAAAACATATGTTAATGCAGGGATTTATGTTTTTAAGAATAGAATAATTAAAATTTTGAAAAAAGATAAAAAAATAGAGATGCCAGATTTTTTTAGATTATTAAAAAAAAAAAAACATAACACTATAGTATTCCCTATGTTTGAAAATTGGCTGGATATTGGAGATACAAAAGAATATGCGCGCGCTCAAAAAAAATATGATTAAGAATAAAATAGTTGTACTAATTCCAGCTAGAGGTGGCAGCAAGAGGATTAAGTCAAAGAACTTGTATATGATAGGCAATAGACCATTGATTGCTTGGTCTATTGAGGCCGCTAAAAAAGAGAAAATTATTGATATGGTTTATGTTTCGACAGATGATAAAAATATATCTTTTTATGCAAAACATTATGGAGCAAAAATCCATAAACGAGAAAAAAAATATTCAAGTGACAATTCTCTTGTTTATGAAACAATAAATTCTTTTTTAAATTTCTTAGATAAAAAAAAAAACTATAAGCCAAATATTCTAGTAATTTTAGAGCCCACTTCACCTTTTCGCGAAAAATATTTAATTAAAAATTGTATTAAGAAATTGATGAAGACAAATTCAGATTCGATTGCAACTTTTATTCCAGTCAAAACTCATCCTCATAGATCATGGTTTTTAGACAAAAAAGGTAAACCAATTTCTTATTCGAAGCAAAATGCATGGAAGCTAAGTCAAAAACTTAAACCTGCTTACGAATTAGACGGCTCTCTTTATGCTTTTAAAATAAAAAAAAAAATCGATTTTTCAAACGGTTTATTAATCGGGAAAAGCACATCATATATATGTGACAGCAATAATCAAATCGAAATCGATAATGAAAAAGATATCAAATACGCAAATTTAATTTACGAAAATTTGAATAATAAAAGTTAGTAAAATAATATGAAAAAAATAAAAAGAATTCATGATAAATTTTATCTTAAAGAAAATAATTTTGAAAAACCAAAACAAATACATAGTTTGATTTGCAACTTGACCAAAAAGTCCTTTAACAATTCCAAGAATTTTGATGGTACAATAGTAGATTTTGGTTCTGGTAATGGAGAATTGTTATTTAATTTACAAAAAGCTTTTCCAAAAGCAAAATTTATTGGAGTAGAAATTAATAAATCTCTTGTAAAAATGTCATCGAATAAATTAAAAAATAACAATGTAGAAATTTTTTTAGGCTCAGTTTTAAACAAACGAATTTTAAAAAATGATATTTCAGATATTTCTATTTCATGTGGAGTACTACCTATTTTTGACGACTATAAATTATATTTTAATAATTTAATTAAATTTACCAAAAGAAAAGGCAAAATATTTGTTGCATCATTATTTAATGATTTTCCCGTAGACGTTTATATCAAGTATCAAAGAAGTAATGATAGTAGGAAAAATTTTTTAGAATCTGGATGGAATATTTTTTCCAAACAAACCATCATGAAATTTTTAAAAGAAAATAAGAAAATAAAAAAAATTTATTATAAAGATTTTCAGATTAAAAAAAATCTAAAAAAGAATATTAATGATCCAGTTAGGTCATGGACATTCCGAAATGGGAATGGCAAATTAATTACCACTAATGGACTAAGTCTAATTTTGCCAACATCAGTTTTATGTATTGAATTAAAATGAATAGAAATAAATCAAGATCTGTAAAAGAACTCTTTTCTCTAAGTAAAAAAAATTCTCTCATCATAGGAGGAGCTGGATACCTAGGTAAAGCGATGTCTTCTACACTTTTAGAGCTAGGATCTAATGTTATTATTGCTAGCAGAAATAAAATAACCGGAGAAAGAGTAGTAAGAGATTTAAAAAAAAGGGGATTTAAAAAAGTTAACTTTCACGTTGTGGATATAACTGATAAGAAATCTCTTGAGAAATTGAAAAGTTTTGTTGCTAGAAAATTCAAAAAAAAATTAGATATATTAATCAATTGTGGTTGGTCTGGAAAAAAAAATACTTTTGAAAGCATTGATAGTGAAGACTGGAAATATGACATAGATACATGTCTCACAGGTGTTTTTGACTCTATAAAAATTTTTTTACCTCTCTTAAAAAAAGGAAAAGGTAATATTTTAAACATAGGTTCCGCTTACTCACATGTTGCTCCAGACTACAGAATGTATAATAGCCACAAATATGCTAACCCACCAAGCTATGGGTCTGCAAAAGCAGGTGTAGTACAACTCACAAAATATTGTGCAAGTTTTTTTTCTAAATATAAAATCCGTGTGAATTGTTTAAGTCCGGGGGCGTATCCATTTCCTAAAACCATTAAAGAAAATCCAAAATTTATTAAAAGATTAGCAGAAAAATGTCCAGCTAATAGAATAGGCTTTCCGGATGATTTAAAAGGAGCAGTAGCTCTACTTTGTTCTGATGCAGGATCATTTATAACTGGACAGAACATTTTAGTAGATGGCGGCTGGTCAGTCTGGTGATAAAATTAGGTATTATTGGTTTGAAGAATAAAGATAACGGTCACCCGTTCTCTTTTTCAGCGATAATAAACGGCTATAATGAAAAATATTTTAAACGTTCTAATTATAAAAATATTTTAAATTATTTAAAAAAAAAACCAAAAAAAAGTTTTGGAATAAAGGGTGTAAAGATTACCCACGCATGGACACAAAATATATTACTTACAAAAACACTTTGTAAATCATGCAAAATAGATTATGCAGTTAAAGATTATAAGGAAATGTTAGGTAATGTTAATGGAGTAATAATAGCTAGAGATGATTTGCACTATTCTATTTCAAAACATTTTTTAAAAAAAAAGGTTCCAGTTTTTATTGACAAACCTTTAACTTCAAAAATTAAAGAATTAAATTTTTTTAAAAAATATTTAAAAAAAGGTTTGTTAATGAGCACTTCAGGATTAAGATTTGCGAATGAAGTAAATTTTTTGAAAAAAAATCAGAAAAAATTAGGCAGGATTAAATCTGTAAACGCTTTAGTTCTAAATGATTTTTTAAAATATGGTGTTCATATGCTAGATATTCTCGATGAGCTGAATTTATTAAAAGTAGAAAAAGTTTTAAGACTTAAATCAAATATTGATCAGATTACTTTTTTTTGTGAAAACAAAACTCTTATAAATTTGCAATGTTTAGGTAAGATAAATAAAATATTTTCAATTAACTTAATAGGGCAAAAAGCATCAATGCAAATTGATATAAATGATAATTTTTCAGCATTTAAAAATACACTTATTAATTTTATTCAAATGATAAAAACTAAAAAACAAGTTATAAATTATAAAAAAACACTCAATGTGATCAATCTTTTAATAAAAACAAATAATTTAAAATATGGAAAAATTCAAAGATTTAAAAAATAAAGTTATTTTAATTTCAGGGGCTACGGGTTTAATTGGAAACTATCTAATAAAAGAATATTTAAAGCATGAAGCAGAAGTATATGGGATAGATATTGATAAGAAAAAAATTAATTTTCAATTAAAAGAGTTAAAAAAAATTTTTCCAAACGGGAAAGTTTCCCTATTAAAATGTGATATTACAAAAGAAAATAAAGTAAAAAAAGTAATTAAACATATTTTAAACAAATCAAAAAAAATAGATACTCTTGTTAATAACGCAGCATCAAAAACAAAAAGCTTGAAAAGTTTTTTTAATTCTTTTGAAACTTATAATTTTTCAGATTGGAAAAAAATTATGGATGTAAACATTAACGGGGCATTTTTACTTTCAAGAGAAGCTTCAAAAGCTATGCTTAGAAAAAAAAGCGGTAACATTATTTCAATTGCCTCAATACAGGGTGTAGTAGGAAATGACAAATCTATATATAAAGGCTCTAAATTCAAAGGGGTACAAATGAGCACTCCTGCAGTTTATTCAACATCAAAATCAGCTTTGATTGGTTTAGCAAGATATTTAGCAACTTACTTAGGGGAATTTAATATTAGGTCAAACTCAATCAGTCCAGGAGGAATCAAGGGTGGACAAAATAAGAAATTTATTCAAAATTACTCAAAAAAAGTACCTCTAAAAAGAATGGCAGATGTAGAGGAAATAGTGCATTGCGTTATATTTTTATCCTCAAATAAATCTAGTTATATTTCTGGGCAAAATATCATCGTAGATGGAGGATATACCTCATGGTAAAAGCACTTATTAAAAGCCCTAAAAAAATTAACAAAAATCTTTATCATCCAAAATCAAACAAAGTACAAGCTTATTATGGATTAGACCCAAATATAAAATTTTGTAAATCATGCACTTATAGTAATCAAAAACCTAATTCTGAAAAAGAGTTTAAACACAAATACCATACAAAAAAACCCTCTTTAAAGCTAAACGAGTATAACGTTTGTAATGCTTGTTATATTCAAAAGCATAAATCAGAAATTAATTGGAAGAAAAGAGAAGATTTACTAAAAAAACTTTGTGACAAACATAGAAAAAATGATGGAAGTTATGACTGTATTATACCAGGCTCTGGAGGCAAAGATAGTTTTTATACATCTTATAAACTAAAATTTGAATATGGAATGAACCCTTTAACAATCACTTACGCTCCTCATATCTATACAGACTGGGGATATCAAAATTTTAAGTCATGGATAAGCACAGGGTTTGATAATTTTCTATTTACTCCAAATATTAAAGTGCACAGACTCTTAACAAGATTAGCTCTCGAAAATTTATTTCACCCTTTTCAACCCTTTATGTTTGGACAAAATTATTTAACCCCAAAAATTGCAGCAAATAAATTTAAAATAAAATTAGTTTTTTATGGAGAGAGTCCATTAGAGTACGGTAATGATGATGATATAAATAGTCCAATTAAAGATTCTAAATATTTTACTTCCAGCGATCCTTTTAAGTCTAGTATAGCTGGAGTCCCAATAAAAAATTTGATTAAGGATTTTAAACTTAAAATGTCTGATTTAGATAATTATCTGCCAATTTCAGTAAAAGATTTTAAAAAATCATCAACAGAAATTCATTACTTAGGATATTATATTCCATGGCACCCACAATCAGCCTATTATTATGCAGTTGAAAAAGGGGGGTTTAAACCATCACCAGAAAGAACACCCGGAACTTATAGCAAATATTCTTCGATAGATGATAAAATAGATGATTTACATTATTATACAACATTTATTAAATTTGGAATAGGAAGAGCAACTTATGATAGTTCACAAGAAATAAGAAATGGTGAAATCACAAGAGATGAAGGCATTCAACTAGTAAAACAGTTTGACGGGGAATATTCAGCTAGATTTGAAAACGAATTATTTGAATATTTATCAATAAATAAAAAAGATTTTCCTTTAACTTATAAATTATTTGAAGAGCCGATCATGACAAAAAAATATTTTAATTTGTTAACAGATAAATTTAGATCACCTCATATTTGGATGATCGAAAATAATAAATGGAAGCTCAGAAAAAAAATTTATAATGATTAAACCAAGAGTTATAGCTAGATTAGACATAAAAGGTGATAGCTTGATAAAAGGTATTCATTTAGAAGGTTTAAGAAAAATTGGAGATCCTAATGAGTATGCTTTCAAATATTACAAACAGGGTGCTGATGAAATTCTTTTGATGGATGTAGTAGCAAGCTTATATGGTAGAAATAATTTATTTGAGGTCATAAAAAAAGCAGCAAAAAATATTTTTATACCTATTACGGTTGGTGGAGGTGTAAGAAGTGAGGAAAATGTAGAAAGTCTGTTACATAGTGGAGCTGATAAAGTTTGCATTAACACTGCTGCAGTAAAAAACCCAAAATTAATAAGTCGACTGGCCAAAAGATTTGGATCACAGTGTATTGTTTTATCAGTAGAGGCAAAAAAAATTTCTCAAAATAATTGGGAGGCCTATACTCATAATGGAAGAGAAAAGACAAATTTAGATGTTAAAGATTGGGTAAAAAAAGCAATAAATTTTGGAGTTGGTGAAGTAATTTTAACATCTGTTGATTATGAGGGAACTGGAGAAGGGTTTGATTATAAGCTTTGCGAAGAGGTATCGAAAATTTGTAGCGTACCTTTAATTTTTTCTGGTGGTTTAGGAAATATTGATCATATTAAAAATTTATCTAAAATAGTAAATATTGATGCGATAGCAACTGCTAGAGCTATTCATTATAACAAGCTCAAAGTATCAAAAATTAAAAAACAGTTAAGTTAATTGAAAAAAAAAATAACTATAGTTAATTACGGTGCAGGCAATATTCTTAGCTTGAAAAGAGCTTTGGAGTATTTATCTATAAATGTTGAGGTTGTTTTAAACCCGAAAAGTATAGATAATGCAAATTATCTAATTTTACCTGGTGATGGAGCATTTGGATATGCTGTAAAAAAATTAAAAGATGTAAAACTTTATGAGCCCATAATTAATCACATAAACCAAAAAAAACCCTTTCTGGGAATTTGTCTTGGCATGCAACTTTTAATGACAGAGAGCAATGAGTTTGGGAGACATAAAGGTTTTAATATTATTGAGGGAAAAATTAAAAAAATTAAAATATCGAAAAATATTAAGATACCCTCTATAGGATGGAGTGAAATACTTATAAATGCCAAACGTAATAATTTAGGATTTATTAATTTTGAGGAGTTTAATAAAAAAAGTTTTTATTTTGTTCATTCTTTTAAAGCTGACTTAAAAAATAATGAAGATTTAATTGGTTATTATTATCATGGAAAAAATAAAATTCCAGCAATTATAGGAAAAGAAAACGTTATTGGAACTCAATTTCATCCTGAAAAAAGTGGTAAAGTTGGTCTCAACTTAATAAAAAAGTTTATAAAAATTTAAATTTTTATTTATTACAATGAGTTTAAAAAAAATAAATGAAAATCAATTAAGAAATACACTGTCTAAAAAACTTTCTTATTATATAATACCTGCAAAAATTTATATCGTAAATGATTTACCTATCAATTTAAATGAAAAAATTGATAGCAAAAAAATAAATGATAAATATTATTAAGTCAAAAAAATTTATTAAAATCTTACATAATTAAATGAACTTTAAGTCACCAAAAAAAAGAACTGATACACAAATTAAGAAATTTTTTAAACAAAAATTTAAAAATAAATTTTTAAAAGAAATTTTTTTATTTTCTGTACCAAAAGATCTTGGTATTAACGAAAAGATGGTGCCAAGATTGACACCATATAAACCTCAAATTAAAGACTTATATAGACTTTACGAGTTTATTGTTAGAAACAAAAGATTGTGCGTGCTTGAATTTGGATGCGGGTGGTCAAGCCTCATAATTAATGAGGCCTTAGAGCATAATAAAAAAAATTATGGGAAAAATTTAGAAAAAATACGGCAAATGAACAAATTTAAACACTTTTCAATTGATAATGATAAATATTTTATAAAGAAAACAAAAAAAAAAATTTCAAAAAATAATATTTCAAAATTTTTGTTTTCAGATTGTAATATCAAATTAACTAATAATATACTATCACATGAGTACTATAATTTTCCAAATATAAATCCAGATTTTATATATATTGATGGACCCGATATATTTAAAATAAAAGGTAAAATAAATAACATTTCATTTAATAATTGCCCAGAGAGAATTCCAGTTGCATCAGATCTATTAAAAATAGAATATCAATTGCTTCCAGGTACTATAATACTATTTGATGGCAGAACAACTAATGCTCGTTTTTTAAAGGATCATTTTAAAAGAAATTGGGTTTTGAAGCATGATAAAGCAAATGATCAAAATATTTTATTTTTAAATGAAAAGCCTTTAGGCAAACATAATTTAAATCAACTTAAATATTATAATTTTATTTAAAAATATTATTTATATGATTAAAAATATTTTTTTATTTAACTTTTTAATGATGAATATTTATTATTAGTTGCAAAAAAATTATCAATAAAAAATAAAATTGGCTTGATGAATATTGGTAGAGAAAATGCTGTAAAAAGATTTTTTAAAGAAATGAATTATTATCTTAAAACTTCAAATAGATATAATATTTACTAATGAAAAAAAATATTAGTAGATTTATAGAGATTAAGCTTAAGGATTAAAAAAAATGAAAAAAAAAATTTGTTTTGTAATTTTATCCAGAGCAAATTATGGAAGCATTAAATCTGTGATATTTGAGTTTAAAAAAGATACTAGCTTCAAGTCTTTTATAATTACTGGAGCCTCTGCAAATGAAGATAAGTTTGGCAATGTTTCTGAAGTAATAGAAAAAGACTTTAAAATAGACTTTAAAATAAACATGCCAAGTAGACCAGAGTCGTTGATTGGCATGCCGCAAACAGTTGGTAGTGGATTAATTGAATTGCCAATTGTATTAGATAAAATCAAGCCAGACTTAGTATTTGCAGTAGGTGATAGATATGAAACGATGACTACTGTTTTATCAAGCTCTTACATGAATATTCCAATTGCTCATACTATGGGTGGAGAAATTACAGGTACAATTGATGAAAGTATAAGACATGCAATAACTAAATTTTCTCATTTACACTTTGTATCTAATAAGGATGCGTATAGACGTGTTATACGTCTTGGAGAAAATAAAAGATTTGTTTTTAATGTTGGATGCCCAAGAAATGATCTAATCAGAATAGAATTAAAAAGAAAAAATATTGAGAGTAGTTTTAGATATTTAAATAAACATGGCGTTGGATGTAAAATAAATAGTGACGAAAAATTTTTGATCTTATTGTATCATCCAGTGACAACAGAATTCGGAAAAAATAAGAATTATGCAGAAATATTATTAAATGCAGTTTTAAAATTAAATATTAAATGTTTAATATTGTGGCCAAATGCAGATTCAGGCTCTGATGAAATATCCAAAAAAATAAGAATCTACAGAGAAAAAGGAAAATTAAATAATTTTAGATTAGTTAAAAATTTGCCACCAGAAGTTTATATAAATATTTTAAATAATTCAAAATGTATAGTTGGAAATTCTTCAAGCGCAATAAGAGATGGATCCTTTTTAGGTGTGCCTGCTGTCAACGTTGGATCTAGACAAAACAAAAGATTACAAGGTAAAAATGTTATAAATGCAAAAGTTAATCAAAATGAAATTTTAAAGGCATTGAAATGCCAAATAAAAAAAAATAAAAAATACAAAAGTGAAAAAATATATGGTGATGGATATTCAGCTAAAAAAATTTTAAAATGTATAAAAAAAATAAAAAAAATTAATATTCAAAAAACTATTACCTATTAGTGAAATTTATAGCTTTAATTCCAGCAAGAGCAAATTCAATTAGAATAAAAAATAAGAATTTAATCAAATTTAAAAAATTAACCTTTGTCGAAAGAACAGTTATAGCTGCACAAAAATCAAAATATATAGACGAAATTTTCTTAAATTCAGATTCTGCAAAAATTCTTTCTACTGCACATAAATTTAAAAAAATAAATATTTTTTTAAGACCAAAATATTTATCTACATCAAAAATAAAAATGATAGATGTAATTAAAAATTTTATTTCAAAAATTAAATTATCAAAAAATAATTATATTGTTCTTTTACAACCCACGAGCCCTCTTAGAAGCTACAAGGACATTGACAGATGTTGTAGATTGGCCTTAAGAAGTAAAAGTGATGTTGTGGTTACAGTGACCAAAAAAAATTATAATAATGAAAATAATAAAGAAATGTTTATAAAAAATGAAAACGCAAAAACACTTTATGATTTAAATAAGAATTTTGGTAAAAATAGTAAATTTTTCTATAGAAATGGCCCATCAGTACTTGTCATAAGGCTTACTAATTTCAAAAATGAATTATATTTCGGAAAGATAAATTATACATTAGTACCAAAAAACAGAAGTATAGATATTAATACTTATGATGATTTATTAAAATTAAGAAATTATTTATAAATTATTTAATTTTATTGTAATTTTTATACCAACTTATAGTTTTCAAAAAACCAATTTCAAATTTTGTAAATTTCTTTATTCCTGTTAATTTTTTAACTAATTTGTTACAGCCATGAGTTTTAAGTATGTCTACTTTTTGAAATCCCCTTAATATATATTTTAATTTTAAATTAAGTTTTTTAGCAAACTCAAGTAGAATTGTTATTTTTAAGGGCTTGTTTGAACAAATATTTATTAAAAAATGTTTTTTTTTAAATTTTGTTACTAATAATTTTTCCATTATTTTAGTTACATCATCAATATAAGTAAAATCTCTAAAGTGATTTCCATTGTTGTTTAAGTAAAAGTTTGTTTTTTTATAAATCGCATTAATCATTTTAAGTATAACCATATCAGGTCTGCCCCATTCACCAAAAACAGTAAAAAATCTAAGTCCTATAGAATTTACCCCATAATACTTGCTGTATATTTCTGCCATCTCTTCATTATTTTTCTTAGTTAAACCATAAAAATTTAACGGTTTAATAGGCATACTTTCTTTAAGTGGAAATTTTTTTGAGTCACCATATACAGAGCTAGATGAGGCATAAAGAATTTTTTTTGTTTTATTATACCTTGCTGCCTCTAAAATGTTAAAAAATCCGATTGTATTTGATTTTAAATATTGTTCTGGATTAATCAAAGAATAACTTACTCCTGCTTGTGCAGCTAAATGTATAATATAATCAAATTTATATGTTTTAAATACTTTTTCAATTTGTTTTTTTTTATCTACATTTATTTTGTAGAACTGAAAATTTTTATATTTTTTTAGAAGTTTGAGACGATCTTTTTTAATCTTAACTGAATAATAATTATTTAAATTATCTATTCCAACTAATTTTAATTTCTTATTTTTTTTTGATAATTTTTTTAAACAATAATTGAAACCAATAAATCCAGCACACCCCGTTACTAATATTTTCATTATTTCTTATATATCTTTAAATAAATATTTAGTCTTGAAACTCTTTAATTTTTTTTTAAATATTTGATGATCTGTAAGTACATAAGTACAATCATAATTTTTAGAAATTATATTATTTTCTAAATTATATTTTTTAGCTTTTTTTTTACTTATTAAAGGTTCATGTCCATAAATATATTTTTTGCTAAAAAAATTTCTTAATTTTATAAATATATTTAATGATAATGAGTTTCTCATGTCCGGCACATTTGCTTTATAAGTCAATCCGGTGATTAATATTTTTTTATTTCTATAATTATTTAAAATATCATTTTTAATCTTTGAAAATATAAATTTTTCCATCTCATTATTTGTTTCTCTACCAGCAAGCGTTACTTTTGTTTTGAGTAAATTTTTTTTTGCAATAAATGAAAAATAATATGGATCAACCGGCAAACAATGTCCGCCAACTAGACCTGGTTTAAATTTTATGAAATTCCATTTCGAAGAGGCTAATCTCATGACTTCTTTAAAATTAATATTTGCTTTATCACAAAATGTGTATAATTCATTAATTAGAGAAATATTTAAATCTCTTTGAATATTTTCAATAACCTTAGCAGTCTCAGCCTCTTTAATTTTTTTTGTATAAATAATCTTTTTACCTAAATTTTTATAAACATTTATTACATCTCTTAGTTTTTTTTTGTTTTTAAATGCTACAATTTTATTAATTTTATTTATTCGATGTTTTTTATCACCAGGATTTATTCTTTCTGGACTATAGCCTAAAAAAAAATCTATATTTTCTTTTAATCCTTTTGATTTTTTTTCAATTATTTTTTTACAAAAATTTTCTGTTACACCTGGATAAACCGTTGACTCCAGAATTATAATAGAATTTTTTTTTAAATTGTAGCTCAGCTTCTCGGTTGCAGATTTAACAAATGAAAGATCAGGCTTTGAGTTTTGACTTAAGGGTGTGGGCACTGTTATTATGAAAAAATTGAAATCTCTTAAACTTTTCTCATTATGGGTAAAATATGAACCATGTTTTGAGACAAAATCCTTTTTTTTAAATTCTAAATTTTCATCCTTTTTTTTTTGAAGGTTTTCTATTCTAGATTTGTTTATGTCAAATCCACATGTTTTAAATTTTTTAGAAAGAGCTATATATATTGGCAGACCTACATAGCCCAAACCTATAACACATGGTTTAATTAAAGTTTTTTTTGTCATAATAATGTGTGATAAATGTAGAAAATTAACATCATGTACAAAAACTTAAAGATTATTGCAAGACTTACTTCAGTAAAATCATCTATAATCATGATTTTATTAATATGCCTCTCGTTTATTTTAGAAACAATTAGTATTGCTTCAATCTTTCCAATTTTGGATATCGTTACGTCTGACAATTATTTAATTAAATATAATTATATTTTTTCTAATTTATTTTTTTTAAAATTTTTGAAAAAAGATGAATTATTTATATTTCTATTTTCTTTATTCTTATTAATTTTTTTAGTAAGAACTATTTATTTAATTTTTTTTAATTTTTATAAAATTAACTTTCTTGAAAAAATTCGATATAAATTGTCTGATATAGTAGTATCTTCTTATTTAAAGAAAGATTATATTTTTTTTTCTAAAGTAAAATCATCAGAAATAATTAGAAACGTTCTTTCTGAAACAAATTATATTATTAATTATATTAATCAATTAATTACATTATTAACTGAATTATTAATTATTTTTTCATTAAGTCTCATTATTTTATTCAAAAGTTCTCACATCATTATTTATTCTCTGTTGTTATTTATATTAATTTTTTATCTGTTAAATTTTTTTTTAAAAAAATATATTAAAAAGTATTCAAAACTAAGAATTGATGCTGATGCACAAAAAATTAATGTTTTGGAACAAATATTAAATGGTATTAAAGAAATTAAAATCAACAAAAAAGAAAATTTTTTTAACGATTATTTTAATTATCAAAATATCAATACAATAAATTCATCTAAATTTTTAAAAAAAATTCAAACTGTTCCAAGATTTTTACTAGAAATCTTTTTCATGTTGTTACTATGCGTCTGGATTATTTTTGATTTAAATTCTAATAATCTGATAAATACTTTACCTTTTATAGGTTTAGTTATTTTTTCTATAATAAGAATACTGCCTTCTTTTAATAGGATTATAATGGCCAAACAAGGAATTAAGTATGGTGAGCCAGCTATAAAAGCAATTGTTGATATTATTAATGTCAAAAATAAATTGGATATTAATAAGGTAGGAAAAAGAATTGAATTTAAAACATTAACAATTAAAAATTTAAAGTTTAATTACGACAAAAATTCATTAATAAATTTAGATAATTTTGAAATTCTAAAAGGTGATGTTGTTGGCATAAAGGGAAATAATGGATCAGGCAAGTCGACTTTGGTGAATATATTGCTAGGTCTAATAAATGTCGATAATGGGAAGGTTTTAATTAATGGAAAAGATATTAATATCATAAAAAATCAGTGGTATGATATTGTTTCAATCTCCTCACAGGACCCATTTATATTAAATGAGAGTTTAGAACTAAATATTTCACTAGACGGAAAAAAAATTAATTCCGAAAATTTAAGCAGTGTACTTAGATTAATAAATTTTGATAAAAAAAAAAATGAACTTGAATTATTTAAAAATTTATCCGGGGGCAATAAACAAAAAATATCTATTGCTAGATCAATTTATAAAAATCCCCAAGTATTTTTTTTTGATGAACCAACAACATTTTTAGATATGAATACGATTAATAATCTAACAAAATTTATTAATGACAGAAAAGACAAAACATTTGTAATTGTTTCTCATGATGTGAAAATAATTAATCTATGTAATAAAATTATAAATTTATAATTATGAAAAATAAAATTCTTTTAATTAATTTTTCAGATGATTTTTTAATCGAGGTTGCTAAAAAATTAAATATTACAAATAGAGTTTATTTGTATGCTAATGTAAAAAATGAAATTGATTTAGAAAATTTTTACAAACATATATACCCAAGAGATTTAAACTATAATCAGATTTACGATGAAAATAATATTTTAACTAATAAAGTTATTAATGAATATTTAGAAATAGAAACTTTTTTTTTTTCTTTTTGTGATAGAGTTTTATTAAAAACTTTGTCTTTTAGAAAAAAAAAAGAATATTATTTAAGCCTTCTAAATTTTTGGATTAATTTTTTTAAAAAAAATAAAGATTTAGATTTGATAATTTATGAATCACATCCGCATATGCCTCAAGATATATTTCCTTACTTTATTTCAAAAAAAATAGGGATCAGTTGTTATATAATTAAATCAACTTCTGTTGAAAATTCAATTTTATTTGACCAAAATTTAACTTCTGAACCAAATTATTTTAAGTTCGATAATCCAACTTCATCAAAAAATTTTATTACTAATTTTTATAATTTTACTTCAAAGGATAAATCTTCTGAAAAAATTAACGATACCAAATACGTAGATATTCTTAATAATGTTTTTACTTATTTATTGAGTAGAATGAAAATATTTAGAAATTTTAAAATTTTATATAGGCGATATAAATCGACTTATCATAATGTAAATTTTTTAACTTATTTATTTCTATTAGTTTATCGAGATATAGAAAAAACATACTTTAGATTTTTTTTAAAAAAACAAATAAACCCAGATTTAGAAAAAAATTACTTTTATTTTGCTTTACATTACCAACCCGAAAGATCAACTGATCCACAAGCATCTAATTATACATATCAACTACTAGTATTAAAGATATTAGATAAAATTATACCTTTAAACTACATTGTTTATGTAAAAGAACATCCAAGACAATATTCAGATAATTTTCCAGATTTAAGAAAAATTCATTTTAGAGATAAAAAGTTTTATTCAGATATTAAAAAATTAAGAAATGTTAAGTTAATAAATATAAATTTTAATTCTGATAAATTAATCAAATATTCAAAACTCAATATATCATGCACAGGCTCTAATGTTTGGGAAGGAATTAAAAAATATTTAGTGCCAGGGATTCATTTTGGATCAACGTGGCTTAACTTATGTCAAAGTACTCCTTCAGCATTAAACTTAGATGAGATTGAAATAAAAACTCTAATAGAAAAACTTTTAAATAAAAAAAAACATGAAATTAAAAAAGATTTAGATAATTTTAAAGATTTAATTTCGAAATATTCAATAAATTCTTATAATGGGAAGCTATTTTCAGATAAGGATAAAGAAATCTTAATAAATAATCTAGTTGACGCTATAAATACCATTTATGAAAAAAAATAAAATTTTTCTATTGACAGAACCTTGCGATAATCATTTTGGAATTTTTTCAAATGCAATCCAAATGGCAAAAAATATAAAGCAAGCAAGAGCTTATATTATTAAATTTCAACATCATATTCTTGATGAAGAAACATTAAAAAAATTCACTAAATCCTCAAATTTTAAAGTTGATTTATATTCATTTTTAAAAAAATATTCATTACCGACTGAGAATTGTTTGAAAATTAAAAATATTTGATAATAAATTTATGAAAAATATCATAAACTTGATATCAAGAATAAAATTTCAAATACCCCCCAAAAAAAAAATCATAATACTAGATAAATTCTTACCTCAATATTTAAATAAAAGAACTTTAAATAATAGTTTTTGTATAAACTATAGAGAAATTGATTATTACTTAAATATAGTAATAATAATGGTTTTTAGAAATATTTTTAATAAAAAAGAAAAATATATTGAAACATTAGTTAAATTTACAAATCCCAAATTAATTTTAACTTTTATTGATAATGATCTTTTTTTGTGGAATTTAAAAAAAATATTTCCAAAAATAAAGTTTTGTATTATTCAAAATGGATATCGATCTGTCCACAACGATATATTTGGACTTTTAAAAAAAAAAAAAATTACTAAAAAATATAAGGTCGATAATATCTTTGTTTTTAATAATTCAATTATAAAACAATATTCAAAATATTTAGATAGTAAATATTTTGTTATTGGATCTTTCAGGAGCAATAATAATCCATTAAAAAATTATAAAATTAAAAAAAATTATATAGTTTTTGTATCCGAATATGTTCAGATTAATATGTTGAACAAAAATTATAATTATGAAAATTATTTCTCAAATGAAAAAAAAATTTTAATTTTATTAAAAGAATTTTGTTTAAATAATCGTCTAAAATTAAAAATTTTATGTAGAAACAAATTACAAAAAAATTTTAAAACTGATGAGAGAAAATTTTTTGAAAAAATTTTAAATAAAAATAATAATGTTGAATATATTTATTCAAAATCTTTAGATCAACATTTCGAAATAATTGATAAAGCCAAATTTACTGTCTTTACTGCATCCTCAGTTGGATATGAGTCTTTAAGTAGAGGAAATAAAATTGCAGCTTTATGTGTAAAAAATGAGGTAGTTAAATATGAGAGCAAAAATGATTTAGTATTTGGTTGGCCGGCAAATTTAAGATTAAAAGGAAGTTTCTGGACTAATAGTTCCAAACAAAGTGAGATAATTAGAGTATTAAATTATGTTAACAATATAAGTGCAAAAGGATGGATCAAAGAAATTAATAAAATTAAAAAAAGGGATATAATTGTTAGAAATGAAAAAAATACAACTTTTTATAATTTCATAAATAAATCATTGAATCAGTAATTATTCATAATATTAAATTATAATGGTGATAGATAAAATTTTATAGAATTTTAAAAAATAGTTGGACTATAATAAAAAAATTTTTTTTAAAAAAAATATTGAAAATTATAAAATAAAATTCAAAATTTTCTTAAAAAAGTTTAACTCTTAGTTTGGCCGAGATATAAATTTTTTGTTGAATAAAAAAATATTAGAAATTAATTTTTTTATAAAATGTATTACCTTTGATGAGTAAAAAATTTTAAGGACAAAATACTTACAGTGATTTATCTAGGCTACCGTTCAACTAGACTATAAATGTTAAAAAAATAATGAAGATTTCTATAATTTAATAAATGAATTTTAAAAAATTCACCAAGGTCTGTTTATTTTTAAATAATTCATTTAATTTATATGGAGACGCAATTGTTGAAAATGCTGGTCAGATAACCAAGATATTTTTATATTCTGATTTAGATATATTATTAATAAATAATTTTGCTATTTGTCGAAGAACTAAAGTATGAAAAATATTTGCCTGGGGATAATTATATTTGCAAGACTTGGATCAAAAAGACTTCCAAAAAAAGTCTTGAAAAAAATTGGTCATAAAAGTTTGTTAGAAATAACCATAGAAAGAGCAAAAAAAGTAAAACGTATAGACAAAATAGTGATAGCATCACCGAATACAGAAATTGATCGAAAAAAAATTTCAGAAATTGCAAAAAAAAATAAAATTTATTTTTTTTGCGGTTCAAATAAAAATGTATATTTAAGAGCAAAAAATTGTTGTGAAAGATATAATTTTACACATTTTATAAGGTTAAATGCTGATCGCCCTTTTTTTGATTATGATTTAGCAAATTATTTTACAAAAAAAAGGTTTTTTAATTATGATCTTGTGACTAATAATTTGAAAAAAAATGCACCAAAAGGATTAACTATGGAACTTATTAAGTTTAAAAATTTCGAAAAATTCAAAAATATGACCAAGAATGAAAAAGAGCATATTTGTAATTACTTTTATAATAAACCAAAAAAGTTTAAAATCTTAAATGTAAATAAAAAGATATATAATATAAACAAAAACCTATCACTAGGTGTTGACAACAAAGAAGATTTATTCTTAACCAGGAAAATTTTTAAAACTTTTAATTTTAATTATCTAATAAATTTGAAAAAAATAATTCTTCATTATAAAAAATTAATCAATAAAGATGAAATTTACAAACATAAATAACTGTATAAACTCTGCACTTGGAAGAAACTATACAAAATTTCTAGAGATATATTAGTTACAATCGTAGTCATTTTCAATCTCATGAAATATTGACATAAATACTTATAAGCAAGGCTCAAAAAGAAATTAAAACATTTTTAAAACGTCTCAGTTAAAATAAAATATAAACAAATTTATTTGCTTATCCTAATGGTCAAAAAAGATGATTTTAAAAATAAAATCATATCATTATTAAAAAATCAAATAATTTTTTGTTGTCCATCAGCTATGAGTAGCTATAACAATATTATTACAAACTTATTTAAATTAAAAAGAATTATGATTAGTTTTGAAAATTTAAAATTTGAAATTATAAAAGAACATAGTTATTAATATTTCTAAATTAAAATGACTTATAAAATAGACCAATGTGTGTGGAATTATAAACACTGTCTCTTAAATTCATCAAAGTTAATTAAAAGAAAAAGAAAAAAACAATTTTACGAAAATTATATTGATTTGTTTTATAAAAATAATTTTAAATCGAAGTTTTGTAAAAAATGCAAATGTAATGTTAATCAAAATTGGTTTAACGAAAATGAAACTTTCAAAATTTATAACAATATTTATCCACAACATCATAGGGGTTGGAAAAATTTCAATAGAATTTTCTCATTAAACGAAAAAAAAAATATACTTAAAATTGTTGAAATTCAGAAAAGATTATCTGCAAAATCTATAGCTGAATTTAATTGCCCGTTTTCAGGGTTATTCTTAAATTATTATTTAGAAATGTACTCAATATTAACATCAAAAAGACTTATAAATAAAGCGAAAAAGTTACTTAAAATAAATCAATTAGCAAATTTTAAAACAAAAAAAAAATTAGACTCTGCATTTAAGAATTTTAAGCATACATATGCTGAATTCAAAAATTTAAAAAAAGAAAAAAAGGATTTTAAAGAATTATATTTTTTTAATGATAATTCTACAAATAGCTGGAATTATGGATGTATAAGTGAAGGAGTAAATTGTAGATCTTTATCGAGTTTATTATTTGATTACACTTATGTTAATTTTTACCCAAACTTTAAAAAAAAAATTAATTTAGATTTATTTATTTTCGCTGATACTTTAGACCACTCACAAAATCCAAGTGCAATATTAAATTATGCTCTTAGAAATTCAAAATATGTTATAATTATTGCTAATGCTGAAAAAAATGTTACCAATCAACATAGATTTTCATTATCTCAGTCATTTAAAGTTTTTTTTGGTGAAAAATTTAATGTTAAAAAAATTTTTTTTGATAAGAAAAAAAAAGAGATAGCTTATGTGGTGAGTAAATATTCATTAAATATAATTAAAGATTTATGTATATAATTGGAATTCATGACGGGCATCATGCTGGCGCATGTCTATTTAAAAATGGAGAAATTATTAACTCAATTTCTGAAGACAGATTGACCAGAAAAAAAAATGAATATGGCTTTCCGTTAAATTCAATTAAATTTTGTTTAAAAAAGGAAGAAATTAAAAAACATCAAATTTCATATATAGCTGTTTCAACAAACTATTTACCACCAAAATACCTTCAAGTGAAAAGAAACACATCGTTTAAACTCGAAGATTATAAAAAAGAACAGGAGAAATATTGGTATTCGATTTTTTATAAAAATAAGAAAATTAAGTATACAGAAATCTTTAAAAATAAAATAATAAGAAATCAAATATATAATTTTAAACTTCTTAAAAATGAAGATGATTTTGAAGGAATGAAAAATATTAGGTTAAAAACAATTATGAAATTTTTTAAAATTGAGGAAAACAAAATTTTTTTTTATGACCATCATCTTTGCCATGCCAATTATGCTTTATATTCTTGTATAAATAGAAAAAAAATTTCTCATGTTTTTACTTGTGATGGTGGAGGTGATGGATCTAACGGCAATATTTGGAAAGTTGAAAATGGTAAAATTTTAAAAAATTTATATAGAACTAACATAGCGGATGTTGGAAGAATTTATCGCTATTTTACTTTATTCTTAAATATGAAACCCAGTGAAAATGAATTTAAAGTTATGGGTTTAGCTGGATATTCAAACATAGAGTCAAATTACTCTAAAAAGGCTTTCCTTATTTTAAAAGAAGTACTTGATGTTAAAGGTATTAATTTTTTTTATAAAAAAAAAATAAAAGATTTATATTTTTACTTTTATGAGAAATTCAAAAATTTTAGATTTGATACTATTGCTTTTGCAGTTCAACATTTCTCTGAGTATATTTTATTGAAATGGCTTAAGAATGCGCAAAAAAAATTTGGATTTACCAAAATTGCTTTTGCTGGGGGAGTTTCACAAAATATAAAAGTTATAAAGAAAATATTAGAGAATTCAAATATAGACTATTTGTATGTCCCACCAGGAGCTGGCGATGAATCTTTACCAATAGGTGCTGTCTATTCTTTTCTTTCAAATAAAACAAAAATAAAAAGAATATCAAGTTTGCATAACCCATATATAAATTGTTCATATGAAGAATTTGATCCAAAAAAATATAAATTTTCAAATTTAGAAATTTCTAAAACTACAACAAAAAAAATTGCTCACTTGTTATCAAAAGGCAATGTTGTTGGAAGATATGTTTCATCAGGTTCTGAATTTGGACCAAGAGCCCTAGGTAATAGATCAATTTTAGCAGATCCTAGAGATTCAGATATAATTAATTTTGTAAATAAAAAAATTAAAGTTAGAGATTTTTGGATGCCGTTTGCACCAAGCATTATTGATAAAATGTTTAATAAATATATAAAAAATAACAATCAAGCTTTACCATATCACATGACATATTCGTACGAAAGTACTTCTAAGGCAAAGCAAGACATACCTGCAGCTCTTCATCCATTTGATAAAACGACAAGACCTCAGGTTGTAACTAAGAAAATTAATAAAAAATATTATGATTTAATTTTTGAATTTTATAAAATTACTGGGGTTGGCGCTTTATTAAATACTTCACTTAATTTGCATGGAGAACCGATAGTATCTGATCATAAATCAGTATTAAAAACTTTTAAAAAAAGTGGTTTGAGATATTTGTATATAGATAATTATTTATTGAAAAAAAATGACTAAGATAATTGCTGAAATAGGATGGAACCATATTGGAAATTTGAATTTAGCTAAGAAAATGATTTTATCAGCAAAACAAAATGGAGCTGATATGGTAAAGATACAGACATTTTCTGAAAAACAACTCAGACCAGGTCCATGGGACAAGGATGGTAGAAGAGAATTATACAAAAAAGCCTCATTAAGTTTACGTGATCATATTACTTTGTATAAATATTCAAAAGAAAAAAAAATAATTTTCTTTTCATCTGTATTCAATATTCAAGGTGCATCACTACTTTCAAAAGTCCAAACAGATTTTGTAAAAATACCAAGCGCAGAAATAAGAAACTTAGAGTTGATTAAATTTTGTAATAAAAAATTTAAAAAAATACTTGTTTCAACTGGAACGTCCACATTTAATGAAATAAAAAAAATTATTAATATTATTCCTAAAAAAAAATTAGAAATACTTCATTGTGTATCTATTTATCCATTGAAACCTGAAAACGCTAATTTGTCGAAAATAATTAAGTTAAAAAAAATTACAAAAAATGTAGGTTACAGTGATCATACAAAAGGAATTATGACAGCTTTAAGTGCTCTAAAATATAACATTACTTACTTAGAAAAACATTTTACCGTTTCTCATGATTTGCCTGGAAGAGACAATAAATTTGCAATTTTACCAGAAGAACTTAATTACTTAAGAAAATTCATAGATAACGACAAAGTTGCAAACAAGTACTTAGGAAAAAATTTTCAAGAAGAAGAGCGTGAAGTGAGAAATAAATATTCCGGCAGATGGTTAAAAAAATAAAAAATAAAACGTTAATTAGCGTTTATTTATTAAATTATAATTATGCAAAATATATAGAGAAATCTATAAAAAGTGTTTTAAATCAAACTTTTAAAAATTTTGAATTGATTATTATTGATGATGGCTCAACTGATAATTCAAAAAAATTAATAGATAAGTATTCTGAGCATCCGAAAATAAGAATTATATATCAAAAAAATAAAGGATTAATTTCGTCTTCTAACATTGCAATAAAAGCCTCTTTGAGTGAATATATTATAAGATTAGATGCAGATGACTTTTTTGATAAAAATGCATTATCTATACTATATAATGAAATCGAAAAAGATAAAAATATAGGAATAGTATACCCCAACTTTTATGAAGTGGATGAAAATAATAATATACTGAGTATTGTAAGAAAAGATTTAAGCAAAAGTAAAAAAATAAAAGATAATCCAGGACATGGCGCATGTTGTTTAATTCGAAAAAGTTTTTTATTGACTGAAAATTTATACGATGAAAAATTTGACAGACAGGATGGTTATAATTTGTGGTACAAATTTTATCAAAAATATAAAATTAAGTATATTGAACTTCCGTTATTTTATTATAGACAGCACAAAAACAACTTAACGAAAAACAATACGGATTTATTAAAAACAAGATCTAAAATAATAAATAATTTTTACAATAAAAAAAAAGTTTTTAAAAATAACGATATAGTTTGTTTTGTACCTGTTAGAGGACCAAGTATTAGTAATAAATGCGTTTCATTAAAAAAAATTAATAAAAAATTTATAATTGTTAAAGTTATTAATGATTTATTAAAAGTTAATAAAATAAAAAAAATTATTATTATTTCATCAGATATAAATGTTGAAAAAGTAATTAAAAAAAACTTCTTAACTTATAAAAAAATTTTTTTTTACAAAAGAACACAAAAAGAGTCTTTAGAAAATACAAGTTATAAAGACTCAATTTATAGGATTTTAAAAAAACTTAAAAAATTACCGAAATTTTTTATCTTAAGAAATTACGAATACCCTTATTTGAGGATTCACTTTAAAGAAGCTTTAATTAATAAAATGTTAATACATAATTACGATAAAATAATATCTGTTGTCGAGGACTATGATAAACAAATATATATTGAAAATAAAAATGGCTTAAAATTAGTTAATAACAGTAACGATGGAGTATTAAAATTAGAGCAGAAATCAGTTTTCATCCAGGCGGGAGGAATACAAATGTTAAAAACTAAAAAATTTCTTTATAAAAATAATTTATCACAATTGACTGTTGGAAAGTTAATAATTGATAAAGTTTCATCAACAAAATATGAATCTATTGTATAATTTAAAATATTGAAAAAAAATTTATCAAAAAAAAAAGCTGTTTATTTTCAAAGCATACATGATTTTAATGCATTTATAAAAGTATCAAATCTAAATGATAGTGATTATTTAATTTATACATCGTCTGGCGCTGTAATTGAAATACTTAAAAAAAAGAAATTAAGTTTTTTAGTTTTAAATTACACAATACTATTTGAAAAATTAATTAAATATGAAAGAAAAAACTTTTCAAACTTTTATAAGAATTGCATAAATTTTGAAAAAAAAATATTTAATAAAACAAACAGCCTATATACAGAAATAAATGGATATTATTTACAATACTTATTTTCATTTTTAATTACAAAATATTTAATTTTAAATGAATTAATAAAAAAATTAAAAAAAAAAAAAATTAAAAATATTATATTATTTAATGAAGAATATGATTTTTTGTCATTATCAAACCCAATAAATCCCTGGCTGGAAATTTTTTCAAAAGATAAAGATTTAGAAATTAAAATAATTGAATCTAAAAATATAAAAATATTAAACTACAAAACAATTTTGTTAGATTTTTTTTATAATTTTAAGACTTTTCTAATTTCAGCAAGCACTAATAAAAAAATTATTTATTGTGATAGACTTTCTTATGATTTAAGAATTATTAAATCTAAAGATTATATTTTTGTTCCAATAAAAATTATTAAAAATGTTAATACTGATTTTTTTTGGCAAAAGACTTTAATAAATCGAAAATTGCTTAATAAAAAAAAAAACTTAGAAAATTTTAATAAAAATTATTCTTATTTTTTAAATGAATTTATTAAAGTCAAAAAAAATAAAGACAGAATTCATAAAATTTCTATGGAGTTAATTAAAAAACCACTATTTATGATGTTTTGTAATTTTGAAAATCTTTTTAAAATAAATTATAATTTTATAAATAATTTACTAATATGTAAAAAACCTAAATCTATTATTTTTAATTCATCAACCCATTGGATTCTTAAACTCATTTCTATAATTGCTAAACAAAAGAAAATTCCTGTACTAAGTATTCAACATGGTGGTGGCTACGGCACTCATGATAACCCAAGACTTGATTTCAACGATTATCATTATTCAGATTATTTTTTGTCTTACGGAAGAAATTTTTTTTATAATAAAACTAGTTATATGAAATTTATAGCAAGAGTTATTCCAATTGGAAATATTTTTTTAAGCAAAAAACTAGAGACAAAAAATATTTTCCAAAATAATTTAATAACTAACAAAATTAAACTATTATATATTTCTGATGGCAACTCAGATAATTTTCTATGTTATGCTAAAAGAAAATATCCTGATCTTATTTTGTACTTTATTCAAAAAAAAATTTTAACTGAACTTTATAAAGATAAAAATTTAGAAATTACGTATCGTCCTTTTTTTACAAGAAATGAAGATAATATAGGGACAGTTTCTATGATCAAAAATAACTTTCATAGAATTAATATAGACAATAAAAGTGATATATACGAGCAAATTGAAAAAAGCGATATCATTATTACTGATAGTTCTGTAGGGACAGTGATTTCACAATGTATAGTCCATAAAAAAAAAATAATTTTCGTTGAAGTATCTTCAATCTCAAAACCTTTTAAAAAATACTATAACGATTTAAAAAAAGTAGTAAATATCATTAAATATAGCAAAATTCGAAATTTGAATATTAAAAATTATGTAAAAAAAATTATCCGTAATAAACCTAGTCAAAAAAATTTTTCAAAATTTATAAAAAACTATATATCACCTTACAGCAATTTAAAAAAAACAAGCAGTAATTTTATTAATATTATAAATAGTATCTCAAAAAAAAATTAGGTTTCTATAACTCATTAATTTAATTATAATTATTTTTTTTAATTAAATATCAAAATACATCAATAGATTATAGTTTAGTTACATTTATGTTAAATAAAATTTTAATTACAGGTGCTTGTTGTTTTATAGGACTAAATTTGACTAAATTTTTATTCAAAAAAAAATTTAAGAATCTTTTACTCTTAGATAATTTTTCAACAAGTGAAAAAAAGCATTACTTAAATCGAAAAAATTTAAAATAAATTTCGTTAATCTAGAATTAAGAACTTAAATTAAGTTAAAAATTTTTTTATGATAGAAGATAGATCCAATTATACATTTACATCGATATACAGATGCTATAATGAGTAATATTTTTAAAAAAATGTATAAAGAAAATAATATAAATGCTACTAAAAATTTAGTAAAGTTGTTTAATAGTTTTAATATAAAATATTTAATATTTGCAAGTATTGCAGCTATTTTCGTCAATCAAAAATTTAATAAGTCAATTAAAGAAGATAGCGATTTAAGACCGGCCAATTATTATGGCAAAACAAAAAAAATTATTTATGACGAAAGTAAAGTCCTAAAAAAATGAAATTAAATATCTTAGATTGTAGCTTGAGAGATGGTGGATATTATAATAATTGGAACTTTAGCATATCATTTGTAAATAAGTATTTACACTTATTGTCTAAATCCAATATTAAATATATTGAAATTGGCTTTAAATCATTGATCAACGATAAGGAAATTGGCCTTGCTGGAAAATGCGATGACAAATTTTTAGTTAAATTAAATGTTCCAAAGGGTGTAAATTTAGGTGTTATGATAAATTCAAGCGATTTTATCAATAAACCCATCAACGTCAGTGATTTTTTTAAAACAACTAGTGACAAAATAAAATTTGTAAGGCTAGCAACGCACGAGGGTGATATTTTAAAAATCGGCAAAGCAATAACATGGTTAAAAAATAATGGATATATTGTAGCTGTAAATATAATGCAGATTTCTGAGATAAAATTTAATCAGATTAGGGTTTATTGTGATTATTTAAAAAAATTGAATGTTGATATTTTATATTTTGCTGACAGTTTGGGTTGTCTAAAGCCTAATGACATAAAAATTATTTCTAAGATTTTTAAAAAAAATTGGCATGGCGACATTGGAATACATGCGCATGATAATTTTGGTTTAGCTTTAAAAAATACTAAAATAGCATATCAAAATGGCGTAAACTGGGTTGATTCAACTATTTTAGGTATGGGTAGAGGTCCAGGAAATACAAAGACAGAAAGTTTAATTTCCTCAATTTCAAAAAGTAAATTTAATACTTGTAAGTATAAAAATATTAAAAATGAATTAATAATTTTGTTTAAAATATTAAAAAAAAAATATCGATGGGGAACAAATAAATATTATCATTATTCTGGAAAAAAAAAAATACATCCAACATATATTCAAGAAATATTAGCAAATAGAAATAATTCTAAAAAGGAAATTTTTTTAATGATTAAAGGACTAGCAAAATTAAATGTTAAAAAATATAACCCATTCAATATGTATTTTATTCATAATTTTTTAAAAAAAAATAATTATGCTGAAGCTATCCCGAAAAAAATTTTGAATAATGAAAAAATACTTATTGTTGGACCTGGGAAGACCGTTTATAATATGAAAGAAAGAATTAAAAGTTTCATTATTAATGAGAAGTTGACTGTTCTTTATACAAATAAAGTCCCAAATTTATTTAATATTAAAAATTATTTTAGAATAGCATGCCATCCACTAAGATTATTAACAGACTCAGCTTTTTATATAAAAAGTAAAGATCCTCTAATTGTTCCGGTTGCAAGTATCCCAAAAAAAATTTTTAATAAATTTAAGAAGAAAAATAAAAAATTATTAAATTTTGGTTTAAAGTTAAATAAAAAAAATATTTTCAAAGTTGGTAAATCCAATTGTAGTTTGCCAGAACCATTGATAATTGGATACTCCTTGTGTTTTGCAATCTCTGCAAATGTGAAAAAAATATATATAGCTGGTTTTGATGGATTTAAAAAAGATGATCCTTATAATGATACTACTCAGAAAGTGATAAATATTATTAAAAAAAAATTTAGTATAAATTATATAAATTCGCTGACAAATACTTATTATAAATTAAAATAATTTGAAAACTAAAATTATAATACCAGCAAGATATGGCTCATCTAGATTAAAGGGCAAACCATTAATCAAGATATTGGGTCGAGAAATGATTTTAAGAGTTGCAGACATCTGTGTTAAAGTCTGTGGTTTAAAGAATCTTTATATTGCCACAGATAGTAAAAAAATTGCCCACTTAGTAAAGAAAAATAACTATAATGTCTTAATTACTTCAAAATATTGTTTAACTGGAACAGATAGAGTTGCTGAAACATCAAAAAAAATAGATGCAAATATATTTATCAATGTACAGGGTGATGAACCGTTAATTAATCCAATCGATATTAAAAAAATTATAAAAGCTAAATTAGATAATCCAAATTATGTTATTTGTGGGTATTGTAAACTCAATAAAAACGAAGATCCATCAAATAAAAATATTCCTAAAATTGTAATGAATTCAAAAAATGAACTTATTTATATTTCGAGATCAGCAATACCCGGTACAAAGAAAAAATACAAACATAATTTTTACAAGCAGGTTTGTATATATGCTTTTAATAAGAAAGAACTAAATTATTTCTCCAAGCAAAAAACTAAAAGTCTAATAGAATATATTGAGGATATTGAAATTTTGAGATTTTTTGAATTGGGTATTAAAATTAAAATGGTTAAATTAAATTCGAACTCAGTAGCAGTAGACGAAAAGTGTGATATTAAAAAAGTAGAAAAAATTTTAAAAAATAGATGAGTAAATTTCTAGATACTAATATTGAAAATAAATCAAAGACTGTGAAAGAAAGAATTCAGTTTTATAATTATGATGGAAATAAAAAGTTACCATTACCAACAGAAATTGAAATTAGTGAGTCTGGTACATGTAATAGAAAATGCTCTTTTTGTCCTAGAAGTGATCCAAATTTTTTAGATAAAAAAGAATTTATATCCGATGAATTGTATTTAAAGTTATGTAATGAACTAAGTACATTAAACTATGCAGGAACAATTAGATTTAGTGGTTTCGTTGAGCCAATGCTCGATAAAAATATTTATAAATTAATTAATATTACAAAAAATAAAATTCCTCTTAGCAATATTGAAATGGTTACTAATGGAGATGTATTGAATTTAAATAGACTAAAAAAACTGTTCAAAAGTGGTCTTAATAAAATATTAATAAGCGTTTATGATAGCAGAAATGATGCTGATAAATTTGAGCTTCTATGTAAAAATGCAAATTTGAAGACAACCCAATATATTATTAGACATAGGTATTTACCCCAGGAGAGTGATTTTGGTATTACACTAAGTAATAGAGCTGGATTAATGGAAAATGCTGTGTTCAAAATTAAAAGTTTAAAGGAACCATTAAAAAAAAAATGCTTTATACCATCTTATACATTTTTTTTAGATTATCAGGGCGATGTCTTAATGTGTCCGCACGACTGGGGTAAAAAAATGATATTAGGAAATTTAAAAGAACAAAAATTTTTAGATATTTGGTTTAATAAAAAATCATTAAAACTAAGAAGATTATTAAATAGTTCTAACAGAAATTTTGAGCCTTGTAATAAGTGCGATGTTGATGGGACATTAATGGGTGAGATAAACTCAAGTTATTTTTAATGATGCAAAAAAGTAAAAAAATTCTAATATTAGGAGCGAGTTCTGACATAGGCATTAAAGTAGTAGAACATTTTTTAAAAAAAAATTGGTTAGTAATTGCTCATTTTAATAAAAACTCAAAAAAATTAAAAAAATTAAAAAAATTAAATAATAATTCCATCGAACTATTAAATATTGATCTTAGAAAAATTGATAAACTTAAAGTTATAATAAAAAAAAAAGCTAAGCTATTATCAAACATCGATAGCTATATTTCGTTAACTGGATATCTAAAAAATTCTAGATTTGAAAAATTAAATTTAGAAAACTTTTATAATCACTTAAATGTAAATTTTATTTCAAATATATTTTTCATAAATCAAGTTATGAAAAATATGATTAAGAAAAAATGGGGCAGGATATTACTTTCAAGTTCAATAGGTACAAAATTTGGGGGGAGTGAGAGTACATTCTATTATTCAATTTCAAAATATATGAATCAATTTATTCCAATTATATTTCAAAAAAAAAATGCAAAATCAATTTTATATAATGTAATTCAGATTGGTGTTACAGACACAAAAATACATAAAAAAATTTTAAGAAAAAAATTGAGGAAAAGAATTGCGCTAATACCAGTAAATAGAATGGCAACAACCGAAGAGATTTCTAAAGAGATTTATTTTTTGGCATCAGAGAAAAACACTTACTACCATAATCAGATAATTAATATTTCAGGAGGAGAATAGGGGTGGTTTGCTAATAAGTTACTAAAATGAATTTAATTGAAAATAAACAAAATTATTTATTTAAAAAAGCAAAATTATTTCTTAGCTATCTCAAATTTCTAAAAATAGACACTAGCAAAAGTTCTTTTTGTTATATTAATACATATTCAGAAACACCAGGATACGGAATGATTCTGTTATGGTTAAAATCACAAGGTTATATACTAAAAATAATAAAAATTTTTATAATAAATATTTTCAAAATAACAAATTATTCAGAGTTTTTTTTAATTAACTATAAAAAACAAAAATTTAATAAAATTATTATGACTTGGGGTAATAAAAAAGATTTTAGAAATAAAATATTTTATGATAAGTTTTCAAATATAAAGTCATGTGATTTAAAAAATGCAATTTTTTTTGTTGTATATTTAGAAACTCAATTGCCAAAAATAATTCCCGAGAATGTAGTTATTTTATTTAACAATAATAAAAAAAGTTTTTTTTTTTTAATTAAAAAGTTTTTTAAAATTTTAAAAGAATTTGGTCTATCTTTCAATAAATGTTTTCACTATTTTTCCTCACAAACTATTTTTGCGGAAATTGTAAATTCTAATTTGTCAGTTTTGATTGGAAAAAATAAGATTGAAAAAATTGTTATGCCATATGAAGGGCAACCTTTTCAAAATTTTGTGTTTAAAAATCTAAAAGAAAAATTTATAGATATTAAAACAATTGGGTTTGTGCATTCAATGATACCAGCTTTGCCATTAAATTATATAAGGAGAGATGGTTCTCCAGATAAAATATTTTTATCTGGTAATTCCCAAAAAAATTTATTTTTAAAATATCTGGGTTGGAAGAAAAATCAGATATCTGTAAAAGACTCGATTCGTATAAAAAAAAAAATTCATCCAAATCAATTTAATTCTATTTTTTTTGCTATTCTTTTAAACAATATTTACGAAATTTCTCGAAAATTCAATCAGTACTTAATATCGTTATCAGCAAAAAGTTTACCTGTAATTAAAATAAAAACTCATCCAGCAATATCAAATTCTAAAATTCAATTATTACTCAAAAAAAAAATTAAAAAATATATAGTTGATAATAAAGTTAAATTTAGTAAAAAAAATAAGTGTAGAAAATCTTTTCATATAGGACCAACTTCTACATTTTTACAATATCTAGAAAATAATAATCATGTAATACATTTTACAGCAGATCCTATACTTGATGTTTATTCACATAAATTTTGGAGAAAAATAAAACCTTTTAAATTAGACGAACATATATATAGCTATCGTTTAGAAGCTAAAAATCAAATTTTACAATTAAGTAATAAAAATTTTAATATTATAAAAGCCGGTATTATATGAAAGTAATAATTCTTTGTGGTGGCCTAGGTACCAGATTAGCAGAAGAAACAAAAACTAAACCAAAGCCTATGGTAAAAATCGGTAATATACCTATTTTAACTCATTTAATTAAATATTATAATTCTTATGGTTATAAAGAATTTATACTAGCCACTGGATATAAATCTAAAATAATAAAAGATTATTATAAAAAAAAAAAAATTAATAATTCGAACATAAAAGTAATTTATACAGGAAAAAATACTTTAACAGGAGGAAGAATACTAAGACTAAAAAAATATATTGAGGATGAAGTTTTTTTAGTTACTTATGGCGATGGTTTAAGTAATGTAAATCTTAAAGAATTGGTAAATTTTCACATTAAAAAAAAAAGTATTGTTACTTTAACCGCGGTGAGGCCTACTATTAGATTTGGTGAAATTAAATTTTCAAAATCTTCAAAAATTTTTAGTTACAAAGAAAAACCTCAGGCGACCAAAAATTGGATAAACGGAGGCTTTTTTGTTATGACAAACAAGATTTTTGATTTTATTAAAAACGATTTTACTGTTCTTGAAAAAGGACCCTTAGAAAAAATAGCTAAAAAAGGCAAATTATTTGCCTTTAAACATAATGATTTTTGGCAATGCATGGATACAATGAGGGACAAAATACTATTAAATAAACTTTGGAACAATGGTTTAGCAAAGTGGAAAAGATGGTAATTTATTTCATTATTCGAATTAAATTGAAATAGATAATGAACAATAAAAAAAAAATTTCAATTAAAAAAAAAAATATTTATAATTTTTACAAAAATAAAAAAATTTTAGTAACTGGCGCAAGCGGGTTTAAAGGAGCATGGTTATGCTTTTGGTTGCATTTAATGGGGAGTAAAGTTTATGGAATTGGTTATAGTCCAAATAAAAATAAGAATTTATTTTATCAATTAAAACTAAATAAAAAAATTAATTATTCTTTAGTCGATATTAAAAAAATTACCCAATTAAATAAAGTTATAAAAAATTTCAAGCCTCAAATAGTTTTTCATTTAGCTGCACAATCACTAATATTTAAAAGCTATAAAGATCCTTATAATACTTATTTGACTAATTCATTTGGAACATTAAATATTCTTGAAATTTTAAAAAATAATAAATACGTCAAATCTATTGTCTGTATTACATCAGACAAGTGTTATAAAAGCAACAATTCTACTAAAGGTTTTGTTGAAAAAGATAGTCTCGGCGGTGAAGATCCGTACAGCGGATCAAAAGCGAGTGCCGAAATAATAGTTAATACCTACTATCAAAGTTTTTTTAAAAAAAGAAAATTAAAATGTGGTCTGGCTACCGCTAGAGCTGGAAATGTAATTGGTGGTGGGGATTGGTCGCCAGATAGATTGATACCTGATTGTATTAAATCTATCATAAATAACAAAAAAATTTATTTGAGGAACCCAAATTTTAATAGGCCTTGGCAACATGTTATGGAACCATTAAATGGTTATTTAATTTTAGCAAAGAAATTATACAAAGATCCACAAAAATATTCTTCAGCTTGGAATTTTGGCTCAAAAAAAAATACAGTTACATCTGTTTTTGAAGTTGTAAAAAAAATTATAAAATACTGGGGTAAAGGAAAAATTAAAATAAATAAAAATAAATTTTACGAACAGAAACATTTGCAATTAAATATCAATAAATCAGAAAAATATTTAAAATGGAGACCAAAATTGTCCATATCTGAAAGTATAGAGCAAACAATTAATTGGTATAAACAAATACATTACAAAGGACCAAAAACAGCCGAGGCTATAACCAAAATGCAAATAATAGACTTTATAAACAAATGAAAAAACCTTTTTTAGTAAATTCGCAATTTTTTAAAAATAAAAAAGGGGATGTTATTAAATATATTAGTAAAAAATCAAAATATTTTAAAAAATTTGGAGAAATTTATTTTTCGGAAATAAAAAAAAATAAAATTAAAGGATGGATTAAACATACTAGAAATACTTGTATAATTTGCGTCCCTTCTGGAAAAGTAAAATTTTTTACTTTTAAAGAAAATTTTCACGACAAAAAAAAATTTATTTTGTCAAAAAAAATAAATAAATTACTTATTATACCGCCAGGTTATTGGTTTTCTTTTTTATCAATAAATAAAATTTCATTAGTGGCAAATTTAATAGATGATGTTCACTCTGATAATGAAGTAATGAAAAAAAATATTTAAAGTGTTTTTTTCAATAGTAATTCCTAGTTTTAATTCTAATTATATAGAAAGAACAATACAATCGGTCATAGTACAAAATTATAGTGGATGGGAATTAATTATTGTTGATAATAATTCATCTAATAATATTTATGAATTAGTTAAAAAATTTAAAAACTATCCAATAAAATTAATCAACATTGAAAATAAAGGGATAATTGCAAAATCTAGAAATTTAGGAATTCTAGAGTCTAAATTTAATTGGATTTGTTTTTTGGACTCTGACGATTTTTGGGTGCAAGATAAATTATTCGAAGTTAAGAAATTTATAGAATTGAACGGTCTTAAAAAAGGTATCTTGTACCATTCCGTAGCTAATTCAAATAAAAAAAAAAATAAAGGAAAATTATTAAAAAATTTATCACAAAAAGTATCAAAACCATATTTCGAAAGTCTTTTAATTAATGGAAATTACATAGCTCAATCAAGCGTTATAGTTGACAAACACACACTACATTCAGTTAACATGTATGATGAAAATGTAAGAAAATTCTCTTGGGAAGATTATGATTTGTGGCTAAGGTTGTCAAAAAACAATAATAATTTTTATCATATAAATAAAACACTTGGATATATATGGACTGAAGAAGAAGGACGAATAAGCAATCAAAAACAATCATTTATAAACAGTCTAAATTTTTTGCATTATTATAAAGATGACTTAAAAAAAATTACTCACAATAATTATGTCTATAGTCAAGTTTATAGAGATATTTTAAATTATTATTTCAATGCAAAAAGTTTTTTAAAATTCTTTGTTCAATTTAAAAAAATAAAAAAAAAAAATTTTAAAATATACATTAAATTTGTATTAATTTTTTTTTATAGATTTCAAAAAAAATAAAATGGAAATTTTTATCCTTTCGGATGGTTATATAGGAGGAGCTTCTAACTTTTTAGAGCAGCATATTTTGTATAATGTGAAAAAAAAAAATACAGTTTATTTATTCGACAAAAATTACAAAAAAACTTTTCCTAATTTAAAAAATAATAAATTTTTGAAATGCATTAGATTCGATCCAATTAAAGACCATTTAAAAGTAAAAAAAATATATTATGATTTAAAAAATAAGCATATTTATTTTTTTTTTACCAATCCTGTTATTTTAATTCTATTTTTTATTTTTTTTTTAAAAAATAACATAAACAAAGTTATTCTAACGCTTCATAGCGGAATTTTTAGTTGGTCTTGGAAAAGCTTAATTGCTATGCCTGTATTTAGTTTAATTTCTTTAAAATTAGATTTTATAATTTTTGGATCAATATCCGCAAAAAATTGGTGGTATTCTAAATTTCCATGGATGAAAAAAATAAAAAATAATATAATTTACAATGGAATCGATTTTCCAGAAATAATCCACAAAAAAAAAATAAAAAAAATTAGAATAAGTTTTATAGGTAGATTAGAAAAAGAAAATAATCCTCTTTTATTCGTTAACTTAGCTAATAAAATGTCTGATAATAAAAAATTTATTTTTAATATTTTTGGGGATGGGTCATTTAAAAATCTTTTAAAAAAGAAAGCAAAGCGTATAAATTTTTGGGGTTGGAAAAAAAGAAGTATTATTTATAAAAATACTGACATAGTAGTGATTTTATCACCAGTAAATAATTTTCCATATGTTGCACTCGAAGCTATCGCTCACGGCAAGCCTGTATTAACAAACTCTTTGGGGGATATCAGATATATTATAAAAAATAATTTAAATGGTGTTGTCGTAAATAATAGCTCATTAGCAGTTTTGGTGGCTAAAATTAATTTTATAGTTAATAACTATTATAAATTCTCTAAAAATGGACTATTAATGTCACGTAAATATGATGTTACTGAATCTTGCGGTAAATTTTGGAACTTTATAACAAATGCAAACTATTATTTTAGGAAAAAAAAGTTTTTTATCCAGTGAATTAAAAAAAAAAATAGGTAATTCTTTAGTATTTAATATTGAGGAGTTTATTTCTGTTTATAAAAAAAAGTTTTTTAGCAAAAAAATCAACATTATAATCAATAGTTTTTACCCAGCTTCACAACTTAGGAATATTAATAGCTTTAGTGATTTTACAAAAAAATCTATATCAGATTTAGCCAAGTTACTTGATTGTTTAAATAAAAATAAAATTAATAAAGTTATATTTACTAGCTCTTCAGCTGTTTACGGTATCAAAGTTGATAAATATTTTAATGAATTTTCTAGCAGATCTTTATACGCTATCTATAAATTGGCTTGCGAAGAACTTATAAAAAACTTTTATGTTAAAGTTAAAAATAAGAACAATTTTATAATTGCAAGAGTTTTTAATATTTATGGTGCAAAAGAAAATTTTTCAATAATTTCAAAGTTAAAAAAAATAATAAATTCTAAGAGTAGTATTGGTAAATTAAAAATTTATAATTATGGTAAATCAATAAGAGATTTTATAAATATAAAAGATGTAGTAACCATATATAAAAAGTTATTAATTAATAAATTTTCAGGAATTATTGATATTGGTACTGGAAGAGGTGTAAAAATTTTTGACATTATTAAATACTTAGGACTAGAAAAAAAAGTTAAATTTATTCCAGGTATAAATGAGGATAACTATTCTATTGCAAATACTTTAAACGTAAAGAGTAATTTGCAAATAGGTAATTTTTATAAATTAGAAAAATTTTTGTCAAAAGATTATAAAAAAAAATTAATAGAATCTTTAGATTACATCGATAAAAATTCTTCCGGTTTAGTAATTTATGGTTGTGGTTATTCCGGGATTAAAATAGCTAATCAAATAAAGAAATCTAGATTATCTAAAGTAAGATTCTTTATTGATGATGACCCAAATAAAATCGGAAAAATAATTTCTGGGATAAAAGTAATTTCTTTTTCTCAAATGAAAATTATTGCTTGTAAGAATAAAATTTTCAAGCTTATTATTGCTATACCATCAATCACTGAAGAACAAAATTTTAAACTATTAGAAAAATTATCACCATATTGTAATTTTATAGAGAGTTTGCCCAGAAAAAAATACTTTAAAAATAAAGATGTAGATATTAGAGATTTAGAAAAAATTCTAATTGAAGAAATATTAAATAGAAAAATTTTCTCTATAAGCTCAAATATATTAAAAAATTTTAAGAGCAAAATTATTTTAATTACTGGTGGTGCAGGCAGCATTGGCTCTGAAATTATTAGACAATTGTTAATTTCCAATCCTAAGAGAGTCATAGTTTTAGATCATTCAGAATTTGGGATCTATAAATTAGACAAAGAGATAATTGATAAAAAGATCAAGTTTATAATAGGGGATATAAAAGACGAATCTTTTATATCAAAGTTGATTAGAATTCAAAAAGTAGATTACATATTTCATTGCGCTGCATATAAGCATGTAAAATTTTTAGAAGAAAATATTATTAGCGCAATTAAAAATAATGTTTTTGGAACTTATTCAATTTTAAAAGCAATTAAAAATACTAAAATTAATGCTACATTTATTTCTACAGATAAAGCTGTTAATCCAACTAATGTACTCGGGATATCGAAAAGAATAGCAGAAATTTTAGTTCAAATCATAGCAAAATCAAATTTATATAAAAATTGTAAAATTTCTATAGTTAGATTTGGAAATGTCTTGGGCAGTGATGGCTCAGCAATTCCTACCTTCATCGATCAGATAAAAAATAATCAGGAAGTTACAATTACCGACTTTAAAATGAAAAGATTTTTTATGAGCATCAAGGAAGCATGCAGTTTAGTGATAAAAGCCTCCCAAATAAAATCAAATAATAAAATTTTTGTTTTAAAGATGGGGAAACAAATAAAAATAATTGATATTATTAATAAAATCTTCAAATTATATAAAACAGACAAACAAGTATTAAAAATAAAGAAAATTGGAAATTTTGGTAATGAAAAGGTATCTGAAAAATTAACTAGTGCCAAAAGTATTAGCTCATCTCCAGTGAAAAGAATATTTATAGCAAATGAAATAATACCCAAAGATGAATTATTTTTCAATTTCATAAAGAAGTTGAATCTTGCAGTGGAAAATAATCATAAGTCTAATTTAAAAAAACTATTAAAAAATTTTAAATGGTGAGTGAATTAGAACCGATCGGAAAAATGGGCTATGAGTCTTTTTTACACACACCAATACTATCTCTAGTTATTGGCATTCTTCTTTTTTTTGGTCTTGTTTCTTTTGGAAGTTTATTTTTATCTTTTTTTTTTAAAAGAGAAATTAATAATAACAATCTTTTTCTTTTACACTCCCCACTTATTGGCAGCAATCTACTATTAGCATTTCTTTTTCCACTAACATCCTTAGGACTATTGAATATTAATATATTAAAACTTACGTCTTATTTGCTTCTAATTTTAAGTATTCACTTTATAAAAAATATTTTTAAATTTTTATTATTCAAATTTAAAAATAATAAAATATTATTAGTTTTAATATTTTTATTTTTTTTTTTATGTCTAGCTCCTTTCACTCATGCAGATACTTTAGATTATCACATATTATCAGCTGTTAATATAATTAATACAGGTTCTTTCTCAACAGCTCCTATACCATTTCACTTGCATTTAGAAGGAGCCGGTGAAATTTTGATAGCGTTAAGTCTTGTAGCTGGAACAGAACAGTTTGCTAATTTGATTCAGTACGGGGGTTTATTGTCAATTGTCGGAAGTTTTTTATATATAAAAAAAAAAAACAGTTATTTTTTACTCTTGTCCGCAATTTCAACACCTTGTTTTATTTTTTTTCTTTCATCCCCAAAGCCCATGCTAATGCAAATTGCCAATATTTTGTTTATTTTTTCTTATCTATTTCAAAAAAAATTAAAGTTTACAAATAAAAAAAATTTTTTCTTCTTTTCATTAGTTATACTTGCAATAAACTTTTTATCAAAATTTTCTTACATTGTTAGTTCTGCTTTTTTATTTGTTTATATGATAATACAATTAGTATCTAAAAATTATTACAAACTGCCAATAATTTACATAATTCTAGTTTTTTTTTTTTTAATTCTTCCAGACTATTATTTTAATTATAAAAATTTTTCTATGTCTGTTTTAAATTATATACAATCTCCACTGCCAATAAATTTTACCGGATTTAAAGAATTTAGTATCTCGCTAAGAAATATTAGTGATGGAAGCAGAATTTTACCATTATGGTTAATAGTTCCAAATAGTCTTGGAATGATAAGCACTATTATTGGACCTACAATTTTAAGCTTTTTTTTCTTTAAATGTAAAAAAATAAATATTTACCTATTATTTATTTTTATTTTTTTTATTTTTATTTTAATATTTACGCAAGCTTCATCTAGATTTTTATTCGAAGGATTTATTTTGTTGCAATTTTTATTAATTATTTGCAACTTCAAAAATAAAAAATTCTCAATAATCTTTAATAATTACGTAAAATTTCAATCCATTATATCTATTTGCATCTTGGCAATCCTGGTTCTTAAACTACTACCAGGATCTTTTTCTTATAAATTGAGAAATTATGTAATGATAAATAATGCAAATGGATATACCTTAATTCAATGGGCAAATAAATATTTAAAAAAAGGCGATGAAATCATTTCTACAAATCGATCATTATCTTTATTTAATGTTCCTGCTTATGATCTAGTTACACTTAAATATATAGATTTTTCTAATAATAATTCAGAAATATTTTCTAAATTTATTAAAGAAAAAAAAATAAATAAAATTTTAATCGAGTCGGATGTTAATCCTGGCCAATTCTATAATTGCAGAGGAAAATTGATAGCAAGTAAAGAGAATGTTGGCTCTTTAAAGGGTAGAAATCCTTTCAATCAATCAAAACCATATGATGCTAGCATTTATGAATTCGACTATAGTAAATTTCCCAAGTGCTTATTTTGAAATTTTCAAAGGCCTGTTGTAAAGATAGTTTTGAGAATACTTACCTAATCCTTTTTCATAACATTGAGCCGTATTCAAGCTACTAAAAAATTTACTCAAATGACCCTGATCTAATTGGAATGAATACTTAGCTGAGAGGGCGTGTCTAGCCTCACATAAATTTTCATTTTTATATTCTATTTCTATTAACTTGTAGCTTATTACCCATTGCAATATATTGCAAAATATCAAAATTTTAATAAATTTTTTACTAACAGTGTTAGCTAGCAAAATATAAATAGAGATTACGAATGGATTTATTATTAAATATTTTGTAGGTGTAATAAAAAAGATAGTTAGGTTGAGGATAATAATAATAAATATTATTAAATTATTTTTATTTATCAGTTTGAAATTAAAAAAATTTACAATTACTAGGTAAGAAATAATTAAAGAAGAAAAAATACCTAATATTGAGTAGATTTTAAAAACAAATCTTGGTACTAGTGAAATTAACGAAAATTCAGGCCCTCCATACAAACCAGGGGATATGCTTTTTGTTAAAAAAGGTATCTTGAGAAAAGAAATAGAATAATCACTAACTATAAATACTGGAATATAAAAAATTACACCAATACTAGTTGTAATTATACAAAATATTAAAAAATTTTTAATTTTAATTAATGACTGCTTAATAAAATAAAAATATATTAATATACTAGGATAAATAAAAAAAACAAAATTAGCTCTTGATCCTATACAAAAAGCAAAAAAAACTGCAGATAAAAACACAGATTTTCGTAAAAGAAAGAAACCTACAGCAAAAAATAATAACGCAAGTGGGTAGTCGATAGTATTTGTGTTATCAATCAATAAAATTGAATTAGAAAAAGTTAATAAACAAAACAAGAATTTATTTTTTTTACAAAAAACACTAGCAAAAAAAAAAATTGATAAAAAGAAACAAGTAAAACTTAAAATATTAGAGGTTATTACTCCAAAATTATAGGATACAAAACCGAGAATGGCTTCGGGAATAGGGTGTCCGTACCAGCCCCTTGAAGGTTGGTATACTCCACTATCTAAAAAAATTAAAAAGGAATTAATTACACTATATGAATCACCATCTGAGAAATGGGGGCCACGCGATACACTTAAGTATATACCAAAAAGATATATAGCTAACACAGTTAAAATTAACTTAGGTGATTTTTTTATAGTTATCAATTTACTATATATTTATTTTTGCAATTTATAACGATCCGCTAAACAAATAAACAGTCGAATTTGTTTAATCTTTAAGAAAAATAAACTTTTTAATTTTTATTTTTTTTTGATTTTGACGTCATACTTTACAGTTTATATTCTTTCTAGAAAAATATCTCATATTTGCACGTTATTAAAGTTAATTTTTTTAACTAATTTTAAATATTTTGGGTTAAATAGATTTTTTTACTAGTATTGATTGTTACACTTTTAATCTAATGATCTAAATTTTTATCTCAAACTTTATTTGAAGAGTAAGTTTTACTCTTTTATAATCTTAAGAAATTTTGAATATTTTTAGATTTAAATTTTTTTGGTCTTTTTTAAAAAATTAATATCAAATTCTTTGAAATTTATAGTTAAAAGATTTTTTTTATTCATGATTATTTGATAATACTTATTAATATGAAGTTATTGGTTCTTACATATCAAAATATAAATGTTTATGGGATTAATCAAGCATTGAAAGACTTGATTCCATTTATAAATAAAAAATTAGAATTATTTGTTAACATCAATTTATTCAAATTTTTATTTTCTAATACGGATATTCTCCACATACACGGGCTATGGCAAGTAAGATTTTTCATTTTTTTTTTAGTAGCAAAATTAAAAAATATAAAAATAATTATTAGTCCGCATGGTATGCTTGATCCAGAGTCGTTCGGTATTAAGAGCTGGAAAAAAAAAATTGCTCTATTAACTTATCAAGGAATAGTTCTGCGAGAAGCTAATTTAATTATAGTAAACTCAAAAGAAGAGAAAAAAAATTTACAAAAAAAAATAAAACATGAAAATATTTCAATTATTGCGCATGGTATTATCCTAAAAAAAATTAAAAAAAGAAAAAATAAAGGTTTAATTCATTCTGTTTATTATTCAAAAATTCATCCTATAAAAAATTTACTTAAACTTGTTCAGGTATGGTCGCTTTCTAAAAAACTTAAAAATTTTAAACTAAGTATTTTTGGTGAAATAGATGATGCTAAGTACTTTAACAAAATAAATAGAATTATTAAAAATTCTAAAAATATTTTTTTTCTCGGAAAAATAAATAAAAATAAAATTCTAAATTTATCTACTTATGATGTTTTTATATTGCCTTCAAAATCTGAAAATTTTGGATTAGTTGTTTTGGAGGCTCTAAATGCTGGTTTATATTTAGTTTTAAATAAGTCTTTGCCATGGAAAGATTTAATTAATAATAAATTTGCTAGCCTTATAAATTTTAGTAGTCGTAACTTAGAAAAAAAGATTTTATATATAGAAAAAAATAGAAATTTTTTACTATCAAGTTCTCTTTACAAAAAAAAAATTTTATATCTAAAGTCTAATTATGATTGGGGAACTATTTCTAAAAAATATATTCAGGAATATGAAAAATTATTTTTTTAAGAATATAAAGTTGTTTAATACCAGAATATCCATATCCGTTCTATCAAAGCAATTGTATGCCTCTTGAATATTGCAAACTATAGGCTCATTTTCATTGAAAGAAGTATTTAAAAGAATTGGTACATTAGTTAGTTCATAAAATCTTTTTATTAACTTATAAAATAAAACATTTGTTGTGTTTGATACTATTTGAACTCTGCAAGTTCCATCAATATGAACTACGGACGGCACCAAATCTCTTTTGTTAGGTTTTATTTTTATTACAGTTTCCATATAGTGATTGTTGGATATCTGAAATTCAAACCATTCATTATTACGTTCCTGAATAATAGATGGAGCAAAAGGTCTAAAGTTTTCTCTTCTTTTAATTTTTTGATTAATAATATCTCTTATATTTTTGTTTCGAGGATCTGCAAGTATTGATCTATTGCCTAATGCTCTTTGACCAAATTCCATTCTCCCTTGAAACCAACCAACAATTTTTGAATTTGCAATTTCCCTTGCAGTAAATTCTAACAAATCATTTTCTGTCAATTTTATTATATTAATATTTATTTTATCTATTGTTGAAATAAATTTTTCTACACTATTATCTGAAAAGTTTGGCCCAATAAAAGGACATTGTAGATTTTCTATTTTTTTTTTTTGATATTTATAGCTTGTAATAATTGCCGAGCCGATAGCACCACCCGCATCTCCTGGCGCATATGGAATAAACATTTTTTTAATTCCATGAATTTCTTTTAACTTTCCATTAGCTACTGAATTTAGAGCACATCCGCCGGACAAACATAGATTATCACTTTTTATCAATTCTTTTGCTCTTTTTATTATTTTAAAAAAAACTTCCTCAAAGACGGCCTGAACAGAAGCAGCCAAATCTTCTTTATGAACCTCGATATCCTCTTTTTTAATAATATTAAAAATTTCATTATTATAAATTTGATTTTGCTCAGGAATGCCATTGAATTTATAAGCGAAATCTTTATCAATATGAGAAAAATATTGTGTATTTAATTTTAATATTTTTGACTTATCAAATAGTCTATTAAATATTATTTCTTTATAAGTGGGTTGCCCATATGAGGAAAGACCCATTAATTTATATTCATCTCCATAATTTTTAAATCCCAATAATTGGGTCATCATTTCATAAAAAATTCCAAGAGAATCAGGAAAAAAAAATTTTTCTTTAATGTGTATTTGACTACCTTTTCCCTCCGCAATTACTACACTCACAAAATCACCAAAACCATCGATACTTACACATATAGCATTTTCAAAATTTGAGGGATAATAGGAGGATGCTATATGAGATAAGTGATGATCAATGTAGTTTATTTTTATTTTTTTTGTAAAACCAAATTCTTTACATAGTACATTTTTAATTCTAATTTTTTTTTTAAGTCTCGAAAAGATTTCCTTTTTTTTTGATCCAAATATATAGTTTTTAATAAAATAAATAGATTTCTTTGTAATATTTGATAATGGATTTGTATTAAGAGAGATATCAGTTACTTCACCCGCTTTTGTATTTGAATTTATTAAACATTCTTTTATTGCTAGACCTGGTAATCCGGCCCAGTGTTTTTGTCTATTTAGTTTTTCTTCTTCTATTGCAAAAACTAACTTATTTTCCTTTATTATACATGCAGAGGAGTCCGCGTGATTTATGTTTAAACCTAATATTATTGCCATTATAATTTGTATTTTGAGTTATCCTATTTTTAAAACCTATAATATAATTTTTCTAAAACTTTAGCTGGTCTAAAATTTTAACCCGCAGTCTAACCTTATTTTTCATTTGATTCCTATTTTATTTTTTGTGACCTTGCGTTTTGTCAATTAACTATTTTCAAATTAAAATTTGAAAGTCTCTAAAAAAGAAAATATAGATAATGTTGGATGAGAAGACCATATAAATAATATCACGATAATAAATATTGTTTTATATTTTAAAAAATTTTTGCTTAATTGAATATGTGAAAACAGAAATATTAACAATGGTATATATCCTAAGGTAGTTAGCCGCATTACATTTCTACCAGTAACGTCAATACCGCTTAAAAATGGCTGCAAGATTATTAAGACGCAACTCGATAACAAAAATATATTAAGATCTTTGATTTTAGAATTGTATTTTATTTTTCTAACTGTAAAAATACAAACTGCAATTAAAGGTCCAAAGCTTAAAAGAGGCAAAAGAACTAGAAAATGAAATATTTCAAATAAATTTTTATTTTCCATAAATAGACCAAATAAAGTTATAAAATATTGAGATGCTCTTTCACCTTTGTAACTTAGTGTTTGATTGGAGTAATAAAAGTTAAAAAAAACAATAATTATAAAAGTTATAATTAATATTAAATTTATTTTAACTTTTTTTAAAAAATTTTTATTAACTAAATCAACAAGTAAAATAGAAATTAATATTGCAGCAGCAGTTTGTCTGGCCGAAATAGCAATCAATAATCCAGATAGTAAATGAAAATTTTTTTTTTCTATAACCCCTAATATAGTTATTAATAGTCCAATATAAAAAAAAAGATCTACCAAAATTAATGGATTAGATATGTAAAATCTTGTTATGTAAGGATTAAAGTTAATTAAACACAAGCATAAAACTATTTTGGCAAGCGAAAAATTTATTTTATTTGCTATCTGAATAAAAATAAAATTTATTGCAAATAATAGTGAAATAGAAAGTATTTTATAAAGTAAAAATATATCAAGAGAAAAAATATTGGCAATTAAGCCAATTATATAAGGAAAAATAAATCTTTCAGAATGTATAGGTTGAATATTAATTTTTGAAATTCCCGGTGAGTATTTCGATATATTAAGGTAACTTTCTCCATCAGCTCCTCCAAATATTAAAGTTTCTTCATAGTTAAAATGAGCATTTGTAAAAAAAATATAAGATAAGCAAAAAAATGATAAAATAATTATATAAGAATTTTTTTCTCTATCCATTAAAGAGTAACTTTAAAAAAAAATGATTTAATCCAATATTTTGCCATTATGTACCAATCGATAAAAGGACGCATTTTGGTATAATTTTTTTTATTTGGATAGTTCATAGACACAGGAATTTCTGTAAAATTTATTTTTTTATTTTTTAATATAGCTCCATAACTGTAATATTCATAACCATATGTAAATAGTTCTTTTTTAAAAAAATTTTTTTTGAAATTTTTGAATAAATTAATTTTGAAAGCTCTATAACCACAAGAGCAGTCAGTTATTTTTTTTTGGAATAGAAGTGAAATAAAAATACTAAATAATCTTATTAATACTATTCTATATTTGGGATTATTTGAAAAAAAACCATTTTTTAAAAACCTACTACCAGAAACGAAGTCGTAATTATCATAATGTATTTTTTTTAAAAAATTTTTAATTTGTGCGGGGTCCATTTTCCCATTCCCTGCTAAATGCACAATATAATCATAACGATTTTTTTTGGCATAGAGATATCCAGACATCAAAGCATAACCAACACCATAATTTCTCTTTAGATTTATATATTTAATTTTGTTTTCTTTAATTAAATTTAATGACTGATCAGAAGATCCATTATTAATTGCAAGATAGGTAAGACCAAAGTTTTTATGTTTATTTTTTTTAATTTCAGAAAATAATTTATTTAATTTGTCATATTCATTATAAATAGGTATTATGCAGATTGATTTCATTAACTTCAGATATATTATATTTTGGATAAATACAAATTAGGCATTATTGGGGCTGGTTATTGGTCTACAAATATTATTAAAACTTTGGAAGAAATGAACCTAAAGTGTGTTCATGTGCACGATGTTAGTTATCATAAATTGCTTCAAGTTAAAAAAAAATTTAAGCATGTACATATTTATAATAATGAAAATAAATTTTTTACGAAAATAAAAAATGTTATAATAGCAACACCTCCAAGCACACATTACGAAGTAACTAAAAAATGTTTTAAAAAAAAATTAAATGTTTTTTTGGAGAAGCCCGCCACTTTAAATAGTCTTCATTTAAAAAAACTTCATACTATTAGTAAAAATATTAATAAAATCTTTATGGTTGGTTATATTTATAATTTTAATGTTTACATTGATTATATTAAGAAAATTTTAATTAGTAAAAAACTAGGAAAAATAAAATACATTTCTTTTCAAAGATTAAATTTAGGGCCAGTAAGAAATGATAATTCATGTTTTTGGGATCTTAGTTCACATGACTTATCAACCTTAATTTACATGACTAAAGCAAAACCAAGAGTTGATTTAGTTAATGGCTATAGTTTCTTAAAAAGAAAAATTTTTGATCTAAGCACTATTTTTTTAACTTATGGCGATGTCAAAGTAGAAATAAAGTCGAGTTGGTTAAATCCAGAAAAAATTCGTAAAATAATTATAGTAGGAGAAAAAAAAATGTTACTTTTTAATGAGATGGATTTAAAAAATCCTATCACAATATATGATCAGTACGCAAGTTATCCAAAAATAGATAAATTTAAGAAATCATTTTTTACACCAACCGCTAATATTTATTATGGAAAAACTTTTAATCCAAAAATTACTTTTAAAGCTCCGCTAAGATTGGAATTGTCTTATTTTCTTAAAATTATTTCTACAAAATCAGAATGCAACTCCCAAAATATTAAAAATAGTTCATCTCATGCTTTGCAAGTTCACGCATTGCTAGAACAGGTTGATAAAAAACTATCTTAACTTATTAATTACTTCAGAAATGTACCTAATTTGTTTTTTTTTTAAATTTGGATCAATTGGAATACTAATTCCGTATTTAGCTAATCTCTCAGCATTTGGATATTTCTCATTTTTAAATATATCTGATACAGCTTTAATCTTGTGAATTGGCTCAGGGTAATGTCTGCCAAATTCTATTTTATTTTTTTGTAAAAGAGAAATTAGAGTATTAATTTTTTTTGTAATAATAACGTACTGATGATATGCACATCCTGGATAATAATTAAGTTTAGTAATAAATTTATTATTAATGTTTTGATTGTAATAATCAGCTATTTTCTTTCTTTTCAGATTATTATTTAGTAAATCATTTAATTTAACGTTAAGAATGTTTGCCTGGATAGTATCTAACCTGGAGTTATATCCTACATATTTATGCTCAAATTTTTTAATGCCACCTAAATTTGCTAACATAGCAATCTTATTTTTGTAATTTTTATTTTTACAAGTAATCATCCCACCATCCCCATAACCTCCTAAATTTTTTCCAGGATAAAAGCTAAAACAGCCAAAATCTCCTATAGAGCCAACCATATTTCCTTTATTACAACACTGAGTTAAATTTTTTTCGCAAAAAGAACAATCTCTTGCTCCATGCGCTTGAGCTGCATCCTCAATAATAATTATTTTTTTATCTTTAACTATTTTTTTTATATTATGAATATCACAACAATCCCCGTACAAGTGCACTAATATTATAGCTTTAGTATTTTTTGAAATTTTTTTTTTTATTTCTAAAGGACAAATAGTAGATCTATTTCTTTTTACATCAGCTAATACTGGAATCAAATTCGCTCGTAATACAGAAAAAACTGTCGCACAATATGTCATTGCGGGAACTATTACTTCAGAATTTTTGGGTAAGTTTAGTGATTTTAATGATAAAAATAGAGCATCAGATCCGCTATTGCAGGATATGGAATGATTTGAATTACAAAATTTTGAAAATTTATTTTCAAAATCTAAAACAGGCTTTCCTTTGATAAAATTAGAATTTTTTATAGTTTTTTTAATATCTTTAAATATTTTATTTAAAGATTTGTAATCTTGTCTATAGATATTAAAAAATTTAATCATGTAATAATTCAAATTATCTTATGACTATAAAAAAAAAAATTTCAATTAAAAATGTAAGCTTTGGTAAGAATGTTACAATCATAGAGCCAGTTAATCTTTACAATTGCAAGATTGGAAATAATTGTTTTATTGGACCTTTTGTTGAAATACAAGAAGGCACTATAGTTGGTGATAATACTCGAATTCAAAGTCATTCTTTTATATGCTCTAAAGTAAAAATTGGAAAAAACTGCTTTGTTGGACATGGCGTAACTTTCGTAAATGATAAATTTTTAAGAAATAAAATTATAAAAAATAAAAAAAAATTATTATCAACTACTATTGGAAATAATGTTTTAATAGGAAGCAATGCAACAATATTGCCCGTAATTATCAAAGACAACATTGTTATCGGGGCTGGCAGTGTTGTTACCAAAAACTGTGATAAAAAAAATGGGGTATATATAGGCAATGCTGCAAAATTGAAAAAAATAAGATGATAGCATTAATAGACTATGAAGTTGGTAATATTAATTCTTTAGCTATTTTATTGGAGGATCTAAATTTACAATTTTGCATAACAAGAGACGAAAAGATAATAAAGAATTCATCAAAAATTATTTTACCAGGCGTTTCAAATTTTTCTTTTTGCATTAGTAACATCATGAAATTTGGTTTAGATAAAATCTTAAAAAGTGAAATTATCGATAAAAAAAAACCTGTATTAGGAATATGTTCAGGGATGCAAATTCTTTGCAATTCAAGCGAAGAAGGTAACGTGAAAGGTTTAGGATTTGTTAGTGGGGATATTAAAAAATTTCCAGATGATTACAGACTAAGAGTACCGCACATAGGTTGGAATAAAGTTAAATCTAATAACAACCCTCTTTTTATTGATGTTGACAAAGAGGAAAGGTTTTATTTTTGCCATTCTTATTTTTTTAGTCCTGATAATCTTAGTCAAAAAAAAATGATAATTTCAGAAACAAGATATGGAAAATTTTTTTGCAGTAGTTTTAATTATAAAAATATTTTTGGAGTTCAGTTTCACCCTGAGAAAAGTCAGAATATAGGAAAAAAAATAATAAAAAATTTTTCAAATCTTTGAATGAAGTTAATTAGAATTGTACCTAGTTTATTGATAAAAAATCAAAATCTTTGTAAAGGTAAAAATTTTGATAACCATGAATATGTTGGTGATGTTTTTAATGCACTTAAGATTTTTTCTGAAAAAAGGGCGCACGAAATTATTTTAATGGATATTGATGCAAGAAAAAATAACGCGTCGATAAATATTGATTTAATAAAGAAGATTAGAAAAGAAATATTTATACCACTTTGTGTGGGAGGAGGAATTAATGACATAGAAACAGCTTCAAAAATTATAAATGAAGGTGTAGAAAAAATTATTATAAACGCTTCAACTCCTAAAAGCCTTGATCTTATTAGTCTGATTGCGAATAAGTTTGGAAGTCAAAGCGCTACTCTTAGTATTGACGTTGTTAAGAACGATGATCAGTACTTTATTTATTCTCATTCTACAAAAAAAAAAAATTTGATTGATATAAAAGTTTTTCTACAAAGTTACGTTAATAGAGGAGCAGGTGAAGTAATATTAACAGCAGTTCATAAAGAAGGAACCGGATTGGGTTATGATATTGATCTTTATAAAATTGTAGAAAATGCAGTTAGTATACCAATTATAGCATCTGGTGGAGCTCAAAACCTAGAGAGTATTATTGAATTATTTGATAAAACAAATTTATCTGCTGCAGCGATAGGTAACAGTTTTATTTATTTCGGATCAAGAAAGGCAGTATTAATAAATTATCCAAGCAAAGAAGAAATCAATAAAATAATGGAAAAATATGAAAATAATTAGAAAATTTTATCCATTAATATTAACTATTTTTTTTTCTGTAGCCATATACATCTTTTTTCAGAATGATTTCAAAGAGTTTAATATATTTAATAAATTTACTTTTAACCTAATTATTTCTGTAATTTTTTTATCATTCTTTTATTTGCTTACAGAAGCTTTAGTTTTAAAAAATATTATACTTTTTTTAAAAAAAAAAACTAATTTATTAGAAACATTAGCTCTTATGTCGTCTACTTATCTTTTTAATAGTGTTGTTCAATTATCAGGATTAGGTTTTAGAGTAGCGTATTTGAAAGAAAAAAAATTTATTAATATTAAAAGCTTTTTATTTTTGTCAATTTCATCGATTTTTACAGAGTTGCTGGTGTTCTCTTTATTTGGCTTAGTCGTAGCTTTTATTATTGATCAGACTTTAGAAAATATTTTAATAGCAAATCAAATTAAATTTGTATTTTTTTTAATAGCGTTTTGTAGTTTTTTTTATCTTTTTTTACTAATTTTTTTTTTAGACGTAGTTAAAGCAATTTTAAAAAAATTAAATCTAAGTATAACAAAAAAATTAATAAATTTCTTAACTCTATTAAAACAAGAAAATTTATTTATATTTCATGCAAGGCAACTATTAGTTTTTGTATTTCAATATATAATCCTCTCAGTGTTATTCTTGATAATATTAAAATCCCTAAATAATAAGTATTATTTCTATAACTCACTGCTAACCGCCTCTTTTGTTGATTTATCTTTCGCAATAAATTTAACGCCGTTTTCTATTGGCATATCTGAGGCACTTACATATTTTGGAACAAGGGATACTAATCTGGGTATAATAGAAATTATTTTTTTAATTAATACTTTTAGAATTGGTATAATGTTAGTAAGTTTAGTGTTTAGCCCATTTTATTTTTTAAATCAGTTTTATAGAAAAAAATGAAAAATTGTTCTAGATGCTTATTAAATAATAGCGTTCTTTCTTCTTTGACATTAGACGAAAATTTAATATGTCAATTCTGTAAAATACATGAAGAAATGGAAAAGGAATATCCAAAAAAATTACAAAAATCCAATGAGATATATAATATTGCTGAACAGATTAAAAATGAAGGAAGAAATAAAAAGCATAATTGTATTGTTGGAGTAAGCGGCGGTAGAGATAGTTCTTATTTATTATACTTCTTAAAAAAAAAATTAAATTTAAATCCACTGGCGGTTCATTATGATAACGGTTTCGATTCAGATGATTCCGTTTCAAATATTTATAAAATTTGTAATACTTTAAATGTGGATTTAGAAACTAAAGTTGCCAATTGGGACGTATTTAAAAAAATTACAAGATCTTTTTTTTTAGCTGGAGTTTCTGATCCAGACACACCAACAGACGTTGGAATTTTTAAAACCATGTATGAAACAGCTTATAAAGAAAATATAAGATATGTTTTTAATGGACACTCTTTTAGAACGGAAGGAATAGAGCCGCTAGACTGGACCTATATGGATGGAAAATACATTGAAAGTATTCATAAAAAATTTGGAGATGGAGATTTAAAAGATTTTGATAATTTTTATATTTCAGACTTAGTCAAATATAAAATATTTAGAAGAATTAAGACAATACTACCGTTAAATTATATCGAATACGATCATCATAATGTAGATAAAGTTTTAAAAAATGAGCTTAACTGGAAATACTATGGAGGTCATCACCATGAGTCTTTGCTAACCAAATTTATTGTTTCGGTATATCTCCCAGAAAAATTTAACATAGATAGAAGAATGACTGGACTTTCAGCAATGATAAGATCTGGAAAAATTAAAAAACAAGAAGCTGAGAAAATGTTAAATGCACAAATAAATATTGAAGATAAAGAAAAGTTAACCAAGTATATTCTTGGAAAACTCGATCTGACCAAGGACCAGTATAGTCAGATAATGTCGAAAAAAAATAAAAATTTTAGGGATTTTAAGACTTATTATAATTTATTTAAATATTTAAAATACCCAGTCTTACTTGCTAATAAATTAGGATTTGTTCCTAAAATTTTATATCTAAGATATTATGGCAGTCGTAATTAATTATAGTTGCTGTAAAAAATTTATAAAATTTATCTAAAAAAAATTTTTTACATATATTTAAGATAATTAAGATAATAATTTTTTTTCTTCTTATCTCAGCTGTTATTTTTTTTATATTGAATATTAATTTATTTTAGAGTTAGTTTAAATTATAACTACTATTGTTACTTTAAATATCTATAAATAGTGATATAAATAGTAGACAATATTTATTTAAAAAATAATTAAATTGAAAAATTTTTTTTTTTCATCATATAAAATTTTATCTTTAAAAGAGATATTTTTTTTTGCTGCAATAGCAATTTTATTAATAATAAGTTCTATTTTTGAAGTTATAGGGGTTGCTTCATTTGGACCATTTTTAAAAGTTGCTACAAATCCTTCTTATATAATGAGTAACAAGTATTTATTAGAATTATTTAATTTATTTAATTTTTCTAATAATCAGAATTTTGTAATATTTTTAGGTATCTTGTCAGTGTGCTTATTGGCAAGTTCATCTATATTAACAATGATTTCAGGTTGGATATTTATTAATTATACACACTATATTGGTTATCATTTTTCTGGCAGGTTATTTTCCTATTATTTAAAACAACCTTGGACTTTTTTCCTTTCAAATCAAAAAGATTTGTTATTTAAAAAAATATCATATGATGTTGATAGAGTAATAGATGGAGTTTTTATACCTATATTATTCGTGATTTCTAAAGTTTTAATGTGTTTTTTTATATTTTTATTTTTATTATTTTTAAATCCTAAAATTACACTTTACTTGTCTACTTCCTACATAATTTTTTACTTTGTTTTCTTTATTATTATAAAAAAAAAAATATCGAAAAATAATTCAATAATTGATTTGCAACAAAAAAAAAGATTTCAAATTGTAAATGAGTCTGTTGCTGGAGTTAAAGATATTATATTAGCCAATAAAAAATTTATTTATTATCAAAAGTTTTTTGAAGCTAATAAAATATACCATAAAAAATTTGCACGGTTAATTTCAATTTCCTTATTACCCAGAGGTATTCTCGAGTTAATTTCCATCATAATTGTCACATTTGTTTTTATAACTTTATTAAAATCTTATAATAATGATTTATCAATAATAATTCCTATAATTTCAGTTTATGCTTTAGCTGGCTTGAAAATGATACCCGCTATTCAAGTAATTTTTCAAAACTTGAGTTTAGCGAGAGGCTCAATGGTTGAATTTAATTCAATTAAAAATGATTTAATTAATAGCAAAACTAATTCTCTTGAAGAAGAGCCTAGTAGGGAGCTAATATTTAATAATAATATTATCTTAGATAATGTTTCATATAATTATCTTTCTAGAGATTTGTTAGTAGTTAATAATTTAAATTTAGAAATAAAAAAAAATACTCTCGTTTCTGTTATTGGACCAAATGGCTCTGGAAAATCAACTATAATTCATATTATTTTGGGTTTGCTAGCGCCAACTAATGGAAAAATTTTAGTAGACAATAAAGAGATTAACACTAAACAAATGTTAATCGCTTGGCAAAAAAAAATTGGCTATGTATCACAAAATATTTTTTTATTTAATGATACTATTTTAAACAACATTGTTTTTGATATTGAATCAAAAAATATCTCTTTAGAAGAAGTATATAAAATTATAGATTTTATAAATCTAAAGGAATTCATTGATAGTTTGCCTTATGGATTAAATACTAAAGTAGGAGACAATGGAATCTTTCTATCTGGTGGGCAAAAACAGAAAATTGCTATAGCTAGATGTTTAATTAAAAATTCTGATGTTATCATTTTTGATGAAGCCACAAGCTCTTTGGACCCAGAGTCTGAAAAAAGTATCAATGATTTAATTTTTAAGTTGAGAAATAGTAAAACCATTATAAATGTCACGCATAGAATAGATTCCTTAGTTAAGAGTGATTTAATTTATTATATTAAAGAAGGTCAACTAGTTGCAAAAGGTAACTATGAACAAGTTTTCTCTAAAATTAAGCCAATAAGAAAATCTCAAATCATTTAAGCAAGCTGAACGGTAGAATTAATAATAATAAAAAGTATATGAAATGTAATTAGTATTAATTGATTATTGATTATTGATTATGTTTTTTTTTTATTTCTTTTTCTATCCAATTATAGGTTTGAAATAAACCTTCTTTTAATGTGTATTTTGGTTCCCAATTTAGTAATTTTCTAATTAAATTGTTATTGCTGGATCTTCCTCTTACTCCTTTTGGTTTATCTAGTTGATAAATTTTTTTAAATTTTTTTTTACTAAATTGCTCAATTATTTCTATCATTTGGTTTATTGAAACTTGCTCTTCGCTGCCAATATTTATCGGTCCATGGTATTTTGATCCAAAAAAATTTAAAGTCGCGTCTACACAGTCATCTATATATAAAAAAGATCTAGTCTGCTGTCCATCTCCCCATACTTCAATCGAATCGTTCTTTTTAAATTCAGCATTGATGATTTTTCTGCACAATGCTGCAGGAGCTTTTTCCCTACCTCCATCGTAAGTTCCGTTGGGTCCATAGATATTATGGTACCTAGCTATTTTTACGTCTAGTTTATAATCTTCTAGAAAATGTCTGCACATCCTTTCACTAAAAAGTTTTTCCCAGCCATAACCGTCTTCAGGTAGTGCAGGGTAGGCATCTTCTTCTTTTAGGCCTTCAATAAAAGTCTTATTCTGTTTGTCTGCATTATATACACAAGCACTTGAAGAAAAAAAATATTTTTTAATTTTATATTCTTTGCATGCCATAAGCATATGTGTATTAACAAGCACTGATAGCATACATAAAGCTTTATTATTTTCTATAAAACCCATACCACCCATGTTACAAGCCATATTGATAACCTCATCCATGTCTTTGCAAGAGGCGTAGCAATTTTCTTTTATTGTTAAATCTTTAGAAATATTTTCGGCTTTATCAAATACTTGAAACCATTCATTTAAATTTTTTATATCAACGGCACGGACTTTATGACCATGGCTTAGTAATTTTTTTACAATATGACCACCAATAAAACCGCCAGCTCCCGTTACAAGAATATTCATATTATATATTTTTTTTTTTTAAATAATATATTAGAAGAAAAAATAAAATAAATGAAAAAAAAAGTATGTAAGTACTTGCGAAACCTAACTCATAAAATAATATTGGTATCAGATTTATAAATGAATAAAACACCCATACATTTTTTTTTTCAATAAAGTTCATTAGTAAGTGATGTAAATGACTTTGATCAGGAAAAAAAGGGTTTTTATTAAGTAGCAATCTTTGAATAGTTACTCTAATCATATCTAAACCAGGTATAATAAATAATAAAGCAATTTGATCAGCAAAAAGATTAGATGTTGTATTATAAAAATAAATAAAAATTAGACCTAAAAATATTGATAAGGCACTTGAACCAGAATTACCAATAAATATTTTATTATTTATATTATATAAAAAAATTAAAATTAAAATAATTAAATTAAAAAATATAAATAAATCAAAATCATTAATTTGAATTAATAAATAACTAAGATAAATTATAGCCGAAGATAAAGCGATACCATTCGCGCCATCAGAAAAATTAAATGAGTTGTAAAATAAAAAAAGGCAAAATACAGTAAGCAAAAAAGACCAATTAAAAATTGATATATTACTAATAAAAAAATTTTTAAAATAAAGTTCATTTAAAAGTAAATTTTGATTTTTGAAAATAACTAGTAATAAAATAAAAAAAAAAATTATTCTTTTATATGGACTAACATTTTTAATATCATCATAAAATCCAACTATAAATATCAGTATTGAAGCTACATTAATGATAATTAAATCTTCTAAATTAATTTTTAATTGATTAGTTGAGTATACGAATAAAGACAATATTATTGAACAAATAACAAATAAAAGTCCACCAAAATTAGGAATATTTTTTAAATGAATTTTTCTTTTATTTGGTATATCAATTAAACCTAATAAATTTCCTAAAAAAAAACTATTTTTTAAACAAGTATAACAAAAAACAATTAATATTAGTATCATGGATAAATTTTTTATAAGTAAAATTGAATTATCCATCTATTTATGAGATTTAAAAATGTTAAATAACGATGTTAAATTATCTATAATTATTCCGTGTTACAATGAAAAAAATACAATAGTTGAAATCCTTGAAAGAATAAAAAAAATTACATTTATTAATAAAGAAATCATCATAGTAGATGATGGTTCTACTGATGGAACTACAGAAATTATTAAGAATCTAAAAAATGATCTTTATAATAAAGCTTATTTTAATGAAAAGAATAAAGGAAAAGGTTATGCGATACGAATTGGCTTAAAAGAGGCAACTGGCGACTATATTTTAATTCAAGATGCTGACTTAGAGTATGATCCAAATGATTATATTAAATTAATTGAACCATTTATAAAATTTAATGCAGATGTAGTTTATGGCTCTAGATTTTTAGGTGGCACAGGCCCTGTACGTCTAATTTATTTTTGGAATTATGTTGCAAATAAAATTTTAACTACATTATGTAATATTTTTACAAATATAAATATGTCTGACATGGAGACTTGTTACAAAGTTTTCAAAAAAAATGCAATTAAGGCAGAAGAATTAATTGAAGACTCATTTGGTTTCGAACCTGAAATAACAATAAAACTTGCTAAAAAGAAATTAAAATTTTTTGAAGTAAATATAAGTTATAATGGACGATCATATGAAGACGGAAAAAAAATTAGATTGAAAGATGCATTCAGAGCATTTTATTGCATTTTGAAATATGGAATTAAATAGGTAATATTAAAGGTGGTATCTTTTTTAAATATAAAAGAATATTTAGTATATTCAAAGAAAATCTTTTTTTTAAATTTTATTATATTTTTATCAATTCCCGCAGCAATAATAGGAAATTTTGCATTAAATTTAATTATTCTTACTAGTTTGATATTTTTTGCTTTTCTTTTAATGAAGAAAGAATTTTCAATTGAAATAAAGAAAACTTATATTTTTTATTTTATTATATTTAAATTATTTTTTTTATTAAATATTTTATTTTCATACAATTCATTATTATCTTTTAATTCATATTTAGGAATTATTAAAAATATTTTTTTTGTTTTAGTTTTTTATAAAGTTTTTGAACACAATAAAAAAAACGAACTTTTTTTTTTTTATTCATTAATTATTTTAATTTTTTTTTTTATTTTTGATGTACTTATACAATTTTTTTTTATATATGATTTATTTGGCTATCCCTTGCAAGATAGTCATGGAATTAGACTATCCGGTCCATTTGGAACAGAGTTTGTAGCTGGATCTTTTTTAAGTAAAATTTTGTTTTTAGTTGTAACTTATATTCATGCAAGGAAAAACAATAACTGGATATTTAAATATTTTATTATTTTTTTATCTAACGCAACGATACTGCTATCTGGAGAAAGATCAGCATTTTTAATTACTGCAATATCAAGCTTTTTTTTTATTTTTTTTGATAATCGTATTCAAATAAAAAGAAAAATTTTATTTTTTTGTATTTATTTAATTATTGTTTTTTCTACATTTTTCTTAAATTATAATATTTATAGTCAGGACAAAGACAAGCTATTATTAAATAAATATAGTTTTTTATTTGGTTATGAGTTTCAAGTAATTAGTGAAAAAAAAAACAACAATAACCTTTCAATTAAAAGAGAAAATTATAGTCTAGTTAAAAACTTTTTAGACACAAGGCATGGTGCGCATTTTTTAACCGGTATAGAAATATTTTTAGATAATAAAATATTTGGGGCCGGACTTAAATCTTTTAGAAATATTTGTTCAAATTCTAAATATGAAAGTATTAATTCTTTAAGCGCTAAAGATAGATGCAATACTCACCCGCATAATATTTACATTGAATTTATTTCTGACTTAGGAATTTTTGGTTTTGTAATTATTCTTTTGTTATTGTCTTATATTTTTATTCAACTTTTAAAAAAAAAAGATATTCCAATGTTAGCATATTTTTTTATTTTATTTTTTCCATTTCAAACTACAGGGTCTTTCTTTTCGAGTTTTAATGGTTTTTTTTATTATATATTTTTCGCATATTTTATTTATAGAGAAAAATTCTGCAAAACAGAAAAATTTTAGACATAATTAGTTTTTAATTTAAATAAATTTAAACAATATTTTAACTTTTAAGCATTATCACAATACAATTTTTTATTGTTTTAGATATATGGATGACGGGAAATGAGATTTGAAGTTACCATAGTCTTTTTGTAGTCCAAATCTAAATTTTGCAAGTTTCCATGATTTAAAATACTTATTTAAGATATTTTTATTTTCATGAAATATATGTGGCATGCTCAAAATTATTTTAGTTTTTTTATTGTTAAGTAAATAGCAGTATAAAAGCATCGTTTCACTCCATTGCATATAAGATTTTTTGTGTAAATTATTTTGATAGAGATAAGGAAAGTAGATATCGTGTATATGTATTATACAATTTTTTATATTAGGAAGTATTCTTGTATAAATAAATTCAACATCAGACAATGGTTTGACTGTGTGAGTTGTATCAATAAATAAAAAGTCTGGCCTAAAATCTAATATTTTTTTAGTCGGAACTTCCTCAATATTTTTTTTTATCAAAGTAATTTTTTTTTCTTTTGCTATGTTTAATAATGAATCACTGGGATTGGGTTCAATACACATTACTTTATAATTTGTATTGTTTGAAATATTCAAAGAATCTATCATACAAAAAGTTGATATTCCTGAACCAATTTCTAATACACGTTTAATTTTTTTTTTATTTATTAATGATTGTAATATTATAGATTCTATTTTCCCATATCCTGGACCGTGGCTGTTTTTCTTATTAAGAAGTTTTTCATACATATTTCTATTTTTAAATATTAATATCTGTTTTTGCATTGATTTTAGAAATGAAATAGATTTTTTTTTATTAAAATTTATTTTATTAAATTCTATTTTTTTTAATAACTTATTTTTTTGAATATTTTTTATATTTTTTATAGGAGTATAATAATGAAGTGGGACAATTAGTAAGTTAATACAAGATAATAATGAGTTTATAAATTCTATTAATTGTTTAATAGAATTTTTTATTTTTCGCATTAATTATTACTTATTTAATTTAAAAATTATTTTTTAATTTTATTATATACCTTGGAAAGAGCTTCTGATCTTATAAGTGTGTCTATTTTTCTTTCTAATATTTTAATTTTTAAGTAATATTTAAAAATTAAAAAGAATATAAATAAAAAAGAAAAAATATTTAACAAATAAAATAAATTAACGTTTAAATTTTTTTCAACAAATTGATCAATTGATAGTGGTCTAATTGATAAAAATATTAAAAAAATCCAAGCAGTGGTCCAAAAAAAGAATTCAATTTTGTTAATGTTTTTGCATTTATAATTTAAAAATGTCGAATATATTAATGAAATTGAAATAATTATTGCTATAAGAGATAAAATTAATTTTAGCATTTTAGTTATTAAATCTCCATAGCACTAAACAGAATAATAAATGAATACCTTGAAATATATTCATGCCTTTATATTTATCTAAAAAAATTGTTTGAATGGGTACTTCTTTAAATTTGATTTTTTTTTGTATTAATTTAGTACTAATTTCAGCGTCCGCAAAATAGTGTGCTGATCCAGTGGACGTCCATCTTATCTTGTTGTAGATTTTACTTTTAAATATCCTCATTCCGGATTGAATATCCTTAAGAGATGAATTAAATAGAAAATTAGTAAGTATTTTTATCAGGAATGTTCCAATACCTCTCATTAGTGGCATTTTAAAATTGTCTCTGTAGCCAATAACAGAATCGACTTTTTCTTTTTTCATAGTTTGAATTAACTTTTGTAAATCGGATCCCCTATGTTGTCCATCGCTATCCATAAACGCAATTACATCAGTCTTTAAGCGCACTGCTAGATCACAACCAGTTTTTAGCGAGTTTGATTTTCCAAGATTGTAACAATGTTTGAGGTTAATTTTATTTAATTTTTTAATTAATCTCATTGTGTTATCCGAAGAATTGTTATCAATTACAATAATTCGATTTACAATCTTTTTAACACTTGTAATAACCTTTTTTATATTTCTTTCCTCATTGAAAACAGGCAATACTAACGTGATGTGCATTAGTGAATATTTTTAAGTTTTTTAAAATTATGAATATTATCTACCGTAAACCATTTTTTTGGCATAATGTTAGAAACGTAAAGTAATTTTTTTTTTATTAAAACATTCCATATTTGATTAAAATTTTTTTTATTTTTCATTATATAATTGATTTTATAAGGATTAATTATCTGAATACCTGAACAATAAATATTTGAATAATTTCTTCGAGACAAAGATGTTACAATATTATTATTGTGTTTTATAAAATCACCTTCTAAGCCTTTAATAGGTTTTACAGGTATCAACATGCAAGGTGGGCTTTTTTTTTTTAAGTAGTCTTTTTCAATTGATCTAAAATTAATTGTTGTAACGTTATCACAAGTGAGAACGACAATTGGTTCATTTAAATTTTTGAAAAGCGAATTAAATATCCACCAAGCATTTTCTTTGCCTTCAGTATTAATTATACTATTTACGTCATTTTCTATTACATGTTTAGCAAGTATTGAACCTTTATAACCAACAGAGATATGAATATTTTTTATAAACTTTTTTAATTTAAATATACCATTAGATATTAAGGTTGTATTTTTATAAGGCATCATACCTTTTGGCAGTTTATCGGTTAGAGGCCTTAATCTAATTCCTCTACCAGCAGCCATTATAAACGCATGATTAATAACTTTCATAAATTTTTTTTAGCTCTAGTATTTTTTTAATTTCTAAAAAATTAAGTTTCTTACAATTGTTTGAAGAAATAATTTCCTTTAAAGGTTTTTGAACTTTATTTTTAAAATCAATTATATAATGATCAATATTCCTAATTTTTTTTTTTTCAGTATAAGGAAGTTCAGTTTCACCAATCAAAAATTCGTCGACTCGTTCACCGGGCCTTTCCTTACTAATTATAAATCTTCCACCATAAATTTTTATCCAAACTTTTAAAATGTCCAGCATCTGAGCCGCTTTCATTTCTCTAGAAAGAATTTTCCCTGATAAATAATTTATTTTATCCAGAGATGTCGCTACCAATTCAACAGCTTCATTAACTGTAAAAAAGAATCTTCTCATATAAGGTCCGGTTGTATAAATAGTTTTATTTTTTTTAAACATTTCGTTCCAAACAGGAAGAACAGAGCCAGTAGACCACGCAACATTACCATATCTCACACAGGTAAATTTAGTTTTGTGAGAGTTACCCAAGGAAACAAAAATCTTTTCCATTAATGATTTACTCATACCATAAATATTTCTTATGGGTGGTGAGGCTTTATCGGTAGATATTCCAATTACAGTTTCAATCTTTTTATCTATGGCAATCCGCGCAATATTTGTTGAACCATTCACATTAATATCCACACATTCTAGAGGAAATTTTTCAGAAAGATCAACAAACTTAGTAGCTGCAGCATGTATAATTATATTAGGTTTTGCATAATTAATAACATCGCGAACTGACTCTATATTAGAGACATCTAAAGGTAAAACTTCGCAAGCAGTTTTTTTTTTGGCAAAAAAATTTTGTTTATTATTTCTTCCAGCCAATATTACTTTAAATTTTTTTTTAAATTTGTGCGCCAAATGTACCCCTAGAAATCCCGAGCCACCTGTGATTAATATTGATTTCATAGTAATGTTAATAATAAAATTGTAATAAAAAATTTACATTAAATTATTACTTAATTAGTTCAACAAAAGAATGAAAAATTTTTTAAATTTAAAACATAACAATTATTATAGCTATTATAAAAAAATTGACTATTCACATATATTTTTAGTTATTTTTTTAATTATATTTTTCTTAAAATTATATTTAAATAATGAAATAATTCTATTAGGTGATGAGCTTAATTCAATACTGGTTTATTCATCAAATATTAAAACTCTATTATTGAAAAATTTTCCAGGGAATACCACTATTTTTCATTTTTTTGGATATTTAACTTCTTTTTTTTCTTATGATATATTTTATTATAAACTATTAAGTTATTTTTTTTTTTGTCTTAATATAATAATTATACATAAATTTTGTAATTTTTTTATTTCCAAACTTTTATTTTTATCTTCTTTACTATTTTCATTTTATATTCCTTATTATGCTTTTATATATTCTGGATATTTTTTTTCATCATTTATTTTTATTTTAGTTTTTTTTTTTGTTGAGAAATATATTGAGGCTCAAAAAAAATTATCATTAATTTTTTTTTTATTATTTTTAAATTTTTATAACCATTTAGTAAATTTATACATAATATTTCCTTTAATATTTCTATTATATTTCTTTTCAAAAAAAAAAATTATTTTTTTTATTAAATTATTTACATATTTTATAGCGCCAACTTTGTTGTTTTATTTTATTTCAATTATGTTGACAGGAATTGCAATAATGAAAATTAAATATGTTGATTTTTTTTATGTTTTAAATTTTATTAATGATAATTTTTTTGAAATAATTAATACAGGATTTAATTGGATTTTTTTTAACGAGGCTTATAATTTACCACTAAATTTTAAAATATATGATTATCTAAATTTATTAAATTATGAGGATACGCATTATTTTATTTCTATAATTCTTCTATTATTGTTTAGCTCTTTTTTTTTGATAATAAAACAAAAAAAATATTATTTTTTTATTTTTTTTATTTTATTTCATTTTTTTCTAATTTTGATCTTAAATAAAAAAATTTATGTTAGAAGTTATACTGGTTTTATTTTTGTTTATTATATTATTTTAATAAAATATTTTGAATATTTTTATTTGTATTTATTTAAGAAAAAAAATATTAAAATATTAATTACAGTCAGTTTAATGTTATTAATTTTTTATAAATTTACTTTCACTGATTATCAGCGAAATATATATACTGGTGTCACTTCAGCAGATTTTACCTTTACGCAAACTAAAATTGTTAAAAATGATTTATCTATTTTTGATTGTAAACTGAAAAATAACTCTTATTCAGAAATGGAAAAAAAATCTTACTATTACTTTTATTTAAATCTTTGCGATAAAAAATTTAGTCTTGGTGAATTTCTTAGTTTTTATAGAGAATAAAATTGTAAATTGGTTGCGGGGCTTGGATTTGAACCAAGGACCTTCAGGTTATGAGCCTGACGAGCTACCAGACTGCTCCACCCCGCGATTATAAAAATTTATGTATAACACTATGATCATAAATAACAAATCTTTTTGTAGAATCTACATATTATGTAAATTATATAAATCGAATTTAATTATTTAAAAAAGCAAATTTTAGTAAAAAAACTAATTTTAAAAATGAGAACAAAAAAAATAAAAAAAAATAGTGCAAATTTATTTACTATTTATATTATAATTTTTATTTTAATTATTTTTTTCCTAAAAAGTCAAAATTTTTTTTTAAATGTTTATCTGTTGTTGAAAAACAATTTAACACAAAGAATGATTTCAAAATATGGTGACTGTGATAAACAAGGTTATGGATTTATTCGTAAAATATATTTAGAAAAAAAAACTGATAATAATATTAAAGTTTATAATAAAGAAAATTATCCATCTTCTAATTTTTTTTTTTATAATTCTAATAAAATGTTAAGTAATAAATATTTAATATTAATTAATTATACTCCAATTGATATAAGAAAATTAAATATTAAATATCAAATTCTTTATAAAGAAAAACAATGTTATTTAATAAAATTAATCAATGATTGAAATATTTAATATTATAGGTCAATTTTTGATAATATTTTTGTTATTTAATTTTCCTTTAAACTTAAAAAATATTAAAAAAATTAAAATATTTGATAATTTAGATTTTTTTGAAATTTTATCTGTTAACTTATTTATATTTTTATTTGCATTTTTAATAATTTCTTTTTTTTCTACGAACTATTCATATATTATATTAATAATTTTATTTTTATCTTTAATTTTAAATTTTAATTCACTAAATTATATTAGTAATAGTATTTCTATAAATGATTTAAGATTTATTTTTATCTTTTTTCTCTCTTTTTTAGTTTTGTCAGTATCAATAGTTTCCAATTTATTTTTAGAATGGGATGGCCAAGTATGGATCAATAAAGCTATAAATTTTTATGATAATAAATCTGTCTTTAACTTAAAAATTTTAGAAATAGATATCATAAAAAATTATCCTCATCTAGGTTCCATGCTATGGGGCGTTTTTTGGAAAATATCAATTATAAATCATGAGGTGTTCGGAAGATTAATTTATGTATTTATTTACGTTTTATCAATTGTGATAACTGTTCGTAAATTAAGTTATCAATGGTGGTTAAAATATATTTTTCTTATTTCATTTATCTTTTTCACTTTTGATCTGTACTTTTTTAGCGGTTATCAAGAATGTTTAATGTTTTCGATGATCTTAATTTTAATGCATTTATTTTTTAGATTTAAAAATAAATTTAATAATGTTTTTATTTTATTAACCTCATTGGTATTTTTTAGTTTATTAAGTTGGGTCAAAAACGAAGGTGTTGTATATTTTTTAATATTTACAGCATTAATACTCTTTCACATAAAAAATTATAGAATTTTGATAGTTTTTAGCACAGTTACTTTGATACTTGCGAGATATGCAATTTTAAATGAGATTAGTTCTAATGAAGGGAAATTCTCTATAAATTTAAAAAACTATTTAAATTTCATGGACTTAAATCAAATTTTATTGACGATAGTTTTGTTTTTTAAATATTTAATTATTTCTTTTTTTAAAAATACTATTTGGATATTTATAATAGCTTTTTTTATTTTATCACTACTTACAAAAAGAAATAATTTAACAGTTTTTTATTTTGTTACTTTTGTATCAATTTTTTTTCTTTTAAGCATATACTTAAATTATTATGTTTTAGAAAGAAATAATTTAAAAAATGAATGGTTTATTTCTGTGACTTTATCAAGACTAACATATCATATTTCGGCATTTTATATTCCCTTTATAATTATCTTTATTAATTCATTTAATAAACTGAAGTTTAAATAAATTCCATTGATTAACTTTATATCTTAAGATTTTATCAGTTTTTGAGTTTATAAATTTGTATTTTTTATTCATCAGGTAAATAATATTTTTTTTTGTCTTTTCGAAGGAATCTAAATTAATTTTTATAAAATTTTTATTGTTATTAAAAATTTTTGGCTTCCGGTTGTTACTTAAAATTTTAATGTTATTTTTAAAACATTCTAAGGTAAAAAGTGATAAAAAATTCTCAGAGGATATTATTGCATATTTTGATCTTGATAAAAGGAGAAATTTTTTTTCTTTCGAGATATGTCCGTGATTAACAATGTTTTTACTATCTAAATTATTTCCAAAAATATGAACTTTTTTTCTTCTTGCTAATTCTACGACAAGTTCTTTAATTTTAAAATTATTTTTATTAGAATGATCTCGATTATAATATATAAGATCAATATTTTTTTTTACTCTTTTTGTCACAATATATTTAAGATATAAAATTACAAAATCAAAATAATTATTTTTTGAATTCAAATATTTTTTTAAGAGGCTTGTGGAAAAAACAGCGTTTTTAAATTTTTTTTTTATTATATTTAAACTTATCTTAAAAAAAATAGGAAAAATAATTTTCCTTATAACAGCTTTAAAAGGGTTCATTTCTTGGATCTTTGAACCACCTGTTATTGGGCCGAGGATTGTTTGTTTAGGTAGTAATAAAAATATCAACCAATTCCAGCAGGGTAGGTAGTTTATATAAATAATTTTTTCTTTATCTTTATTACATTTCAGTAAATAAAAAATACCAATTAGACTGTTTAGATATTTTTCAAAAAAACTATCGTATTTAAATATTTCTTTACTCTCTATTTCTTTTATTTTTTTACCTTCTTTAAAATAAAAAATGTTTTGATTTGTTTTTATTAAAAAAGTATCTTTATATATGAGAGATATTTCTTTTATAAAAGTTAATCCTAAGGACCCCTCTCCTGAAACCTCCCTAAGGTCATTTGCCCAACCATAAATCATTTTTGTTTTATAATTATTAATCTTCTTAAGGTTATTGCGTGATATAAACTCTGAATTAATGATAAAAATAATCTTTTAGTACGTCTATAAGTATCCGTTTTTAATCTGTAAATGAATTCAATATTTAATTTTCTAATATATTCAGGTACAAAAAATTTTTTTTCATAAAACATATTTAGGGCACCTCCAAAACAAAATATTTTATAATGTCTATTGTATTCTGAGATACAATTAGCAATTTTTTCTTGGTGAGGACTTGGAAGTGTAATAAAAATAACATCTGTTTTCATAATTTTTTTTACTATTTTTAATTTAAAATTTATCTTATTAATTTTTCCGACCTTTATAACCTTGACAGGTAAATTGAATCTATTGCTAATTTCTTTTTTTTTATAAAGATTGCAATTACCAAGAATAATAATTCTTTTTAAATTTTTATTTAATTTTAAACTTTCATAAAATTCAATACCTGCTTTTTTTTTAATCTTATAAATATTACTTAAGATTCCATCTGGCCATAAATAAAATTTATTTAATTTAATTTTATCAGCTACCAATCCAAAAAAGGTCAAATTAAATGCACAAAATATAAAGTTATTGTTAATATTATTATTATATTTTTTGAAGTTTAAAATGTTACTAAAATTATTTAAATATATATTGCTCGTTAAATAGTATTTTCTATATTGATAGATTTTGGATAATATTTTTAATATAACACTTATAAAACTAAATTTATTAAAATTTTTTTTATGAATAATAATATCTTCTGTAAATTTTTTAATAAAAAATTTAATTTTTGAACTATCGCCACCCGCTCTCATTATTGTAAAAGTTTTATTTAAATATTTTTTTAAATTATTTTTTTTTAAAAAAGTTTTAATTACAAAATCGTAATCTCCTGATATTGTGTATTTATGATCATAGTAGGGTATAACACTTTTTTTTATAAAAACTGATGTATGGGGTGGCATCCATCCATAATCAAATTTACCAACATTAAAGGGCGAACTCCTCCAATATCTTTTGATTAATAATATATTTTGTCTACTTGATATTAAGATATCACCATAGACAATATCATTTTTTGGAAAGTTTTTAGAAATTAAGGTTAAAGTATCTTCCGAATAAAATATGTCATCGGAATGTAAAATACCTATAATATCTCCTGAGCATTTATCTATTCCAATATTTAGCGCCTCAAATTTGTTAGTAGATTTATTATCGAAAAAAATTTTAACGTTTTTTTTTTTATAATTTTTTAAATAATCTATTGTAAAATCCTCAGATTTAGAACAAATAACTATTTGTTCTTTATTAGGATAACTTTGTAATTGAAATGATTTAAGACAATCTTCTAAATAAGGCATTCCATTTTTTACAACAGTTATTATTGAGATTTTATGCATTTTTTTTTTTATATATTAATTCAGTTATTCCTACACAAAGTACAAAAACTAAAAAATCAATACCAAATATTGCAATCGAGGTTTCAAAAAAGCTTCTAATTAATAAAAAAATTAAGTTTAAGGATGCTAGAACTGTAAAATAATTTTTTATGGTAAAATTTAAATAGTTATCTTTTCGGATTAACAATCTTATAGAAATTAATAAAGATCTTAAATATAAAATACAAAAAACAAAAAGTCCTATAATGCCGGACGAAGAAAAAGCATAAATAAATGCAGAAGAGCTAGTTTGATTGATTAAAAATCTATCCCCTTGCGCTCCAAAACCATATATTGGACTTTCTTCATAAGTTTTAGTTGTTATATTTATCCAGTCCGCAAGTCTTCCTGATGAAATTTTATTTATGTCTAATTTTTCATCTGATTGAAAATCTTTTCTTAAAAGTATTTTATTTTCAGTTTTATCTATTGGAAAATAACTAAACTTGGGATCAGAATAATTTAATACAAAATATTTCATAAGAATTATTACAAGAACTAAAATAATGGGGGTGATTATATATAAAAAAAAATTAGAAAATTTTTGTTTTATATTTTCTGAATTCATGAATGAAATTATTGAGATAGCAGTAATATATGCTAATATATTTGTGCGCGAGAATGTCATAATTACAACAGATGAAAAAAAGCAATATATAACAAAATTAATCTTAAAAAATTTTGTTTTATAAAGATGTAACAATAAAAAAACAAAACCAATAAGCGCTGCTGTTCTACCTAAACCAGAGGATCTAGGTGCAAAATTATTAGTAAAAATTTCAATATGATATCCAGTTGGCCAATGAGCGTACATAGATATATCATTGGATATGAAGAAATTATAAATATACGATGGAATATAAATTAAAAATATTATTATTAAACTTATTATCAAAATTAAATAATATTTCGCATAGTTCTTAAATTTTTTCTCTCTGTTTAGTGATAATAATAAGATTGATAAAGTTGAAATTAATATCCAATAAAAGTTATAAATATGATTTATAGTAAAAATTAATCCGAAACTTTGAAAAAATAAATATATTAAAAATAAACTTAGGGTTAAATCGCTAAAATATAATTTTTTTTTTAAATAGATTTCATTTATAATGAAAAATAAAATTAACAATTGCCCTATAATTCCTAATAATGCTCTAGTAAAATCCAAAAAATGTGTAGATTTTATTAAATCATTGTAGCTGGTATTAATTGATAGAATAATAAGTAGCCAAGAAAAAAAAAATAAATTTTGTCTTATAAATAAAAACTTTAGATTCATTTACATATATTTTTTCTTTATAAAAAGATACCAATGTGTTTTTTTTAAATTTAAAAAATTCATAAACTGAATTTTTTTAATTTCATAAATCATATCATTATCATTACTTAAATCTTTAGCCAGTTTAGAGAAATAGCAATAGTTATCAAGATTTTCAAACCAATTTTGAAATGAAAATAAAAAAAAATTAAATTTAGAAAATTTTTTTATAATTTTATCTCTGATATCTATTGGTGTTTCTGATAATGACCAATTAGCAATAAATAATTTATTTTTTAAAGTTCCAAAGTTAATTTTATCTATTCGATTAATTAGATTAATTTGTTTTTTTTTTATTTGATTCCAATTGGTTTTTAAATTTAGCATATTTAAATAATAATATTGAATTAAATTTACTTCTTTTGTGTCAAAAATTGTATATGAGACTTTATTATTTATTTTTTTGAAAATTCTGGCCATATTACCGTATCCGCCTCCAAATTCGAAAACTTCATTTATATTTTTTAAAGGTATTTGAATGAATTTTTCAAATTCCATTAGATGAAAAACTTCTCTAATTCGGTTTCCGCTACTTTTGGGATACAAAAAATACCTTACCGGATCACCTATGTGATCTTCTTTCAGTAAATATTTAAATTTTTTTTTGTAAAAAAGAATTTTAATAAGTAAAAAGAAAATATAAAGTCGATTGTGTACAAAAAAAACTTTTTGGATAAAATTCTCTCTTAAAAAATTATTTAATTTTTTTTCTAAAACTAATTCAAGTATTTTTTTTGAAAAAATATTATGTGTAGGGAGTTTTTTAATGCTATAATTATTTAATGAATTAAATTTACTTAACTTTCGTAAGATATTTTCTTCTTTTTTTAATGATATATTTTTTTTATTTTTGTAAATAAAAGATAAGAATGCAGAAAATCTCCTAAGGCACTCTCTAATCATAAACTCATAATATGTTTATTATAAAAATTTTTTGTAATTAAACTCATTGAGTATTTTTTATGATAAAATCTTATTTTATGAAATTCTTTTGGTCTTTTTGATTTAATTATCTTATTAGCTAAAAATGGAAATTTGTTTAAGTCATTTTCAATAATAAAATTTTTATTTTTTTCTAAGATACCTTGGGCGCCAATTGAGGTTGTAATTATTGGTATACCTAGACATAAAGCTTCTAATATTTTTATTCTTGTTCCAGATCCAAATTTTAGAGGAATTATTGTTAATGCACTATTATTTAGTAAATTAATCATCTTTGTTTTTTTAATTTGCCCATAATCTATAAGCCATTTTTTATTAAATTCTCGATTAAAACCCCCGCCTGTCAAAATTAGTTTTATGTTAGGATTTTTAATCAGAATTTCTGGCATTATTTTTCTTAACAACAAATCAATAGCTACCTTATTAGGTTTATAACTATATGAGCCAGAATAAATTATATACTTACTGCTATTTTTATTCTTTTTAATTTTATTATAATTAGCAGTGTCTACTCCATTTGGTACTAAAACTGTATTTACTCCATAATGTTTTTTAAATTTATTTTGTTCAAATAATGAAACAGATGTTTTTAAATCCGAAAGTGATAATACAATTTTTTCCAGAATAAATGTTATCTTGGCAATTAAAAAATTGCTAAATTTTTTTCTTATCTCATACTCAATACTATGTGAGTGATATATAATTTTTGTTTTTGGTAATAAAAACTTTATAATTTTAATTACAATATAGCTATAAAGTATCCAGCTCGGTCCCTCTATTATTAAAAATGGCTCTTTAGATTTTTTTAGATATTTAAATATTATGAGACTAACTTTTATCAATGATAGAATTTTAAAAAAAACTATTTCTTGAGGGATATTTACGGTTTGAATATTTTTATTATTAAGTTTTTTTAAATGAGAAATAAAAAAAAGCTTTTTACTTTTGTTAGGCCAGTATTTGAAAAAAGCATATGAAACCTCACTAGACCCACTAGAATTTGGCAACACAGGAAAGAAAGCAATAAATGCAAATTTTTTGCTCATTTTTTTTTAAATAATTCATTTTTTTTTATTAAAAAAGCTAGCGGAAAATATAATAGGCAATTTAACCATGAGTTGAAAAAACTCCCAGAAGGAAAAAATGGGTTAAAATTAAAAAGTAATGCAAATATTAATAAAATTGAATATTTGTTATTTGAGGTAAATGAATTAATTAATTTTTTTATTAAAAATATATAAAAAAATAAATAAAAAAAAATTCCAACGGTTCCTAGTTCCGCTAATATTTGAAAAAAAAAGTTGTGAGGATGTGTACTGCAAGAACTAATGTTAATTAATTTACATTCTTCTCTATAGGATTTTGCACCTGATCCAAAAATGATATTATTCTTATAAATTATAAAAGAAGTTTCGGCATAGCTTTGATGTACATAAGACCAAAAAACAACTTTATTATTTGGAAATATTTGATTAATCGTGCCATCCCAAAGATTTTTTTTAACATGAACATTTAAACTTATAGTAAGAATAAAAAAAAATAATCCAATAAAAAATGCATATAAGCCTCTTTTATTAAAATTAATTAAATAATAAATCACGAAAGTTATCAAGCCCAACAATATTGCAACCCTTTCTCTTGTAAAAAGTAGCAATACAAGTGTCACTAAACAGGAAATAAAAACTAGTTTTTTTTTTTGATTTAGAACCTGATTTTGAGAAATTAGATATAAATAAATTGGAAATAATCTTGATAAGGCACTTCCAAGTTTTTTATCATTAAAAAAACCATTTACCATATTATATTTATCTAAAGCAGGGTTTAACATTAGATTGTACCCAGTAATCAACTGAATAAAACCATCTAGTACAAAAAAATTAAAAATAAAAAAAAAATAAATAGAAAAATATTTTAGTGTATTTTTATGATCAATTAAAAAAATTATTATTAAAGTATAAAGCCAAAATCGTATATATAAAAAACTATTGTTATAATCTTTATTAACTAATAAATTTAAAACAATATAAATACTTAATAAAAAAGCAAATAATGAATAGTTATTGGTAAAATAATTTATATTATTTTCTTTTAGAAAAATATTTTCTTTCTTTAGAAATAAGCATAATAATAAAATAATAATAGAAAATGCTTGGACAAAATTGCCCCCCACGGTACTCGTAAGTATCGTTACGGGATAAAAAAAAAATAAAACAATTAGTATCCTATTTAACAATATACTCATTCATCTGACTCCAATATTTATTGGTATTATATAATATAATTTTTTTTAAATTTATGAAAATTTTATGGTCAACAACATTTCGTCCTTTTGGAGTTAATAAATTCAATGATTGTATACAATATAAATTTCTTAAAAGCATTGAGCAATCTAAATCTAAAATACATTTATCAATCACACAATTTGATGATGCGAACGTATTAACTAGTCTAAAAAAAAGTAAAATAAAATTTAAATATTATAATTATTCAAAAAAAAAATTACCTTATAAAAAAAAATATTCATCTCAAATTATGTTAATGAATAGTCTTAAATATTATTTAAAAAATTACGATGATTATAAATATTTTGTTTATTCTACAGTAGACATAATGCTTCCAAAAAATTTATTTAGCTATTTAGAAAAAGATAAAAGGATGAATATGCTTTATTTAATCTTTCCAAATAAGCTTATAAAAAATAATCAATCTCATATATTGCCTTATCCTTATTTTGGTATTGATTTGATAATTTTTAAAATAGATAAAATCAAAGTTAAAGTTTTTCAAAAATTAATTGCTAACTGGAAACAATATGATTGGGGTTTAAATGACAATTTACTAATCTCAATAGCAGATTATTTTAATTTAAATATTGTTAATTTGTATAAAAGATTTGATATTTTAAAATATGAGAATCCATTCATATCTTTTAATGAAAGTCGAGTTTGGCAAATAAAAAGTTGGAATGAAAACTCTAAATATTATTATAAATTTTTAAAAAAGTTTAAAATCTCTTCTTTATATTATTATGGTTCGTTTTATTACATAGCCTTTAAAATTTTTAAATTTAGAGACTTGAATATAAAATTATTTATATCTTACCTAATACTACTCTGCTTATTTTTTAAAAGATTAGTTACTTATTTTTTTTATAAAAAAAAACTTTAATAGATTAAAAAAATATTTTGTAATTAAATTTTTTTTTATAATTTATTTTCTCAGCAGGTTTAATATGCAAGCATAAACTATCGCTATACATGCATGCTCCTAAATTATTATAGCTATAAATATACTCACCATTTTTAAATATTTTTTCATTTATTTGTTTGTGATTATCAATAAATGAATAAAATTTTGGCCATGGATAATTATAATAATAATTATTTTGTTCCTTATATATTCTTGAGATTTGTTTGAAAGAAAAAACAATTAAAGAAATTATTAGTAAAGATTTTATTAGTAGTAAATAATTGTCTCTATTAATGTTTTTTAAATAAAGGAAAGCAAACAATATTGATATTAATGTTATTATGTAACTAGCTCCAAATCTGAAAGTGGGAAAATTTAAAAACCAAAAAATAAATCCTAATATAGGAACAATACATGCAATTTTTATATTTTTAGACATGTAAAAACCTCTATTATTTTTTAATGTATTTCCTTTGAATTTTAGTGTTATTAAAATTATTATTAAAAATGTGATAAAGGGTAATAGAATTTCTAAGATTTTTATTAAATTTTTCTCTGACCATGTTTTAATCCAATTGAATTTTCGATTGTATTCATAAAAAGAAACTATTTTATTTTGTGCTTTTTGGTCAATCCAACCCTTTGACCAAGCCTCAATCTCTTCTTTTTTTATTTCAATTTCTTTGAGGCTTTTATTATTAAACCATTGTAGATTTTTAAAGCATGTAAAATTTACAGGATAAATTATACATCCAGTATTTAATATATTTTTTGAAAACCATAAGAAAATAAATAAAATTATAAATAAGAATTTAATATTAAAAAAATAAGTTCTTATTTTTTTTATTTCGAATAATAAAATTGGAAATAACAAAGTAAAGAACATTGTAATTTTTATAAAAAAAATAAAAACAGAGATTAGTGCTAGTTTTGAATATTCTTCTATCGGTAATTTATTTTTTATTTGAATTATTTTGTATACTAAATAAAAAAATAGTAGATGTGCAGGACCATCATTTCCGTATTCACTATATCTTGCAAATTTATAGCTTATGTAAATTAATATTATACTTAAAAAAATAATTGCGAAGTTTACTCTTTTTTTTATTTTTTCAATAATTTCTGTACACATATATAAAAAAATTATATTAAATAAATTTGCTAAAGGAATGGTCATGCCGTTATCTTTAAATAACAGATTATTATAAATTGCTGATGTATATTGAATAATTGAGTTTGTTCCGTAGGCATAATAAAGATTTGATATGCCTAATATTATTTTTTCATTATTTAAAATTTTAATGAATGGGTAATGATATAATCCACCGTCAGGTCTATATATGTTATCTAAACAAATAAAAAAGAATGTAATTACACCAGATAATGTTGAGAATATAAAAATTATTTTTAAATTTTGAAAAATTTTTTTATATTTGAAAATAAGAATTAATATAATTAATAATAATAAAAATACACTATTAACAACTTGATTTAATGATGAAAAAAAATTTATTAGAAGTGCAAAAAATGAAGTAATTATAAAGCCAAAAATAGATTGCTCGCATAAATTAGTTAATTTTTCCTCTTTAGCTGTTTTATTTTTAATTAAAAAAATTTGTCCTATTATTAAAAAAATCAAGTTTGAAATTGTAGAAAATATGGCTAGAGACAACATTTTTTTTAATTATACCTTAAAAGTTAGATAATTTGATTTAATATGTTTCATTATTTTTGATAGCTATTGAATTATTTAAAAAAATATATAAATTATCCATTGCCTGGTGATTATTGCAAAGGAGTAACACCCGATCCCATTCCGAACTCGGCAGTTAAGCCCTTTAGCGCCAATGGTACTTTGTCTTAAGGCACGGAAGAGTAGGTCGTTGCCAGGCTTTATAAAAATTCTTCTTACAACCTAATGAGAAATATATTGGTGGTTACTGGTGGGGCTGGGTTTATTGGCTCTAATTTAATATCTCAACTTTTAAAATTTAAAAACTTTACTATTTTAAGTATTGATAATTACTCCTCAGGTTTTGTAAAAAATCATTTAAAGAATAAAAGAGTTAGTTATTTAAAAGGAAGTACTAAAAATATAGAAAAATTGTTGAGAAGTTATAACGGTAAAATCCATAGTATTTTTCATTTTGGAGAATTTGCTAGAATTTATCAAAGCTTTAAAAAGATTAATGAGTGCTTTAGTTCAAATATTGAAGGAAGCTCAAGTGTATTTAATTTTGCATTAAAAAATAAAATTAAGTTAATTTATTCTGCAACTTCTGCGAGCTTGGGAAATAAAGGACAAGATATGAATTTATCTCCTTATGCTTTTTCAAAGGCTAAGAATTTAGAATTATTAGAAAATTTAAAGAAGTGGTTTAATTTTAAATATGAAGTGATTTATTTTTACAATGTTTACGGAGGGAGGCAAATTTGCAAGGGAGATATGGCAACAGTCGTTGGAATATTTGAAGATTGTTTTAAGTTAGGTAAAAAATTGCCAGTGGTGAGACCTGGAACACAGGAAAGAAGATTTACTCATGTATTTGATACCGTTAAAGCTTGTATTTTTGCTTGGAAAAAAAATAAAAGTAAACATTATTCCATTGCAAGCAAGCAATCCTACAACATTATTGAACTTGCAAAAATGTTTAAAAGTCAGATTAGATATTTACCAAAAAGAGAAGGGGAGCGGTTTGCATCAGCTTTAACGAAAATGAATTTGAATAATAAGATCATAAGATTAAGCGCTAAAATTAAGTTAAGGGATTATATAAAGAATTTTTTAATAAATAATCGTTAACTTTTCTTTACAAAGTGTTGTTTAGTATATATTCAGGATCGTTATGAAAGTAGTTAGTTCATTAAAATCTCTAAAAAAAAGAGACATCAACTGTAAAGTGGTCCGAAGAAGAGGAAAACTTTATGTTATTAATAAAAAAAACCCAAAATTTAAAGCACGACAAGGTTAGGCTATGGATATTGATCCACAAAGGAAAACTTGGTCTAATTTTATAAAACTAACTACTTATACTTCGGTTGCAATAGTAGTAGTGCTAGCGTTGATGGCTATTTTTTTGCTTTAAGTGTTATTTGAAATTTGAGTTTAGTAACGAGCTTTTAACTTTTTAAATTTTTTAACTCTTCTTGTGTTTTCGTCTTTTTCTCGTTTTTTTCGCTCAGAGGGTTTTTCAAAGTGACTTTTGATTTTAAGTAAGCGAAATACTCCCTCTCTTTGTAATTTTTTTTTAAGAGCTCGAAGAGCTTGCTCTAAATTATCATTTTTAACTTCAATTTTAATATTTGCTTACCTCCAAAAAGTGTGCTGAATTAACATTTTGATGTTATATTGTCTATATTTTTATGAAGCTTTTCAAACATAGACCAAAAGAGGGCTATCAAACAAAACCAAGTGTAATTAATAGAAGAAAAGCAATTTTAACAACGGTTAAATATACTTTTTTTGGTTTAATTGGTCTTAGACTTTTATGGTTACAAGTATTTCAGAAAAATAAATATTCAGTTTTATCCGATCGCAATCGTTTTAAAGAATGGAAGATTGCAGCGGAGCGAGGATTAATTTTAGATCGTTTTAATAACAAAATTGCTGAAAACCGACAGCTTTATAGGATTGCACTTATTAAAGGAGATGTGACTGATCTTGATTTTGTCTTAACCACACTTAATAAATTTTTAAGATTAGATAGTGATGTAATTGAAAAAACTAGAGCTGATTTTACTAAACTTAGAAAATTTCAACCATACGTTATTGGAAAAAATTTAACATGGTCAGAATTTTCGAAAATTAATAGTAATTTATTTATTCTTAATGGGGTACAGCCTTTTATTTCAATGGAACGCCATTATAATTATCCTTATGAATTTGCCCATGTTTTGGGTTATGTGGGAGCTCCTAATGAAAATGATTTACAAAATCAAAAGGATGATTTGTTTAGAACACCTGGTATAAAAATTGGCAAACTTGGAATTGAGAAAATTTTAAATAGAGAATTAATTGGCACACCTGGTTTTACTCGGTTTGAAGTAAATGCAGCAGGAAGAGCTGTTAGAACTGTAGAATTTGTAGATGGTGTAAGTGGAAATCCTCTAAAAACTTCCCTTGATTTGGAACTGCAAAGATTAACATACCAAAAACTTAGGGGGATTGCAGGATCTGCAGTTGCAATGGACATTAAAACAGGGCAAGTTTTAGCCTGCGTCTCAACTCCATCATTTGATACTAACAAATTTGCATTTGGAATTACTCAACCAGAATTTAATGAGTTGTTAAAAAATGAAAGAAAACCATTGGTAAATAAATTTTTATCCGGTCAGTATTCACCAGGCTCAGTAATAAAGCCTATCATAGCATTATCAGCTTTAGAGAATAAAATTGTTGATCAAGATTATACTCATTTTTGTGGTGGAAAAATTGAATTATACGGACAAGAATTTTATTGCTGGAAAGATGGGGGTCATGGAAAAGTAAATTTAAGAGATGCAATCAAAAAATCTTGCGATATTTATATTTATGAGATTGCAAGGTTGCTTGGAGTTGATCGTATAGCAGAGACTATTAGAAAATTTAATTTTGGTCAGTTAACTTTTAAAGAATTTGATGAAGAGAAAAAAGGAATAGTGCCTGATACAAAATGGAAAAAAAATGCAGTGGGTAAACCTTGGCTACTAGGTGAGACTCTAATTACAGGAATTGGACAGGGTTATATTTTAGCAACCCCTATGCAAATTTGTAAATCAATGGCACAATTTGCAAATGGAGGTTATGAGATCAATCCTACTTTTTATTTAGATGAAAAATCAAAATTAACTCGAATGGATTTTGAAAATGAAAATATAAAAATAATTAATGATTCTTTAGTTGCCGCAACTAATGAGCCTGGCGGAACTGCTTATGGCTCAAGATTAACTGGAAAACTAAAGTTTGCTGGTAAAACTGGTACCTCTCAAGTTACAAAATTAAATATTAAAGATAGAGAGGACAATGCAAACCCTAATGTTAGAGAATATAAATATAGAGATCATTCTTTGTTTGCAGGTTACGGTCCGGTGGAAGAGCCTAAATATGCAGTCGCAGTTGTAGCAGAACACTCTGGTCCAGGCTCAAGAGTTGCAGCACCAATTGCAAGCAGTATGTTTGATTTTTTATTTAAAAAAAGAATATCCGATGCCTGAAGTTATAAAAGTTTCAAAATTTTTTTTACTCATTGAAAAATTTCAAAAATTAGATCGTGGTCTAATTTATATGATTTTATTATTGGGATTTATTAGTATTTTATCCCTTTATTCAATAGATAAAGGACAGGGGAGTATTTATGTAAAACATGCAATAAGATTTGCATTTGCATTTTTTATTTTACTAATTGTTGCCTTCAAACATATGAGTTTTTGGCATCGTTATGCATATCACATATATTTTTTTATATTATTTTTATTAGTCATTTTAAAATTTGTAGGAGTTACTGCAAAAGGTGCCCAGCGTTGGTTAGATTTTGGTTTTTTTAATGTTCAGCCTTCAGAAATCGCAAAACTTGCAATTATTTTAGTGCTTGCAAAATTTTATAATGCTGTAAAAGTTGAAAACACAAATAAATTATTTTCGCTTCTTGTAGCAGCTATTTTAATCTTAATTCCATTTTTACTAGTATTAAGACAACCTGATCTTGGTACTGCTACATTAATATTAGGAGCGGCATTGGGAACTTTATGGATTGTGGGTTTAGATAGAAAAATTTTTATCTCTGGTTTTATAATTGTACTTTTGTGTCTTCCTTTTATTTTCGCAAATTTAAAACCATATCAAAAACAACGAGTAGTTAATTTTTTTAATACGGAAAGAGATCCATTGGGAGCAAATTACCAAGTTATTCAATCTAAAATTGGAATAGGATCGGGTGGTATATTTGGTAAAGGTTATATGAAGGGTTCACAAAGCTCTTTAGACTTTGTTCCAGAAAACCATACAGACTTTGTCTTTTCACATTTTTCTGAAGAATTTGGTCTGATTGGTTCTTTATTATTATTATGGTTATTTTTCACTATTATTAAAAAAATAACTTTCATTGGTGATCAAAGTAAAAATAATTTTTCAAAAATATTTTGCTACGCTTTTGCCTTTAACTTTTTTCTCTACATTGCAATTAATCTTGGAATGGTTACAGGGTTGTTGCCAGTCGTAGGAGTACCTTTGCCCATTTTATCTTATGGGGGTACTGCAATGCTGACAAATATGATTGGATTTGGAATAGTTTTAAGCGCAAAATTATATAACGAAGATTTTATTTAAAATTTTATGGAATTTTATGTAGCAAAAATTGCTAATTATTTATTAGAGCCATTATATATTTTATCATTTTTTTTATTAATTTTAATTTTTCTTCTTCTTTTTACAAATTTTAAAAAACTGATACTTTTTTTTGCAAAGTTTTTACTAATCTTATTTTTATTTTTTGGTTACACCCCCTTAAGTAATTTTTTGCTTAATAAAATTGAAGATTTTATAAAACCATCCAAATATCCAGTTCAGCAATTAAAAGGAGTTGTGGTACTTGGAGGAAGTTTTAATTCTGGACTTCAATCAAAAGAAAGAAATGAAATACTTTTAAATTCTTCTGCAGAAAGACTAACAAAAGTATTAGAAATTTATAATAAAAATCCCAAAATTTTAATTTTATTTTCGGGATTTTCTGGAGAATTAAAACCCCAAGGCTGGAGTGAGTCTGATATGGCAAAAAAGTTTTTTTTAGAGCAGGGGGTTAGATCAGAAAACTTAATGTTTGAAAATAAATCTAGAAACACTTTTGAAAACATAAGTTATTCAAAAGATATTATTAAGAATTATAAAGGCACATGGGGTCTAATTACTTCTGCAAGTCATATGCCAAGATCTTATTTTGGATTTAAAAAACAAGGGTTAATTTTGGAACCAATTATTGTTGATTATAAAACTGGAACAAGTCCAATATTTTGGATCAATTTTAATATAGGCAATGGTTTGTGTAATTGGTCAACAATTCTTCATGAGGTTGTTGGAATTTCATATTATAAAATCACTGATAAGATTTAATTTAAAATGAATAAAAATTTTAAGGCATATTTAATGCTAACGCTTTGTGCTTTTTTTTGGTCAGGTAATTTTATTGTAGGAAAATTTGCAACCCTTTATCAAGTACCTCCTTTAACACTAAATTTTTTTAGATGGTTAATTGTTTGGATTATCTTAATTCCCTTCACTGCAAAGGATATTTTAATAAATATTAAAATTATAAAAGAAAAATTTTATTCAATATTACTAATGTCGATTACGAGTATAAGTATTTTTAATTCTGTTGTTTATTATTCATTAAATTTTACTCAAGTTTTAAATGGAGCATTGATGATTTCTACAATTCCATTGTTAATAATATTTATTTCATTTATTTTTAGAGTTGAGAAGATAAATCTTAATCAAGTATTAGGGCTTATTTTATCAATAACTGGTGTTGTTATAATTATTACTCAATTAGAATTTTCAAGACTAATTCATTTAGATCTTAATAAGGGAGATCTTTGGTTATTAGTTGCAATGTTATCATGGGCTATTTATTCAACTATGCTTAAAACGCATAAAACTGGATTAAATTATTTAACTTTTATTTCAGTAATTGTTACACTTGGTTTAATTTTTTTATTTCCTCAATTTTTATTTGAATTTAATAATCAAGATTTAATAAAATTTAATTTTGCATTTATTTTAATCATTAGTTATGTGGTTTTATTTGCAGGACTTGGTGCATATATTTTTTGGAATAAGGCCGTTTTAATAGTAGGCCCAAGTCGAGCTGGAATATTTTTACACTTAATGCCTGTATTTAGTTCTTTTATGGCTATATTTTTATTAAATGAAAAGTTTATGAATTTTCATATTTTTGGAGCTATTGCGATTATTTTAGGAATTTACTTATCATCTAAGAAAACATCACTTTCATGAAAGTTGCAATTTTAGATGATTATCAAAATGTTTCCATGATTTTAGGAAATTTTGAAAAATTAAAAAAAGATTTTAATTTTCAAGTATTCAATGAGCCATTTGAAAATGAAGATCATGCCATAGAACAATTAAAAGATTTTGAAGCTT
>Ga0315901_10000187_pt1 | contig 90856 bp, 87 predicted proteins | sample LakEriMetagenome_10_FD_203761 | JGI IMG/M metagenome (GOLD analysis project Ga0315901, IMG submission 203761) | Freshwater fungal communities from buoy surface, Lake Erie, Ohio, United States - Buoy 2 MA116 | ecosystem: Environmental > Aquatic > Freshwater > Lake | place: USA: Lake Erie, Ohio... | reverse complement strand
TGACTGACGACGATATTAGACGATGGGGATGGCGAATTAACGAGAAGGGTTGGGTAATGTTCCCCGACTATCAGACTCGTCTGTATCGGAACGCAGAATATATCAAGTGGGAAGGAAAGGTGCATGAGCGGATTGTTGGATACCAAACCCACGCACCACTTCCAGCAGAAGAAGAGTGGTCGCTGTATCACATCAAGGATATTGAACGTCAACGCAAACAAAACGATTACTATGACACAATTACACGATAAACAAGCTCTCACATACGACGACATCCAACTTATCCCTGCGTTTTCGGATATTGAATCTCGTCAGAATATTGACCTCACAACTAAACTAACAACTAATTATAGTATTAGGGTTCCATTCGTCGCATCTCCTATGGACACGGTTTGTGATAGTGAAATGGCAATCGCAATGGCAGAACTAGGTGGAGTGGGTATCATTCACCGGTTTATGACGATTGAAGAACAAGGTGCACAAGTACATCGTGTAAAGATGGCTGTTGATGCCGGTATTGCGGTGACCTATTTTGCAAACATAGATAATATGAGTGGGATGGATGAATGGGAAGCTGCTTTTAAAAGAATGAGACAAGTTCCAATCGCCGCAGCAATCGGTGCAAACGGTGACTATTTTGAACGAGCATTTGAGTTGGTTACTAAGGGTGCGAATATTATCTTGATTGACGTAGCACACGGATATCACACGTTTGTTCGTGATGCGTTAATGAGACTAAAAAAAGAACTTCCGTCTAATGTTGATATTATCGCAGGAAACGTTGCGACCGGTAAAGCAGCGCAAGCACTCCAAGACTGGGGAGCTGATGCAATTCGTGTTGGTATCGGTGGTGGGTCACTTTGTACCACCCGTATCAAGACTGGTTTCGGTGTTCCAAATGTGACCTCATTACAAGATTGTGCGCAAACAGTTAGTGTTCCTGTTATCGCATGTGGTGGTATCCGTAGTAGTGGTGATATTGCAAAGGCGTTGGGAGTTGGTGCAAACTCAGTAATCCTTGGGTCACTCTTGGCAGGAACAAAAGAAGCACCTGGTGCAATCATTGAGAAGCAGAATGGTTTATATAAGCGGTATCGTGGAGCTGCATCGTTGGAAACGAAGAGTGTCCACGGTCAAGCAAAACGAAATGTTGAAGGGGAGTCTACAGTAATTCCTTTTAAGGGTGGTGTGAAGTTTATTGTGGAAGGATTAACCGATGGATTGCGTTCCGCTCTGTCCTATGCCGGAGCACGGAATCTTGAAGAATTCTTCCCCGAATATGTGGTGGTCACGGGCGCAGGCATGGCGGAGGCTCGTCCTCACTTACTCTAAACGGAGGAACCTATGAAATACCTCTCTGTGGTAGTAATAGCATTAATGGTTATAGCAGCTGGTACAGCAAAGACAGTATATGTTCCCGATGGTGTGGTACGGTCAGAACCGACTGAATTGGAAAAGTTTCTTGACCATATGGCTCAACGGGAAAGTGACAATACACCAAGTGTAGTTAATAAATTTGGGATGATGGGTAAATATCAATTTGACCCAAGAACAGTTAAGGTCTTGGGGTTTCGGGTGTCAAAGAATCAATTCCTGCGTAATCCTCAATTACAGGACAGCGTAATGGTAAGCTATATGAGAGCAAATAACTCTCTACTGGACCGTATTATCGAAAATTACGAAGGTCGGAAGTTTAAGGGTATCAAAATCACCCGTTCTGGTGTTCTGGCTGCCGCTCATTTGGCTGGTGCTGGTAATGTTAAAAAGTATTTTACGGACGGGGACATGCACGGTAGGACGGATGCAAATGGTACGTCAATACGGGACTACTTGCAGGAATTCAACAAGTATAAACTAAGGGAAACTTTCTAATGTTAATTTTTTTGGTCGTGATCTTGACAATTCTTGTCACAGCGTTATCTTTCGCAACATATAACTTGTTAAAGAAAAACGAAAGGATGGAAGACGCAATTAATCAGTTTTACGGTCGCACAAATGCTACCGTAAGACTGATGCGTAGTTTAGATAGTCGTCAAATGTTTGAACAAGACGACGAAGTAGGAGCCGTTTTTAAACAATTGGTAGAATGCACAGATTTACTTTATGCATTCGTTACGGAGATACGTAATGGCAACAGTAACATCAACGAAGAAGAAGAGCGATAAGGTATATTTTACAGAAGATACTGAAAAGGCGATAATCGCATACAACAAGTCTACAGATTCAGACGAACGAGAACAAATATTTAGAAGTAAAATTCAAGGACCGCTTGATAAACTAGCAGAGAATGTTATCAATCGGTTCAAATTTCCATATATGGAGGGTACCTTCGACGAAATTAAGGCGCAGGTAGTCTCCTTTCTGGTTATCAATTTACATAAATTTACCGAAGATAAGGGTAAAGCGTTCTCATACTTCAGCGTAATAGCAAAAAATTATCTTATATTACACAACAATAACTCATATAAGGAAGAAAAGCGAGTATTGTACTTCTCAGACCAAACTGAAGAGTCGTTTACTTTGGAAGAAATGCTAATAGTGGAGCCGGAAACCCGTGACTCTACGGTAGATATGAAAGAATTTCTCCGTCTTTTGGTAGACTATTGGGAATTCAACACAACAAAGATATTCAAGAAAAAGCGTGACATAGAAATTGCTTCTGCTATCGTAAAACTTATCGAACGTATTGATAATATCGATAATTTTAACAAGAAAGCTCTTTATTTGATGGTTCGGGAGATGACTAATTATAAAACTGCTCACATTACCAAGGTCATCAATAAGATGCGTCCGCATATTATTAGAATGTTGGGAGAATTTAGACGCAACGGACATTTATCAGACCCATCCCACTATTTCTCGTATAAAAAGTAAATCCTATCTATTTATAATATAGGATTTTAGGGGGTCTTTATGGATATCAATTCCGAACTGTATGATGGGAAAAGTCTAGCCGACATTTTCTCAGAAATTCACAAAAATACCGACAGTAAACGGGCACAAATCAACTCGTTTATTATGAAAATGGTCCAACTCATCCGTACTCCAGAAGATGCGGCTGTGATTGGACCAATTGTGCAGGGATTCTTAGAAGTGAATGTCAAGAACGATGAACACTTGGTTCGTGTCGCACAAATTGCCCAACGCATCGTATCGGTTGGCGTCAAGTCTAATGCTTCTCTAGACGGATTATTGTCAGAAGAAGAAAAGAATGCACTGTTAAAGGATATCAACGTCGAAATCCAAGGACTTCAAGAAGATGTGAAGGACTTGGATGATGTGTTTGCAGAGAAGAGCTAATGTCATCATTTGGACCGATATCGTACAATATTGATATCAACCAACTGGGAGCGTCACAGTTCCCACGGTTTTCTATCACACAACCAACACCGTATCAAGATGGCTTGGTAGAAGATGTGATTTTAAACGAACTACATTCACAGTATGCGGCAGACGGTAGTAATGTTGGTATGGTTCAAGTTAGATTTATTCCCAGTGATAGAGGTGTGCCGAAGGAAAAATTAAACTGGGCGGCTCCGATTGATTCTAGTATACGTGAATATCCCTTAAAAAATGAACTGGTATTGGTATTTTATTCCCTCGGTCGTTTATTCTATACTCGCAGAATTAATTCAACCAATAAAATTACTGAAAGTTCTTGGCCTGGATTAAGTCAACGGTTTTCGCCCACCGAACCAAGTCAAAATCAGAGTGATGCGGCCCAGTTAGCGGCTCAAGGTGGAACCGCATACAGACCGTGGGGAAGTCAGCAACAGTTTAGTTTGGGTGATGAATTTAGCGAAAACCCAACAGTTCGTATGGTTCGACCGAACGAGGGTGATTTAATTGTACAAGGTAGATTTGGTAATATTATTAGATTTGGTTCAAGTCTGTTTAGTAATCCAAACACTAACACTCCACAGCCAAATATACTATTAACTGTTGGGCAGAGTCCTAATAAAATTACATCGATAGACATTAATAGAGATGGTACGCAAGAAACCGTAGTAGGTGGGACGTATGGACTAACCTACGAGGATATTAATAAGGATAAAAGCACTATTTGGATGGTTACCGATGAGCAGGTGGGGTTTGCGGCAGCAACGTTGGATAGTCCGGCCCACCTTAGGTCATCAGAAAACCAAAATTCAAACGTTTACACCGGAGCACAGATATTCATAAACTCCGATAGATTAGTCCTAAACAGTAAAATTAATGAAATTTCCCTATTTTCTAAGGCAGAAATCAACCTTAGTGCAGTAAAGTCGATAACGCTAGATTCTCAAGAATCGGTAAGAATGACGACAGATAGAGATATTAAGCTACAGGCATATAACGACGTTTTGATTAAAGGACGTACGGTATCTGTTGTGGCGTCAAACGATATATCCTACGGAACGTCAGGAAACTACATAATATCGGGTAAAAAGATATTTATAGGTTCGGGGCAAGACGAAACACAACCAATGGTTTTGGGCGGACAGTTATCTGTGTTTTTAAAGAACGTGGTATCTGCCTTACGAGATATAAGTATTTCATTTGTACCATCACCAACCGCCGCGGCGTCTGCTACAAGATTGGCAACAACATTAGCACAGCTGACAGCGGACATCTCGTTAGGTAAGGGAGCGTCTTTTAATAGTACAAGTAATTTTACTTCAAAAACCAATGACTGATTATGGCAATACCAAGTAATTTTTTACCAAACAATGCAGTCAGTTTACAAAATACGTCTGCGTCGGCAGCAGAAATTAGATTAGGTTTTCAATCTGTGCTTGATAATATTGTACCACCAAGTACATTTGTAAGTGGAAGTTTGGACGAAGCAAGAACTAAAGCACTAAATGCGGCTCAGATATATACGAATTCGCTACCTACAGCCCCAACGATTCCATCGTTTCCACTAAGTACTCCAGCGTTTCCTCCAAAACGGCCGTCGTTCGCAGAAATTAAAAATTATGTTGAAACAAGAATAGAAAGTATAAACATTAAACGACAACAAGAGTCGGTAACTGCACATAAGGAAACGCTTAAAGCACAAGAAAATCCATTTACCTATAGACAATCACTTAAAACTACAAAACAATCTACGATGGAAAATGTGGTTCTCGGAAGATTTAATACCAAATAGAGGATAATATATGGACAAAGCATTATTTCGGGCATATGTCAAAGAACTTGTAAAGGAAGCTGTGGAAGATGAAGTAAAGAAGGTTCTTCCTAAGTTATTAGAAGAAGCTGTTGCCGAAGTAAAAACTTTACAAGAAACAGCATCGCCATCACAAAAGTCAAAGTTCTCACGCTCTCAATTAGCTGAAATGATGGGATTAGAACGTAACGGAGATACTATTGTGGCAAAAACTGGTAAAATAATGCCAGTTCCTCCTGGCATGACAGAAGACAATCCAGCAGTTCAAGCAATTAACAAAGATTATTCCCAAGTTATGAAGGCTATGGGGTTGAGTAAGTAATATGGCACAAAAGTTCATTGGTGTAACTCTTCCGTTACGGCTTGGCCAAACAGGAATGTTTGAACAATCCACATCCGTTATCCAACAAGTACGGTCAAATTTTAAAAATTTGATTCTTACTAAAAAAGGAGAACGGTTGGGACATCCTGATTTAGGATGCGATTTATGGAAAATTTTGTTTGAACCAATGACTGATGATACATTAGAACGTGCTAGACTGGCTGTGGTAGAGGCTGTAGATCGTTGGTTACCATTTATTGAACTCACGGATTTTCAAATCACTAAATCAGATGCAGAAAATTCTTTAAATATAAATTGTGTATATAGATTTAGAAGTAATCCAAATGTGACGGACCAGGTAGCAATATCCACAGCAGCATTAGGTGCACCGTCAGTTGCGTTTCCATTTGAACCAAATTCTGTAGTACGTACGACCACACCTAGAAATAGAAACAGATTATAAGATAGACCTACTTTGGAGTTTTAAATGTCAAGTAATCAACCGGTAGTTATACAACCTCGGCCGAATGTCAAGCAGATTAATTACATCTCAAAGACATTTACTGACTTTCGGCAAAACTTAATAGAGTTTGCAAAGGCATATTATCCAAATACGTACTCTGACTTCAATGAAACATCACCTGGTATGATGTTTATTGAAATGGCGTCGTATGTGGGTGACGTATTGTCATTTTATATTGACAACCAATTTAAGGAAAATCTATTAGCATACGCAGAACAACCAGAAAACGTGGTGTCTATCGCACAATTCTTGGGGTATAAGCCAAAGTTAATTTATCCAGCAAGTGTCGTTGCAACACTATACCAATTAGCACCAGCGGTCTTGCAAAACGGAGTATATGTTCCCGACCCAAAATATCTCCTAAAAGTTGCAAGAGGTAGTGCGTTTACAACCTCGGGACAATCATCAATTCAATTTAGATTGGTTGAAGATGTCAACTTTACTGACATCACTAGTGAAAATTACATTGTTAATACGTTTAGTGGTGGAAATCCATCAACATTCATTGTAAGTAAGACGGCAAAACTCGTAGCAGCAACAGAAAAGACCACACAGTTTACCTTTGGAACGGCTCAAAAGTTCACATCGGTATTGATGCCAGATGAAAATGTTATTGGAATAGAAAGTGTGGTCGATTCCGATAATAATACGTGGTATGAAGTCGATTATCTTGCACAAGACGTTATTATGAGTGATGTAGAAGTAACTGCAAACAGTGAAACTGGTGCATTACCATCTGCTAAGTTGCGCTTAAAGAAAGTTCCGCGGAGATTTGTAACCAGAGTTAATAGAGAGTTCCGTATGGAATTATCATTTGGTTCTGGCACAGACGATGCCGCAGAGTTAGATTTAACTCTTGATTCTCGTCAAGTGGCAACTTCTCAATACGGGACAACTATTGAAAGTGCGCTGGGTAACGTTGCAATCAACAATGTAAATTTCTTGACAAGTAATGCATACGGAATATCACCAGCAAATACAACATTAACTGTGACATATTTGGTTGGTGGTGGTGTGGAAAGTAATACTCCATCAAATACAATTAATGTTGTGTCTGAGCTAATTACCTTAAACGATACAACAGACTATTCTACCGCTGAACTTAGTGCATTTAACGCAGCAGTGCAAACAGTAACTATTACAAATGATTTACCTGCGACTGGTGGTGGAGACGGTGAATCGTTAGACGAAATTCGACAAAATGCACTAGCGTTCTTCAACGCACAAAATCGTGCAGTTACCGCAGAAGATTACGCAGTACGAGCATACTCATTACCAGCAAAATATGGCCGTATTGCAAAGGCATATGCGATTCGTGATGAACAAATTAATAGAATTTTAGCAGCAAATAATGAAAGAACATATGTAGAAAACCCAGTAAAGCCCAACTCTATCAACTTATACACGTTGGGGTACGATACAAACGGTAATTTTGCAACACTGAATACTGTAACAAAAGATAATTTGGCCCGATATTTAGAACAATTTAGATTATTAACAGACGATGTTAACATTCTTGATGCGTTCGTAATTAATATTGGGGTACAATTTGACATATCTGTTCTTAGAAACTACAATGTAAACGATGTTTTAGCACGCAGTATTGGCACGGTACAAGAATTCTTTAATATTGATAGATGGAATATAAACCAACCAATTGTTTTAGCTGATATCTCATATGCTATTGGGTTAGTAGATGGAGTACAATCGGTTCGTGGTGTTAGAATCTTCAACAAGTATCAATTTAGAGATGGTGCAAACTATCAAAACTATCGATATGACATTGATGAAGCCACGATTAACGGAGTTATCTACCCAAGTCTTGACCCAAGTATATTTGAGTTGAAGTATCCACAAACTGACATTATAGGGAACGCAACACAATGAGAAAAATATTAACTGCCAGTAAGGACACGACTCTTTATCAAGCATATCCAACGAATAATGCTGGGTTAGATGAAATTTTAGAAATTGGTAAAGTTATCAACACTAGTGTAGACTTTACTAGTTCTACCGCATATGCTACTGGGTCGGCGCGTTCCTTAATTTATTTTGATTTACCAACTACACAAACGGTACCAGCTACCGCTAATTTCTTTTTAAATTTAAAACTAGCAAATGCTAACAATGTAAAAAGAAATCAAAAAATTATCATTTATAAGGTATCTCAATCGTGGGACGAAGGTAGTGGATTTTTCTATCAAAATGTAGAAAATGTAAATGATGGTGCAACATGGAGACAACTTGGTACTGCAACGTCATGGAGTTTAGCAGGAGGTGACTTCCTAACAACCTCTACTTCAGCAAGCTTAACGTTGTCAACATATCCATTACAAGACATTCGACTTGACGTTACAAGTATCCTCCAACCAATCGTCAGTCAATCTCTCCAAAACACATTTTATGGATTGGCTTTACAATTTCCGACAACGGATGAACAAGATACTACAAACAAGGGAAATATTAAAATATTCTCTACCCAAACACACACGATTCACCAACCTACATTGGAAGTAGCATGGGATAATCAAAGTTTTGTTACTGGAAGTTTAGCAGCTATTCCGTCTACTTTAAATGTTAAAATAGCTCCAACAAACTTAAAAGAAACATACACCAAGGGTGACATTACTAAAATAAATCTTGTCGTTCGTGATGAATATCCATTACGTTCATTTGATAGTACGTTACGATACAAGAACAAATATTATCTTCCAACATCATCGTACTACTCCATTGTGGATACACAAAGTAATACTACTGTTATCGGGTTTGATGACTACAGCAAGATTAGTACAGATGCCACGGGGTCTTATATCGTACTTGATACCACTCCATTATACTCTGGTAGATTCTATACATTAAAATTAAAGATTAACTCTGGGGATTATTCAAGAGTAATTGACACAGAAACACTATTTAAAGTTGAATAGTTTATGACCATCTCAATCGTAAATACACCAAATCCAGATAGCTCTAGTATCTCAAACAAAGAAATTATAGATTTGTCTATATCTTTGTTTGATGTGTCCGCGTCTGGACATAGTGGGTCGGTAGTGACTAACTACTCCTCCACTGGTCAAGTTGTGGTCGTTGGTAGTTCAAATCCAACGGGTAGTACCTACTATACCCCAATATACAAAGAAAAGTTGGATTATAATGTATGGGCTAGTAGAATTAATAAAAATTTCCAAGAGCTTAACTAATGGCAAATCAAAAGAATTTTAAGACTAATATCAACCAAGTATTGCAACAGTATAGCAAATATACTGTTTCTCGTGTTATTGGTAACAAGGCAGATGACTTGTTGGATATGGAAGTTCCCGCAGATTTTTCAGAAGCTTTATTAGAAAATAATATTGAAATTAACGTATATAGTTTGGCAGATAATAGTCTAATATTTTCTGACTTTATCCCAAACAACAGTCAAGCAATTCGTACAGAAACATTACAATATCCAGACAATACAAAACGTAACCTACTGTACATAGACTTTTCAAAACTACCAGAGTTACTTCTACCAGTTGGGCAGTATGAAGTTACACTAAACTTTTTTGCAAATGAAGTCGGTACATATGATGACCGAATTTTAAAAATAAATAAAATTTCACCATCAAGAAAAGAAGTAGAATTAAAACTTACTGACTTAACTAAGCAATCAACGCTAGAACAGTTTGCTATTCCACGTATCAGCGTAACTTGGATAGAACCAGTATTGAAGCAAATCTTTAATCAACCAAATTCGGACGGACTTAATGTACCGGCAAGCTCTGTTAAAATTGATAGTTCTACTATCTATAAAAACTTTGACAGTGGGTCCGGACAACGGCTAGTTCAGTATGGGTTTGATGAGGACAGTGGCACACAAATAGGCATCAATACGATTGCACAAAATGTATTAAACAACGCATATCCACTGGCATTGAAATCAGTTCAAACTTTAATTTCTTCGGGAAGTACATCATTTACAGAAACACAATTAGATACTATTGTGATTGAAGCTATTGATATAGCATACGACATCGCATTAGAAGATGAAAAGAATAATCCACAACGTTACCGGTTTGATTTAATATGAGTGCGTATAATATCCGTGAAAAGTTTTCTTATGCAATCGCATCAAGTAGTATAGATTACATCAGAAACTATAACTTTAATTCTGCGACGGTATCAGATATTCCGTTGTCTATGGCAAATTCTGATAGTGAAATACCAATTACCGTTAATATGACTGCCACCGTACCGTGGATACGTATTGTAGACCCAAATACGGGTAACAATTTACGCTATCCAACTGGGAATGTTGTCTTACAACCAAGTAGTAGTGCAGTTGTATTGGTCAAGTTAGACCTACCTTCTGACATAGAAAATACACCAGAATCTATTTTATATCCAAATATTAATCTAGAAATTAAGTCTGGAAGCTTTCCTATTATTTTACCAAGTTCTACCGCACTTCCTAAGAATGTAATAGTTACACAAAACGATATTTATACCATAGACGTAGGTGAGCGCGTAGAAGTAAATATCTGTGTTTACGATATCGACGGTAACCAAGATACATCTGCGATAGTGGAGTGGAAGTCAAATAATATGAGTATTGTACAAGTAGAACCACCACAAAATACTCAAGTTGATTATAATCCATATACTCCAAGAATTGTTCGTGGAATTTCGCCGGGGCAAACTACTGTGGTTGTTGACGCTGGGGACAGTAGAACAACTACTATTAGGTTTACAGTTAGAGAACCGTCCTATGATGGCAGTAACAACACCGATACAACTTCTCAACCCTAATTCATATGTCCAGAATATTTGTTAACACTCAAAATGAAGCATATAAAAGAGTAACCCAAAATGCACAAGGTGTGCAGTTTGGGCTAGGGGTTCCTACGGAATTAAGTCCAACGGAAATAGATGAGTTAGGACAAAAGTTTAACGAAATATTCTTTAATTCGGCTGACTTGCTCGAAACGAAACGCAAAATACAGATTATATTTGACAGTTTTACTGACCCAAAATTCTTTGGCGATGGTGCGGTTAAAATTGACAAAGTTGAAAAATATGCAAATGACTTACAGCTAGAAGCTCAACGAATAATAGCAAATAACAATTTTGAAAATTTAGCAACTGCTGGCGTAGTTGGTGCCGCAGGGTTTGGGGCAGCAGGAGCTATAGCGTTTAATTCGTCTTTAAACTTTGCAATAACTTCCGGTGGCACAGCAGCCTCCGGCGGTGGTGGGTTGCTCTCATTCACAGCGTCTGGAGCAGCAAACCTTATAGCAAGATATGCAGGACTTGCAGCAGTCATCCTTGCAGGAGTAAAACTTGCTGCTCAACGTAGACAACAGGGTAGAGAAGACAACTCTGCTCCGTGGAAAATGACCCGAGCAGATTTTCCAAATATCACTTCGCAGGCAATTGCAGGAAATAGTAATAGACGTTCTATCGAAAGATTGTATGATTCTAGAAAAGAAACAGACTTAGCACTAAAAAGAAATCAAGTATCCACGGAAGAAGCTATTGCACTTCTTGTACGTGAAACTTTGGCTGACGCATTGTTCTGCATTTCAAACCCATCTGGTAATGCAATTACCCCGCCGGAACATCCTGGTCCTGGCGGCAATGGCACAGAAAGACCAAGCTGGGTAAATAAAGATGCGCTAATAAAGCATTTTCCATTTAAGCACGAAACCACTGGACCAGATAAAGTAGAAAGAACTTATGTACATGCATTAATATATCTCCAAAATTATATTGAGTTAATTGATGCTATCGTAAATCTACAAAACCAATCATTGTCCCGTTCTCCAGACGTAGATCAGGCAACCATCAATATCCCACTTCGCATTACGTTATCAACTGCAAATGTACAGTTGTTTGATGCGATGGCAAATGCCGCTCGTGAAGTAATTCGAGAAAAAGTACTAACATTCTTTGATGAAAATAGAGAATACAAGACATTACTTAATCTTGGAAATGATAGACAATATGTAGCAGAATCGTGGCGTCTTTCCCCAACAACAAGTGGGTCTGTACAGCTAAAGTTATTAACTCCACTTGACCAAACGGTTACAGTAGAAACGCGAGCATTTATTAGTAGAGAATTAGCAGAATCCGTTGTAGATATCGTAGAATTTGATGCCGGTCCAGCATTAGATAATACTCCATATTTACGTCCATTTAATATGGATTCTAGAAACTTTGTAGATAACAAGATGGCAGCTGCAAATGTTTCTCTTACTACGTTGGGACTTGCAACGGGGTCCGCTGGTACAATTATTAACGGCACTACGATTAGCTATGGCGACGATGTATTCCGACGGTGGTTTACCGGCGACTTTAAGTCATCTGAATTGAATATTGATTTTACTGATTATAACAATTTCATACATTTCGGTTCTGCATATAACAGACTTGACGCATTTAAGCAAAAGCTTTTAAAGATTGAGGAGCTAACTTCTGCTAGTATTTCATCAAGTGTATCAAGTAGTACTATCAGTTTGATGTTGAAGGCAAAGGAAAAAGAAAACATTATCAGAAACTTTGATGCTTATGAACAATTCCTTTACTACGCAAGTCAATCCATAGCATATTCAGCTAGTGCATATTATGTAAGCTCGGAAGTTGAATATAATGTTACTGGGTCGTGGCCAAAACAATCAGATGGAACGGTCCATAGCCCAAATAGTACCGTAGCTATAAATTGGCTAACGATGCAGCAAGGCATTGCTGAACGATATGATGACAATAATCCAAATTATTTAATAAAGAGTTTACCGAATCACATTCAAGAAGATGCGGAATCGGATGAATTCTTGATGTTTTTTGCGATGGTCGGTCACTTGATGGATAATATCAAGGTATACATTGACCAGTTCCATAATATCTATTCAACTAAGATAGACCCGTTGCAAGAACTAACGATGGACCAAGTGTATGAAGTGGCACAATCATTTGGTTTAAAGTTACCTAATGTGTATGCGCTTGAAAATCTACAAACATTCAATGCACAATTTACCGGTGAAACCGGTTCACGTGCATATGTAGCAGAAACGTGGAAGCGGTTCTTGCACAGTATGGTTTACTTCAATAAAACCAAGGGGTCACGTACATCATTTGATGCATTATTAAATACGTACGGGATTAGTTCACCCGTTCTACAAATTAAAGAAACTACATATCCCGTAGCAGGTAATTATATTAAGTCCGATGAACTAACGTATGGGCTACAATTTACCGCGTCGGTCGATAACTTCGTCAGAGTTCCGTTCGTTTCTTCTTCTATAACTGCGTCAACCCTACAACTACGATTTGTACCAAATAGAGTACAAAGCAGTTCTCTTGTTACGAGTGATACTTGGGCAATTGATTTAATTCCACATCCATCTGCGTCAAAAACAGAATATGGTAAAATTCACGTAGTAAGTGGGTCTGGAAGAACTATTATCGCAACCAGTAGTTATTTCCCATTGTTCAGTGATGACTACACAAACATTATGTTACGTAGTCAATCTGGAGATATTACCATCGTACAAACGGACGGTGACCAAATATTATTCCAAGAATCCGCATCAGTAAATCTTTCTTCGTTATGGAACAGTACCACATATGCTTATGTTGGTGGGTCTGGTTCTATTAAGCTTAGTGGTAAATTTGACGGTATTATAGATGAAATTAGAGTTTGGGGAGAAAATATCTCAGATGACGATTTTATCTCACAAGCATACGATCCGGGTTCGTATTACGGAAATAGTTATACTTCGTCATACGCAACATTATTTGTACACGTACCATTCAGTCAACCGCTATCATCAATCACTGCATCTGTAACTAACGAAAGTCCGTATCAAAATGTATCTATTGTATCTACATTACCTGCTACTGGATTTACAACCGCATCCTTCAAGAGAATTTCTCGTACGGTTAAGCAATTTACCCCAATTGTCGGTTCTACCTCATATACCAACAATAAGGTTGTTGTCGCGCCGGCACCAGTATTCAGTAAGCAATTTATTGATGAAAGTGGAAGTAAAGTACTTAGTTCAAAGGTCAGTATAAAACAAATTGAAGACAAGCAATATATTGGTGGACAAAATATAGTTGCATTTAATATCTCACCAGTAGATTTTATTAATCAAAATATTATGCGGTCGATGGGCGTGGTGGACGTTAACAACATCATCGGTAGTCCTCGCTACACCACGGGGTCTGTATACAGTAGCCTCGACATTTTACAACGGCAATATAAGAAATATTTTAATAAAACTGTAAATCCAAACGAATATACTAGATTCTTTAAGGATTTGGTACAAGGTCCGAGTGAATTGGCTGATGATATGGCGCCTGCCCGTGCTAAGTTGCTAGATGGAATAGTAATTGAATCATCTATCCTATCACGTAACAAGGATACATTAGTTCGCTCAACCAGAGTCGATGGTAGTAATACAAGAGACTTTGACGCATATGTGTCTGGGTCTGGTTCCAGTGCGGTTGGGGCATATGACTTCTCTGCAAACTTTGCAAAGTTTAGTTTATTACCATCTGCAAGTTCCTACACATTACCAATTGATGGGATATTGCCGGTAACTGATACGGTCAATGTGGTTGACAGTACGCTTTCGTCAAAGTTACCACCATTCCGAAAAGTAAAACAAGTTATCGGTAATTCAAACGTTACATCATCCTTATTAGACAATAATAGCTCGTTCAGTTCCATAGAAGCACTTACAATAGATACAAGTGTCGGAACTAATACACTTTCCGCTGGTTATGCTCGCAACCCATATCTTGGAATTGCATCACGGTTAGGCGGTGAAGATAATACACTTACACCATTCTACAACATTTCACCACGGTCAGACTTGACAGAAGTTGGAACAACCAGTTATTTTCATAAAGAAAGTGGAAAATATTATTACGATATTTATACACCATACAGACAATTATACACTGTTCGATTAGACACCAGAACCGATTCACCGATAGACAGAGTGTATGCAAAGGTAACATTACTTCCATCAAGTTCTATTGCATTAGAATATGGAAGAAATATCACCAAAATAGCACAGACTACATACGAATCGGGTTCTTCTGCTCAAGGAACAACGGGTGTAATTAAGATAGCCAATATATTCAGTCTTTATGGGGTATCGGGTGCGCCGGGATTGAGAGTCCGTATGTACGCCTCGGATGTAGATAGAAGTACAGATATCTCACGTGATTTTACTACACTTCCGAGTGGAAGTTCTGGAGTTCTATTTGATGGTTTACTTGAAGAAATACCGGCTGTATTTCCATATGTATTGATGCAAACCCAAGGGTCTAATATCTACTATACCATTAATAATCAAACCGGTGCATCAATAACGTCTGAAATTGAATTTGATTATTTCGCATACGAACCGGATAATCTATCGCCGATGGGGTACCTCCCCCGCCATTACAAGTTCAGTAGAGACAATAATACTGCACTAAAGCGTAGAAATTATCTAGGATGCCGAGATACCAATAGTACGTTTGACAATAAGCCACCATTTAGTGTATCAATTTCTAGTGAATTTAATGTGGTGGTAAACACAAACACCACACAAACTACCTCTGGTGGCGGCGGCACCGTCCAAATTCCAGAACAAATGGACACCATTACCTTTGGTGGCGGCGGTCAGTTAAACGTAAAATAATTGACTTAAATTAAATTACTTTATACTTATAGTAGATGTACCTTACTCAGGAGATTAAGAAATATGGGATACCTAGATAAATCCACAATTACCGTGGACGCTATTTTAACCAATCGTGGACGGGAACTCTTGTCGCAAGGGACCGGCACGGGTAATTTCCAAATTACCAAGTTCGCAGTCGCAGATGACGAAGTGGATTACGGTCTTTATAATACCGCTCACCCACTAGGGTCAAACTATTACGGTGCAATTATTGAAAACATGCCCGTATTAGAGGCAACTCCTGACGAAACGCAAATCATGCGGTATAAGTTGGTAACGATTACTGAACCTGAATTATCGCAAACTGCAGGAACGCCAATCATTCCTCAAATTGAAATTCAAGGAACATCAATCCCAACAAGCGGTACACTTACTATTTATAGAACCGGTACATCGGGAACTACCAATATTACCGTTACACCTATTACTACATACACCTCTACTTCTCCTTCAAAAACTGAGACTAGTTATACAATTCTTTTGGCAGATAGTTCATTAGCAGAAGTACAAGTAGTAACACCGAATACAGGAATAGTTCCTGCAAATAGTAGAGGGTCAATCGTTGCCAATGGGCTATCATTTAAGATTAGTTCTAAAACAAAGACCGGATCAACCTCTGTTACAATTTTTGGTGCAGAATCCGGTGCCGTATATAACTTTACGTTAACAATCGCATAATAGGAATATCACATGCCATATAGTATTTTTACAACCTTAGATACCGGCAGTGACATAACATCATTACGTAGTAATGAAGTAACTACGGGGATGTGGTCAGGAGACACGGGAAGTCTTTCAGCAATATACACTTCAAGTGTACAATTTGCAAATTCTGGTGAGTTTTATTATGACCTCTATAACGGGGTAGATACCACTTCGTCTGACATTCAATTCTCTGTAGCATACGGACACGTAAGTGGAGCGGGTTCTCCTCCGCTTACTTCATTAAATACATCAACATTGCCTACACAAGTTACGTACGCTCAGTATCGTAATATTTTGTTGAGTAAAGACGTTTCCTTATTCTCATTTAACGAAGTAGATTCGGAAGATATTTACGTCATCAACGTACAACGTTCACGTTTGAAGCAAGCAATTGACCCAGGCAACTGGCAATTAGGATTGTCGGGATCACGCGGCATCCGTACCTTTATTGACGATAGTGGTCTTGGAACCGCTGTTGTTGGAAACCTTGTTGCAAACAATGTGTACAATATTCGCTCTGGTACACTTGATGCGGGGATTGCAACGAGTGACAGTACAGTATATGGATTAGTGTTCCCAGACTACGGTGTTATCGTACTACGTCCTTCCGTGGTCAGTTCGTCGGTTGGGTTTATTACTCCTTCAAACAACATTAGAACCTCTACCTCTCGCCCATTTGCGCCATATACGGGCAGTGGTATTACTACTTATCAGTACCAACACGAAGGTTTAGTTCGTTCAATCTCTTCTTCTATGGCAGCGGGCTCACCATTCATCGCACGTTCCGCAGAAAAGATTACATCAAATAACTACTTCATACGTTTGAAGAACGGAAACTATAACTACTCCAATAATCCAACATACTATAGTGGGTCAAATCCACAAACGCCACTCACACCGTTCCTTAATAATAATCCAATTACATATCCAACCACAATTGGACTATACAATGACGCAAATGAATTATTGGCAGTAGCAAAACTCAGTAGACCAATCCAAAAGAGTACAGATAAAGAAGCATTGATTCGCGTTCGCTTAGACTACTAAACCGCTTTTCGGGTGGACAATTATGACTCTTCCTGTTACTGCGTTTAAGTCTCTTGCTCCTACTGAGTACACTGTAACACCATTTCGAACATATGCCCAACATAGCTACACGTATGTTTCCGGGTCTACATCAAACTCTATTGATGTAAAAGTTCTATTTGGTAAGCAGTATGTAACTGGAAGCGGGTTACGTGTACAAAACGATGAGCATGAATTATATGATTCTATAGTTCAATCGTTTTACTCACCGATTCCATATACATCATATGGAATTCAATCTTCTTCGTACTCACCATCGGGGTCGGTGTTTGTAGTAAGTGCAACACAAGACCTTGTTGGAGAAGAAATAAAACCTGGTACATTTACTATTTCTATTGGTACATCGTCATCATATGATGATTCTACTGGAAATATATTTATATCACAGTCGGGTGTTGGATATAATATCGGCAGAATCTTTTACGATAAAGGTATAGCAGTTATTAAGCCACTCACCGGAGTCTCGGGTGAAATTACAAGTGGTGGAATGTGTATCGTCAGCGGAACCAACGTAAACATACAGTTCACATCCTCGGTAAAATTGTTTGAACATTCTGTTAAAGTTAAGCTAAACCCAACAGACTTTCTATACTCGGTATATAATCCATCTGCCACAAAAAAGATGATTACTGGGTCAACCGAAACACCGTTAGTATTGATGGCTTCCCAAAGTTTATATCCATATATCACTTCAATCGGGTTATATAATCAAGACCATGAATTGGTGGCGGTAGCTAAACTGTCGAACCCAATCCAACGCACAGATTACAGCACGCAAACGTTTGTTGTTAAATTTGATACCTGAGGATTTTTATGTCATTACTAGACTTATACAACAATTGGAATTTTAAAAACGGAAATACTTTAGGTACCAATAAAACACCTAGAGAACAAACCGAAGGTAAAGTTGCGGTAGACTTTTTACCAAACACGTATCAATCAGAAGTTAGAAATCGTGACCCACACAACAAGACGGTTACACAAGCGGCAGCTGATGATGCAACTAATGGAACATTCAACACTACCTCGGCATTCAAATATTATAGTACTTTAATTAACAGTCCGTTAAAAACATTTAAGTCTAAAGTAGTACACTTATACAACGCACAAGGAACCGATTCTACTAAATACGCAACTTCAAACGAAATTAGAAACACACCAGGCGCATTATATAATACAAACAGTTAATGTTATAAGAGGTTACGATGAAACCACGTAGTGCAAAAAATAAAGGTAAGCGGTTACAAAACGCAGTACGAGATATGATTTTAGAAAACTTCACACAATTGGAACCAGATGATGTGGTTTCAACCTTGATGGGTGATAGTGGAACAGATATTAAGTTGTCACCTGCGGCGCGGAAGGTATTTCCCTACTCTCCAGAATGTAAGAACCAAGAAAAGATGAACATCTGGGCTTCTCTGGAACAAGCAGAAGGGAATACGAAAGAAGGAACGACTCCCGTTCTCTTCTTTAAGAGAAATAATACACCAGTGTACGTGGTTATTCCCGCAGAGCACTTCTTTCAACTGGTTAATAAAAAAGAAGTTGAATAAGAAAACTTGACAATTTATAGAAGAGAGGTTAGATTTCTATTATGAATCTAATCTCTCTTTTGTCGCAAATATTAGGTGATTTTAAACAGTTTGGAAATGGTGAGCACTATTTCCAATGTCCTTTTTGCCATAATCATAAGAGAAAATTCGCTGTCAATTTGTTAAAAAATGTTTTTCATTGTTGGCATTGTGGGGCTAAAGGACGTTCTTTAATAACACTATTTAAGAGACTGGATGTATCTCCTTCCCAAATGAAGGAGCTAAAGTCGCTTCTGTCCGATGACCAAGTACGGAACTATGTAGAAACAGCGGACGAAGTTACTGACCTTTATCTCCCGCCTGGTTTCAAGCCATTGTGGATTCCATCAAAAAATCTTCACTATAAGCACGCTGTTCGGTATATGAAGAACAGAGGAATTACGGGATACGATATTATCAGATATCAGATGGGATACACAGTTGATGGTCCGTATGCGAATCGTATTATTATCCCGTCGTACGATACAAATAACAAGCTAAATTATTTTATCGCCCGCAGTTTCTATGATGGCGGGATGAAATATAAGAACCCACCTGTCTCAAAAAATGTGGTGATGTTCGAGAATCAAATTAATTGGAAGATGCCGTTGGTGCTGTGTGAAGGTGTGTTCGATGCTATCGCCATTCGTCGAAACGCCGTGCCACTTTTGGGTAAGTTCGTACCTAAAAAGCTATTGAAGCAAATGGTGAAGAACAAAGTCAAAGATGTCTATGTCGTACTGGATGATGATGCATTAAACGATGCACGTGAAATCGAACAAACGTTAAATACATATGAGATGAATGTAAGGCTGGTAAACCTTGACAAGAAAGACCCTTCGGAGTTAGGTTTCAAGGATACGTGGGAATGCATCGAACGTGGGTCTGCAACAACATTTAAAGACTATATTGGTGGCAGGTTACAGAATATATGAGAATTGACGTACCATTTAAGAAGTTACGAACAATCGCACATACCGCAGATATTCACATCCGTCTTTTCAAGCGTCACGAAGAATATCGGGAAGCATTTAATACATTCTACCAGCAACTCCGTCAGACAGATTTAACTGACGGGGTTATCCTTGTTGCTGGTGATATACTTCATGCTAAGACGGATATGAGTCCAGAGATGGTGGAACTCGCGTCAGAATTTCTCCGTAATCTTGCGGACATTGCTCCAACTTTCATCATCGCAGGCAATCACGACCTCAATCTGTCCAATATGAATCGGTTGGATAGTTTGACGCCGATTATTAAGAATCTGAACCATCCGAATCTCCATTACTTCAAACACTCCGATATCTACCAAGTTGCTGACGTAGATTTCGCAGTATTTTCTATATTAGATGACCGTGACCAATGGCCGGTTGTCGAAGATTGTCGTAAGAATGTACGAAAGATTGCATTATACCACGGACCAGTTCACGGCGCACAAACCGATGTCAAGTACGTCATCACCAATCGTCACGTAGATGTGACCACATTCGAGGGATATGACGCCGTACTTCTTGGTGATATTCACAAGTATCAAGTATTGCAGGAAAGTAATCCCGTCATCGTGTACTCATCGTCGCTTATCCAACAGAACCACGGAGAAACGGTTACTGGTCACGGCTGGTGTCTCTGGAATGTTGAAGAGTGTACACACGTATTTAAGGAACTTCCGAACGCATATGGATATTACACACTGGAGTTAGTCGAAGGTAAGATTAACTTTCCAATCGATATGCCGAAGAATGTCCGACTTCGGTTGTTCACGGGAAACGCTGATACATCACTCATTAAGAAAACGACAGCGGCACTTCGGAAGCGTTACAATGTGATTGAATTGAGCATCAACAAGAATCGGTTCAATAATTCATCCCCGTCGTATCGTAAAGGAACGCATATCACGACCGATGTAACTAATGTGAACACGCAGAATTCGTTGATTCAAGATTGGATTGAACGGAATCACGAAACCGTTGATGATGAATTGATGAAAAAGGTTGTATCCGTCAACAATAAGTTGAACGCCCAAATAAGTCATGAGGACCACTCACGAAATATCCATTGGCGTCCGTTGAAGTTCACGTTCTCCAATATGTTCTCGTATGGTGAGAATAACGAGATTGATTTTGAGAATATGCATGGGATTCACGGTATCTTTGCTCAGAATGCATCTGGGAAGAGTTCATCGATGGATGCTCTTATCTTCTGTCTCTACGACAAGACTCCTCGTGCGTTCCGCGGTGACCATATTATGAACAATCGGAAAGATACGTTTGAATGTGAGTTGAAGTTTGAGATTGACCAAGAAACTTATTTCATCCGTCGAACAGGTACACGGAAAAAGACAGGCGATGTCAAGGTGGACGTTTCGTTCTGGAAGGAACATTCTGATGGAACGCATACTTCGTTGAACGGTGAAGACCGCCGGGATACAAACGCCAATATCCGTAACTATGTAGGCAGTTATGAGGACTTCGTATTGACCACGTTGAGTAGTCAGACGGCAAACGCCCTATTCATTGACAAGTCACATTCGGAACGGAAGGACTTACTTATCCAATTTATGGGATTGAATATCTTTGATAAGTTATTTGATACCGCAAACGAGGAGAGTAAGGAAATCTCTGGTGCACTCAAAAAGTTTAAGAAGATTGATTTCGACCAAACCCTATCGGATACCCAAACCAAGTTAGAAAATGCAAAGGTACAACACGAAATGGTAGAAACTACTATCACGGAAATCAAGGGCGAACGTGAGGTGTTAGATGGGAAACTTCGTGATTGGCAGACCCAAAAGAAACCCGTCCCGAATATTGAACTAAATTTGGATAAACTGCAACAGAAGTTGGTTGAGACTAATAAATTAATTACGCAACATACCGAAAGTAGAGCTGACGCCGAAACCAGACTCCAAGAACTTCACTCAACGATTACCGAAAAGACGCAGCAGGTTGTGGATGCGAACGTCCCAGAACTTCGTCAATCGGTAGAAGAATATAACAGATTGTCTGCTTTATTCAATAAGGGGACTGCCGCATTAAAGCTGACTACATCAAAGGTAACGGAGAAGGAAAAGTTCAAGACCAAGTTGGAAAGTTACAAGTATAATCCAGATTGTAATGTCTGCGTAGAAAACAACAAGTCTATCATTGAAGATATGGAGTCTGTCACTCACGAACTTGTTGACTTGTATGAACTTCAGACTAAACAAGAAGATGCAGTAAACGAAATCAAACAGCAGATGGAACCGTTGGTCGATAAGGTTAATCTCTGTGCATACTACGAGAAGATACAGAGTGAAGTCCAACAACTCCAGAAGAAGGCAAGTGGATTAGAACTGGATATTCAGAAGTTGATTACCAGTATTGAAAAGTGTGACCGTAATCGGGAACAGATTGAGAAGGACATTGAATTACATAAGGTGAACGAAGAAAACATCAAGCACAACAAGACGGTTGACGAACATATCAGTCACGTTGAATACGATATTAGTGTCAACAAAAAGACGATGGACAAGTTGGAGAAGCAACTTCGGGAACTTCACGGTGAAATTAAGGTATTAGAGGCTACTAAGACTGATATCCTTAACCAAATCAAGGAAGCAGAAGAACTTGAAGATACTTACGAAGCCTACAAGTATTATATGGAAGCCGTGGGTCGTGACGGGGTACCATACGAACTGATGTCACGGGCAATCCCGGCGATTGAGTCTGAAATAAATAATATTTTAACACAGATTGTCGAGTTCACCATTTCTCTCGAAGTGGATGGGAAGAACATTCTTGGGAAGCTTAACTACGACCACGAACGTATTTGGCCGTTGGAAAACTCGTCGGGTATGGAACGATTCATCAGCAGTCTCGCCATTCGGGTGGCTCTGTTAAACGCATCCAATCTCCCAAAACCGAACTTTATGATTATTGACGAAGGATTGGGAACACTTGACCCAGAAAACCTCAGTGCGATGGGAACAATGATGGGTATCCTAAAGTCACAATTCGATTTCCTTATCCTCATCAGTCACTTGGATACCGCTCGGGATATGGTGGATAAGGTAATTGAAATCAAACGGGAGGACGGTTTCTCGTATATTAATGTCTAAATATACTATTTATATTGAGACTCTAGCCAGAAACCTATGCCAAAGACTAGAAAGACGTTACAATTAAAAAACTTAGCAAAATACGATGTGTTGGTTGAAGATAGGTCAGCCACCTCATCGTATTTTCAAGTAAACCTACCGCAGACTTTTAGTGGTGGTAGAAATTCGTTTTTATTAGCGGGTTCTCCATTTCTAAAAGCTGGGTCTAGTATTCAAATAGAAATTTTGGATGCGAAAGGACAAACTATATTTCAGAACCCAGTTCAAAAGTATATACAAGGCAATTCCAGATTGATATCTGTAGAAATTACAGAAAAAACAGCTCCTGGATTTGCTACAGTTATTATTATGGGAATAGCCTCTAAGTTGACAACCGGAGAAGCTATACCTTCTAACTGGGAAAAGTCGTATAATGTTCGCTGGTCAACTAGAATTTTGGTTGAACCCAACGCGAGAAACACTTCCCCACTTGTATTTTTAAATACACCAGTTGTGTTTTCGGAAGAAAAGAGGTTGTATAGTGTGGCAACCTCGTCGTATGTATCCGCGAGTACGCAGTTCACGGCAAGCTTAACTCCGGTAAAATATTCTAGTTTTCAAATTGGTTATTTGATTAAGGCAGAAGCACCTACGTCATTTTCCGCAGACTATATTGGCGGGTACATCACGGGGTCGTTGTTGATAAACGGGGTAAGCGCAAGCTTGTATGTACCCATCAATGAAATTTTAAACGATACGACGGCGTTTAGTACAGGTGAACTTATCAAAACCTCAAACGGTGAAGTTATAGAATCACTATATTTGACAAGTGGTAGCTACTCATCATCAATATTAGGAGCATCGGTGGAAGTGTCATCGTCTGCCAATTTGGTATATAGTAAACTAAGTACCACCGAAGTGAACATACCAATTTCATACGCCAAGCTAAGAATTATTAATCTTAATACGGTTAGTGGCGAACCATTCAAGTTTAAAGTATCAAGTAGAGTTTCAACGAACATATCCGATTATAAATTCGTTGCAGATACTCCAGTAACTACTAATGATTTATTAGTAACCAGTTCGATTCGTGGTGATTTATCTATCGGAGACTTTTATACAACACCAACGGCATCAGAAAACTGGTATGCGGATTCGCTACTATCCAGTAGTAATCCGATATACACAGTGTCGGGGTCAGAACCGTATTATAATTCATCACTTACGTCTACACCTTTCACACTATCTGTAACTGATGATGTGTTACTACGGTCAATTCGGGCAGATGTTCCAACATATAATGACCAAGTATTTTCCGGAAGTGTGTCTGCTAGCGGATATTTTATTGGAAATAAAGAATCTATTACATTATTCCCAACAACAGAATATACTCTCCAACTTGATGCATTTTACAAAAATTATTCAGGATCAGTAAATTTAACTGGTGTAGACCCGAAGATAGATATTTATATGGTAGGAGTTAATAACACACTGGTTATTGATAATAATCCACTAGGACAAAAAATAGGTACATTATCTGTAGTAACTGGAGCGGCGTCTCAACGATTCCAACAAAAACAATTTAACTTCACGCCGGCTATTTCCATAGGAAGTTCGGTTGGTATTCGGTTTGTAGTAAGTAATGGATTTTGGTATTTGTCTAATATTTCATTAAAACCAGCCTCAGATAAGTTATTTTCTCCAGATGAAGCACAAGTATTAGTACCAAATACTGAATATTTTAATGAGTTATTAGAGCATAAAGTAGAATTCTTTGATATTAACAATAATTCAACAGATGTCGCTGTTTCTTCGATACCAACTTTCTTTACTGGTTCGAATATCGACTTGGGTACTCTTCCATGAAATCAGCAATAGATATTTTATTTGAACAAGCTCAATCTGAACAGTTTCATATAAACGAGTTCAATCGGATGCTTCATGCGTTAGATGAAAAGAAACGAAAGAAGTGTACCATCTATCCGACTGATTCTGGAAATCAAATACGTAAAAAGTGTAAGCAAGCCAAGGTGTGGGGATTACACTACGCTCCGGTTTGGGATAAGTATATGAAGGACAACCCGCCTGCAGAAATTCCAACAAGTACAGATGGTGGAGTAGACGCAGGGGATGCTGGAGACGCCGGAGATGCAGCAGGCGGAGACGGAGCCGGAGTTGGTGAAATGAAAGGTCTAGCTGGGTCAAAATTCACATATCCGATGTCAAGCGGTCCAGACGATGACTATCAACTTAAACCAAAAAACGAAGCAGATTCCAGCACAGAACGTGTTCGTCGGTATTATCGCCGTCATCCAGAAAAAGTTCGTGCATATCTAAAAAAGACACAAGATGATCGTGTTGCTCGTAATCGTGACAGACGTAAGGCAGTTAAAAAACACGGCAAAGCTAAGATGAAAAATCACGATGTGCATCATCCAAACGGTGCACAAAATGGTAATTGGAAATTAGCAAAGAAAGACCACGGCCGGGATAAGAAGAACGAAAATATTGAATACGTCTATCTGTCAGAATTAGCAGAGGGGCTTGTACCAAATGGTAGTTGGACACTCATTTACGAAGGTGGTGCCGCAGGACATATGGCGCACCCATACGAAGATGATTCACTTTCATTTACAGACGTAAAAGATATGGTTACCCGTGGATTGGTTGGTGATTTGGGAGCAGAAGAACCCGTCACTGAAAAACTTGACGGTCAAAATATTATGTTCACCGTGCGCGACGGTCGTGTTTATTTCGCTCGTAATAAGGGACAAGTCAAGAACAAAGGTAAGAACGCATTAGATACCGCCGGCATTCGTCAAATGTTTGCTGGCCGTGGGGATATTGAAAAGGCATTTACTGGGGCAGCAGAAGATTTACAAAGTGCAATTGATGCACTCCCAGAAGATGAACGAAGTAAGATGTTTGCCGACGGGTCGAAGTTTATGAATGTTGAAATCGTTTTTCCAGACACTAAGAATGTTATCCCGTATGACAAGTCAGTATTGGTGTTTCACGGAACCGTTGAATATGACGACGAAGGTAACGAAATCAAGCGGTCAGTCGAAGATGGCCGTGAATTATCTGACCAACTTACTAAGGTTAATGCGCAAAAGCAAAAAACATTTGGTATCTCTGGTCCAAAGACAATCAGTTTCAGCGATGCACAGACAGTAGAAAATAAAAATGCATTGAAGAAAATCGGTGCACGTATTTCTCAATTACAGAAAGAATATGGATTGGACGATAAGTCCACTATTGAAGATTATAAGACAAAGTGGTGGGAAGATAAACTTATTCAAATTTCCCAAGAAAATGGTTTGGAATTTACTAAACAAGAATTTGAAGGTATGACTCGTCGCTGGGCATTGGGTGATAAGAAGTTCAAAGTCTCCGACATTGAAGACCCAGAAAAGAAAAAGTGGTTCCGTCAATTTGAAGGAAGTGAATTAAAAGCCGCACAACGCGAAGCAGTACGTCCGCTGGAAAGTGTATTCTTGCAAGTGGGTGCTATGTCACTTAAGCGGGTTACTGATTTCTTATCAGCAAATAATCCAGAACTTGCGAAGAAGTTGAAGGCAGAAGTGTTAGATACAATTAAGCAAATTCAGCAAACGGGTGATGCAAACAAATTAGCTGCGTTACAAATTCAATTGGAACGCTTGCAAGATATCGGAATGGATAATATTGTTCCAACCGAAGGTATGGTCTTTATGTACAAGGGTAAGCCATACAAGTTCACCGGAACATTCGCTCCAGTAAATCAAATTTTAGGTACGTTAAAGTTTGATAAGGGCGAAGCAAAGTTAGTTGATGAACCAAAAGAAACACCAAAAACAGAACCAACCACAAAACCAGCTCAAGGTGAACAACGTACTGTCGCTATCTTTACCGGACGTTTCCAACCATTCCACGCTGGTCACTATAGTATCTACAAGTCAATGGTGGATAAGTTTGGTAAGGAAAACGTATACATCGCAACAAGTGACAAGACCGAAGCTGGGAAGTCTCCATTCAGATTCAACGATAAGAAGCAGATTATGACCCAGATGTTTGATATTCCAGAAGATATGGTGGTTCAAGTCAAGAATCCATACGCACCAAAAGAAATTCTTGAAAAATTACCACCAGAAACCGTATACGTTACTGCCGTCAGTCAAAAGGACGCGGAGCGTTTAGGTGGAAAGTATTTCCAACCATACGATGAAAAGGGTCCAAAGAAAGGATTTGCCGACCAAGGATATTTTATGGTCGCTCCAGAATTGAAGGTTGATATTGATGGGAAGAATATTAGTGGAACACAACTTCGAGCAATTTTTGGTAATCCAAATATCACCGATGAAGTCAAGCAAGAAATCTTCGCAAAGGTATACGGTAAGTTTGACCAAGATATCTTCGATAAGGTTATAAAAACCACAACCAAATCAGAAGAAGAATTGAAAATTACCAACAAGTTTACAGAACCAACAAAAGGAAAAGTAATGCCGGTAACTCCAGCACAAAAGCAACCAAAGGACAAGCCAAATGTAGATACTAATACAAGTAATGACGCATCTCAATACCAACCAGGCGAAACGTGGCAAACCGCCGGTGGTAACTTTGGCGGTAAAAATAAGAAGGGTCAAATTAAGTACTTCGGTACAGAAGACAAGGCACAGATATTCGCAACCAAGTGAGGTTATATGTTTAAAAATGAAGAAGCATTAAATGATGTTCGTAGAAAAGTTGCAGAAAAAATGAAGAAGGATGGTGACAAGTTAATATTTGGATGGCGAGGAGAGCCAGAACCCACTAGAAAGGAAGGCGATGAGTGGGTAGATGTTAATGGAAAGAAATGGACAATCAAGGGTGGTATCCGCCAATCCGTTACAAAGTTGGATTCTGCAAAGACTCCCTATTGGTGTCCAAAGTGCAGTAAGCCAATGAATCATAGATTTGATATTAAATTTTGGAGAATCCGTGGTCATTGCTTTGATTGTAACATTAAAGCTGAAACGGAACTTCGTCGTCAAGGAAAATGGCAAGAATTTGAACACAAGACATTACTGAGAAATTACATAGCTAAACTCAGAGACACTATTGCAGAACTTCAAGACTATCACGATACCGTCACCAAACCAGAATTCGTGAACGCTGACGAAACAAAAATTTTGATGATTGAAAAGTGGGACGTTGATATTGAAAAAGTAAAGTCTGACCTTCGGGCAGATATTGCGAATTTGCAAAAAATGTTAGATGATACAATTACAGAATTTGGTACTGGAGAAGATAATGAAACGAAAAACGAAGTCGTTACTGGAACGGACGAAGTTAATAGCTGAAACTATCACGGCGGTACTGCCACTCGCTAAAATTGCATTAGTAGCGGCCGGTGTATTGTCATTAGTAATGATGTTCAAGGTTAATAAGACCGAAGATGAAATGGACAAATATATTGCCGAATACAAGGTATTTCAAGCAAAGGCTGAACAAGCGACAGAACTAGCCGATAGTTTGTCACAAGAAATTGTTATTGCCGACAATGAGTCCCGAGCAGCTGAAGGTCGTGCCAAAGTATTAAGTCGTCAAGTCAGTGTACTACAGAACGAAACATTAAGTATGGAAGAACGGGCGGAAGTGATGAAAGAAACATTACTTGACACGTTAGAATTAGCTCGTCAAATCTTACCACTTAAAGATTCTATTATCGCAAAACAAAAAGAAACCATTGCCACACAAGGTACCCAAGTAACAGAACTTGAAGGTGCATTGTTAAGCAAAGATAATGCATTGCGTATGGCGATGATGCGGGGTGATAGTCTCCAAGCAGTTATCAATCTTATCCCACCTGCCCCAAAGAATCCTAACCGTATGTTTGGAATCAAGTTACCAAGTCGAAAGGCATCCTTTGCGGTTGGATTAGCAATGGGTATCGGAGCAGGAGTCCTTGTAATCAAGTAGAGGTTTTATGAACGCGACAGCACAACAGTTACGTGAAAAAATTAAAGAAGAATTTAAGAAATGTGCAGTAGACCCCGCATACTTCTTATCACGATACTCATACATTCAACACCCGATTCGTGGTCGGGTGTTGTTTGATTTATACAAATATCAAGAAAACGCATTAACTGACTTTGAACAGAATGATTATAATATCGTTCTCAAAGGTCGTCAGATTGGTATTTCCACGTTAGTCGCGGGATACTCTCTGTGGTTAATGTTATTTCACAAAGATAAAAATATCCTCGTTATCGCAACCAAACAAGAAACCGCAAAGAACTTGGTCACTAAGGTAAAGTTCATGCATCAAAATCTTCCAGTTTGGTTGCGGGGACAAGTCACGACAGATAATAAACTTTCTTTACAATTCTCTAACGGGTCACAGATTAAGGCAGTTGCGTCAAGTCCAGATGCAGGTCGTTCTGAAGCACTTTCTCTGTTGATTCTGGACGAATGTGCGTTCATCGATGACGCAGATATCATCTGGACCGCAGCATCCAGCACGCTATCCACGGGTGGTAAAGCAATCCTATTATCTACTCCAAACGGCGTTGGTAACTTCTTCCATAAGATGTGGCAACAAGCAGAGGCCAAGACCAACGGGTTTAATACCATATTATTAGATTGGAGAGTTCATCCAGAACGTGACCAAGCATGGCGTGACCGTCAGACAGAATTGATGGGCGAAATGCAATCGGCACAAGAACACGATGCATCATTCATTTTTTCGGGTAATACTGTAGTTCCGCCGGAAATCCTTGAATTCTATAAAAAGACGTATGTTCAAGAGCCGATGGAAAAGACAGGGTTTGATGGAAACTTTTGGATTTGGGAATATCCACATCCATCCAAGTCATATATTGTCGCCGCTGACGTTTCCCGCGGCGACGGCGAGGACTATTCAACCTTTCACGTAATTGATGTAGAATCGTCCACCCAAGTTGCGGAATACAAGGGGAAAATTGAAACGAAGGCATTCGGAAATATGTTGGTGTCAATTGCCACGCAATATAATGACGCCCTCCTTATTCCGGACAACAGTAGTATTGGGTGGAACGCTATCCAGCAAATTATCGACCGTGGGTACAAAAATCTCTTTTATATGTCCAGAGATTTACAATATGTGGACGTAGAACACCAAATATCTGGAAAATATTATAAAGAAGAAAAGAGCATGGTACCTGGATTTATGATTTCGCAACGGACTCGTCCATTGATTATCGCCAGATTAAAGGAATATATGTTGGAAACCTCATTCACCATTCGTTCCCCACGTATGATTGCAGAACTGGAAACGTTTATTTGGAAGAATGGTCGGCCGGAAGCGTTGTCGGGGTACAACGACGACTTAGTGTTAGCGCTTTGTATCGGATTATGGGTACGTGACACCGCTCTCAGATTACGTCAAGAAGGGATAGAGTTGACCAAAATAGCGATTGATAAAGCAAAATATCAACTCGGAACCATGGTGTATAGTTCCAATAATATGAACCAGAACCCGTATGAGATGCAAATTGGTCAAGAAAAGGAAAATTTACGGTGGTTACTATAATTGTCTTATACTTATATAGTAGTGTCATTTTATACAATATTTTTCGAGAATTCCTATGAAGGCAGAAGATATTCGTCGTATAATTCGTGAAGAATTAGAAGCAGCAATCAAATCACGAATGGAAAAAGAAGAAATCTGTGAAGGTGAGGGATGTTTAGACGAAAAGTCCGTCCCACAACCGTATAATCGTAAGACTGCTCGTAAAATGAGTAAGTCTCAAGTTGACCTTCGTAAGAAGATTGGTCAAGCTATGATGCGTGACGAAAAGAAAGTCAGTAAGTTCAGAAAGAAGTATGGTGATGAATGGAAAGATTATCTTTGGGCAGCAGCATCCTCGGCCGCATTCAGACAAAGTGGTTCTACGAAGAGCGACGACAAACGGAAGTAATAATGCAATATAAGTTATTTTTTAATTTTGAGCAATATAAGCATTCACATAAGCGTCACGATCCACCTGGGTCAGAAGATGCGGATGTAAACAATGATGGTAAGATTGATAAAAATGACAAGTATATAATGGCAAAACGAAGACTGTATAAGCAATATCAATCGGCACAAAAGAGTAACAAAGAAACAGACTTTTCTACACCGAAGTTGGAGACTGATATGATTAGATTAATGGGGCTTGTTGAAGTACCGTCCATAACACCACTTAAAGAAGAATCACACGAAGAACCAACACCAGCTCCAACTGCAGCTGTTGATAAAAAGTCGTTGGTTGGAATGAAATTAAAGAAGCTCAAGGGAATGCAAATGACCCCAGACCAAGAAAAGAAGGTTGATGAGCTTTTGGTTCAAATGGAAGAATTAACTGCTGGTCAGAAGAAACTTGACGTTGATGGAGACGGCAAGATTGAAGGTGATGACTTAGCAAAACTTCGTGCTGGTAAGAAAGCTGATGAAGCAGTTGGGGAAGATCATGAAGTATCAATGGGAATTAAGACCCTCGACTCTATCATCAAACACGCAACTGAATTAAAGGGTAAGCTTGGAATGGAAGAAAAGGACATTCCAGCATGGATTCAAGACCATATCGCTGTTGCTGAAAACAATCTTGACCAAGCAAATACTGGATATCACGAATACGGCGAAGAAGAAAAGACCGACGCCCCAGTAGACCAAGATATGGCAGCAATGAAGGAAGAAGTCAGTGAAGCAGCTCCAGAAGGTTGGGAAAAAACTGTTCTCGCTATGAAGAAGCATAAGGAAATTGATAATCCTTGGGCACTTGCACATTGGATGAAGAAGAAAGGATATCACTCACAAAAAAAGGAAGAATAATGGAATCCGTCGCAAAATTCATTTCAGTGCTTCTCGCTAGCCGGGAACAAGCACATATCTTCCATCTTCAAACCCAATCATATGCCCAACATAAGGCATTACAAGGGTATTATGAAGGTATCGTGGACTTAATTGACACTTATGTAGAATCATATCAAGGTCGGTATGGTATTTTGAAGGGATATAAGCCAACTACCCAAATCTTTGAAGATGATTCAACCCTTCGATATTTTGCAGGTTTATTGTCATATGTGGATAACGCTCGTAAAGATTTACCACAAGACGGTGAACTTAATAACACGATTGATGAAATTTCAGGGTTAATTTCCAGTACACATTACAAGCTTAAATTTTTAAAGTAAAAATGAGATACAGAGACTTTTTTCCAGAAGGATATTCCGATGGGGCGGTATTCAACCAAACCAAAGGAGATTTTGGTCAAGAACAACCAGAAGAAATGCCTTCCACTGACCCAAAAGATTTAGCAATCCGTACTGCACGTATCAGTGATATCTTAGAACGGAATATCCCAACTAGCCCAGACAAGTGGGCAAAGGCTAAGGCAGCAGCACGTTCAAAGTTCAAGGTCTATCCATCTGCATACGCTAACTTATGGGCAGCAAAGAAATATAAGAGTATGGGTGGTGGTTGGAAGAAGGGAAAAAAATGATTAAGTTAATGGATATCTTACTTGAAGAAGAACAACCTCATCAAAAAGAGATGATTGACGGGGTTGTTGATATGCTTAATCAAGTAAAAGATATCGATAATAGAAAAGAAATGGCAATGGATAGATTAAAAGATTTTAAACAAAGTAAAATTGAAATCAATCCAAAAGAGTTTATGGCAAGAGTTGGGTTAGATTCCATAGATGAAAAGTGGACAAAGAAATATAAGAAGTCTATCGATTGTAGTAATCCAAAAGGTTTTAGTCAACGAGCACATTGTGCTGGTCGCAAAAAGCGAAAAAGTGGCGGCATAACTAAATCAAAACCAGTATGACACGACTTTCCGACTTATTAGTTGAAGTATCTATTGACCTTGACGAAAAGTATAAAACCAAGGGAAGTCTTGGTAAGTGGCTTCGTCAAAAGTGGGTTGATATTTCTCGTAAAGACCCAAAGACCGGCAAGCATCCACCGTGTGGAGCTTCTGCTGGTAAGGGAGAACGTGGTTCATCTGGGTCACGTAAATATCCAAAGTGTCGTCCAGCACGTTCTGCGGCAGCAATGAGTAAGGGTGAAAAGCGGTCAGCAGTCACTCGTAAACGTAAAGCAGGAAATCCGGGTGGGAAACCAACAATGGTATCCACGTTTAAGAAGGAAGAAGAATAATGGAAAATATTACTGAAGCCTGTTGGGAAGGATATAAGCAAGTTGGGATGAAAGACAAAAGTGGCAAAATGGTCCCAAACTGCGTTCCTATCAATGAAGACGATATTATTGAAGATTATTGTCCACGGTGCTTGGCAATGCAAATTTTACGGTCGGCTACAGAACCTCTTGAAGAGGCCGAATACCACGGTCGTAAAGTTCCTCTTGGAAAACCAATGCGGGGTGACGTTAAAAAGTTCAAAGTATTCGTAAAAGACCCAAGCACTGGTAACGTTAAGAAGGTCAACTTTGGTGACAAGACGATGAGAATTAAGAAGTCTAATCCAGCTCGTCGTAAGTCATTCCGTGCAAGACACAACTGCGCAAATCCAGGTCCACGTACTAAGGCAAGATACTGGTCTTGCCGGAAGTGGTAATATGAAAGAAAAAGTCTCACGGAAGATTTCCGACGCTGTATTAAAGAAAATGGGTTATACATTCGACCCTAAAGAATTCCATATGGGAATGAATGTAGAAATGGAACACAAAGATGTTACGAATGGAAACGTGGTAATGACGGCAAAAATTGCCGCGGCCCACTTGACAGAGAACCCAAAATATTATACATTACTTAAGAAGTATGTGGAGAAATAAAATGAGTACAAAGTTAAAGGACTTATTGTCAGAAAACGTAGAAAATCGCGTTAGTTTAACGCGTATTGAAGCTATTTTAGAAAATTTGGCACCACAATTAAGTGAAGCCGAACAAAACAAATTGGCTGGCGCCTATGTTGAATTAAAGACATTAGCAACAGCACTAAACGAAACTCCATATACTATCTTCAATCACGACCACTGGAAGTTATTAAAGATGGTATTGGTAGGCAAGGTCGCTGAATTACGACTTGTTCTTGAAGATATCGCAGAAGATAATAAAGAAATCGACTTCTTCCCAATTATGAAGGCGGTCGATTTAATTCTTACTTACTAAGTGAGGGGTTATGGCAGATACTAGTGTGTTTGGTCGCCTACGGAAACTGTTTTCAACAAATACAGTTGTCCGTAATGTAGGCGGTAAAAGATTAAAAGTCGCTGACACCGACAATATCCAGTCGTTTATCAATAGACGCGGTATTGATAGATACCACCGCGTCTATTCATCAATGACGGGAGGATATGGTGCAGCTGGTGGTCGTTACGAATCGTCAGCAGCATTCCAAGGGTCACGCCTTCAATTGTTCCGTGACTATGATATGATGGATAATGACCCTATCATTTCATCGGTTATGGACATTTACGCCGACGAATCAACTGTAAAAGATGAATTCGGACAAGTACTTAGTATCCGTTCAAAAAACCAACAAATTCAAGATATTCTCCATAACTTATTCTATGATGTATTGAATGTTGAATTCAATCTCTGGCCATGGGTCAGAAATATGGCTAAGTATGGAGATTTCTTTTTATTCCTTGACATCGATGAAAAGTACGGTGTGGTAAACGCTATTCCACTTTCCATCTATGAAACCATCCGTGTAGAAGGCCAAGACCCAGGCAATCCATTCTCAGTCAAGTTCAAGATTGAAAATGACTTCTTAGCACTAGGTAAGAAGGAATTTGATAATTACGAAATCGCACACTTCCGTCTCCTTTCTGATACGAACTTCCTTCCATACGGAAAGGCGATGATTGAAGGCGGTCGTCGTATTTGGAAGCAACTTCAATTGATGGAAGACGCGATGTTAATTCATCGTATTATGAGAGCACCAGACAAGCGTAAGGTCTTGGTAGATATCGGTAATATCCCACCAGCTGAAATTGATACGCATATGCAACGTATCATTGACCGCATGAAGAAAGTACCATTAGTGGACCCAAAGACGGGTGACTACAATCTTCGTTACAATATGATGAACATCACGGAAGATTTCTATCTTCCAGTTCGTGGTAAGGATTCTGGAACAGATATTACCAATCTCCCAGGCCTCCAATTCAACGCTATTGAAGATATCGAATATCTCCGTAATAAGTTGATGGCAGCCTTCAAGGTACCAAAGTCATTCTTGGGGTACGAAGAAGATAATAGTGGTAAGGCATCATTGGCAGCACAAGACGTTCGGTTCGCTCGTACCATCGAACGCATTCAACGTATTGTCGTATCAGAACTCACCAAGATTGCAATTATTCACTTATATGTTCAAGGATTTACCGACGAAGAATTGATTGACTTTGAGCTTGAAATGACTTCACCATCGGTCATTTACGAACAAGAAAAGTTAAACTTGTGGAAGGAAAAAGTCTCCTTAGCAGAACAAATTGCTAATAGTAAGTTCCTTTCCCGTGATTGGGTATATCATAATATTCTTCAAATCGCTCAAGATGATGCGAAGGAAGAACAAAAGAAAGTTGAACAAGATATGCAAATGTTGGCAAAGTTAGATGCAGCTCAACAACAACCAACGCAACCAGAACAACCAACACAACCAGCAGAAACTCCAGCCGCAGAAGAACCTGCTCCGGAAGACCAAAAGATTGATAGTGTAGCTGATGTTTTGGCTTCATTGGAAGATATGCCAACTGAAGATGAAGGTGGTGACGACTCTGAATTAGAAGAAGCCAAGATAGGTCGTCCAAAAGAAGGTCAAAAGTATGGTCAAGATAGTCACCCACGGGGCCGCGACCCGCTTGGGCATAAGGAAAACTTGGGAGCTTTACGAGTAGGACAATTACGTAAGCCAACCAAAAAGTCACCATTATCCTTAGAAAATCACGAAGTTTCTAACCTCATTAAACAATTAAACGCACATAAATCTGGTACAGCACAACCTAGTATCTTAAGTGAAGATAACATTTTAGACATAGAAAACTAACGAACTAGGAAATATCATACTATTTAATATATGATAAGGTATTTATTCACTTATGGCGGATTATCTTATGAAATCTAGTATCAAACACAATAAGTTGAGAAACACCGGCATTTTGTTTGAACTTCTAGTACGTCAAATTACAGCTGACGTAATGGAAAACAAACAAAACGGAGTAGCCGTCAAGTTAATGCGTGAATTCTTCAATTCTAAGAAAGAATTAGGAAAGGAATTGATGTTGTATCGCGCATTCTTTAATGTTCAAAACTTATCTGAACAGAAGGCATTTCAATTATTGAAGCTAGTCAGTGAACAACGAAAGAATCTTGACCAACATACGTTAGATACACAAAAATACCTTTTAATTAAAGAAATTAAAAAGAATTTTGATTTGAAAGAATTTTTCGCAGCTCGCGTTCCATCATATAAAATTTACGCATCAATCTATAAGAATTTTGATGCAGCGGTCAATGGCGTCGGTGATGTCACAACCATTGAAGAATTAGCAAATAGTCAATTTACGATTGTAGAACATTTGTCTGGTAAGGCTGTCACAAAAGAAATCAAGGAACACAATGAACTGGCATCTATCATCCGCAGTCAAGACGATGATATTCGTTTCCTTTCCTACAGAATCTTAATTGAACGTTTTAACGAAAAGTATAAGGGATTGGATGAAGCACAAAAGAAGCTTCTCCAAGAATATATCTATAATATTTCTAATACTGGTAATTTAAAGAAGTACACAATGTCAGAAAGTCGTAGATTGGCAAAAGAAATTTCAGAACGTGCTAAGAAAGTCTCCGATAAGGTCGTTCGTATTAAATTAGCAGAAGTTGTTACACAATTACAACGTATCCAAAACGCGACAACCATCAAAGAAAATCATATGACGGCTATGTTAATTGGATACGAAATCCTTAAGGAGCTCAAGTCCCTATGACCAACGAAGAAAAGCTCAGAGCATATATCCGTAAGCTTATTGAAGAAGAATTAAATGAAATTAGTACTTCTGCAGGGGCTGGAGCTTATTTAACAGCAAAAGCATTCCGTGGAAATATTAAACAAAATATTGCAAAGATGAAGAATGTTGCTACTCAATTGGGATATACGTTGTCACATCGTGGGGAAGAAGAATTAAAGAGTAGAGCAGACACGATGGAACAATTGCAAAAAGAAAACCTCGCAGAAGCAAAAATGCGGTATCACGAATATAAGAAAGATGAAAGTGCGACTCCACATCAAAAGATTGCAAAGGCCATCTCAGAAGTCAATAAGAATCTTCAAGAAGTTGAACGGATGATTAAAATGAACGCCCGTTTACAAAGTGAGTCTGGAATTGCCAGTGAGGCATTATATCGCCGGACCCAACAAGGATTATTAAAGTTGGAAGCTCGGTTGATTCATCTAGCCGGCAAAGTCCGTGACATCAGAGGAAAGTAATATGAAGAACCTATTAGTTGAATACAACGTTATCGAATACGGTAAAGACCTTCTAGTTGAAGCAGCCGATGTTACTAAGCCATTAATGTTAAAGAATGTACTTCTTCAACGTGCTGAAGCAAAGAATCAAAATGGGCGTATTTATCCTCGGGAAATTCTTTCGAGAGAAGCAGGACTATACAAAGAAAATTTCGTTGTACAACGCCGGGCACTTGGGGAACTCGACCATCCAGAAAGTCCAGTTGTTAACTTAAAGAATGTATGCTGTAACGTCACCGACCTTTGGTTTGAAGGTCAAGACGTTCGAGGAAATATCGAAATCCTTTCAACCCCATCTGGCAATATCGTTCGTGAACTTATCAAGAACAATATTCGTCTCGGTGTCTCATCACGTGGTATGGGGTCGGTTCGTCAAATGGGCGAAAGTACGGTAGAAGTACAAGACGATTTCAGTCTCATCTGTTTCGATATCGTCAGTAACCCAAGTACTCACGGCGCTTTCATCAATGAAAACACTAAGAGTCAAATCATTACCCCATATTCACGTATCGATTCACTTGTATACGATTTCTTAAGTGAAGTAAAATGAAATTAGCGAAGGAATTTGTTAAGTTCACCGTTAAAGAATTGGGATTAAAATCATTACCTAAGAGCATTAAGTTCGAAGGTGATGATTATTCTGCTCAACATTTGACTTTTGGAACATACAATCCTTCTACTGATGAAGTTGTTGTTGTTAAAGGGCAACGTCATCCCGTCGATGTTCTTCGTACATTAGCACATGAATTAGTTCATCACAAGCAACGTGAAGATGGTCAAGAATTAAATGGTGAAGATGGGTCAAATACTGAAAATGAAGCAAACGCAAAGGCTGGTGAATTGATGAGAAAGTTTAGAACAGTTCGCCCAGAAATATTTAACGTTGGTCCTTGGGGATTTCATACAAATATGGAAAACAATAAGATTGAGAAGATTTTACACGTTGCTAAGACGGGTGAACCAGAAAAGATTGATGAACAGTACGTGGATGGGTTTACCGCAAAATTATTGGTGACGGTGGCTCACAAACTTTCCCCAGAAAATAGAAAGAAGTTTTATAATGAATCGATTGGTGATATGGTCACCCTCGCATATAAATTAGTTACTCGGTAAAACGGAGGCAGTATGTACGTTGAAGTAAAAGGCGATAAGCAGTCTGATTTAGAACGGGCCCTCCAACAATTCGTCAAGCAAGTTAAGCGGGCTGAATTAATGGAAGATTTAAAGAAGAAAGAGTTCTACTTAAAGAAATCTAAAAGACTTGAAAAGAAGAGTCAAGACGCGTTCCGTAGACGGAAGCGGGAAGAGAGTAAGGCCCAGAAGAAGAATAATACATTCTAACTAAAAAATGATGTTTTTAAGAAAACGTTAATATATATTTAAAGTACACCTCATTTGGGGTGTGATTTTGTTGTATATATTACTTTGTAATGGCTCTGAATAGTCATTTTTATTCTCATAGGAGAGCACTTTTATGGCAGAGTTCGAATTCACGAACAAGCTTTTAAGAGAAGCTATCGCAGACGCAGAAGCAGTTCGTCAAACTGCTATTGAAAATGCAAAGCTTTCATTAGAAGAAACGTTCACACCCCAAATTAAGTCTATGATTTCTCGTAGACTTCGTGCCGAAGCAGAAGGCATGGAAGAACCAGAAGAAGAAAAGGAAGCACCAGAAGCAGAAAAGGAAGCTCCAAAGATGGCAGCTACCGCCGAACCAAAGATGGAAACTGCTAAGGAAATGGACGCACACGAAGCAGAACCAACTGGTAAGTCTGATATGCACCTCGCTACATCAGATATCGGCGCTTCTGACAACAAGGAACCTTCAGCAGCAGCATTTGATTCCGCAGAAGATGACCAAAGTGGTGAAGATGCAGGTGAAGGTGAAACCGATTGGTACGAAGATTGGACAGAAGCTGACTTCGACCTTGACGAAGTAATCAAGGAACTCGAAGAAGACATGAAGAAGATGTCAGGCGAAGAAGAAGACGAAGAAGATAAGGAAGAAGAAATGGCTGACGAAGCATATCCAGCAGAAGACCCAGAAGCTGGTGTTGAAAAGCCTGAAATTCCAGCAAAGACATCACATATCGGAACCGCAGAAGGCGCAGAAGATGCAGCCAATGTAAATACTTTCGTAACCGAACCATCAGATGTAAATAAGATGGAAGGTGAAGAAGGCGAAGAAATGAAAGGTCACGAAGAAGAAGGCGAAGAAGAAGAATTGGATTTAGAAGCAATCCTCAAGGAACTCGAAGCCGAAGATGAAATGGAAAAGAAATCATCTGAAAAAATGGCTTCCCTTGAAAAAGAACTTGCAGAATATCGTCAGGCTGTAAAGCTCCTACGAGGCAAGCTACATGAAGTAAATCTTCTCAACGCAAAACTCTTATATACCAACAAAATCTTCCGTAAGGAAGGTTTGACCACCGAACAAAAGGTGTCAGTCATTGAAAACTTTGACCGTGCAACCTCAGTTCGTGAAGTCAAGATGGTATACACAGTTCTTGTTGAAACATTAACTTCAACAGCAAAAACAATTAAGTCTACAAAGGCAACAAAGGTCGTTGCAGAAGGATTTGCAAGTAAGGCAACCCCAAGCACCGCACCAAAGGCAGCAGCAATGGAAGTAATCTCAGAAAACTCCATTGCAAAGCGCTTACAACAATTAGCAGGTCTTATCTAACCTCATAGGAGAATAACCAATGTCCGACGTAATGAACCTTATCAGTGAAGCCGGTTCAGCACACAAGGTAATCACTGAAGAATCCCGCAAGTTAGCGGGCAAGTGGGAAAAGTCAGGCCTTCTCGAAGGCTTGAAGGGCGCAGACCGCCAAGGGATGGCAGTAATGCTTGAAAACCAAGCATCACAACTCCTCTCAGAAAACTCATACACCAACTCAGCAGGCACCTCAGGTGAACAATGGGCAGGTGTCGCACTTCCATTAGTCCGTAAGGTCTTCGGAAGTATCGCAAGTAAGAACTTCGTATCAGTCCAACCAATGAACCTTCCTTCAGGACTTGTGTTCTACATGGACTTCAAGTACGGCAACTCAGTAAACGGAAAGGTCGCTGGTCAATCACTCTACGGCAGTGGTTCAAGTAACCTCTTCACCTCATTCGGTAACCAAGATGCAGGCGGCCTCTACGGCGCAGGTGCTTTCGGTTACTCAATCAATGACGTAAGTACAACCATCGTAGCAGTTGCATCTGCATCAGTAAGTTGGGCAGACGTTAACTACAACAACTTGTACAACACCGCATCATTGACCAAGTACGTAGTACCAGCAGTATCAGCATCAGCTGGTGACTTCTTAGCAGTACGTGCATTCTCAATCACCGGTTCAGGAATTGACTTCGCAGCACAAGTTCTTCCAGAATTCACCAAGTACGACGGAACCAACATCACCTTCGTTGTTGGAACCACCACCGCAGGTTCAGCAACCACCCTCAAGTACGTCAAGCAACCAACCGACACCACCCGTGGTGACTTCGAAGATCGTGATGGTTCAACCGATTTAGCAATTCCACAAATCGACCTTGAACTCAAGTCAGAAACCATCGTTGCTAAGACCCGTAAGTTGAAGGCAGTATGGTCACCAGAACTCGCACAAGACTTGAACGCATACCACAGTGTTGATGCAGAAGCTGAATTAACAGCAATGTTAAGTGACTACATCTCAACTGAAATCGACCTCGAAATCGTTGATATGTTAATCCAAGCAGCTCCAACTCAAACCACTGAATTCTGGTCAACAGAAATTGGTAAGGTATGGAATGGTTCAGCATTCGCAGCTTCCTCATTCACTGGAACTGCATGGACCAACATGACCTGGTTCCAAACACTCGGTCAAAAGATGCAAAAGGTCAGTAACAAGATTCACCAACTTACCATGCGTGGTGGTGCAAACTTCGCAGTATGTTCACCAACCGTCGCAACAATCCTTGAAACCATCCCAGGCTTTATGGCTGGAACCGATGGTGACAAGATGGAATTCGCAGGTGGCGTAAGTAAGGTTGGTTCATTCCAAAACCGCTTCACCATTTACAAGAACCCATACATGAAGGAAAATGTATTGTTAATGGGCTTCCGTGGAAGTAACTTCCTCGAAACTGGTGCAGTCTACGCTCCATACATCCCACTCGTATTAACACCATTGGTCTATGACCCAAATAACTTCACCCCACGCCGTGGTGTGATGACCCGTTATGCGAAGAAGGTTGTACGTCCAGAATTCTTCGGTAAGATTTACATCGACGGATTAAACTTAATCTAATCTTAGATTAACGGGATAATAAATTGGGTGGCCGAAAGGTCACCCTTTTTATTTTCTGTGCCTCAAAAATACAACTTAATGATTAAATAAAACTATTTATTACTAGTCCCTATTTAGAGAGAATTATGGAAACACAAGAACCAATTTTTTACGATGGTGTTCCTAGAAGTCCAGTGGGTATTACTCCATTTGGATTCTTTGATAGTGATTCCCAATTTCAAACAGATGCCCCAAGAGCAGCCGAATTCGTTGCTAGAAAGTTAGGATATCCTGTTGTAGAAGTGGAACTACTTGACAAGCAAATTTATGCTTGTTTTGAAGAAGCCATTACGACTTATGGAAATCAAGTCAATCAATTTAATGCGCGTGAATATATGATGACGTTGCAAGGTGCAACGACGGCTACTAGCGCAACTCAACGAAATATTATTGGGTCACCAATTCCTCAATTAATCAATATTGCAAATGACTACGGCGTTGAAGCACAGTCCGGCGGAAATGTTGAAGTAAAGCGTGGGTGGATTTCTGCATCTATTTCAACTCAATCATACGACTTAAAATCATTGTGGGCAGACCCATATGAAAGCGGCTCAGCGATTGAAATTCGTCGGGTCTATCACTATATGCCTCCAGCCGTCGCACGTTACTATGACCCATTTGCAACTACTGGTCTTGGATTGACTAACTTGATGGCAGAATTCGGATTTGACGGATACTCACCGCCAGTCACATTCGTGATGATGCCAGCTTATGAAGATTTACTCCGTATTCAAGCAATTGAAATCAATGATATGGTTCGTAAGAGTCAATATGGATTTGAAATCTCTAATAATATTATTAAGTTCTCACCAATATTTAAGCGTGATTCAATTGTCTACTTTGATTATATTGTAAAGAGTGATAAGAAAGCAAATCTATTACAATCTGGAAGTAACATTGCTAGTGACCTTTCAAATGTTCCATATACTCACATATCGTATACCAAAACAAATGATATGTCTCGTACGTGGATATTTAAGTACACGCTGGCGTTAGCAAAAGAACTCCTTGGTATCATTCGTTCCAAGTTTGAAAATATCCCATACCCAGATGGACAAATTCGTTTAGACGGGGAAATTCTTCGCAGAGAAGCAGTAGCAGAAAAGGAAGCATTGATTAAAGAACTTAGAGAAACCCTTGAAGAAACTGGACTCCAAGCTCAAATGAAAAAGCAAGCTGAAAATTCTAAGGCAATGCAAGAAACATTCCGTAATGTTCCAACTCTCATCTACATAGGTTAATAAATGGCACGCTTCGTTACACAACGTGACTTTGAATTTATTCAACACATTACTCGGGAATTAATTGACGAGACAATGGATGTTGCCGTTATTTTATATAAGATTGTCGTGGCGTCGGCTAGAGTAAACATTTACGGAGAAAGTTCAGCTAAGCCACGATATACTCCCGTTAAAGTAAATGCGATTGTCAAATATGATAAGAACATAGTTAACAATGATGATGGCTTTGGAATAAACCAACGACAACAAGTTGAGTTCAGATTCGCTCGTCGTATGCTACAAGAAGTAAGTACATATCCAGAAATTGGCGATGTCATCGGATATAATAATCATTATTATGAAGTCAATAACATTACAGAAACTCAATTAATTGCAGGAAAGCCTGGTTTTAATACCGCAGTTATTTGTATCGCTCACCTCACTCGTCGTACAAGTATTGACATTGAAGAGGCTCAAGTATGACAGATGAAACTAAGATTGTAAACGACAATCAGCAATCACCACGGCTACAAAATCGGGCAGACGATACGCAAACTACTGCTCCACCAATATCAGTTACCTTATATACGATAGATAATGCTATTCTAAAGTATATGTCTGAACGTATTAAGCCGATAGTGACCCAACAAAATGTTCAAGTACGTGTGCCGATAATTTATGGCAGTCCTGAACGTTGGAAGTCTGCACAAAAAGACGGAGTATTACGTGATTCCATTGGAAAGATTCAACTTCCAATCATCATGCTTCGCCGCACGGCGATGAATAAACAAACAGAAATCAACTCTGCGGTCAACAAATACTATGACCGTACATTTTATACTGGTTGGAATCGTAGAACACCATATGACCAGTTTAGTGTAGCAAATAAAATAGTTCCAAGCCGGGAATATTATAATACCACAGCAGCCCCAGATTATTATCAAATAACATATCGCTGTATGGTATGGACCGAATATATGGAACAAATGAATTCTATCGTAGAAAATATCTCATTCGAAAGTGATGAATTCTGGGGAGAACCAAATCAGTATAAATTCCGTACTATTATTAAGTCGTTTGAGCCAGTCACAGAATTGCCTAACGATGCGGATAGAGTAGTCAGAACACAATTCGATATGACCGTATACGCATATCTCCTTCCAGAAACACAACTTGATGCTGGATTAAACAGAGGATTATTGACTAAGAAGCGATACGGGGTCAAAAAAGTGGTCACTTTTAGTGAAATAGAAGGATAATAATTGATGTTTAGGTAAAAAAACAGATATTTATAATACGAGTTGTATTATACTCCAAGAGGTTATTATGGCGGAAATTACCAAGGAAGAATTGGAAGAAATTAGTGTTTTGCGTAACAAACTCGCATCGGTAGTCTCTGACGCCGGACAGCTAACATTACAGATTCAGCTGCTCCAATCAGATATCGCAGAACTGAATGACAAGCTTGGTGAACAAACCAAACTATTTAAAAGTCTACTCGAAGAAGAACAAACATTAATTAAACGGTTATCGGACAAGTATGGTGCTGGGTCGATTAATTTTGAAACCGGCGAATTTACATCAGAGAAATAACAAATTTAGTTTGGAGAATACCGTATGGCAGAAAGAATCGTGTCGCCTGGTGTCTTTACACAAGAACGCGACCAAACATTCCTCGCACAAGGAGTAGCTGAAATTGGTGCGGCATTTGTTGGTCCAACCACAAAAGGACCAGCATTTATCCCGACCACAGTGCAAGGCATCGACGGGTTCGTAACTAACTTCGGTGAACCTGACGGCACTTCTTATATGGGATATACCGTTAAGAACTACTTGCAAGAAGCAGGTAGTGCTACAGTTGTTCGTGTTCTTGGACTAGGTGGATATCTTACCACCGCATCAACAATCTACGCTACCGGTTCATCGGGTAGTAAGATTTTTGCAGTGCTTCATCCAACCGTATCAGGAAGTACGATTACAAGTGCAACCGCTACTGGTGGTGCAACGAGTTTCAATTTACTCGTCAGTAGTTCTGGTAATAAGAATGTTTCAGCAAGTGCACTAAGTTCTACTGAAACTAGTACATCATTCATTAGTTCATATTTTGGAACTAACCCACAAAATGGTGACTCAACCCTTCCAGGGTATGTATACGCAGTGTTCCCAGACGCAATTGCTCAAGCTGGTGCAAACGTTACAATGACTGCAACCACTTCGACCTTGAGTCTTCTTACTCAATATAATAACGCAACTACCCCATGGATTCGTTCACAAACCATCGGTGGTTCAAAGTATAATCTCTTTAAGGTTCATACTTTAAGTGACGGTACTGGTGCAAACAAGGAAGTAAAGATTTCTATCACTGGTATCTCACCAAGTATCGACCCAGATAGTGACTTTGGTTCATTCTCACTTCTTGTACGTGATTTTAATGACACCGATAAGTCACCAAACGTACTTGAAAGTTTCAACAACTTAAATCTTGACCCAACCAGTCCAAATTATATCGCACGTGTAATTGGAAACAGTGTTCCAACTTACAATTCAACAACACTTGAAACAAATTACGAAGGTGACTTTGTAAATAATTCAAAGTATATTCGTATCGAAATGAGTGCAGACGTAATTCCAGATAATTCAGTTCCATATGGATTTGCTCAACTAAATTCAACTGTATCTGGTTCTTCTGGAGAATTTGCAACGGGGTCATTCGTCAACAGTCGTTGGACCAGTGGAAGTACTCCTGGGTATGTAGCATCTAACGCTGTTGGTCCAAACACCAATTACTACGGATTTGATTTCTCAAACACCACTAGTCTTTCATATCTTGGACCACTCGTAGGAAATAACGTTGTTGGATCTGAATTCAATATCGAAAACCTAGCAAGTAATGAAGTTGGTGGTTCGGCAATTTCTCTTACCAACCGTGACCACGTAACATATCGTCGCTTCTCTGTTCCATTTCAAGGTGGATTTGATGGATTCAAGCCAAACCGCTACATCGCATTGGGTGGGTCAATCACTGCAACAAATAGTCAAGGATTCAACCTTTCAAACGCAGCAGCATCTGGTTCAGTTGAATTTAAGAGAGCACTAAATCAATTAAGTAATCCAGATAGAGTAGATTTCAATCTCTTAGCAATTCCAGGAGCAATTTACTCACAACACAGTTATGTAGTACAAACTGGCATTGACCTTTGTGAATCCCGCGGTGATTGCTTCTACATCGCTGACCTTGATACACTTGATGCAACACTTTCATCAGTTACTACTCAAGCTGAACTCCTTGACACAAATTATGCAGCAGCATACTATCCTTGGGTTCGTGTACTAGACGATATCACTGGTAAGTTTATCTGGGCTCCACCATCTGTGGTTCTCCCAGAAGTATACGCATACTCTGACCAACAAGGCGCAGAATGGTTCGCACCAGCAGGATTGAATCGTGGTGGTATCCCAGGCGCAGTTGGTGTCAAGACTCGTTTGAACCAAGCACAACGTGATGAATTATACGAATCAAAGGTCAATCCAATCGCACAGTTCCCAGGACAAGGTATCTGTGTTTGGGGTCAAAAGACATTACAACGTAGAGCATCAGCACTTGACCGCGTAAACGTTCGTCGCTTACTTATCACTGTCAAGAAGTATATCGCAAGTTCAGCACGTTACTTGGTATTCGAACAAAATACCGAAGCAACACGTACTCGCTTCTTGAACATCGTCAACCCATACCTCGCAGGTATCCAACAACGTTCTGGGTTGACCGCATTCCGTGTGGTAATGGATGAAACCAATAATACACCAGACATCATTGACCGCAACATCTTGGCTGGTGCAATCTATCTCCAACCAACCCGTACCGCAGAATTCATCAAGTTGGACTTCAACATTCTCCCAACTGGTGCAACCTTCGATACCATCTAATCAGTTTTTTCAATAACAACTATTTATTAAAGTACCAATCTATATTTGGAGAGCCATATGGCAAATTTGGTCAATGAACAAGAACTATTTTTTACCGCATTCGAACCAAAGACTGCGAATCGGTATATAATGTTGTTAGATGGTGTTCCTTCTTATCTCATCAAGAAGGCAGACCGTCCAAAGTTAACCCAAGAAAAGAAGAAGCTTGACCACATCAATCTTCAACGCTATGTCAAGGGTAAGACGATTTGGGAAGAAATGAACCTTGAATTATATGACCCAATCGTTCCATCAGGCGCACAAGCAGTAATGGAATGGGTTCGTCTCCACCACGAATCAGTTACCGGTCGTGACGGATATGCAGAATTTTATAAGAAGGACATTATCATCAACGTGCTTGGACCAGTCGGTGATAAGGTTGAAGAATGGATTCTCAAGGGATGCCAAATCACTAAGATTGAATTCGGTGAAATGACTTGGGAAAAGGATGACCCAATGGTAATCTCACTCAGTATCCAACCAGATTACTGCATCCTTAACTACTAATACTAGTTCGTCACAGGACACAAAACCCCACTCAAAAGGTGGGGTTTTTTGTTGGAAATTACTGTATACCAAGAATTTATGATACTTATATAAAGGTGTATTTTTTCGAGGAAGATTATGGCAGACATTACTGAATTTAATATCGGTCAAGGTGAAACTTTCAAAGTATTGGCTAGCGTGGAAAACGTAGACCAAGGCGGGTATTTGGATATTACAAATTATAGTTTTGCTGGCCAAGTTAGAGAAAATTATAATACTGATGAAATTGCCGCTTCATTTACTATCACCAAACTGGCCCCTAACGCTTCGGGAAGTTTTTTCCTAGAACTTACTCCAGCTCAAACAAGTACATTTACACAACGTAAATACGTATACGATGTTAATATGACTAGTGGTTCAATCACCAGACGTATTCTTGAAGGATATTTTGTAGTACGCCCAGCATCGACGAGATAATAAATGAGTGATTTCAGTACCGGTATACCAAATATACGGGTTGTGATTCGGGAGAACACGGACGATAATTTAGCTCTAGATGTACCAAGTATATCCGTTAATATTCAAAAGAACACCGATTATAATGTAAATATTGTCCCTACTGCGGTCACGCCTATCAGAACAGGGTCGTGGAATCGCATTGCTGATGTAGCGCTTACCGCAATATCATCCTCGTATGCATTAACTGCGTCATACGCCTTGAATGCTGGAGCTGGCTCTGGATTTCCATTTAGTGGGTCCGCTGTTATTACAGGATCATTACAAGTTGATGGTCCAGTCACAGCAACATCGGTTACAAGTTCATTATATGGATCGGTTCAATCTAGTCAATTAGAAATAAATGCTGGACAATTTACTGTATTATTTACTGGGTCAATTAACACGGGTATATTTGGAGTATCAGAATATATTTACCCGTATATCTCTACGACTCGATATTCTGGGATGGTAGTAGAGTATCTTGCTCAACGTACAGGCGCATGTCGGATGGGGATTATTATGGCAGCGTGGTTAAATACTGCGAGTGTAATCTTTACTGACGTATCTACTACCGATATTGGCGATACAAGTGATATTTCCTTTAAGTTTTTAAGTAGTTCAAACGAACTACGGTTACGGGTTAGCAGTGAAGGATCAGGAAGCGGAGCATGGACTGTACAAAGTCTATTTAAATTGTTTCCTAATTTGAATCCTTAAAAAAGTATTTAATATTTATATACGATAACCCCGTTGGGAGAAATGTATGGCAAATGAATTTATTGCCCGTAAAGGTCTAATAGTCCTTAATAACGGTGCAAAAATTACTGGGTCGCTTGAAGTTTCCAGTAATAGTATATTTTATGGCCCAGTCACCGCATCAGCGGGCGCCACTGGTTCATTTACCGGCTCATTTAAAGGCGACGGGTCACAATTAACGGGACTTGTCACTGACCTTCGTATTAGTGGGTCAACGGGAAATGACACGCTCAGTTTATTAACAGATACATTAACTCTTAGTGGGTCAAACGGTGTTACCACGGTAGTCACCAATAACACCGTAACTATCGGCATTCCATTAGGAACTGTCTCTGCTTCATCACAAGTAGACCATAACGCTACCACTAATTATGTAGCAAACCAACACGTTGACCACTCAACGGTCAGTATTACAGCAGGTAATGGTTTAACTGGTGGTGGTGATATTACAACTACCCGCACGTTAACGCTTGACACGGGGTCTACTCATTTTACTGATGGTATTAAGAAAAAGCTCAATACAGATGGAGTAGTCAGTAGTTCTGCGCAAATCGATGTCACACAAACAACAAATTATTCTACATTAGCAACTACTGGTTCAAATACCTTTACGGGTATTCAAACGATTAGTGACACCACCAATAGTACAAATTTCACTGACGGTGCTTTAATTGTTCAGGGTGGTGTTGGAATTGCAAAGAATGTAAACATTTCTGGAAGTTTGAATGTTACAGGATTATTTACTGTAACATCAATGTCTGTCCAATATGTTACATCATCCCAAGTTGTAGTTGCTGATAATGAAATTATTCTAAATGCAACAAACGCCACTAGATTTGGTGGTATGTCAGTTATTGATTCTGGTTCAGCAACTCCATTAACTGGCTCATTATATTGGGACAGTTACACCAATCGTTGGTTAGCACAAAATATCTCTGGGTCATCAATTACCAGTGGTATCGTAATCCTCGGTCCAGAAAATACTACTACCACGGGTAACGAAGCACAACTCGTTGATGGTCGTGTCGTAGTAGCAACGGAAGGAAATCACATCGATAATCGACCAGGATATTCTCCACTTCGTATTGTTGGTAATACATTACATGCAGAAGAAAATGTATACGTAACTGGGTCACTTACCGCATCATTCTTCTCCGGCGACGGTAGTAATTTGTCGGGTATCGTTACTACCTTAATCATTTCGGGATCTGATGATACTACAACTACAAACGGATACGTCAATCTTAAGAATGAAGCACTTATCGTCAGCGCAAGTGAAGGTATTAATCTTAGTGTTAGTAATCAAACGCTTACCATTAGTGGTGAATTAGCAAACGGAAGTAATAAGGGTGTCGCATCATTCGATACGGCAAACTTTTCATCATCGCTTGGACATATTACCGCGTACCCGATTACCTTTAATACTGTACCACTTAATCTTGGCAGCAGTTATTCGTTTGGTCTTCAAAATATTACTCCATATGGAGCAACGACCACCGACCAACTTTCATTACAAGGTGGGGCAATCATTCAAGGTGTGTTATTCGCATCAGCAAGTAACCTTGATGTAGATACTGGCACCGAAGTAGTTGCTACTGTATCCACGGGTAGTTATGATGCAGCATTCTTTGATTATGTCATCAAGAAAACAACCAATTATCGTGCAGGCACGGTAATGGTAGTATGGGACCAAACGGGTAATGTAGAATTTACTGATACATCTACAAACGATTTGGGGAACACAAACGATGTCGTGTTAAGTGCAGACATTCTTTCAGGCAATGCACGACTAAAAGCAACAGTTAATTCTGATAACTGGATAGTCAAAACCGCTGTTCGCGCATTATAATATAAACTAACGGTTATTTACAATTTAATATAAACCTTTGGATAATGAAGAAGGGGAATTATGGCAAATGAATTCGTAGCCAGAAAGGGGCTGATAGTTTCTGGCAGTGCAAACATTACTAATGCGGTCACCGCATCATATTTTAAGGGAGATGGTAGTCAACTAACCAATCTTCCAACGGCCCAGGTATCAGCGACTACAAAAATTGATTCGTTTGGATACACCAGCGATGGGGTACAAACGCAATACAATTTAACTACACCATATCATTCCTCTTCTTTATTTGTTGCAGTAGATGGTTTAAGTTATAGTTATGCAAATGACTATACTCTTTCCTCAAGTATATTAACATTCGTATCAGCGCCTCCATCATCATCCACCATTTGGATTCGCGCACTTGTTAATAACAGCAGTGGGTCCACGGGAACCTTTAGTGGGTCATTCCTTGGCATTGCGCAACTTTCTTCATCCGGACACTTTGTTCCAACCGACAATTTACAATATGACTTAGGGTCTGCCACCAATAGATGGCGCTCGCTGTATATCAGTGGGTCCACCATTTATATGGGCAATATTAGACTTAGTGAAAAGGACGGAGCACTATCTGTTAAAAGAACTAGACAAAACGCTGCCAACGAAGGGGAATTAATAGATGACGACGAATCGCACTCTGCCTTCTCGGGGTCATTCACGGGATCATACTCTGGTAGTGGGATAAATCTTGTTAACGTTCCATATACCACGCTAGCACAAGTTCCCGCTAATATTGTATCACACTCTGCACAAGTCAAAGCATTTCTTCCAGAAGGATCAGTATCACATTCTTCTCAAGTTGTATACGGACAGCTTTCAAGTATTCCAGCAAACATTGTTTCTCATTCTACACAAGTACGAGATTTTCTTCCAGTAGGAACTGTATCACATTCCGCACAAGTTCAACTTAGCGGTCTTACTGGAACAACATTCGGTAATAGTGACTTTACCTTCCCACAAAATCTTACCGTTGCAGGACGGATTACCGCAGAAGAATTTCATACAGAATTTATTTCTTCATCGGTCATCTATAGGTCTGGGTCTACAAAGTTTGGTGACAGTATTGATGATACGCACACTTTCACAGGATCATTAGCACTTACGGGGTCACTCATTCTTCCGTCAACCCCAACTGGTACCACAGAAAATAATATCTTAGTATTGAACGCAGACGGTAGTATCAAGAAACGTTCAGACTTATCATTGACTGGTGCACAAGGCAACCAAGGCCCTCAGGGCAACCAAGGGCCAACAGGAGCTCAGGGTAACCAAGGTCCGCAAGGCAACCAAGGTCCAACTGGAAGCACAGGTTCAACAGGTCCACAAGGTGCAACTGGTTCTAATGGAGCAACTGGCCCAACTGGACCTACGGGGCCAACTGGCCCACAAGGCGCAGCTGGTTCTAACGGAGCAACTGGCCCAACAGGACCAACAGGACCACAAGGCGTGGCGGGACCAACCGGGCCGACTGGTTCAACCGGACCAACAGGATCTACCGGCCCACAAGGCGCAACAGGCCCCACAGGAGCAACAGGACCAACTGGCCCAACGGGTTCTCCTGGGTCAACAGGACCGACTGGTGCAACCGGACCAACAGGACCAACGGGCCCATCTGGCGCTAGTATTTTAGGCACAAATAATTCATGGACTGGTGCTAATACATTTGTCGCTAATCGAAATACGACTTCCGATAGTCCGCCGCTTCAAGCGTATTCAAACAACGGAAGCGGCGCAATTATGTCGTTCCATCGTGGCGGCTATTACGCTGTCAATATGGGACTCGACAGCGACAACGTGATGCGCATTGGTGGATGGTCTGCTGGATTTAATAGATGGGAACTGGATATGTCTGGTAACAATTGGGTTGCTAGCTCATTTCGTGCTCCCATCTTCTATGATAGCAATAATACAGGATACTATACCGACCCCGCAAGTACCTCTAATCTCAACGCATTACAAACGTACTCCTATCAAGGTAATGGTAACGTAGGTGGTACCGGGGCAGCATCATGGCACCCAAGTGGCATTTACTCGGGTGGAACACAGTGGTTGTATGGTGACATATATCGTAACGGGGCGGCTACCTATGGAGGTGGAGCAGCTTATTATACCATTATGTATGATAACAACAATACCGGCTATTACATAGACCCCGCTGGTACTTCACAATTATCTTATGTATTGGCAAACGATTGGTTCCGACCACAAGGAGATTGTGGATTGTATTTCCAATCATATGGTCGTGGTATATGGGCGGCTGATTCTGCAGGTAATAGTTACGGAAACGCCACCACATACGGCGGTGGTCGTAACGGATGGAGTGGGTGGGGTATCGGTTCTCGTCACGTGTTCATGTCCACCACAGGTGATAACGTAGGGGTGCATGATAACAGCCGTGGATGGATCTGGTATTGGAATGGTAGCGCATTTTATATTGATTACGGATTTACTGTTATGGCAGGAAGTGCACGTGCGCCTCTGTTCTATGACCAAAATGACACGGGATATTATGTTGACCCAGCCAGTACCAGTTACATGTATCGAACCATCTTCCAAGGACGTATGTTGTTTTACGGAGGTGACCAAAGTAACGATGGCACGAACGATGCACAAATCTACTTCACTTCTGGCGGTGGGTTGACGATTGCCTCCATCACCACATCGTTTGAAACTGGGTTCGTAGGAAATAGTTATCCGCAAAATCGTCAAGTGGGTGCTCAAGCCACCTATGATAAACGATTCTATGTCTGGCAAGACTTAGTACAATATTACTCAGATGAACGATTGAAGGAGAAAACAGGAACACTTGTGGGTGCATTAGATGCCATCAAGTCCTGGACACCCTTCAAATATGTGGACAACGCCTTGGCCAACAGTTTCAACTTTGGTAGCAATAAAACACAAATTGGGTTGAGTGCCCAAGAAGTGGAAGCATTCTATCCTGAACTCGTGGAACTGGCACCATTCGACGTGGAAAATGATTTCAGTGATGAAACCAATCCTCGCAGAGTGTCCAAGTCAGGTGAAAACTATCTCACTTTGAATTACACTCGGTTGGTTCCTATTTTGGTGCAAGCCATCAAGGAACAACAAGCAAAAATAGAAGAGCTGGAAAATCGTATAAATAACTCATAACTCTCAAACAGAACCAGATGACCTGGTAGGAGAACACAATGGCAATAACATACACATGGGACATCACCAATATGCGGAAGGCACCAACACTCGACGGATTGAGCAACGTAATTGTTCATGTGCGTTGGAGCAAGACAGGCACAGATGAAAATGGTACTACGGGAGTATTCCAAGGTGCAACCCCACTTTCACTGCCAGCAAGTGGTAGCTTTACTCCATATGAAGAATTAACAAAAGAACAAGTCTTGGGATGGGTTCAAGCTGTTGTGGTGGGAACCTATGAACAACACGTAAATGAACAAATTCAAAAGCAAATCACCAAGAAGAATGACCCGTGGTCTGACGTAATGGAAACTCCGTGGGGACAAAATCTTGGAGGACCAACACCAACCGTAAGTGGTTCGGTATAAACCGGTCCTTGACAAATTCATAGTTTTAACATATATTTGATATATTAAATTATTTGGAGGTTATACCATGCAGTTAACAAATGTACAGGTTTTGAATATTTTATCGGCACTTAGTACGGTCAGCCAACACAAGCTTCCAATTAAGTTGGCATGGAAGGTAACCACTGCGGTTCGTACTCTTGAACCATTTGCAAAAGCAGTGGAAGAACCTATGAAGGAAATCCGATTAAAGTACGCCAAGCGGGACCATTTAGATAATTTGGTCGAAGCGTTGGATAAGGATGGTAAGGTAATTCCAAACACTATCACAATCCCGAATGACAAGATTGAATTGGTTAATATGGAATTAGATGAATTATTGTCCCAAGTGGTCGAAGTCAGTAATGTCGGATTAAAGCTGTCGGATTTTCCAGACTCAATGGAATTAGAACCTACGGCACTTCTTGCCCTTGCTCCTATATTAACAGACGCATAAAATAATAACGTATAGATAGAAAAGGCACGCCAGAATGCGTGTCTTTTCTGTTTATTGGATAAAAAAATGATATTTATACTAAGATTTCATATAGCATCTATTTATATGATAGTTCTTAATTTAACCGGAGTGGAGTAGTGGCCGAAACACGTTTATCTGGGGTTTTAATCAAGACCGGTAGTATTCCCACATCAGCAATTAATAACTTTTCCGCAGAAGTCTCGTCCTCCATACCGCCAGGTGTGGTATCGTCGTCTGCGCAAATTGATGTTCGTAATACCACCGGTATTCAGACGATTGCCACTACGGGGTCAAATACCTTTAGAGGTAATCAAATTGTTACCGGTAGTTTGAACATTACGGGGTCAACCACACAAATTGGTAATAATACATTAGCAGGAAACACACTATTATCGGGAACATTGATAGTATCAAGTGCGCTCGGGGTTACCGATCCGTCCGTACATATATACGGCGACCTACAAGAAACAGGATATATACGATTCAATCCTACGACTACAAATATTGATTCAGGTATTAGTGCATCCTACATCTACGTCAGTGGGTCAACCAATGACTTATATTTCACACAAAATGGAAGCGGATTCTTTAACACCACACGGTTACGGTGGTTAGAATCAAATTTATATACGGGTTTGCTAAATGGTGGTGTTATGTCGTCTTCGTTGGGGTCAACGACATTTAGTATCACGTCGGGGTCTGGTCTTATCGTTACACAAAATGCAAGTCTTGCAAATGAACCGTACCCCGCAGTAAAATATGTCGTATGGGGAAATAAGACAAATGTTCCTATCACGTACTCGGGTTCCGCAAAGATTACCTACGTTGGATTAGATAGTAATGGCGATGTGGTACAACAAACCGCCGCGTGGGGGTCAACAAATATCGACCAATGGGATACAGAAATCTTCCTCGGGGTAGTATTGCATTTAAGTGGTAGTGTATCCACTGGGGTGTTTAATTCCCCACAAATTTCCTATGGTGGATTTCAAAAGAATGATGACTTTATTAGAGCATTCGGTCCATTAAAGGTAACGGGGCATACACTAACCGCAAGTGGGTCAAGTTTAGGAATTAATCGAACCGCAGGAACGGCATTCCGTGAGGGCTCAAATTATACAATTAATGCAAACCACCCATCCACGGTTACAGAAGCTGCAACGACGACCTCAAAAATTTATCGGTATTACCTATCCGGATCCACACCAATCATTGATACAGGCGTTAGCGCAGCAGGATATACGGTCATTGACCCAACACAATATGTAAACATTGCTACGGGACAATTAACCACAGTAACAGGAACTAGTCCAGCTACAAATCGCTGGACTGTTCAACGTGTATTCTGGGTTCCAAACTCCCCAACAAGTGCATTTATTGTTTATTACGGTAATGCAGAATATGCCACGCTACTTGACGCACGGAATGGTATTGATACCGAACCGTTCTCGGAAGCACCGAATACGGCACTCAATGCAATATTCTTAGGTTATTTAATCGTTAGAAAAGATTGTACCAATTTAACAGATAGTGCAACGTCAGCAATCGTACAAGGCGGCATTTTTCGTAGTGTTGGTGGTATAGGAGCATCTGGTGTTACCCCAGCATCAACCACACTAGCTTCACTATCTGATGTAGGAATTACAAGTCCTGCTGTGGGTGACTTGTTAGTATATGATGGTGCTATATGGCATAATACCAAGACGCTGAATGGAAATTACATATTGACAGGTAGTTTGACTACGAACGATGGTATTACGTCCGTATCGGTTACCAGTTCTCTGTACGGTACCAGTAGTTGGGCAGTTTCCGCATCACAAGCACTTACTGCCTCGTACGCATTAAATGCGGGTGGCTCTGGATTCCCATTCTCTGGGAGTGCGGTTATTACGGGGTCACTATTAGTATCACAAAGTGGTATCGTAGTTACGGGGTCACTAAACGTTTCCCAAGGTATTACAGGATCATTGTTTGGGACCAGTAGTTTTGCAGTATCTGCTTCTTATGCACAAACTGCATCATTTGCCCTAACTCCACAAGGACCACAAGGCAATCAGGGTCCGCAAGGTAATCAAGGTCCACAGGGCAACCAAGGCCCTCAAGGGAATCAAGGTAATCAAGGTCCACAAGGCAATCAGGGTCCGCAAGGCAATCAAGGACCGCAGGGCAATCAAGGTCCACAAGGCAATCAGGGTCCGCAAGGTAACCAAGGACCAACTGGAAATACAGGTACCACCGGTCCACAGGGTAATCAAGGGCCAACGGGGGTAACGGGGTCACAAGGCAATCAAGGACCACAAGGCAATCAAGGTCCACAAGGTAACCAAGGCCCTCAAGGCAATCAAGGACCAAGTGGACAACAAGGTAATCAAGGTCCGCAGGGACTTGGGGCACAAGGTAATCAAGGTCCAACGGGTCAGCAAGGTAACCAAGGGCCACAAGGCAACCAAGGACCACAGGGTATTGCTGGGCCACAAGGCAATCAAGGTAATCAAGGTCCAACCGGCCCACAAGGAAACCAGGGCCCGCAAGGGAACCAAGGGCCACAAGGGAACCAAGGACCGCAAGGGAACCAAGGCCCTCAGGGCAATCAAGGCCCACAGGGAAACCAGGGTCCGCAAGGCAACCAAGGACCAACCGGACCACAAGGCAATCAAGGCCCACAAGGAAACCAAGGACCAACCGGACCACAAGGTAACCAAGGTCCAACTGGAAATACGGGTACCACTGGTCCGCAAGGTAATCAAGGTCCAATTGGTTCACAAGGCAATCAAGGTCCACAGGGCAATCAAGGACCACAAGGAAACTTAGGTCAGCAAGGCAACCAAGGCCCAACTGGTGGCACGGGTCCACAAGGAAATCAAGGACCGCAAGGACTTGGGGCACAAGGTAATCAAGGTCCAACCGGCCCACAGGGAAACCAGGGTCCAATCGGAAGTACAGGCCCACAAGGTAATCAAGGCCCAACGGGGTCAACTGGAAGCACAGGTCCACAAGGTAATCAAGGCCCGCAAGGGGACCAAGGGCCACAAGGCAACCAAGGACCGCAGGGTAACCTAGGCCCACAAGGAAACCAAGGACCAACTGGACCTCAAGGTAATCAAGGACCAACCGGTGACACGGGTAGTACTGGACCACAAGGGAACCAGGGTCCGTTAGGTCCACAAGGTAATTTAGGTCCACAAGGGAACCAAGGTCCAACCGGAAATACAGGTGGTACCGGTCCACAAGGAAACCAAGGTCCAAGTGGTGCTACTGGTCCACAAGGCAATCAAGGACCGCAAGGATTAGGCCCACAAGGTAATCAAGGTCCAACCGGCGGTACAGGTCCAACCGGACCACAAGGCCGACAAGGCCCACAAGGCAATCAAGGCCCACAAGGCAATCAAGGCCCAACCGGACCACAAGGAAACCAAGGACCAACAGGACCACAAGGAAATTTGGGACCACAAGGGCGCCAAGGCCCACAAGGCAATCAAGGACCAACCGGAAATACAGGTGGCACTGGTCCACAAGGCAATCAAGGACCAACCGGCGGTACAGGCCCAACCGGACCACAAGGTAATCAAGGACCAACCGGCGGTACAGGCCCAACCGGACCGCAAGGCAATCAAGGCCCAACCGGACCAACCGGCGGTGCAGGTCCAACCGGACCACAAGGCCGCCAAGGCCCGCAGGGGAACCAAGGCCCAACCGGAAATACAGGTGGTACTGGTCCACAAGGCAATCAAGGCCCAACCGGACCAACCGGCGGTGCAGGTCCAACCGGACCACAAGGCCGCCAAGGCCCGCAGGGGAACCAAGGTCCAACCGGACCACAAGGTGCAGCTGGTGGATTTACTACAAACTCTAACGCCCAAGTAAACTCTTTAGGCGTTGGCACAGCTGCATCGGGTACGGCTGGTAATATTCGTGCAACTAACGACATTGTTGCCTACTATTCATCAGATGCTAGATTAAAGAAAAATAAGCAAGTTATTGCCAGTGCAATTGAAAAGATTCGTCAATTGGGTGGATATGAGTTTGATTGGATACCGATGGAAGGTATTCACGAAAACTATGGTCACGACATCGGTGTTATCGCTCAAGAAATTGAAAGAGTCATTCCTGAAGTCGTTATCACCAGAGAAAATGGGTATATGGCCGTTCGTTATGAAAAGATTGTCGCCCTATTAATTCAAGCAATCAAGGAATTAGACCTAGAAATTGAAAAATTAAAGAATAAGGACTTGACAACAGACGAGTAAAGGTGTATACTAAATAGGTTACAACGCATAAGGACTATAAATGAGTTATATTACAATAAAAATAAACACACGTATTCATACTGCCATATGAGAATTTCTTATATGTTGGTATGAATACGTTTTGTTTTACACCAATTAAGGAGTTTCTATGAAAGACATTATGAATCATTTTACTAATGTTAACGGTATCTTGTGGTATATGGATTCGCTAGAAGTTAACGGAAGTGCGCTGACATTCAAAGGATGGCTGGCTCACACAGAACAAGCTATCAGCTCGATAACACTTAATAACCAACCAATCCTTACGACCATCGGATTTCGACCAGATGTGGTTAAGGTGTATCCATTTTTAAAGACACCCCACGTTGGCGTCGAAGTAACAATCGATAGAAATCAAATCAAGGATTCCGTAGGACTTATTTTAGCGGACGGGTCAACGGTTCAGAATATTGGTACATTTGAGAAGTGGGCGATATTTTATTCTGGATTTAATCCGATACAAAAGAAAGGGGTAGTAGTCGTCGATAACTTCTACGACAATCCAGATTGGATTCGTTCATTCGCAATGAATAATTTGACATTCGCTGGTTCGGATTATCATCGGGGTAAGCGTAGTGAAGAACGTTTCATTCTAAACGGAACGAAGGAAGCTTTCGAGCGTATCTTAGGTAAAGAAATTATTAATTGGAATGACCCGTCATATGCAAATGGAAAGTTCCAATACTGCACATCAACAGACCCGATTGTATACCACGTTGACACACAAACATACGCTGCGATGGTATACCTCACGCCCGATGCCCCATTAAACTCTGGAACCGCAACGTATCGTAGTAAGATTACGGGAGCAACCCGATTTGACAACTATGATGACAATCCAGAACTGTATGAACGTACATTTAAGGGTCGGTCAAGTCAAATGAATTTCTACGACAATAGTACCTACGAATTAGTTGATAGTATTGCAAACGTGTATAACCGATTGGTAATGTTCGATGCAAAGACGTTACATGCTGCTACTAACTACTTTGGTGATAGTATTGAAACCGCTCGATTCTTCCAACTGTTCTTCTTTGATGTAGCGTGGTAAAATGCAGGTAATTGATTGTGTTATCTTTTCGGACGAGGTTGATTTACTAAAGAAGCGTCTGGCATATTACGATGACAAAGTAGACCAGTTTGTAATATGTGAAGCAGACAAAAACTTTTATGGGGAAGATAGAGAATTGGTATTTCCCACAATTCGTGACGAACTAAAAAATAAAGACAAAATAACATATTTGGTTAATCGTGAGTTTGAACACGTATCAAAAGGGATTGAATATACGTGGCCACAAGGTCCGTGGATAAATGAATGGAAGCTACGAGAACAGCTTAATTCATTTATCGCCGACCAACTGGACGATGATATTATCATTATAAGTGACACGGATGAGTTTTACGACAAGCGGTTCATATATGACCACGGAAAGCCGGTCACGTTTATGATGACAAACAATTACTTTTATGTAAATTACGTAGATAATAAAACGACAATACCAGGCCCGCAATTATTTACTAAGAAGAATTATTATGATTTTGCGGGTACAGAATTTGAATATTATTCGGCACATTTAAATTCTGTTCAAGGGATGAGAAACAGTCCAATGTCGGGATTTAAGAAGATTATTTATGATGCAGCGTGGCATTTCAGTTATTTGGGTGGGTTACCATCTATACGAAAGAAATTAAACAACTTTTCTCATTCTGAGCTAATGCACTATCAAAATCAGCCAGATGAGTATTTCTTAGATAAGATTTCAAAGTTTGAAGATATTTTTGGTAGACCCGTAACGTATGGAATCAAAGATAACTTGACGCAAGAGCTTAAAGAATTATTTAATACGCCAGAGTATTATTATTCAGTATAAGGAGAGCATGGTGTTAAAATTACATTTATTTACTAGATGTACTCGGTTACATAATCTAGAAAAAATTAAACAAACGGTATTTCCAAGCCCATTTGATGTGGTTTGGCATTTGTTATTTGATACTACTACACTTAAGGATATTGATGCGGAGCTGTTAAACCGACTGCAAAATAACCAAACACGGTTTTATTTTCTTAAAAGTAATGGGACTGATTATCTTTATCCGCAAATCAGTACGATAGTGGCGGGGATTGAAGAAGGATTCGTCTCAATTCTAGATGATGATAACATCCTACACCCAGACTTCTATACTGAATTACTGGAAGCGATTCAACAAAATCCAACCAAGAAAGGATTTGTGTTTGAACAATATGTCGGTGGAAATGATTTTACGGGATTAGAGATTCGTAAGGTAGGCCCAGAACATATGAAGCTCCGTCATATAGATTCTGCCCAATATGCCTTACATACATCTCTGTATAGTCTAAAAACATATGAAGGTGGGTATGATGCGGACGGTCGATTTATTGAACCTTTATATAATCTTGTACCCGATGAGTTTCACTTTATCCACAAGGTACTGTGTTTTTACAACTACTTAACAGCTGTCAAGAAAGCTAGAGTACCAAAGGTATTATATATTGGTCCTGATGAGCCAAAGCTTGAAAGTATAAATTACTTGGGGTACGAAGATGTTAGTTTAGATGTCACGTACGCCAAGGATGATGCACAGTTAAACAATATTTTAATAAACGTCAAACCCGATTCTATTATTACCGTATCGGATGATTATAAAAAGTTTCCAAATCTGTGTTATTCAAATTTAGAAGTACGTAAAAAGTGGATGACTGTTCCTCCAACGCAACAGAATATCGGAGATATCGCATATAATTGTGCGATGAATCAAATGCTTGAACAAAGTAATGAACATTTGATTTCGTACTTTACTCCAATTTATAACACAGGAACTAAGCTAGTCCGAACATACGAATCGTTGAAAGAGCAAACCTATCAAAATTGGGAATGGGTGATGGTTAACGATTCATCCGATGGTGGTAAAACGTTAAAAATCGCAGAGCAAATCGCAGCACAAGACCCCAGAGTTAGAGTATATGATTTTAGAGAAAAGACCAAGGGAATCATTGGGGAATCAAAATATAGAGCTGCGTGTTTGACTCGGGGTAAGTGGCTCGCAGAACTGGACCACGACGACTTATTAACCGACAACTGTTCGATGGATGTGATGAACGCAGCAAATAAGTTTCCCGATGCTGGATTTATTTATAATGATAGCGTCGAAGTAACCGAAGATTGGGTATCGCTTACATATGGGGAAGGATTCTCTCTTGGGTATGGCACGTATAGAAAAGTTAATTATCGGGGATGTAATTGGGATGTTGCTTTAACCTCGAACATCAACCCAAAAACAATTCGTCATATTGTTGGAGTACCGAACCACGTACGAGTATGGCGTCGTGATGTGTACTTCGCCGTCGGTGGTCACAATAGAGACTTGGCTATAGCAGATGATTATGAATTGATTGTACGAACATTTCTACACACTAAATTTGTAAAGATACCAAAGCTCGGATACATTCAGTTTATTTATAATAATCACACGGGTCAGAATACACACGATTTGTCGAGGGCAGATATTCAACGTAGAGTTAGAACAATTATGTATCATTATAATGCTAGGATTGCACAAAGATTCGCAGAACTTGGCGTAGACGATTATCCATATCGAATCAACCCAAATGACCCGTTAAGCGTACCAAGTCGATTTGGAACAGAAGAAAACTTTGTAAATTACATTTACGAGGATTAAAATGTACTCTATCGTTATACCCACGATGTGGAAGCAGCACCTAGGACGATTTAGAGAAGTGCTAGTTGATTTAAATAATAGCAGTTTGGTTAATGAAATTATTTTGATAGATAATGATTCGAATTCTTGCCCAACTGAAATGTTAACGGGTTTAAGTAAATTACAGTATAACAAGCAAATAGAAAATATATATGTAAACCCAGCGTGGAACTTAGGAGTTGATATCTCTACGAGTGAATATGTGATGATTCTAAACGACGATGTATGGTGCAATCCATCGATACCATATATATTAACTGCACATCAATCGCACGCTGATAAAGAAAACGGAATCTACGGATTATCTACGAGTTGCTTTTTATGTGAAGATATGATTACGGATGTCCACAATACGGAAATTCAAGTAGTCAATACAGAAGGTCGAGGTACGGGGTGGGGGTGTTTATTTATGTTTAAGCGAGACAGATGGACGCCTATCCCAAATGAATTAAAAGTCTGGTTTGGTGATGATTTTATAACCAGAGAGTTTACAAAACGTAGTGATGTAGTGTATTCAATTAAAAATGTTTGTGTAACGGAATGGTCGATCACCTCTAGATTACCTGAATTTACCCCGATTACTGAAAACGACAAGGAAATATATTTTTCTAAATATTCTAACTAAGGAGTTATGTATGCAAAACACTTTTATTTTCCCAAAAAAGCACGTAGATTCACAGAACTACTACTGGTTTGACAAAGGGTTTAGTGACCAAGAGCTTGATAAGATTTATCGGGAAGTTGGCGAAATCCCATTCCAAGAAGCAACCACTGCTGGTGGGAATAAGCAAATCCGCTCATCATCTATTAAGTGGGTTCCCCAAACCGAAAAGTGGGAATGGCTATATGATAAGTTGATGCGAATGGCTATCGAAGCTAATGATGTACTTTGGAACTTCGATTTACATACCGCACCAGAAGGAATTCAATACACCGAATACCACGCTTCTGCTGGTGGTCATTATGGATGGCACCAAGACATCGGACCTGGCATGTTATCACTCCGAAAGGTGTCTATTACCGTACAATTAGCTGCTCCAGATGAATATGAAGGCGGTGATTTAGAAATCTGGCAGGGTGGAGATGGTCCACTTCAAGCCCCACGGGGTCGTGGAAATGTGGTTATTTTCCCATCCTATATGATGCACCGGGTTGCCCCAGTCACTAAGGGAACTCGTCGGTCCTTCGTATTGTGGCTTGGTGGTGACCATTATCGGTAAAATTTGTCTATTATTGGTTAAATTAGATATTTATAGTGGTACCTTTCCATAAGAGACATACATGGGTATTTTAGAACGAGTATTGGCCGGGGCGAGTTTTACAAGAAGAACACTTACTATTCCTACATTTTATGCAGGAATAGTAAGTGGGGCTATGGCACCTCGTCCCGGTGGGGCATTTATTTTATTAAATGCAGAATCAAATAAGACCACGCGAATCAGATTATATTCGGACAGTGCTAGTGTCAATATTGATGCTAGTAGAGGGCCTACCGATTTCAATCTCAACGATTCAGTTGCATTAATCTCCGATATTTCTTTAATACAAGGAACTGGTCTAAGCCTTGATTTAAATCCGCCTATTATCGGAAACACGTTTAGTAATGGTGATGTATGGTATCATATTAGTAGTTCATTCGGTCCTACAGCGGTGAACTTAACAGTATATGATTTTGGAGTTGTTGGAGATAGTATCACCGACCGCACTTCATTAATAATAAGTCGGTCATCTATCCCTACTACGGGGTATGGCGTGTCTGGTAGTATTACCACAAAGAAGAGTTTTATAATATTAAGTGGTAGCGCCACAACAGGATCACGGTTAAGACTATATTCAACACGAATTGAAGATGTTCCGTCATCAGAACAAACGCGGTCATTCGATACGGCCTCGTCGGCCGCATCACAATTGATTGCAGACGTTATTTTTGATACTGGAAGTTTTGCATACAAGTTTGTTCCTGTGTTGGAAGCCTACACGTGGGAAGCTGGAAACCTTTCTACTGGAACCGGAACGCTTGGGTATCAATTAGAAAATAGAACGGGTGCTACACAAAATATCACCGCGTCACTCTACATTCTCTCCACAGAAGAATAATATGAGATTTTATCCATTTGGGTCGGGTTCAGCAAATTTACAATCCGTATTAACTGCTTCGTATGCTAGTTATGCAGCAACAGCGAGTGCAGCTATACGAGTTTATACGGCATCGAAAGCTATTACAGGCGTGGCTGGTGTAAATGGTTCTGATGGGATTTGTATATATGTACAAGGACCACAAGGAGCAACCGGTAGTAAAGGACCAACGGGAGCACCCGGTGGTATTTCCGACGCTTTCTAGGATTATTTATGCAATTTTTTCCTCATAATGTACCAATAAGCATTACCAATACCGCGGTAAGTGCAAGCTTAACACAAACGGCACAGTTTTTATATAATTTAGGTACCATAGCAATTAATACCGCGAGTTTGGCACTTAATATTTCTGGGTCTACTGGTGCTAGTGGGTCGAACTATACCAAGACGGGTGCAACGGGTCCACAAGGATCGACCGGCCCATCTGGATATCGTGGAAATAGTGTGTATCTGTTATCTATAGCCAGAAGTACGGGGTCTAATACTGTGTGCTACACCACAGACGCTCTTGGTACCGCTACATTTAATGGGGTAAATTATACTTGTAATTACGGATTTGCACAAACCTATTACGCCAATGCGAGTTCATTAACGAACGGAGTAGTATTATATTATGATTCATCATGTTCATCACTCGCAGTTAACCTATCAAGTTTATCAGACCCAACAAGTAACGCGATATTCAATACCGATGGCGCTGGAACTATCACTCTCACCGGCAACACTTGCGCGAGCAGCATCTAATGTCATATTATTTTCCATTTGGTAATTCAAGTTTAGTGGTAAACACAAACGTTAGTTATTCGATATCTGCGGTTACGGCAAGTAGACCACAATTTGCATCGATTGTTGTTCCAACAGCGTCTTTCGTAACATCAGTCATTAATGCACCAGCAAGTGGTACGACCGGTGTTCACAAATCTGCGTCAGACTGTACAAGTACTTCGCCTGTCGGCGCCCAAGGGGTAACCGGTCAACAAGGTGATATGGGTAGTAGTTATACCGTGTGTCCTCCCGGAACAAAAGAATGTCCTGGATTATTTACTTCATTATCTTTGTTTGTTAACCCAAACAGAGCGTCTGGTTCTCAATTCAGTATCGTATGTATTGAAACTGCTGGGTATGTATACTCAAGCGTAGGATGTCCAGATTATTTACCAACATCATCAAATCCAAACATCCCTGCTATTCCATAACCTTGACAAATATTAAACGGCATTTTAAATTTTATTAAACACCATAGGTAGATATTATGACAGCAACGGTTCCAGTTCCATTGGCATTACGCCATTTAATTGAAAGTAACAACCAATTATTGAAAACGTATCAACAAGAGTTGACCACCAAAGTAGTGGTCGCTAACGAAGAAATGATGCGGCTATTAGGATTAGACCCCAACGATGGGTGGAGATTAGACGTAGATACATTTACATACGTCAAGGTCGAAGATGGTACATCCGTCAGCTGATACCGCAATACTTACGTGGGGAAAATTCAAGGGATATTCGCTTTCGACTGTTTATTATCGAAATCAATCATATCTCCAATGGATGACCACCACGATTGGGATTCCCGAAGTCTGGAAAGAAGCAGCCAAACTGGTATTGGCTGGTGAAGACATTTCCCATTTAAAGATTGCCCGTACCACGCAAACTCCCGCGGTAGAAAAGCCCCAAACATCAACATCAGTTCAAGTCACCGTTACGTTAGTTGATAGTAAAACGGGGGCTGTCGCTATGCCATATAATCCACCCTTGATGGAACGTTTCAAGTACGAAGTAGACGGTCGTAAGTGGAATGGGGAAAATAAAACGTGGGAGTTTCCAGCAGTTCATCTTCCGAAAGTGTTTAAGGTCTTTGGCGAAGAAAATATCCAATGTGATGAGAAAGTCTTGAAGTTACTGGAAAAGCTCAAAGACCGCCGTGAAGATTTAGATGAGATACGAGTCAAAGATGATATTGATTTTGACATCAATGGCATGCAACTTCAGCTTTACGCATACCAGAAAGTTGGCGTCAAGTTCGTCGAACGAGCAGATGGTCGGTGTCTCATCGCAGATGCGCCTGGGTTGGGTAAGACTGCACAAGCTATCGGATTCGCTCAACACAAGCAGCTTAAGACGGTGATTGTCTGTCCGTTGTCGGTTGTGGTCAACTGGAAACGTGAAATCAAGAAGTTTACTGGGAAGGATGCGACCATCTGGGACAGTAAGAGTTACGATGGTAAGCTGTCAAATCAGTTTCACATTGTCCATTATGACGCCGTGGGTAAGGTTGTCGGTGACTTACGAAAGCAAGAATTTGAACTATTAGTCTGTGACGAAGCAACCTATCTCAAGAACCGACAAACTATACGAGCAAAGAGTATTCTGGGTTCGTATAAAGAACGACGCAAATATCCAGGCATCAAAACGAAGTACTGCCTATTCCTCACCGGTACTCCCGTGATGTCTCGTCCAATCGAAGCGTTCGCTTTGTTGAACTTCCTTGACAAAGAACGTTTCAACAACTTCTTCCATTTTACCCAACGTTACGGGGGATGGAAGGGAGAAGCACCCCGTAATCTCCAAGACCTCCACGACCGTACCAAAGATTTGGTCATTCGTCGTAAAAAGGAACAGATTCTTACTGAACTTCCAGCAAAACAACGAAATGACTTGTATGTAGAATTAACGAAGGACGAACAGAAACAATACAAGGAATTACTACGAGAAGTCTTTGGTCGGTGGAAGGTAGAGAAACCTACCATCGGTCACATGCCGAAACTTCAAAACTTCTTGATTGAAAAGAAGATTCCACGATTGGTAGAAATGGTGGATGAGTTCTTGGATAACGATAAACCTATCCTTATCTTCAGTAACTATATTGCTCCGCTCAAGTTCTTGGCTGAACAGTATGGGGACAAGGCAGCACTCTTAACGGGTGAAATGAATAGTAAGGAACGTCAAGTCACAATTGACCGATTGACCAAGGGTGAAGCAAAAGTAGGATTATTCAGTCTGATGGCAGCAGGTATGGGTATTGACGGACTCCAACATCAGATAGATACCGTGGTATTTCTGAATTGCGATTGGGTTCCTGCGAATCACGAACAAGCCGAGGACAGAACCCACCGTATCGGTCAAAAAGGACAAGTTCAAGTTTATTATATGTTATGTGCCGATACCATCGATGAATATATGCGTGATATCCTCAAAGAGAAACAGCAGGTGGCAGACTTAGTGGTGGATGGGGCGTTAGTCACTCCTGAACGTTCTAAGTCCTATTTTAAGGAATTTGTGAAGAAAATTAATAGTGTTTATAAGCAAGATATTTCCACTCAAAATATAGAAGATTAATATTTATATAGGTGGTAAAACCAAATAGTTTAAGGAGTTATTTATGGCAGAATATAGTTTCCCGACAGAAACGATAGACCTCCCAAGTGGTGGAAAACTCTATCCAGAGGGAAGCCCGTTACGGAGTGGGACCATTGATATCAAGTATATGACCGCTAAGGAAGAAGATATCTTGACTTCAACCAATCTCATTCAGAAAGGCGTGGTAATTGATAAGTTGATGGAAAGTTTGATTGTTACCAAGGGTGTAAAACCCGATGATTTATTGGTCGGGGATTTAAACGCAGTAATGGTTGCGGCTCGTATCCTTGGGTATGGAAAAGACTATCCAATTCAACTATTATGTTCATCTTGTGGTAAGAAGGTTGACCACGTGGTAGACCTTTCAAAATTAGATATGGTTACTCCAGAAAGTGACTCGGCAAACGGCGAACATACGTTTGTATTACCCACTGGAATTAGTATTACCTTTAAGTTATTGACCCGCGGCGATGAAAAAAATATTCAAGCTGAGGTAGAATCCTTAAAGAAAATTAATGGGGCTATTGAAGGTGACACATCGACCCGATTAAAGTACATTATTACCTCAGTCAATGGTAATCGGGACAAGAAAAGTATCAGAGAGTTTGCAGATGCAATGATTCTCCGTGATATTCGGGCACTTCGTGAACAAATGAAAAAGGTTTCGCCTGATGTAGATTTTAATTTAAATATTACGTGTTCTCAATGTGACACTACTACCGCAGCGAGGATGCCCATTGGGGCAACCTTTTTTTGGCCTGACTTCTGAGAACAAGGTTCAAATACATAAAATGTTGTTTACATTAGCATATTATAGTAATGGTGCGTTTAACTTTGAACAAGTCTATAATATGCCGGTTTACTTACGAAACTTCTATATGAAGCAACTAGAAGAAACAAAAGAAAAAGAAGCAGATTTGGTCAAGTCAAACCAACGTAGTAAACCTTCCAAGAGATAATCTATGGCAACCCCAACCCAAGAAGATTTTTCATCATTAAGCAGTGCGATAGCCTCATTAACAGAAGCACTTGGTAAAGGCCAAGAGAATACTGCTGCGGGTACTAAAGAGTTTAAGAAAAATTTGATTGGACTGGGTACTGAACTATTAAAGGTAGCCGATGCTGGAAGAAAATTCGGTCAAACCATCGGAGTGTCCGCTACTTCAGGAATAGAATTAGAACTTAAGAATCGTGCACAGGCCGTTCGACAAATTATTAGTTTAGAAGCAAATCGCGCAGCGTCACTCAGTCAAATTCAAGCAGTTGAAAAATCTCTAGCAGACACCTTCATTGGTGTACGCGACGGATTTAAATTCAGTGCACAAGGTGCAGCACAACTTGCAAGTAATTTAAAAGGTGGATTCGGGTCAGAATTTGAATTAACTGGTGAATCGCTAAGAGCATTGACTGTTATCGGGGCAACCACCACAGAACAATTTACTGCGTTTCGTCAAGCGACCGGTCGAGCAAGTTTGTCGTCTAATCAACTTGCTACTATTGTTAATAAAAATTCCTTATCATTTTTATTATATGGAAATAGATTTGCCAAGGCAGCAGCAGATGCAGAAAAGATTGGAATCAGTTTGGCATCTATTCAATCAGCTCAAGCGGGATTGGTTACCAATTTAGAAGGAACGATTGATACCGTAGCCCAATTAAATCAATTGGGTGGGCAAATTGATTTTGGCACCTTAACTCGAATTGCAGAACAAGAAGGACCAGATGCGTTACTAGCTTACCTTAGAGCAACAGTTCCATCAGAATTTTTTAAGAGCACCAGCTTCCGTGCTTTGTTTGAACAGTTAGGAGTATCGTCTGAACAATTACTCCGAGCTGGTCAAGTACGTACTACTGCTGATAATTTAGACTCACAGCTAAGCCAACTAGGAACTAACGCTACGGCGACTTCCAAAGCACTAGCGGCGTTGTCTTCCGCAGCTGATGCGGTTAATTCAAGTTTTGGTGGTTTAGCAAAGCAAATAGTGGCTTCTGCGGCAGGTACTGCCATTGGTGGTGGAGCATTAAAAGGTTTAGGAAAGGCATTAGGTGGTACGGTTGCTGCGTTTGCCGCACCGGAAATTGCAGCAGTCGCAGCCACCGCAGCGGTAGGGTACGGTCTATACAGTCTATTCAAGGGAGATGATGTAATCTCTGGGTACGGTGAACGTACCTTGGTAACTCCAACCGGCGCGGTAGCATTGAACAATAATGATACGGTATTGGCAGGAACTCGCTTGATGTCCCAAGGAGCACTGCAACCGGGTGACACCTCAGAGTTGAATAGAAAAGTTGACACATTAATCGCTACATTACAAAACGCAAATACTACGATTAATATTGACGGTACAATGAGAACGGTTCCTCGTATGAGTTTGGTTGGTGTGTACTCACGTAATGAGAGAGCATAATTATGGCATTTACGACATTAGCTGACCGATTTGCCCAATCGTCGCAAGAAATATACGGGAAGTTCGCTACTCGGCAAACTCCTGATGGACAACCGTACATCAGTATTCTTCCAGATACCGCTGATTCTCGTAGTAGAATTAAAAGCGATAGCCAATCTGTTCCTGTGGTGTCTACTCAACGTGATGTTACAAGAGTTAGTAGATTTTTAAAATCGTCCGATGGACTTCTTTTTATTGCTAAACAAACGTTGTTGCAAACTGGTAATACGTTCGTCAATACGAAACTATTCAATCCTGCCTCGGTACTATTAAATACTGTTCCGTTCGTGCACGCTCGTCGTCATATTGTAACGTCCGCAATAGTACCAAATCCATCAGGACTACTTCAAAATAGTACTGTGTCGGACACCGCGGGTCGTATTAAAATTATTACCACAGGCGGTCCAACATTACCTTCACTTTCTCTACGGTCATTTGTATCTACACAATTAAAGAAAGCAGCAAATACGATTATCCCATTTCCACAAAATTATTTGACATCTAGACCAGAATATAGAACATTTGGTTATACTGGAGGTACTTTAACACCTAAATCATCCGGTCCAGTTATCGTGGACCCCCAACCATTAAGTTCACGTGGATTACCAAGATTATCTACCACGGCTACGGTTAAAAGTATTGTACAAAAGAAAGTAACTACTACGCTTACTGGGTTAGCAACCAGTGTAATACGTAAATTGGGCGGTCGTATACAAGTTCCGGCGGCATTGAAGGAACCAGAAAAGATTCCAGATTTTGTTAGAGCAGCGGAACAATTTAGAGACAATCAACTAAAAAGAACTAAAGATAGATTTAATAGTAAGTTCTTTGCAGAAAAGCAATTTTATCAACAAAATATAGCTACCTCGGTGGTAGAAACCAGTGGTATAAATCCTGTAATTAATGGAAGTGCTGGCTCAGTCCTTGACCCATTGAATATTGGATTGGATGGGTCTGCTGATGCGGGGACGGAACAAGGAAAAACTGATAGAATAGGGTACGGTGGTATAAACACCAAGCACGAAGGTAAAGGCGTTGACATTATAAGATTCGTATTCACAGACAGTAACGATAATAATGTACAGTTCAGAGCATTTATTTCTCAATTAAAAGAATCAACAAAGACTGAATTCAATGAACAACGATACGTTGGTCGTACTGAACGATTTGTAACGTATGGAGGTGCAAAGCGGTCAGTAAGTATGAATTTTAATATCGCTGCGTTCTCACAAAAAGAATTAATTAATGCATGGACAAAGGTAAACTTTCTTACGGGATTGGCGTTCCCAGCAGATGTATCCGAAAGTGGATTTATGGTTCCTCCATTATTTAAGATTACCGTGGGTGGTATTTATGATAATCAACCGTGTTACATCGAAACACTAGATTTTGATTTTATAGATGAAAATATTACATTTGACGTTGATAGAGAAGTATCACAAACTATTAATGTAACTATGACAATATCGCTACTCGAAAAACGTAGTAAGTTCTATAATAGTCCATTCTACAAGATTACAGAAGATTTACCAGCATATTATTCAGCAAGACTAGCATCAACTGTGCCGATTAGATCTAATAATGTAGTTGATGCCGCGGTAAAGGAAGCCGCACGTAGAGGAGTTACAAGAGTAGAATTATCACTCCGAGACAGAGTTCGATTTGCGACCTCAGCTGTTGTAAGCGGGAACCTCCGTGCACCAGAAAGTGTTCTCCGTATACCGGCTCCTCGACAAATTCCGTTACCTAATAACACTGAAGTGCAGAAGATAAAGTCTGCACTCAGACAATATGAGAGAACCGAAGCAGATGCTAATTTTGTGCGTATTGCGGCAGCTGCATTTTGTCAAGACGCTGGGGAAGATAAAGACGCATGTATAAACAATTATTTGTCTGGAGGAAACTAAAATGGATAGATACGTTAAACCGCTATCGGTTGACTCCTCAAAGAAAATTCCGTATTATACCACGGAATTGACCAAAGCTATTCCTTTAGAAGATATTCCATTTTATTATATCGTCCAAGAAGGTGATAGACTTGATAGTATCTCTAATAGATTTTACAAAACACCTGATAACTGGTGGGTCATCGCTAAAGCAAATTTGTTAGTAAATGGAAGCTTAGCGGTACAGCCAGGAACTAGTTTATTTATTCCAAATATTTAATATGTCAACTATAACTGATGCACCTTGGAGTGCCGCGTTTATATCTTGGGTTCTTAAGCAAGCTATAGCAAGAACTTCAGGATTAGCCTTTCCACAAAATAAAACTGCACATACCGAATACGCACAAGAAATTCGAACTAATAGAGCGTATCCGTTTGATGTACTCAATCCAATAATACCCGCTGGTCAGAGTGGGCAAGGACGATTTATAGAGTTAGTTGACGGAGATATCATCGTTTTTAATAGAGCGGACCCCACGACGGGACAATGGAATACATTAACTTACACCAGTAACCCATGGTCTGGCGTTTCTCACGGTGATATTATTACCGGCCGACCATTATTTAGATCAGCGACAAGTAACGCTCTATACACAGGTATTGGTGGAAATTTAGGAACAAAAACCAGTTCCGGTAAAGTTACACAAAGAAATATAACAGAGAGTGATTTACAACGGGCATTTGTTGTACTTAGAGCAAAGAGCAGACAACATCGGTCAATTATAAAAGAAATTGCTGTAAATGAAGCCCGATATTGGGATTCAACGGATGGAAAAGCTAGGTGGGATGATGAAAACCAAGAAGGAGCTCGACAACGAGTAAATGAATATTGGCTATCCGTAGGAATCAATTGGATTCCTTCCCAAGAAGGGGTACTGGTTACTACACTTTCAAACGCTCCAGAGTTCGGTAATTCAGCGATTACTCCGTTTATTGGGTCACTGGAATCATTTCATCCAAAAATTCAATATGAGTTAACACGACGGAGAGTAGCGGCTGAAACAGCTAATACGTATATGCCGTTTGTAAAGCTCACTTCTCTGATGAACGTAAAGAGTAGTAATTTAACGGCAAGAGGCGCGGCATGGTGTCCGTCGTTGGGTATGCACGGAAATCCTGAAAGTTCATTTAAGGACATCTACTATCCACAAGATAATAGAAGTATTATTGGCTATGCTACATCAAATGGAACCACTGGGACGCCAGTACGAATTCCTGTTGTGGTGTCTAGTAGTGCTGCCACAACCGACCAACGTAACATTCCTATCCCAGGCATCACGGAAATAAACGCGGAACGTAGTACCGCTGGCCCTATGGGAGTTCGTGGTGGACTACTTAAAGCAAACATAAAAATTGCAGCGTACTCTGTTGGTCAAGTAGATGCATTACTTACATATTTCCTACGACCGGCGACTAGAGTTGTGTTAGAGTTAGGCAGAATGTCATCAAACAAAAACGAGTTTAAGATTACCCCGTATGATTGGAATCAACCAAAGGAAGATATCCAAAACGAATTTAGTGAACTAATTGTCAATCCCGATAAACAAAAGAAGTTTATCAAGCGATATATCTATAACAATTATGGTAACTATGAACTGTTTATTTGTTATGTAGCCAACTTTAATTTAAAGTATAACAAAAATAATACATACGAAATAAATCTAACCGTACATTCTGTTCAACAATTTGAAGTTCCAACAAAGCACACGGGAGTAAAATCTACGTGTGCAAGTCCAACAACAAATTGTAAAACTATGGATGTTCAAGAATATTTTAATAACGCCTATTCTTGGAAGCAAAATTCGTTTAGTAAGTTAATGTCCAAGTATTTAGAAGATAATACATGGAGTGGACAGATTATTCCAATTAGAAATCAACAATCAAATAGTACCGGTGCCGCCAGCTCGGAAGGCGGTACCAGAGAAAACGAATATTTTATTAGTTGGAGATTTTTCGTAGAAAAAGTATTAAATGACACAACCTACGGAATTGCCAGTATGTTAGGTACTTCGGCCGCAGCAGATTTGGCAGTATTACGTATTTCAAAAGAAGCAACTGAAGAAGAATCTAATAAAGGTCTTATTGCTAATCAAGTTGGATATCATCCAAATTTACGGTCAGTTAATCCGGAAGTTATGGTGGTCTTTAATCCAAGAGCTCAATCCGCGTATGAAACTTCATTAGACAAGAGTAGGTATCGAAGTATTATCCGTTTTGCAGAAATACCAGGATCTTCAGATGCATCTCAACGATTAGAAATTTTAAATAATAATAACTTACTTGACCAATTTTATGCATCATCTGTTCCGTTTGAAAATACACTTAACAATATAAATTCTCAAGCGGGCGCCTCATATCTGTATCGTGGAGTGTGGTTAAACACGAAAGCTATTAAGCAGGCATTTACATCGGCAGATACAGTCAGTTCGGCAATCAGTAATTTATTGAATATGATGAATTCTGCAACAGAAGGATACTGGAACTTACAAGTCTATTCAACGGATGTAACTAATCCGGGCATGCATATTATTGATATGGGCTTGTCAAAGCCATTAACCAGATTGGAAAGTAAGGAGAGTAAGACAGACCTAAGTATCGATTTAGAAGAATTACAATCGAATAATATTTTAGACAATATATCTGGAATTAAAATAAGTAGATATGAAGCATCTCCGAACAGTGATGATGCTAACTATATCTATATGTTCAATAGAAAAACTAAATTATTCCAAGATGGAGAACTTGGTAGTGATTTATTAGACTTGGCAGTAGATTTTAACTTACCTCAGGTTATTGCGGTGCAAGCTATTGCCAATATTGGTGGTCCTGCGCAAAAGGGAACGTTACAATCTATCAATGTACCAGAATTAAGAGAATTGTCATTAATTCAGAACTTGTTTACTCCGTGTAATCCCGATGAAGATTGTATTTCAGAAAGTGCGTGCGAAGACGATGCACTTAGAAATTTACGTGAAGAACAACGGTTGGCATCAATAGGATTAGAAAATGCACGGCTTCGTCAATTAGGTGGACTACAAAGCGCGGGATATAATCCTACCGAAGCGCAACGTATCGTTAGTAGAGATCCGTATACTGGTCCATACGGGGATGACGTTAGAAAATATCAAACTACTATAGACGATATTCAGGCTAAATTAGATGTGGGTGATGCCACTATTTCATTAGGAAATCCCAATCTAGTGAACTTTGTTCGAGAATATGCTGATTTAGGTACTGCCTTGGAATTGATTGAAATTAATCCATCTCGAATGATGAAGCAGTTAAATATAGATTCTACTAACTTAGAAAACGGTAGAGTAGAACCAATTGCACACGCATTTAATAGTTCAAATCTTACAAAGACCGTCGCAGATGTTACGTTGCCGGGTATAGGTGGTATAAATTTGTTTCAATCATTCTTGATAGACCGCGTGCCATCTATTCTAGAACGAGGATTCTATGTGGTGACTAAAGTAATACATAAGTTTACTGCACAAACTGGATGGACTACACAAATTCAAGGACGCTTTAGATATCGTCCAACATCAAAATTAGAACCGGGAGCAGTATACACACACTGTAAGGATACTTCACCGGCCGGAACAACGTCCGCCCCACCAAACAGTATAGTTAAAAATCCAAACGCTTCACAAGGACGAACAACTACACCATCTGCTGCAAGCGTACGTAATCAAGACTTTACCAAAATCCAAATTACAGGCGTACCCAAGCCTTGGGAACAATAATGAAAGCACCATTAAGTAACAAGCCAAAAATAACAACTACGGATATTGAAAAAGGATTTGTTAGTAGATATTTTGTCAAGTTTATATCCGACCCAAAGGTGGTTGAAGTTGATAAGAAGCAATACGATGAGTTTAAGAAAAATGCTTTTTATCAAACACTTGAATTACCGTGGCTAATTTCGGGGTATGCGAACAATATTACCGCCGTGGATGGTAAGCCCGTGTATGGTGCCCGGCACAAAAATCAAGTTACCGTAAATTTTTATAGTAGACAGATGCCTGAGTTGTCTCGGCTCTTATACAACCCGTTAGAATATTTTCAAGGGGTTGACAACCGTTCCACTTAATATTATATTTAATTAAAATATATTATTGAGGAACCAATGGTTATCACGCGACTAGACGATATTATACAACTCACCAACCGCTTAGAGGAAGAGACGGCGTACGTCTATCCCGTGGCGGTTGATGCGTTTCTGCATCCCGTACAGAACAAGTTGTCATCACTCCATTTTCGTTTTGACGATGGAACGTTCTATACCGTATCCGTGAACCATCCAGACGCTCCACACTTTGAGATGGATTTGAAGCGTGCACACAAGTTAATTACCCTTCACCAGAAGGAACTGCGTCATCTGACTAATGCAGTAAACATTGTAGATTTGGCTACGATACTACACCTTAACTATGATGTGATTCCTATCTATCGTGAATTCTATACGATGGGTATTCATCAGATTAAAAATCAATTCAAGTTCAAGAATCTTCACTATAGTATCCCGTTGACTTCATGGGTGGAAACCGCAGAGGCGTTCCTTCAACATTGCGAACATCTCTACAAGCGATATGAGTCCACGGAACACGACTCGGCGTTCCAGTTCATCAACCAGATAACGATTCCGACGTTGGCCAGTATTGAGAAGTCTGGATTGTATACGACCGATAATAACTTCGTATATTCCGATTATAACATCTATACGTCTACCGGCCGTCCAAGTAATGCCTTCGGTGGCATCAACTTTGCCGCTCTGAACAAAAACGATGGTTCCCGTGAGAAGTTTGTCAGTCGGTTCGGGGAAAACGGAACATTGGTTCAGTTCGATTATGAGGCGTTCCACTTGCGGTTGGCTGGGAAGTTAATGGATTACCAACTCCCACCCACCTCACTTCACACCTATCTCGCTCAGCAGTATTATGGAGTGGATGAAGTGACCGAAGAGCAGTATGAGGAGTCTAAGGCCCGTACCTTTGCCTTGATGTATGGTCAGTCCGACGATACGGGTGGCGTAGAGTTCTTCCAAAAGATTAAGGGGTATTCCTCCAAACTGTGGGAAGAATACCGTCAGAATGGATTTGTATTGTCAGGAACGGGTCGCAAAGTGACCTTGGTGGACGCTTCCAAGAACAAGGTATTCAACTATATGATGCAGTTGACGGAAACCGAAGAAGCCATCCAACGGGTGTATGATGTCTGTAATTTCCTTGGAATGCATGAATCTAGAGTCATTCTATACACGTATGATGCAATTCTATTGGATGTCCCAAATACTGAATTGGATTCTATGGAAAACGTGGCCAATATATTGAGCGCCGGTGGATTTCCTGTTCGTCAGTATCGTGGGGCTAATTACGATAATCTTTTCTTACATAAAATATAAGTTTATCAAAGACAATTTGATACTTATTTGAAGTGATTAACGCTTCTTAAGAGTATCATATGAACGAAACTCAGTTACTTTGCACGTTTATTCCAGCCGCAGAATTGGAACAGCACGTAAAGGCTATCCAAGATTCCTATAAATTGGCTTTTAATAATATCTATGTGTTAGAAAATGTTGATGACGCCAATCAACTAATTTTAACATATAATATTGTTGTGGGGTCATTGAAGGCTGGACACCAACCTCCGGCTTCCACTATTTCCGTACATCGGAAAAAGCAAACCAATACAATATACACCATTAATGCATTAAATGCTCTTATCGCAAGTAAGAATGGTGGTATTATTGATAAGGCGTATAGGGTAAATTGGGATGAATTAAAGAATTCTATTCTAGTTACGGCCCACGGCCAATTAAAAATAGTTCGTACTAAAATACAACAAATTCTGAATTTCTAAACTGCACTTGACAAACTAAATTTTTGGTAGTATACTTCAAGACACTTGGGGTAAACTACTTGTTATAAACACCCTAAACACTCTAAACACAAGGAGAAGTACAATGGCGTTAGACATTAATGCACTAAAGAGCAAGCTGAACAGTTTCAAGCGTACCGGCGGTGGGGACCGCGATACCGCTATCTGGAAGCCCAAGGAAGGCAAGACGGTCATCCGTATCGTCCCGTGGAAGGATAACCCCGCGAATCCCTTTATCGAACTTTACTTCCACTATCTCGGCAACAAGACTTATCTTTCACCTCTCTCGTATGGTAATCGTGACCCGATTGCGGAGTTTGCTGATTCCGTTCGGAATGATACCCAGCGTGAGCCCGATGCGAAGGCTCGGTATGCGGAGGCTCGTCCGTTTATGCCGAAGCTCCGTACCTACATTCCTGTCATCGTTCGTGGTGAAGAGGATAAGGGTGTTCGCTTCTACTCGTTCGGTAAGACGGTCTATCAGGAACTTCTTTCCTACATCTCTGACCCCGATTACGGCGATATCACCGATGTTAAGACTGGTCGTGACATCGTAGTTGAGTACATTCCGAAGGAGAAGTCGGATACCAGTTTCGCCAAGACTTCGGTAAAGGTCAAGCCGTCACAGACTCCGCTTTCGTCGGACGCTTCACAGGCGAATCTGTGGATGACCACTCAGCCCGATATCAAGGAGCTTTATACGGAGCCGACCTACAACGAGCTGAAGGTCACGCTTGAGAAGTATCTTGACCCTGATAATGCGGTCATCACTCCCGCTCGTGAGGCTGAGGAGCCGAAGGCTGTTACGGCTACCGCTGCCGCTCCAAAGGAGAACGTCAAGAACGCCGTTGATGCGTTTGACGAGCTGTTCAACGATTAATTAACCAAAGACACGCTGTGGTGCTAGGTAGCCTTAAAACTACCTAGCCCCTGCGTGTTTTGTTACATAAAGGAACATTATGGCTAAGGAAACAAAATCACCAAAGAAGCCAGTGCCATCCGCTGACCGCGATGAACTGGCCCAAGTTATCGCAGATAGCTTGAACAAGTTGTACAAGGATGGACAAGTTGCCTACTTCCTTGATGGAGAAGAGGAAACCCCGACTGATTTGACCGATTTCATTTCAACGGGAAATACGATGTTGGATATCGCAATCAGTAATCGTCCGAACGGTGGTATTGCCGCCGGTCGTATCACAGAGTTGACGGGATTAGAAGCATCGGGTAAGTCGTTGGTCGGTGCACAACTTATTGCTACCACACAGAAGCGTGGTGGTGTTGCGGTTCTTATTGATACCGAAAATGCGGTCAATGATGAATTCTTCTCTGCCGTTGGTGTAGATATGAAGAAGTTGGTCTACGTTCAGCACGATACGGTTGAAGATATCTTTGATTCTATTGTGAACATCATCGAGAAGGTTCGTTCCGCTGCAAAGAAGGATAAGTTGGTCACTATCGTTGTTGACTCTGTTGCCGCCGCTTCGACCAAGACGGAAATGGCTGCGGACTTCAATAAGGATGGATACGCAACGGCAAAGTCCATCATTATCAGTAAGGCGATGAGAAAGATTACGAATCTTTTGGGTCGTGAAAAGATTGCTCTCGTATTCACCAATCAGCTCCGTTTGAAGATGAACGCTCCTGCGTTCTCTGACCCCTACACCACTTCTGGTGGTAAGGCAATCGGATTCCACGCTTCGACTCGTATTCGTTTGTCACAAGTCGGTAAGTTGAAGGATTCGGCTGGGAACATCATTGGTATCACTACGAAGGCGGTCATCACCAAGAATCGTTTGGGCCCGCCATATCGTGAAGCTGAATTCAATATTTACTTCAATCGTGGTATTGATGATTACAGCAGTTGGTTGGATGTCTTGAAGGAGAACGGCATCATCAAGCAATCTGGTGCATGGTATTCATACAATGATGAGAAGTTCCAAAGTAAGGAATTCCCAGCGTTCCTTGAAGCTGACCAAGAACGGAAGGCTGACTTGTACGATAAGATTTGTGAAGCGATGATTATGAAGTACGAGAAGGACTTCGACCCATCTGCGGTCAACAAGGAATCAGCAGAGGATGAGGACGAGGTATCACCATCTAAAAAGCAACTATTAAATGACTGATTTACTGAAGGTTTTCGATAGTATGAACTTCGATAGCGATAAGGGCACTGGATACAACTCCCGTGTCCTTATCGTAGATGCCCTTAACACATTCATGCGGAGTTATGCCGCTATTCCCACATTAGATGAAGATGGGAATCATATCGGTGGAATGGCGGGATTTATGAAATCTTTGGGGTTTGCTATTCGTAATTTCAAGCCTACCAGAGTTGTACTCGTCTTTGATGGTAAAGGTGGGTCACAACGTCGGCGGAAGATTTATAAGGAATATAAGGCAAATCGGAAGCCACCGACTCGGTTGAATCGTTCGTATGATATGACCACGGATGAGCAAGAACGAGAGAATATGAAGTGGCAACTAGTGTCATTGGTAGAGATGGTAGAGTGCTTACCCGTATCTATTTTGGCATTAGATTATATTGAAGCAGATGATGCGATTGCCTATATGTCGGAGTTAGTTACGAAGAATCGTGGTACATCCATCATCTATTCTACTGACAAAGACTTTATGCAGATGGTCAACGAGAATGTCAAGGTCTATAATCCCGTCAAGAAAAAGACATTTGATATTGATATAATTCTGGAAACCTATGGCGTACATCCGTCAAACTTTGTATTCTATCGGTCACTGCTTGGAGATAAGAGTGACAACATTGATGGAATCAAGGGGGCTGGGGAAAAGACAATATTAAAGTATATTCCAGAGTTCGCTGACCCGACTGTTGAGGTCAATTTGGACTTGATTGAACAAAAATATGCTGATAGTAAAAAGAAGCCTAAGCTGATAGAAAACATTTTAGATAATAGTAGTATTGTAAATAGAAATTTGCAATTAATGAATTTACGTGATGTAGATATTAACGTTGATGCAAAGATGAAAATCTTACATAAGTTTGAAGAAGGATGTCCACCGCTTCGGAAGGCGGACTTGACAAAGCTGATGTTTAAGACTAAGATTATATCATCTATCCAAAATTACGATGAATGGATTACTTTTTCATTTGGTCCACTAGCGAGATATTATGGTAAATCATAAGCAATACGATAAGAATGTAGATACGCTGGCAAAGTTCGGTCCTAGCTTCCAGTCCAAGGCTGTGGCTGCGATGCTGAACTCGCCTGATTTCTTGGCACAATCGTTTGACGTTATCAACCCGAACTTCTTTGAGTTGGAAGCGAATCAATGGATTGTGGAAACGACTTTGGAATATTTCAACGATTATAAGGTGCTTCCGACGTTGGAAGTCTTTAAGGTTGAGATGAACAAGTCGGTCAAGGATGATACTCTTCGTACATCAATCGTTGAATCGCTCCGAGGTATTTTCCAGAAGATGAAGGATAATGATTTGGATTATATCAAGGATAGTTTCTTGGATTTCGCCAAAAACCAAACGCTCAAGTCTGCGATTATCAAGTCAGTAGATTTGTTGCAGATGGGTCAGTATGGTGAAATCAAGACCATTATTGATGGTGCGATGCGAAGTGGTCAGCCCAAGACGGTCGGTCACGATTGGAAGAAGGATATTGAACTTCGTCTAATGAAGAACGCCCGTAATACTATCGCTACGGGGTGGGATGCTATCGACGTTCTTATCGGTGGTGGATTGGCGGGCGGTGAGCTGGGCGTGGTCATCGCTCCGTCTGGTATCGGTAAGAGTTGGGCATTGGCGACTATTGGAGCTAATGCGTTGAAGGCTGGGAAGAAGGTGGTCCACTATACTCTTGAATTAAATGAGAATTATGTCGGTCTACGATATGATACGATTTATACGGGGATTGAGCCAGGTAAGGTACCAGAGCACCCAGAAATCATTCGGGAGCTGGTTGAGCAAATTAAGGGTGAAATTATTATTAAATATTATCCCGCTCGAACCATTACCTCACATACGATTCAGGCCCACGTTCAGCAGATGGCATCGCTGGGATTCAAGCCCGATGTTATTATCGTAGATTACGCGGATTTGATGAGTGCCACAGCTCGTACCGACGCCCGACATCAAGAGCTGGGTGCTATCTATGAAGAACTTCGTGGCTTGGCTGGTGAATTGGGAGTTCCTATTTGGACGGCTTCGCAAACCCAGCGGTCCAGTATCCAAGATGAAGTCATTCAAGCAGATAAGATTGCTGAGTCCTATGCCAAGATTATGACCGCTGACTTGGTTATCTCTATCTCACGGAAGCTGGAAGATAAGGTTCATAAGACGGGTCGAGCACACGTTATTAAGAACCGATTTGGGGCCGATGGTCAGACGCTCCCGATGATTATTGACGCCGGTATCGGGAAGATTGAGATTTTTGATGAGGCGTCAGCAAAAGGTATTATGTTAAAGAAACAGATGCAAAATGGTGAAACGGTTACGAAACAAAATCTGGCTAAGAAGTTGTTAGAAATGGATTTAGAAGATTAAAAAATATCGTTGGGTATTCACCGTATTTTTCGAGAAGCAGTGTAGTATTTATTTAACCACTAACCCCTAACGATTTTGGAGTCAGTAGTATGCAATTAGAAGCAAAAATTCTTTCTGAAATCACAACTTTTATGAAGTACTCAAAGTATTTGCCCAAGAAGCAACGCCGTGAGACTTGGAAAGAGTTAGTTGATAGAAACAAAGAGATGCATTTAAAGAAGTTCCCACAACTCGCACAAGAAATTGAAGCAGCATATCAATTCGTATATGATAAGAAGATTCTTCCATCCATGCGTTCACTTCAATTTGCTGGTAAGCCAATTGAAATCAATAACGCTCGGTTATACAATTGCTGCTTCCTTCCAATCGACCACACGGATGCTTTCAGTGAAGTGATGTTCCTTCTTCTTTCTGGAACAGGTGTAGGTTATTCGGTACAGCGTGCACACGTAGAAAAGTTACCAGAAATTAATAAGCCAACCAAGTCCCGCCGTTACCTCGTCGGTGACAGTATCGAAGGTTGGGCAGATGCAGTGAAGGTGATGATTGCTGCATATATGAAGGGTAAGGCTCTTCCGATTTATGATTTTAGCGATGTTCGTCCAAAGGGCGCATTACTCTTGACCTCTGGTGGTAAGGCACCTGGTCCAGAACCGCTCAAGGATTGCTTACACAATATCCAAAAGATTTTCGACCGTAAGCAAAACGGCGATAAGCTCAGTACCCTTGAAGTACACGATATGTTGTGCTTCATCGCTGATGCAGTATTGTCTGGTGGTATTCGTCGTTCCGCAATGATTTCATTATTCGATTTGGACGATGATGATATGTTGACTTGTAAGTTCGGCAACTGGTGGGAAACCAATCCACAACGTGGTCGTTCAAACAATTCAGCAGTTATCCTTCGTCACAAGGTTGAACAAGAAGTATTCTTAGACTTGTGGAAGAAGATTGAAATGAGTGGTTCAGGCGAACCAGGCTTCTTCTTTACGAACGATGCAAATTGGGGATTAAATCCTTGTGCAGAAATCAGTCTCCGTCCGTTCCAATTCTGTAACTTGACCACCATCAATGCTGGCGATATCAAGGACCAAGCTGATTACAACGCCCGTGCAAAGGCAGCAGCGTTCATCGGAACACTTCAAGCAAGTTATACTAACTTCCATTATCTCCGTGATATTTGGAAACGCACCACAGAAAAGGAAGCACTTATCGGTGTTTCGATGACGGGTATTGCATCGGGTACTGTATTAAATTTGGATATGAAGGAAGCTGCTAATGTTGTGAAGGAAGAAAACGCACGTGTGGCGGAAGTGATTGGGACCAACAAGGCTGCACGAACCACCACTGTCAAGCCCGAAGGAACCTCGTCACTAGTATTAGGAACTTCTTCTGGTATTCACGCTTGGCATAACGACTTCTATGTTCGTCGTGTCCGTGTTGGAAAGAACGAAAGTATCTACCAATACTTGGTTGACAATCATCCAGAAATTGTTGAGGACGAATTCTTCAAGCCGAAGCAACAAGCAGTTATCTCCGTTCCACAAAAGGCTCCAAAGGGTGCTATCACTCGTCAAGAATCTGCACTCGACTTATTGGCTCGTACCAGTAAGGTCTGGAAGGAATGGGTAAAGGCTGGCCACCGTAAGGGTGAAAACAAGAATAACGTATCTGTCACCGTAACCATCAAGCCAGATGAATGGGTTGGTGTTGGTGAATGGATGTGGGAGAATCGTGAGAACTTCACCGCATTGTCAGTTCTTCCATACTCAGACCACAGCTATATGCAAGCACCGTTCGAAGATATTGATGAAGCACAATACAACGAAATGGTTGGTCACTTACACAAGATTGACTTAACCAAGGTAGTTGAAGTCGAAGATAATACCGACCTTGCAGGTGAAGTTGCTTGTGGTGGCGGTGGGTGTGAGGTGCAATAATGCAGGAGTTGACGTTACAACAGTTTGAAGAAAAGTTGGCATCCAAGGAACCCTTTGTCGTAGATTTTTGGGCTCCTTGGTGCCCAACCTGCATCGAAATGTTACCAACCGTAGAGGAATTAGCAAAGGAGTCAGAGATTCCTTTTTATAAGGTCAATGTTGATGAGCAACCAGAATTGAAAGAAAAGAACCGAATTAAGGCTATTCCAATGTTGATGTTCTATAAGGAAGGCCGGACAAGAGAATTCTTATACGGTAAGAATGAAAAGACCAAGATAGAGCAGAAGCTAAATCGCATCAAGTGAGGTTATTATGATAATTGATTTAACGCCAGAAACCTTCTTTCAGCACATAAAGAAAGAAGGACCGCTTCACGTGGTAATGCATTATGGAGCAACGTGTAATCCATGCAAAGTTACCATGCCTCAATATGAATTATTGGCGAATCATTTTGATGAACACAATATTACTAATGTGAAGTTTTATAGATTTCATCAATGGGAGCAGGAGTATAGACCCTTTATTGATGAACATAATCTAAATACAAAAGGTGTTCCAACTTTTAGATATTTTTATTATGGTGATATCTTGGATGAAGAAACGCGAGTATATCACGATGCAAATCATATTAAAGAAAAAATAGTAGAAGTAGTAAAAGGAATTGAAGATACAATGGGAGGTTTTAATTTACATGAAAGTTAAACGATTATCACAAAATGCAACACCGCCACAAAAAGCACACGCTGGAGATTTAGGATATGATTTATTTGCCAGTGAAGGCGCTGCAATTTTTCCAAGTGAAACGAAAGTGGTTAAAACAGGAATCGCTATTCAGTTTCCAGCAGGATATGGTGGGATTATCAAGGACCGCTCCTCTGTGGCTACGAAGAAAGGATTGTTTACTGTGGCTGGGGTTATTGATAATGGGTATATTGGTGAAATTTGCATAGCTCTTCACAACGGAACCGATAGCTTAGTTCATATAGCGCCTGGTGAAAAGATTGCACAACTTGTTCTTATTCCTACGGTAAGTTTTGATATAGAAGAAGTAGACGAGTTAGTATCGGCAGACCAACGTGGTGTTGGTGGGTTTGGGTCTACGGGTACCACGGCAGTCCCGCATGATTTATACAAGTGAGTAGACACTACTTATAGGAAACCCCCAACCGAGATGTCGCATGAGAGTTTATGTCACGGCGTAAGAATGGTAAGAAGGTTTCCAAGGTCAATACCATAGAAACAAAGGTTGCGACAATATTAGAATCAATGAACGTCCCGTTCGAACAACAAGTATCGATTGATAGATATACAGTAGATTTTCTCGTAGACAAGAAGTATATTGTGGAGTGTTATGGTGACTTTTGGCACTGTAATCCCCATCAATATACTTCTTCGTATTTTAATAGAGGTAAAAAGAAAACCGCAGAAGAAATCTGGGAACGTGATAATCAACGGAAAGAACACTTCCAAAAATTGGGATATAAATTCCTTTGTTTGTGGGAAAGTGACATTCGTAACAACCCAAAGATTGTGCGGTCTAAAATAAAACGTAATATTAAGCTGGATTGACAAACGGATGTGAAGCCGTTATACTTAAAGGATAACGGAGGTTATTTATGTATCAGGCAATTTACATTGAACGTGGTGAAGGATTTGGCAACGATACCGTGCATTTATGGGATGACGAGCTAGGGTATCAGACCATTCCTTATAATAAATTTGATTATGCGTATAAGCCCGACCGCAATGGGCAATTCATCAGCATGACTGGTGTGCGGTTGGCAAAGGTCAAGCGCTATAAGCGAGATGACCCATCATTATTTGAGAGCGACCTTCCCCAAGAGACTCGCGTGCTCACCGATTTATATCTGAACGAGGATAACGTTTCCCAAGGGCATAAGACGATGTTTTTCGACATCGAAGTGTCTATGGAAAATGGCGTGCCAAATATTGAGAATCCGAACAATGAAATTACGTCCATTGCGGTATATGACTCGGTGACGCAGGAATATACGGTATTGGTACTGGACAAGGCGGGAGTTCAACCAAGTCGTGAGTATGATAATGTTAAGGTCGTAATGTATACATCGGAATTGGACTTGCTCTATGGATTTTTGGACCTGTATGAGCAGATTGGACCGACGATTGTTACTGGATGGAATAGTGACTTTTTCGACATCCCATATCTCTATCATCGTATCAAGCAGCAGTGTGGACCAAATACAGCCGGTCGGTTGAGTCCGATTGGAAAGATTAAGTATTCCAAGTTCCGTAGTCGGTACCAGATTGCGGGCGTATCCTCGCTAGACTATTTGACATTATATAAGAAGTTCACCTACACTCAACAGCCGAATTATCGTTTAGATACGATTGGTCGGTTGGAGGTGGGCATGGGAAAGGTCGAATATCAAGGGTCGCTCGATGAATTGTTCCGTAATGATTTGGAGAAGTTTATTGAGTACAATCTTCAAGACGTACGCATCATCGTAGAGATGGACAAGAAGCTCAAGCTGATTGAGCTCGTTCGTGGTATTTGTCATTTGGGTCACGTTTCATATGAAGATTATTGGTTTAGTTCGAAGTTCTTGGAAGGCACGATTGTAACCTATCTTCATAGAAAGGGCATCATTGTAACAAACCGACCCGCTGGTGGTCGTGAGATGATGGATAACAAGGCAGAAAATGATGAAGAAGGATTCGCTGGTGCGTTCGTGAAGGAACCGAATCCCGGTCTATATGAATGGGTCTATTCCCTCGACTTACAATCGCTGTATCCATCTATCATTATGAGTCTCAATATCAGTCCCGAAACCAAGATTGGATTTGTGACCAACTGGAATGTGGACAAGCATGCGGCTGGTGATATGCAGGAATATTTGATTCGTGGTACAACCGATGAGGAAGTGGTACGGTTGAGCCGCGAAGCATTCTTGAAATATATGAAGATGGAAAGTCTGATGATTAGTTCCAATGGCGTTCTATATAATGGGGGTGCGGTGGGGATTATTCCAGAAGTACTCGACAAGTGGTTCGCAGAACGTGTCGAGTATAAGAATCTGATGAAGAAGCATAAGAACGAAGGAAACGCTGAATTGGCTGAGTTCTATGACCGACGCCAGCACATTCAGAAGATTTTCCTGAATTCATTATATGGTGTGTTGGGACTTCCCATTTTCCGATTCTTCGATTTGGATAACGCACTTGCCGTGACCGCCTCTGGTCAAGATGTGATTAAGAAGTCTGCGGCGTTTGCCAATGACTTGTATTGTTCAAAGCTGGAAGAGCAGAAAGATTATTGTACGTATATTGATACCGATTCGTTGTACTTCTCAGCAACTCCATTAATGCCAGAAACAGCATCGCAGAAAGAATTTACTATCAAGTTGGCTCGTGCGATGGAGAAGAAGCTGAACGAGTATTATAACGAAATGGCTGAACAGCTGTTCTTCTGTAAGAATCATCGGCTGTATATCAAGGGTGAGTCCGTTGCTCAGACCGCTATCTGGATTGCGAAGAAGCGATATGCGATGAATGTGGTCTATGATTTGGAATCCAATCTTGATGTAGCAAATAAGATGAAGGTCAAGGGACTGGACGTTGTTCGTTCCAGCTTCCCGCCGGCGTTCCGTGACTTTATGAACAAGATGATGAAAGACATCTTGAATAAGGCAACAAAGGAAGAGATTGACCAGAAGGTACTGACGTTCCGTGATTCAATGGATAGTATGTCGTATCTGGATGTCGCCAGAAACACGGCGGTCAAGAACATTTCTGAATACGATTTACGGACGGGAAAGCTGAATGATTTCCGTAAGGGAACTCCCGCCCACGTAAAGGCGGCAATCACCTATAATTCCTTGTTGAAACATTTCAAGATTCAAAACAAGTATGAAGCTATTTCGGATGGGGAAAAGGTCAAGTGGTTATATCTGAAACAGAACCCGTGGAATCTCGAAGCGGTGGCGGTCAAGGGGTATAATGACCCGCGGGAAATCGTTGAGATAGTAAATACTTATATTGATTATAATGCATTATTTGAGAACGAATTGCAGAAGAAGCTGGAAGATTTCTATTCTGCGTTAAAATGGGGTAACATCCCCACAGAGGTAAATCAGAACGCTCAGGAATGGTTTAGTTTCTGATATGTATTTATTCACCCCTAGCGTCGAGCCACCCACAGACGGGGCTCGGTTATAGAGACTCTCTTATGAGAAAAATGTTGGAAATTCTTTTAGCAACTGCGATGTTGTCTACCTCCGCTTACGCGCAAATCACCAGCGGAATCCTTCGTGGTACTGTTAAAGATGTTACAGGTAGTACAATTGAAAATGCAAATGTTACAGTCGTGTTTGTTCCAACGAATCAACGAATTGTTACGAGAACGACAACAGAAGGGCGCTTCATCTTATCCAATTTGAAACCAGGCGGTCCATACACAGTATCGGTGACCGCACTGGGGTTCCGTCCAAAGTCCTCTGATAATTTAACGGTTCGTTTAGGTGAAGCAACTACAACTGATATAGAGATGGAAAAGGTTGTTATTGTATTAGACCAAGTATCGGTTATTGCAGACGTAGCAGCACAAGCACGTAAAGATGGTGCGGTGGCACAACTGAATCAAGAGAAGTTACAAGTGCTTCCCACCCTATCTCGTAGTCTCCAAGATATGACCCGTATGACCCCACAAGGTAACGGGGTTTCTTTCGCGGGTTCCAACTATCGGTATAACAACTTGACGATTGATGGAGCAGCATCGAATGATGCGTTCGGTTTCAGTCAATCATCAGGTCAATCCACCGCATCCGTTCCAACGGGAACACCTGGTTCTCTTTCACGTTCACAACCCATCTCACTTGACGCGATTGAACAAGTATCGGTGGTCATCGCACCATATGATGTGAAGATTGGTAATTTCACAGGTGGTAGTGTGAATGCAGTTACTCGTTCAGGTACCAACACCACCGAAGGTTCCATCTACTCATTCGGTCGTGTTCCACAATTCATCGGTGATGGTATCTCTGGTAAAATGCCAACCACCTTCAATGAATATCAAGCAGGTGGTCGTGTCGGTGGACCAATCATCAAGGACAAGTTGTTTTATTTTGTGAACTTTGAAATTGCACGTAGAACAGACCCTATCCTATTTGCACCTGGCAACCCAGGCGTGTTGGCAACCGAAGCAGTTGCACAACAGGTCCGTGACAGTCTTGTATCATTCGCAGCAAAATCAGGTGTCCCGAACTTTGATGCAGGAACCTTTGGGGCATATGACATTGAAGCAAATAGTGAAAAGTATTTCGGTCGTGTGGATTGGAATATTGGGAACTCCATACTGACGGTTCGTAGTAATCTTGTCAATGCAGTCGCAGGAAACTTGGAACGTGGACAAGCACTTACCAAGTTAGCCTCACAAGATTTCGACCATTTCAGTAGAGCCACCAACACCGTTGCTGAATTGAAATCACAACTTGGAACAGGAGTATCCAATAGTTTGTTGTTGGGATATTCACTTGTTCGTGACCACAGAAATCCATATGGTGATGTGTTCGCACCACAAATTGAAATCCAAGATATTCAGTTTGGTCAAATCAATGCAGGTAGTGACCGTGAAGGGGTGGTGTATGGTACCAAAGTTCGCACCTATGAAGTGACCAACAATCTCACGTGGTCTATGGGGAAGCATACCCTTACCGCTGGTACTCACAATGAGTTCTACAATATTCAATACACATTCGTAAATGGATACGCAGGTCGTTGGCAATATGCAAACCTCGCATCATTCTTCGCAAATCGTCCTA
>Ga0315901_10000177_pt1 | contig 94573 bp, 85 predicted proteins | sample LakEriMetagenome_10_FD_203761 | JGI IMG/M metagenome (GOLD analysis project Ga0315901, IMG submission 203761) | Freshwater fungal communities from buoy surface, Lake Erie, Ohio, United States - Buoy 2 MA116 | ecosystem: Environmental > Aquatic > Freshwater > Lake | place: USA: Lake Erie, Ohio... | reverse complement strand
TCCTTCAGGAATACCCAGGTATGGTTCTTGAGTTAAGTTCTCATACGGATTCAAGAGGTAAAAATGACGCAAATAAGCGTCTTGCAGAAAATAGAGCACGTGCATGTTACAAATACTTGGTTGAACAAAAAGGAGTTGACCCGAGAAGAATTGTGCCTGTAGGTAAAGGTGAAGAAGAACCGAGAAGCGTATGGAAGAGAGGAGAGGAATACCTTGCTGCTCAGCCTGCTGATATGAGTGGTGTAGAAGTTATTCAGTTAAGAGAAGATTACATCAATCAATTCAAGAAAACAAATCCTAAGTTGTTCGAACAACTGCATCAGTTGAATAGACGAACAGAAGGGAAGGTATTAACTATGGAATTTAATCCTGACACCGCTCCGGCTGCGAATCCAGAATTGTTGAAATTTGTAAAATATAAGTAGGCAATTTTTTATAAAATTGACGAAAGCGCTGGAAATTTCCAGCGCTTTTTTTGTATCTTCAAGTAAACCTATCTAGATGAAAGAAAGATACCTCCATTATTTGTGGCAACATAAATTAATACCCCTAAGAGCTCTCTTTATACGCGACGGAACACCTATTCAAATAATTCATCCTGGAGAATACAATGAAATGGAGAGTGGACCTGATTTTTTCAATGCACAAATACTTATTGATACCATAAGATGGGTTGGTAACGTTGAGATTCATGTGAAAAGTTCAGATTGGCTTAAACATCGTCACCATCATGATGAAGCGTATGACAATGTTATTTTACATATTGTTTTAAGTCATGATCTTCCGTCTTCTAATGCGATTTCTCGCATTCCAACATTGGTATTGCAAAATTGGATTAATCCAGATCATTTAATATGGTTTAATGAACATTTTAAAATTAAATCAGGAATTCTTTGCAGAAGTCAACTTACAGAATTTCAACCAATTCAAGCTGTTTTTATGATGGAAAGAACACTTTATTCCAGGATGATTAGGAAAAGTATTGATTTAAATAAACACCGAGCAGATCCAAAACAAGCATTGTTTGAACTTTTAGCCGGTGCTATGGGATCTAAAGTGAATCAGTTGCCATTTCTTGAATTAGCGCAAAAGTTAAAATTGAATGAATTAAAACCGACTGAATCAACAAATTTTTACGATAGAATTATGAATGCAAGTGGATTATTTAATGATGACACATTAGATTCAACTACTTTCAATGAAAATCGCGTTCAAAAATCATCATGGAAATTAAAAGGTGTAATGCATACCTCATTCCCTAGAATTCGTGTTATGCAATTTGCAGCAATTGTAAGTCAATATGATTTCAATTATCAATTTGTTTATTGTTCACCAGAAATAATTTTGAACTATTGTAAGGAGTTAATTAAGAAAAGCAAACATAAATTAATTGAATTGGGATTATCTAACCTGAGTGATTCATTTGTTAATGGCTTAATCATTAATGCTTTTGTGCCATTTATTTTTTGGTATGGACAGTTAATTCAAGATGAAGAAATTTGTGAAAAAGCCTTTTCTGTATTGCGTCTTCTTCCACCTGAAAATAATTCAGTTCTCAAAAAATGGAAGAATTTGAAGATGCCTATAAACAATGCTGGAGATAGTCAAGCTTTATTAGAGATTTATAACCAATTTTGTTCTCATAAAAAATGTTTAAATTGTGATATTGGTAAAATGATTCTCGGACGATGAAGACAATTCAAAAAATAGCTTTTTTCTTTGAAATGCGATCCTTCGGCGTTTGTTCATGGTGGGCTAGAAAATTGGGGATCGATATCTCGAAAGTTCGTCTGGGCTTTATCTATGCATCTTGTATTGCGCTTGGTTCTCCATTAGTTTTGTACTTGGCAATGGCGTGGATACTTGAACACAAACATTACTTTAAATTTCAGAAAAGAGGAAGAAATACAATCTGGGAGTTGTAGTATGAGTTTTAATTACCACATATTTAAAAAAATATACTTTTTCCTTTTCTTGATGGTGGGAATCATTGGTATTGGAACCTTAGGGTATATTTCTATTGAAGGTTGGGGTTTTTTTGATTCGTTTTACATGACCATAATTACCATGTCAACAGTAGGATTTGGTGAGGTACATCCATTATCTGATACTGGAAGATTGTTTACAGCCTTTTTACTCATCAGTTGCTTTGGTATCTTTGCATACACAATTTCTTCGCTTACAAGTTATATAGTTGGAGGTGAATATCGTTCTAACCTGAGGGATTACAAGATCCTTCGAATTATGAAGACCATGGAAAATCATGTGATTATTTGCGGATTTGGTAGGGTGGGAAAGCAAGTAGCAAGTGACTTGCTTTTGTTTAGAATACCATTTGTGATAGTAGAAAATGATGAGAGTATCATCAAGGAAAATGAAGCGAACAGTGAGTTTATTTTTATCAAAGGAGATGCTACGCGCGAAGGGATTCTTGAAAAAGCAAATTTACAAAAAGCCAGAGGTGTCATAACCTGTTTACCGAAGGATGTAGATAATGTCTATGTAGCATTGGCATCAAGAGAAACTAAAGCTCAAATGAATGTAGTGGCTCGAGCATCGCTTTCTTCCGCTGTTTCGAAATTAAAACTTGCAGGTGCGAATCACGTAATTCTGCCAGATTCTATAGGCGGTTCTCACATGGCAGCACTTATTAGTAATCCAGATATTATTGAATTTATGGATGCTATAAAAGTGCAAGGACATGCAGGTGTGAATATCGAAACGATTTCATTTAGTGAATTGCCTGAAGAGTTTAGAAACAAGACAATTGGTCAGCTTGAAGCGAAGAGAATCACCGGAGTGACCATTATTGGATTTAAAACACCTGATGGAGAATATATAATTAATCCTGATTTTGAAACTGAGGTTGTTCCACATTCGAAACTTTTCGTTCTTGGTTCAGCTGAACAAATAAGAAAACTAAATTCTATTTTTGGAATTCAACATTGATATGAAATTACTGATTACTGGTTCAAACGGGCTGCTAGGCCAAAAAATAGTCAAACAATGTCTAGAAAACGGCATTGATTTTTTGGCTACATCAAAAGGTGAAAATCGAAATCCTGAATGTCCATTAGAACATTATGATTCAATGAATATATGTGATCTGGATGAAATTAAGGATACCATTAATAAATATGTTCCAAGTCATATTATTCATACTGCTGCCTTGACAAATGTGGATTATTGTGAATTGAATCCCGAGGTATGTCATGAGGTAAATGTTGGTGCCGTAGAAAAATTATTGATGGTTTGTCAAGTAAATAACATTCATTTTCAATTGCTCTCAACCGATTTTGTTTTTGACGGTTTAAAGGGTAATTATGCTGAGGAAGATCCAGTTGGCCCATTAAGTGTTTATGCGAAGTCAAAGGTTGATGGAGAAAATTTACTAAAATGTTCAGACTTTTTAAATTGGTCAATTGTTAGAACAATTATCGTTTATGGAAATGCCCACAATCTTTCGCGTTCTAATATTGTTCTTTGGGCAAAATCGGCATTAGCAAAAGGTGATGAACTATCAATTGTGGACGATCAATTTCGTGCACCCACTTGGGCCGATGATTTGGCATGGGCTTGTATTGAGATTTGTAAACGCAATAAAATAGGGACATTCCATATTTCCGGGCCAGAAACAATGTCAATTTATCAACTTGTAGAGCGCATTGCGAAACATTTCGGTTTTTCAGCTGAATCTCTAAAACGTTCTTCAAGTCTTGATTTGTCGCAGCCTGCGAAACGCCCACCTCATACGGGATTTAATCTTTCAAAAGCAAAATCAGAACTAGGTTATTCTCCTCATACTTTTGAACAAACGCTTGATTTGATATAAAATAGAAGTTTTTTCACACTTAAAACTTTATCTTTAACTCCAAAATTTAAAATCTACTATATGGCAGGAAGCATTTGGCGTAAAAAGCCAATCAGCGCATTTGAGGCTGATATGAAAAAAAATGATCTGAAAAGAGTGCTTAGTAAATGGGGGCTAACTTCTCTAGGTATTGGAGCAATCATTGGTGGAGGTATATTTACTTTAACTGGAATTGCCGCTCACGATCATGCTGGTCCAGCGTTAGCAATTTCATTTGTTATAGCTGGTATAGGATGTCTTTTCGCCTCATTGTGTTATGCTGAATTTTCTTCAGTTCTTCCTGTGGAAGGGTCTGCGTATGCTTATTCTTATGGTACAATGGGTGAGATTTTTGCTTGGATTATCGGATGGAACCTCATTCTTGAATACATGATGGGGGCAACAACAGTTGCTGTTGCTTGGAGTGGCTATTTTGAAAAGCTTCTCCATCAATTTCATATTGAACCACCTTTATGGCTCATGAATGACCCTGTTACCGCAGCAATGAAGGCAAAAGATATGGGAGTTGCAGCACCAGATTTTGCATTTAATCTTCCTGCTTTTTTAATTACTTGGGTTGTTACATCTATTCTAATTAAAGGAATTAAAGAAGCAGCGAAAACAAACAATTTAATCGTTATTTTGAAAGTGGCAGTTGTTCTATTTGTCATCTTCGTTGGTTTCTTCTTTATTGATACTAATAATTATGCCCCATTTATTCCAGATAGAGTAATCGATGCGAAAGGTGTCGGACACTATGGTTGGAGTGGAGTGGTCACAGGGGCGACTATTGTATTTTTCGCCTACATTGGTTTTGATGCGGTATCAACTCAAGCAGGCGAAGCTATTAATCCAAAGAAAGATGTTCCTTTTGCTATAATTATGTCCCTTGTCATCTGTACCGTTCTTTATATTGTTGTCTCTTTGATCTTAACAGGGATGGTTAAATACGACGAGCTTGATATGAAAGCGCCTGTAGCCTCAGCTTTTGAGGGTGTTGGAATGCCTTGGGCTACAATTTTAATTACTGTTGCGGCTGTGGCTGGATTAACATCTGTGATGCTAGTAATGATGCTCGGTCAAACACGAATTTTTCTTGGAATGGCAAAAGATGGATTGCTTCCGTTTGGTGTTTTTGGAAAGATCCACGAAAAGTTTAAAACACCATACAGAAGCACATTACTCGTGGGATTAATAGTTTCAATAGTTTCAGCTTTAACACCAATCGATAAAGTATCAGAAATGTGTTCAATGGGAACTCTTTTGGCCTTCTCTATGATTTCAATTGCCGTGCTTGTTTTGCGTGTAAAACAACCACAATTAGATCGCCCATTTAAAACTCCAGCTATCTATGTGGTTGCACCTCTTGGTGCTGCGTTCAATATTGGTCTAATGTACTTTGTTCGACCAGAAACATGGATGGCATTTATGATTTGGTCTACCTTGGGTGTAATCGTTTATTTCCTGTATTCACGCCGTAATAGTCACTTAAATCAATATGATTTCGAACAATCATTAAAGGGGCATGATGCAATTGTGAATGCATCAGAAGAAGCTTCCGAAGAATAATTGTAAACTCATACACTACAGAACCAATGGAAAACAGCAAGTTGATTAAATCACTTGGTCTGCTAGACGCAACATTGCTTGTAGCGGGATCAATGATTGGTTCTGGAATATTTATTGTCGCAGCCCCTATGATGCGCGATATTGGTGCCTCAGGCTGGATGATTGTTCTTTGGGTTTTAACAGGGTTAATTACCATTTTTGCAGCTCTTAGTTACGGAGAATTGGCAGGAATGATGCCGAATGCAGGCGGGCAATATGTTTATATTCAGCGCGCATACGGAAAGATGATGTCTTTTTTATATGGCTGGACTGTTTTTACAGTTATTCAAACTGGAGTAATTGCCGCAGTGGCAGTTGCATTTGCAAAATATGCAGGAGTTTTCTTTCCCGAATTAAATCAATTGCTTCTTAAAACATCTTTTATTTCTATTTCTTATGGTCAGTTAGTGGCAATTGGGAGCATCATTTTGCTGACTTTCCTTAATTCAAGAGGGGTGCAAAATGGTAAAGTACTTCAAATGATTTTTACATCAGCAAAACTGTTTGCTCTTTTTGCGTTAATTATTCTAGGATTAGCGATTGGACTAAAAACAGATGTTTTCTCACAAAATTTTGAGCACATGTGGGATGCCTACAAAACGGTAAAATTACCGAATGGTGAATGGGATATTATTCCTTTATCTGGTTTTGCTTTAATGGGTGCATTGGGAGCTACGATAATTAATTCACTTTTTTCATCAGATGCTTGGAACAATGTGACGTTTATTGCGGGTGAAATTAAAGATCCCAAAAAAAACATTCCTAAAAGTTTATTTTTTGGCACGAGCATCGTTACGCTGATTTATATATTAGCCAATCTGGCCTACCTAGCTTTGCTTCCGAAGGGAGGCAACGCTGATTCAGTGGATGCGCTAGGACAAGGTATTATGTTTGCAACGGATGATAGAGTGGGGGCTGGTGCTGCTTCTATTATTTTTGGTGGCGCTGGAATAATAATTATGGCAGCGCTTATTATGGTTTCAACTTTTGGCTGCAACAATGGTTTGATTTTAGCAGGATCGCGCTTGTTTTATGCAATGTCAACGGATGGATTGTTTTTTAAAAAGGCTAGAAAACTGAATAGATTTAATGTTCCAAGTAGTGCAATGTGGATTCAGGGGATTTGGGCAAGTTTATTATGTTTGTCAGGGAAATATGGGGATCTTCTAGTCTATAGTACATTCGCTAGTTTATTGTTTTATATATTGACCATTTTAGGGATCTTCATTTTGCGTAAGAAAGAACCTGAAACAGAAAGGCCTTACAAAGCTTTTGGATATCCGTACATTCCTGCCCTCTATATTTTGGTGACATTGGCAATCTGCATTGATTTGTTAGTTTATGATTTGCGAAATGCTGGAATGGGATTACTAATTGTGTTACTTGGGATTCCAATCTACTTCCTCGCAACGCGTCATGAGCCAAAATGATCCCTTATTTGTTTCTCAAAGCAATCGAAAAGGTGTTTATTACTTCCTTTTGATCGCACTTATTATCGTTTTTTCACCAAGAATAATTATGTTTTTTTCTCAAGAAGAGAATTTTGAAATTTCTTCTTCTGAAATAGCTGTGTTAAAGAAAAAAAAGGAATGGAAACAAAAGTCATTTTATCATAAATCGTATCGTTCCAAAAAGAAACAATATCGAACTCCATCATCTAAATTTGATCCGAATCTATATCAGATTAAAGATTGGATGAAATTAGGTCTAACAGAAAAACAAGCATCCGTAGTAGTTAAATTTTGTACAAGAGGAATTTATTCGAATGATCAACTTAAAAAGATATTTGTCATTCCAGAAGAACTGTATTCCAAAATCAAAGATTCAACAGTTTATCCAATGGGAAAAGAAAATAAATTTGATCAAATTGTCCCAAAGGAAGTGGTAAGAAAGAAAATTCTTGTGGAATTAAACGCTGCTTCTCAAGAAGACATAGAGAAGATACCGGGAATAGGGCCATTTTATGCTAAAAATATTCTAAAATACAGAGATCGATTGGGAGGGTTTGTAAGCAAAGAACAGTTGCTTGAAGTGTGGAAGATGGATGCAGCTAAATACGAAGAAATTGAGGCATTTGTCGAGGTAAATAAAACCATAATTAAGAAAATCGATATCAATGAGGCCACTGCTGAGGATTTTAAGAAACATCCTTATCTTAATTGGAATATCGCAAATTCTTTAGTTAAAATTAGAAATAAGAAAATCAGATTTAATACAATTGAAGAAATCAAAGAATCAGTATTAATGGATGAAGAGCTGTATGATAAAATGAAACACTATTTAACTTTATAGCATGACAATAGAAGAAAGATTAAAAACAGTTATACGTGATGTGCCTGATTTCCCAAAAGAAGGAATTATTTTTAAAGATATATCAACTATTATGTTGGACTCAGCTCTTTCAAGTGATGTTCTGGACCATTTGGCAGAAATATACTATAACAAAAATGTTGAGGCCGTTGCAGGGATTGAAAGTAGAGGTTTTCTATTTGGTTTTCCCCTGGCGATGAAACTGGGTGTCCCTTTTATTCTCATCCGAAAAGAAGGAAAGTTGCCCTATAAGAAAATAAGCTTTTCCTATGATTTAGAGTATGGTCAGTCAACAATTGAAATGCATACAGACGCTTTAAAGCTTGGTCAAAGAGTATTGATTCATGATGATTTATTGGCCACTGGAGGTTCCGCTGAAGCAGCAGCAAAGCTAATTGAGAAATGTGGCGGAAAAGTCTTTGGATTTAACTTTTTGGTATCTCTTGATTTTTTGAATGGTCATGAAAAATTAAAACCTATCTCTGACAATATTGTTAATTTAGCTTGCTTTTAAGAATAAAACTCAATTAAAAATAACCAAAATGAATTTCGAATTGAACGAAAATCAGTTGATGATCACACAAATGGTGCGTGATTTCGCTGAAAAAGAAATTAAACCTTACTTCAAAAAATGGGATGAAGAAGAAATTTTCCCAGTCGAAACCATGAAAAAAATGGGTGAACTAGGACTACTTGGCATTTATATTCCTGAAGAATATGGTGGTTCTGGTTTTGGGTATTTCGAATATGCAACAGCCTTGATGGAACTAGGAAAGGTATGTGGAGGAGTAGGTTTGAGTGTAGCAGCTCATAACTCACTTTGTTCAGGTCATATTTATTATCATGGCACCGAAGAACAAAAAAAGAAATACCTTCCAAAATTAGCTTCAGGTGAATTTATTGGTGCTTGGGGATTAACGGAACCTAATACTGGGTCCGATGCAATGCGAATGAAAACAACCGCGGTTAAAGAAGGCGATTATTGGGTTATAAATGGCGCGAAGAACTGGATAACTCATGGGTTATCAGGCGATGTTGCAGTTGTTCTAGTTCGCACAGGTGATCTATTGGACAGTAATGGTATAACGGCCTTCATAATTGAAAAAGGCACCCCAGGTTTTTCAGCAGTTAAAATCAAAGATAAATTTGGAGTACGGGCAAGCGAAACGGCGGAACTTATATTCGATAATGTTCGTATCCATGAAAGCCAAGTAATTGGTCAAGTTGGTCAAGGTTTTAAGCAAGCCATGCAGATATTGGATGGTGGTAGGGTTTCTATCGCTGCTTTGAGTTGTGGTGTTGCGAGAGGGGCATATGAAGCAGCTTTAAAATACGCAAAGGAAAGAGAGCAGTTTGGACAACCAATTTCTAATTTTCAAGCAATTGGATTTAAATTGGCAGATATGGCAACTGAGATAGAAGCAGCAGAAATGTTAACTTTTCAAGCTGCATATCTTAAAAACAATAAGCGACCAATGACAAAAGAAGGTGCCTTTGCGAAGTATTTTTCAAGCGAGGTTTCTGTTAAATGCGGAAATGAGGCCATGCAAATAATGGGAGGGTATGGCTATACAAAAGAATACCCAGCAGAGAAATTTTTAAGAGATGCAAGGCTTATGACGATAGGAGAAGGAACTTCTGAGATACAAAAGTTGGTTATTTCTAGAGAAATTTTAAAATAATTCTTGCAAGAAATATTTTTCGTTATATCTTTGCAACCCATTTAGAAATAAAATTAATAATTCGAGATATGCTAATCATTCCGGTTAAAGAAGGAGAAAACATCGAAAGAGCTCTTAAGAAGTACAAAAAGAAGTACGACAAAACAAATGTTATGAAAGAACTTCGTAGCAGAAAAGAGTTTGAAAAACCTTCTATCACGAAGCGTCAAGGTAAGATCAAGGCGGCTTACGTACAAAAGTTGCGTTCTGCTGAAATGTAAGAAACATTTTCGTTAAAAATACGTTAAGGAGCCTATGGCTCCTTTTTTTTTGCTTGAAGATTTTATTTGGTATCTGAAAATTGAAAAACGTTATTCAGACCACACTGCTGTTGCCTATGAGAAGGATATTCGACAGTTTTTTGACTTTGGAGATTTTAATTCAAGTCTTGATCTAAAGGAGGTAAATGCGATGCTTATCCGCTCATGGATGGTATCACTGATAGAGGGGGGCACACAAAATAGATCGGTCAATCGAAAACTTTCTTCACTTCGCTCATTTTTTAAATGGCTGAAAAAAGAAAATCATCTTGATATTAATCCAATGGCAAAAATTAGTGGCCCAAAGTCAAGTAAAAGATTGCCTCAATTTGCCAAAGAAAGTGAACTGAAAGTAGATAATATTGATACGTTTTTTACTGATGATTTTGATGGTTTGAGAGATCGGCTAATTTTTGAAATGCTATACCAGACCGGTATACGATTGAATGAGTTGATTGAATTGAGAGATAATGATGTAAATGAGTTGAGTATCAAGGTCCTTGGGAAACGAAATAAAGAGAGGATTTTGCCAATTACGAGTGGCATTAATGATTTAATTCAGTTATACCGTAATTGTAATGAAATAAAGGGTAAAAACCCCATTTATTTTTTTACGCTGAAAAATGGCAAGAAACTGTATCCAAAGTTTGTTTATCGAAAAATTAATATATACCTTGGTAATGCAACGAATTTAGATAAGTGTAGTCCACATGTCCTGAGGCATACATTTGCCACTCACATGTTAAATAATGGTGCAGGTTTGGAAACGTTAAAAGATCTTTTAGGTCACGCAAATCTTTCAGCCACTCAGGTCTATACTCATAATTCGTTTGCACAGTTAACAAATATTTATTCACAGGCTCACCCGCGAGGCCACAAAGATTGATGTTATGAAGATCAATGTAAATGCAGTTCATTTCACCGCAGACCAAAAACTAATCAGCTTTATAAACGAGAAAGTAAATAAATTAGAACTTTTCTATGATAATATCATTGGCGTCGAAGTATTCCTTCGCTTGGACAAGGAGCATGCGCATGATAATAAGATTGCCGAAGTTAAAATTCACATTCCTGGAAAAGAGTTGTTTGCTAAAAAACAATGTAAATCTTTTGAAGAAGCAACCGATCTTGCCGTAGAAGCTTTGAGAAAACAAGTAAAGAAGCACAAAGAAAAGGTTATGTAAAAGTCTTTATATCAAGTTTTAAAAGGGAAGTAGAGTTACTTCCCTTATTTTTTTTCTTTTTTTTTGAAAAATATGTTGCGTTACAAGAATTCTTTCATAAATTTGCAATCCCAAAAAGAGGGAAACACTTTAAATAGTTCTTTCAATTATTGAAATTTACCAACGCCGATGTAGCTCAGTTGGCCAGAGCAGCTGATTTGTAATCAGCTGGTCGGGGGTTCGAATCCCTCCATCGGCTCAAAAGTGTTGGGGAGATACTCAAGCGGCCAACGAGGACAGACTGTAAATCTGTTGGTGTACACCTTCGCAGGTTCGAATCCTGCTCTCCCCACAGTGAATTATTTTTTAAGCGGGAGTAGCTCAGTTGGTAGAGCGTCAGCCTTCCAAGCTGAGGGTCGCGAGTTCGAATCTCGTCTCCCGCTCAATTTTTTTAGAAGCCGGTGTAGCTCAGGGGTAGAGCGCTTCCTTGGTAAGGAAGAGGCCACGAGTTCAAATCTCGTCATTGGCTCATGAAGAAAATGTTTCGCCCTAAAGAGGGTGAAATTTTGTGTATATAAAAGGTTTGTTTTTTTATTAACTAGTAACAAATAGAACAATGGCTAAGGAAAATTTTGATCGTTCCAAACCACACGTGAACATCGGGACCATAGGTCACGTCGATCACGGTAAAACAACTCTAACTGCGGCAATCTCTAGCGTATTGGCTAGTAAAGGACTTGCTCAAGTTCGTGATTTCTCTTCAATTGATAATGCTCCAGAAGAGAAAGAACGTGGTATTACAATTAACACGTCTCACATCGAGTATGAAACAGCTAACCGTCACTACGCTCACGTTGACTGTCCAGGTCACGCGGATTACGTAAAGAACATGGTTACTGGTGCTGCTCAGATGGACGGTGCTATCCTTGTAGTTGCGGCTACAGATGGTCCAATGCCACAAACTCGTGAGCACATCCTTCTTGGACGCCAGGTAGGTGTTCCTCGTTTGGTTGTTTTCATGAACAAAGTTGACATGGTTGATGATCCGGAATTATTGGAACTTGTTGAAATGGAAGTACGTGAACTACTTTCTTTCTATCAGTATGACGGTGATAATGCCCCAGTTATTCAAGGGTCTGCTCTTGGTGCATTGAACGGTGAACCGCAATGGGTTGCTACGGTTGAAGCACTAATGGAGGCAGTTGATACTTATATTGAACTTCCACCACGTGATGTTGATAAGCCTTTCCTTATGCCTGTTGAAGATGTATTTACGATTACAGGTCGTGGTACAGTTGCTACTGGTCGTATCGAAACAGGGGTAATCAATTCAGGTGAGGCGGTAGATATCCTTGGAATGGGTGATTTGAAACTTTCTTCAACCGTAACAGGTGTTGAAATGTTCCGTAAAATCCTAGATAGAGGTGAAGCAGGTGATAACGTTGGTCTTTTACTTCGTGGTATTGAGAAATCTCAAATCAAAAGAGGTATGGTTATTTGTAAGCCAGGTTCAACAACACCTCATACTGAGTTTAAAGCTGAGATTTATGTATTGAAGAAAGAAGAAGGTGGTCGTCACACTCCTTTCCACAATAAATACCGTCCACAGTTTTATTTCCGTACAACTGACGTAACTGGTGAGATCTTCCTTACGGATGGTCGCGAAATGGTTATGCCAGGTGATAACGTAACAATCAATGTTAAGTTGATCGTTCCTGTAGCAATGGACAAAGGTTTACGTTTCGCTATCCGTGAAGGTGGTAGAACAGTAGGTGCTGGTCAGGTTACTGAGATCGTAGCTTAATTATAGGATATATACGATGTATGAAAGGGGAGCTCGCTCCCCTTTTTACACGGGCGTAGCTCAGCTGGTAGAGTAGTGGTCTCCAAAACCATTGGTCGTGGGTTCGAATCCTACCGCCCGTGCAAAAAATGAAAAAAAGTGTCAAAAGTAAGAGAATATTTTCGCGAAACGATAAACGAGATGGTTCACAACGTAACGTGGCCAACTTGGAAGGAGCTTCAAAGTAACACTATTATCGTAGTAGTTGCGTCTGTTCTAATTGCAGCAATTATTTTTGTGATGGACTTTGGATTTGGAATTACAGGGGATTCTAAATCTGTATGGAAGGGTGCGATGGGATTCATTTACGGATTGTTTTAATACTGACTTCATGGGAGAGATTAAAAAACGTTGGTACGTTGTGCGCGCAGTGAGTGGCAAAGAGAAGAAGGTAAAAGAATATCTGGATCTTGAAATAACTCGTTTGAAGTTAACTGATTTTGTAGATCAGGTATTAATTCCGACAGAAAAGGTTTTTCAAATACGTAATGGGAAAAAGGTAAGCAAAGAAAAAGCTTATTTGCCTGGTTATGTTTTAGTAGAAGCTGCACTGGTTGGTGAAGTGCCACATGTTATTAAAAGTATACCAAATGTAATTGGATTTCTAGGCACTGAAAAAGGGGGTGAACCTGTACCAATGCGTTTAGCTGAGGTTAATCGTATTCTTGGTAAAGTGGATGAACTTTCTGAATCGGAAGAAGAAATGAAGATTCCATTTGTGATCGGTGAATCTGTTAAAGTAATTGATGGACCGTTCAATAACTTTAGTGGAGTTATTGATGAAATTAACGAAGAGAAGAAGAAGTTGAAAGTGATGGTGAAAATCTTCGGAAGGAAAAACTTGCTCGAACTTAGCTATATGCAAGTCGAGAAAGAAATATAGTTTGTTTATTAACCCGTAGGAGTGAGGAAAACGATTAAAGCTTCCCGTAATTACTCATGTTTGACTACACAATTTGAATACAAATGGCTAAAGAAGTAGCAGCGTTGATCAAATTACAGATCAAAGGTGGTGCAGCCAATCCAGCTCCTCCAGTTGGTCCCGCACTTGGTGCAAAGGGGGTTAACATTATGGAGTTTTGCAAGCAGTTTAATGCACGTACGCAAGACCGTCCTGGAAAGGTTACACCAGTAGTTATCACAGTTTATGGTGATAAATCATTTGATTTTGTATTAAAAACACCTCCAGCAGCAGTTCAGATTATTGAGCACACAAAAATCAAAAAAGGATCTTCCGAACCAAACAAATTAAAAGTTGGTTCAATCTCTTGGGATCAAGTGCGCACAATTGCTGAAGATAAGCTGCCGGATCTTAATTGCTTTACTATAGATGCTGCAATGAGCATGGTCGCAGGTACTGCAAGAAGCATGGGTGTTACTGTAAAGGGTGGTGAAGCACCAAAAACCAAATAATCATTAGTGTTATGGGAAGAGTATCTAAGAAAAGAAAAGAGGTCTTGGCTAAATTTGATTTAGAAAAGCCTTACTCCTTGACAGAAGCATGTGATTTGGTTAAAGGAGTTTCTACTACTAAATTCGATGCATCTGTTGACATCAGCGTACGTTTGGGTGTTGACCCACGTAAAGCAAATCAGATGGTAAGAGGAACTGTGGCTTTGCCTCATGGAACTGGAAAGGATGTAAAAGTACTTGTGCTTTGTACGCCTGACAAGGAAGCTGAAGCAAAAGCAGCGGGGGCTGACCATGTTGGGATGGATGACTACATTGAAAAAATCAAAGGTGGTTGGACCGATATCGACGTTATTATTACTATGCCTTCAGTTATGGGTAAAGTTGGTGCATTAGGACGTATTTTAGGTCCACGTGGACTAATGCCAAACCCAAAAACTGGGACAGTAACAATGGAAGTTGGTAAGGCTGTTGAAGAAGTGAAAGCTGGTAAAATCGATTTTAAAGTTGATAAATATGGTATTGTTCATTCTTCAGTCGGTAAGGTAAGTTTTGAAGGTGGAAAGATCCGAGAGAATGCTCACGAATTGATCCAAACTTTAATTAAAATGAAGCCTTCTGCAGCAAAAGGTACCTACATCAAGAGTATTTACTTGAGTTCTACAATGAGCCCTGGTATCCAAGTGGATACAAAGTCTGTTGTTGCTTAAAAACTTAAATCATTATGACAAGAGAAGAAAAAGCAAAGTATATTGATGATCTTGCAACTGAACTTTCGGGAGCGAGTATTTTTTATCTAGCAGACACAGCGGACTTAACAGTGGACGTAGTGAACAGTCTTCGCAGGAGATGTTTCCAATCTAACATTCGCATGCGCGTTGTTAAAAACACATTGCTTGAAAAGGCAATGGAGCGTGTCGAAGGAAAAGATTTCGGAACAATGAAGGATGCACTTGCTGGTGCAACTTCAATCATGTTCAGCGAAGTAGGGAATGCTCCTGCTAAATTAATTCAAGAATTCAGAAGAAAGAGCCCGAAACCTATTCTTAAAGCAGCTTATATTGACGAGGCTGTATTTATGGGGGATAATCAATTAGAGGCTTTAGTATCTTTGAAATCACGTGAAGAATTGATTGGAGACATTGTCGGATTGCTTCAGAGTCCTGCTAAAAACGTTGTTTCTGGACTTAAAGGTGCTGGTGGAAAAATCGCCGGTATTTTGAAAACGCTCGAAGAAAGAGCATAATTAAATTATTTTAAGAACCTTTTTAAATTAAATAAAATGGCTGATATCAAGCAAATCGCGGAAACGCTAGTAAACCTAACGGTTAAAGAAGTAAATGAGTTGGCAACAATCCTTAAGGATGAGTATGGCATTGAGCCAGCTGCTGCTGCTCCAGTAATGGTTGCAGGTGGTGCTGCTGCAGGTGGTGGCGAAGCTGCTGCTGAAAAAACAGAGTTTGATGTAATTTTGAAAGCAGGTGGTGCTAACAAACTTGCAGTTGTTAAACTTGTAAAAGAGTTGACTGGAAACGGTCTTAAAGAGTCTAAAGATTTAGTTGATGGAGCTCCTGCTACTTTAAAAGAAGGTGTTTCTAAAGACGAAGCTGAAGGGCTTAAGAAGTCTCTTGAAGAGGCTGGTGCTGAAGTTGAGATTAAATAATAAGCTCCATAATAATCAGGAAAGGCGTCCCGTTTTAGTCGGGATGCCTTGTCCTGTTTTTTGCGTTTGACGCAAATTTAAAGTCCATTTTCATCAATAAAACAGTTTGGCCTTGGCAACATCAAACAATATTTCGACAAGAGTGAATTTTGCTTCTAGCAAAAGTCAGTTCGATTATCCGGATTTTCTGGATATCCAACTTAAATCATTTCAGGAGTTCTTCCAATTGGAAACAACACCAGAAAATAGGGAAAGTGAGGGGTTATTTAAAGTTTTCGCAGAAAATTTCCCAATTACTGATACCAGAAATCAATTCGTACTTGAGTTCTTAGATTATTTTATTGATCCTCCGAGATATACTATTGAAGAGTGTATCGAGCGTGGACTTACGTACAGTGTTCCGCTAAAAGCGAAGCTGAAGCTTTACTGTACAGATCCTGAGCACGAAGATTTTGAAACTATCGTTCAGGATGTTTACTTGGGTACCATTCCTTACATGACGCCTAAAGGGTCTTTTGTTGTTAACGGAGCAGAGCGTGTTATCGTATCTCAGTTACACAGATCCCCAGGTGTATTCTTCGGACAGAGTCGACATGCAAATGGTACTAAATTGTACTCTGCACGTGTAATACCTTTTAAAGGATCATGGATTGAATTTGCAACAGACATTAATAATGTCATGTATGCTTATATCGATCGTAAGAAAAAATTGCCTGTAACAACTTTATTCCGAGCTATCGGTTATGAAAGTGATAAGGATATATTAGAGATTTTTGGTTTAGCTGATGAAGTGAAGGCAACTAAAACAAATCTTAAAAAGTTTATTGGTCGTAAATTGGCGGCTCGTGTTCTTAAATCGTGGATCGAGGATTTCGTAGATGAAGATACAGGAGAAGTAGTGTCTATTGAAAGAAATGAAGTTCTTTTGGATCGTGAAACAGCTCTTGAGGATGAGCACATCGATTTAATTGTAGACTCTGGAGTAAAAAATGTTATCCTTCATAAAGAAGATGTAAATAGCGCTGATTTTACAATTATCTATAACACGCTTCAGAAGGATACGTCAAACTCTGAGAAAGAAGCAGTTGAGCATATTTATCGCCAATTAAGAAATGCTGAACCACCTGATTATGAGACAGCCAAAGGTGTATTTGAAAAATTATTCTTCTCAGATACACGTTATGATCTTGGTGAAGTAGGACGTTTCCGTTTGAATAAGAAATTGGGTATTGATAATAGCGAGGAATCCAGAGTTTTAACAAAATCGGATATTATTTCGATTATCAAATATTTAATTGAACTCATCAATTCTAAAGCTGATGTTGATGATATCGATCACCTTTCCAATCGTCGTGTTAGAACAGTGGGTGAACAATTATATGCTCAGTTTGGTGTTGGACTTGCTCGTATGGCGAGAACTATTCGTGAAAGAATGAATGTTCGTGACAACGAAGTATTTACTCCAATCGATTTGATCAATGCTAAAACGTTATCTTCTGTAATCAATTCATTTTTCGGAACGAATCAGCTTTCTCAGTTTATGGATCAAACGAATCCACTATCTGAGGTAACCCACAAGCGTCGTTTATCGGCACTAGGGCCTGGTGGTTTGTCAAGAGAAAGAGCTGGTTTTGAGGTTCGTGACGTTCACTATACGCATTATGGTCGTCTTTGTACTATCGAAACTCCAGAAGGTCCAAATATTGGATTGATTTCTTCACTTTGTGTATTCGCTAAAGTGAATAAACTTGGATTCATTGAAACGCCGTATCGTTCTGTTGAAAACGGTAAAGTAGCTCTTGAAAAGGAACCAATCTACCTTACAGCAGAAGAAGAAGATGCAAAAATGATTGCGCAGGCAAATGCAGTTGTAGATGATAAAGGTAAATTCCTTACGGAATTTGTAAAAGCTCGTTATGAAGGAGATTTTCCAGTGGTGGAACCAACAAATCTTCATTTGATGGATGTAGGGGCAAACCAAATTGCATCAATTGCCGCCTCATCTATTCCTTTCTTGGAACATGATGATGCTAACCGTGCTCTGATGGGATCAAACATGCAACGTCAAGCAGTACCGCTTTTAAAACCAAGTTCACCAATTGTTGGTACTGGAATTGAAAGATTGGTTGCTCGTGATTCACGTGTTCTTATTAACGCTGAAGGTCCAGGTGCTGTAGAATATGTTGATGCAAATGAGATTGTAATCCGATATGACTGGAATTCAGAGGATAAATTAGTAAGTTTTGAAAGTGAAGTAATTCATTATTCGCTTACTAAGTTTATGAAGACAAACCAAAGCACATGTATCAACTTAAAACCAATTGTAAAGAAAGGCGATAGAGTTGAAAAAGGACAGGTCCTTTGTGAAGGATATGCAACGCAACAAGGAGAACTTGCTTTAGGTCAGAACCTTAAAGTGGCATTCATGCCATGGAAGGGTTATAACTTTGAGGATGCGATTGTTATTTCTGAAAAAGTTGTTCGTGACGATATCTTTACGTCTATTCACATTGATGAGTACACTTTAGAAGTTCGTGATACAAAACGTGGAATGGAAGAATTGACTTCTGATATTCCAAATGTATCTGAAGAAGCAACAAAAGATTTGGATGAAAATGGTTTGATAAGAATTGGTGCTGAAATAAAAGAAGGCGATATTCTTATCGGTAAGATTACGCCAAAAGGTGAAACAGACCCATCTCCAGAAGAGAAATTACTTAGAGCAATCTTTGGTGATAAAGCAGGAGATGTTAAAGATGCTTCTTTAAAAGCTGGTCCATCATTAAGAGGCGTCGTAATTGATAAAAAATTATTCTCAAGAGCGATAAAAGATAGAAAGTCTAAAGCTCAAGATAAGCCAGTATTGGAAAGTCTAGATTCAGAATTTGAAAAAGACTTTGCTGCTTTAAAGGAAAAATTATCAGAGAAACTTTTGTCTATTCTTGGTGAACAAAAATCAGCTGGAGTTTTCAACAACTTCAAAGAAGAAATCATTAAGAAGGGAACTAAATTCGCTCAGAAAAATTTGGTTGCGATTGACTATTCAATTGTGAATCCTACAAACTGGACATCTGACGCACATACAAACGTGTTGATTGCTAGAGTTATACATAATTTCAATATCAAAGCAAACGATTTATTAGGTACCTACAAACGTAAAAAGTTCCATATTTCGGTTGGTGATGAACTTCCAGCAGGAATTGTTAAAATGGCCAAAGTTTACGTTGCTAAGAAACGTAAGTTGAAGGTTGGTGATAAAATGGCGGGGCGTCATGGTAACAAAGGTATTGTTGCTAACATTGTTCGTCATGAAGATATGCCATTCCTTGAAGATGGAACGCCGGTTGATATTGTATTGAATCCTCTTGGTGTACCTTCGCGCATGAACCTTGGACAGATTTATGAAACTGTTCTTGGATGGGCAGGAGAGAAGTTGGGTGTTAAGTTCGCTACTCCTATCTTTGATGGAGCGCACCCTTCAGAAATAGATCAATGGACGGAAAAAGCAGGAGTACCAAAATCTGGTAAAACATACCTTTACGATGGAGGAACAGGAGAGCGTTTCCATCAGCCTGCCACGGTTGGTGTAATCTACATGTTGAAACTTTCACACATGGTTGATGACAAAATGCACGCTCGTTCTATCGGACCATACTCACTTATTACACAACAACCACTTGGAGGTAAAGCTCAGTTTGGAGGACAGCGTTTTGGTGAGATGGAAGTATGGGCACTTGAGGCATTCGGAGCTGCAAATATCCTTCAAGAGATCCTAACGGTAAAATCTGATGATGTGATGGGTAGAGCAAAGGCTTACGAGTCAATCGTTAAAGGAGATAATATTCCAGAACCTGGAATCCCAGAATCATTTAATGTATTGCTTCACGAATTGAGAGGACTTTGTCTTAACATTTCGATGGATTAATTGTCAAGTTGTAGAATTAAGAAATAAGCAAGAAAATGGCTTTCAGAAAAGAAACACCAAAAAAACAAAGCAGCTTCAATAAAATAACAATCTCTTTGGCTTCGCCTGAAGTGATTCTTGAGCAATCAAGTGGAGAAGTGCTAAAGCCAGAAACGATTAATTATCGTACTTATAAACCTGAAAGAGACGGTTTATTCTGTGAAAGAATATTCGGGCCAGTTAAGGATTATGAGTGCCATTGTGGAAAATACAAGCGTATTCGCTATAAAGGGATTGTTTGTGACCGCTGTGGTGTCGAAGTAACAGAGAAAAAAGTGCGTCGTGAACGCATGGGACATATATCATTAGTTGTTCCTGTAGCTCATATTTGGTACTTCCGTTCTTTACCGAACAAAATTGGTTACCTACTAGGTTTGCCTACAAAGAAATTGGATCAAATTATCTACTATGAAAGATATGTAGTAATTCAAGCTGGTGTAGCAACCAATTTGGATGGTTCATCTTTAAGTAGATTAGATTTCTTAACAGAAGAAGATTATTTGGATATTTTGGATACGCTTCCAAAAGAAAATCAATATCTAGAAGATACTGATCCAAATAAGTTCATTGCTAAAATGGGTGCAGAAGCTTTGCATGATTTATTGCGTACATTGAATCTTGAACAAACTTCGTACGACCTTCGTCATCAAGCAAATACTGAAACTTCGATGCAGCGTAAAAATGAGGCATTGAAGCGTTTGCAAGTTGTTGAAGCAATGAAAGAATCTCAGCAACGCATTGATAACCGTCCTGAATGGATGATCGTAAAGGTAGTTCCTGTTATTCCACCTGAATTAAGGCCTTTAGTTCCATTGGATGGAGGTAGATTTGCAACTTCTGATTTGAATGACCTTTATCGTCGTGTGATAATTCGTAACAATCGTTTGAAGCGTTTGATCGAGATAAAAGCACCAGAAGTTATTCTTCGTAATGAAAAGAGGATGCTTCAAGAGTCTGTTGATTCATTATTTGATAACTCTAGAAAGTCATCTGCGGTAAAAACAGAATCTAATCGTCCACTAAAATCCCTTTCAGATTCATTGAAAGGTAAACAAGGACGTTTCCGTCAAAACCTACTTGGTAAACGTGTTGATTACTCTGCACGTTCAGTAATTGTCGTTGGTCCAGATTTGAAGTTACATGAATGTGGACTTCCGAAAGACATGGCAGCTGAACTATACAAGCCGTTTATTATTCGAAAAATGATTGAGCGCGGTATTGTCAAAACTGTTAAATCTGCGAAAAAAATCGTTGATAGAAAAGAACCAGTTGTTTGGGATATATTAGAAAATGTATTGAAAGGTCACCCTGTACTTTTGAACAGGGCTCCAACTCTTCACAGACTCGGTATCCAGGCATTCCAGCCTAAATTGATTGAAGGTAAAGCAATTCGTCTTCACCCTCTTGTAACAACGGCATTCAACGCCGATTTCGATGGTGACCAAATGGCGGTTCATTTACCATTAGGTAATGCCGCAATTCTTGAAGCTCAGTTACTCATGTTGGCTTCTCACAATATCTTGAATCCAGCGAACGGTGCACCGATTGCGGTACCTTCTCAAGACATGGTATTGGGCCTTTACTATATTACTAAAGGTAAAAAAACACTTGGAGATGTCATCGTAAAAGGTGAAGGTGGAACGTTCTATTCGCCTGAGGAGGTAATTATTGCTTATAATGAAAACAAATTGGATCTTCACGCTCACATCAAAGTGAAAACTTATGATTTGAATGATTTAGGGAAACCCGAAATTCAATTGATAGAAACAACATGTGGTCGAGTTCTTTTCAATGAAAGAGTTCCGAGAGAAGTTGGTTTCATTAATGATGTGATGACTAAGAAAGCGCTTCGTGATATTATTGGTGAAGTTTTGAAAATTTCTGGCACATCTAGAACGGCGCAATTCCTTGATGATATCAAAGAACTTGGTTACGATATGGCTTTCAAAGGTGGTCTTTCATTTAATTTGGATGATATTATCATTCCAAAAGAGAAAGAAGAACTTGTATCGAAAGCCGATAATGAAGTGAAAGAAGTGATGATGAACTATAATATGGGTCTTATCACGAATAACGAGCGTTACAACCAAATCATTGATATTTGGACACACACTAACTCAAGATTGACACATACATTGATGGAGCAATTGAAGTCTGATAGACAAGGTTTCAATTCAATCTATATGATGTTTGATTCTGGAGCACGTGGATCTAAAGAACAAATTCGTCAGCTTTCAGGAATGAGAGGTTTGATGGCGAAACCGCAAAAATCAGGTGCATCTTCTCAAGAAATCATTGAGAACCCTATCCTTTCTAACTTTAAAGAAGGTTTATCAATTCTTGAGTACTTCATCTCTACTCACGGTGCACGTAAAGGTCTTGCAGATACTGCCTTGAAAACGGCAGATGCAGGTTACTTGACACGTCGTCTTGTGGATGTAGCTCAGGATGTTGTTATCAATGCCGATGATTGTGGTACTTTAAGAGGTATTGTTGCAACAGCATTAAAGAAAAATGATGAGGTTGTAGAACCATTGTACGATAGAATTTTAGGTAGAACATCTGTTCATGATGTTTATTTACCTGAAACTGACAATTTAATTGTTTCAGCTGGTGAGTTGATTTCGGAAGATGTTGCTCATGCTATTGAAAAGGCAGGTATTGAAGAAGTTGAGATTCGTTCAGTATTGACTTGTGAAATGAGAAGAGGAGTTTGTTCAAAATGTTACGGACGAAATCTAGCAACTCATAGAATTGCACAACATGGTGATTCAGTAGGTGTAATTGCTGCACAATCGATTGGTGAACCAGGAACTCAGTTGACACTTCGTACCTTCCACGTTGGGGGTACTGCATCAAACATTGCTGACGTTTCAGATATGAAAGCTAAAGCGAATGGTAAACTTGAAATTGATGAACTTCGCACTATCGAAAAGAAGAATGCGGATGGATCAATGAAGGTTGTTGTCGTTGGTCGATCAGCTGAATTGAAAATTACCGATGAGAAAACTGGTATTGTAGTCATGAATGCTAACATTCCATATGGAGCAGAAATGGTTATTGATAATAGTACGAAAGTGAAGAAAGGTGATGTGATCTGTAAATGGGACCCTTATAATGCGGTAATCGTTTCTGAGGTAACTGGTAAGATTGTGTTTGATAGCATTGTTGAAGGTGTTACTTTCCGTGAAGAAGTGGATGAGCAAACTGGATTTACTGAAAAAGTGATTACAGAGTCGAGAGATAAGAAAAAGAACCCTGCAATTCACATTGTTGATGCAAAAACAAAAGCTGTACTTCGTGAATATTCTTTGCCAGTAGACGCGCACATTTCTGTAAACGAAGGTGATAAAGTTGAAGCTGGTGAAGTGCTCGTTAAAATACCAAGAGTTTCTGGTAAAACTGGGGATATTACTGGAGGTCTTCCGCGTGTGACAGAACTTTTCGAAGCGCGTAACCCTTCAAACCCTGCTGTAGTAGCTGAAATTGATGGTATTGCAGAATATGGTAAAATCAAAAGAGGTAACCGTGAAATTCAAATCACATCTAAAACAGGTGAGGTTCGCAAGTATTTGGTTCCACTTTCCAAGCATATTTTGGTACAGGAAAATGACTTTGTTCGCGCTGGACAGCCATTGTCTGATGGGGCAACTACTCCAAATGACATATTGAATATCGAAGGTCCGACTAAAGTTCAAGAATATATCGTTAATGAAATCCAGGAAGTATATCGACTTCAGGGTGTGAAAATTAACGACAAGCATTTCGAGGTTATCGTTCGTCAGATGATGCTTAAAGCTGAAATCGTTGATGCAGGTGATACGAGATTCTTGGAAGGTCAGTCAGTTCATAAAGCTGATATCATGGAAGAAAACGATGCGGTTTTCGGAATGAAAGTTGTCATTGAAGCGGGGGATTCAACTACTTTGAAAAACGGGCAGATTGTATCAGCACGTCGACTAAGAGATGAAAACTCTCAATTGAAGAGATCTGATAAACAATTGATTGAATCAAGAGATGCGGTACCAGCAACATCAACACCATTGTTGCAAGGTATTACAAGAGCGTCCTTACAGACTCAGTCGTTCATTTCCGCAGCATCCTTCCAGGAGACTACGAAAGTACTTAATGAGGCTGCAATTTCTGGTAAGGAAGATCATTTGTTAGGCTTAAAGGAAAATGTGATCGTAGGTCACTTGATCCCTGCTGGAACAGGTGTTAGAGACTTTCAGAAAATGATAGTTGCTTCTAAAGACGCTTACGAAGAAATGTTGGAAGAGAATTAATTCTTAAACATAATTGAAAGGGAGCAGCATAGTTGCTCCCTTTTTTTGTCCAAATTAGATTAAATTAGTTACTTATTAAGTAGTATAAAATGGAGAACAAAGACGAAAACCAATTGAATATTGAATTGAGTGAAGATGTGGCTTTGGGTGTATATTCAAATTTTAGTATTATTACCCATTCTCCTTCAGAAATGGTATGCGATTTTATTCAAATGATGCCAGGAATGCCGAAAGGTAAAGTGCGTACAAGAGTATTAATGACTCCTCAAAATGCAAAGCGTTTTATGAGAGCATTGATTGACAATGTCCAGAAGTATGAACAACATTTTGGTGTTATTGATGACTCAGAAAATCCAGGAATGCCCCCAATGAATTTTGGTACGCCAAGCACGATGGCTTAAACAAAATATATTTGTTTCAAGCTAACTGTCTTGTAACTCATGTAACGGTATCACTACATTGAAACTTTGGTGAAAATAAGGGTAAGACAATGAAGAATATTCAAATAGAAATAGATGCTTGGTTTCTTTACCAAAAATTATCTGAGAACGAAGAGGACCCAATCTTGGCAGATGTTTTTAAACAGATGAGTGAAATAGAATTAAGTCACGCCATTGCGTTTGCGAAAGAAAATAAGGTCGATCCCACTCAAATATGTAAGCCGTCGTGGCGAGCAAAAACAATTAATCGAATCGGCAAAATTTTTGGATACGATTATGTTCTGGGGGCTTTGATGGATACGGAAAAAAGTTTGGCCGATGCCGTAGTTTCTCAGAAGAGAAAAAACAAAGTGCCTGTCGTTGGAAATGAAGATTCACACATAAAAATTCTACGTTCAATATTGGATAATGACACGCGAATAGCGGGAAATCAATTGTCCAGATTTGAAAAGAGACATAGATCGGTTGGAGGAAATGCCATTCGAGCGGCTGTATTAGGTGGCAATGATGGTTTGGTTTCAAATTTCAGTTTGGTAATGGGAATTGCGGGAGCTACAGTTGCTCAAACAGGTGTTTTATTAGCGGGAATGGCAGGCTTGTTAGCGGGTGCGTTGTCAATGGCGTTGGGCGAATGGATTTCCGTTAAAAGTTCACAAGAGCTGTATGAAAATCAGATGCAATTGGAGATGGATGAACTGGAAACCAATCCTGAGGGTGAACGTAAAGAGTTGAAGCTTATCTACATGGCCAAAGGAATTCCTGAGGATCAAGCTATAAAAATAGTGGATGAGTTGATGAAAGATAAGAATTTAGCACACCAAGTTTTGGTTAAAGAAGAGTTAGGTATTAATGCTGAAGAATTAAAAGGTTCGGCCATTGAGGCTGCGTTGTCTTCTTTCTTCCTATTTGCAATTGGAGCAATCATTCCTGTTTTACCGTTCATGTTTCTTTCTGGATACCAGGCTATTGTGTTAAGCACGCTACTTAGTGCGATTGGTTTGTTTTTAATAGGGGCAGCAATCACCCTTTTTACAGGACGAAATGTTTGGTTTTCTGGATTTAGACAAGTTATCTTTGGACTCGCAGCTGCAGCCGTGACATTCGGTATCGGGAAACTGATCGGTGTGTCAATGGCAGGTTAAAGAAGATCATTTAAAATGAAGAAATTATGAACGGAGCACATTTTCATTTAGTAGTTAATCACTTGCCAATTATTTTTCCCATCGTTGGCTTGATTGTTTTGGCCGTTGGAATCGGATTTAAGTCTGAAATGGTAAAAAGAACTGCTTATTTTGTTTTTAGTATTGGAGCAATTACCGCTGCAATAGCTATGAATTCAGGTGAAGGAGCAGAAGAAATTGTAGAAAATATTCCTGGTGTGACTGAAAATCTAATTCATGAACATGAAGAAGCTGCAGAACTTTTTGCTCTGCTCAGCTATGTTTTTGGGGCATTCTCATTAGTTGCTTTATGGTCGAGTTGGAAAAACAAGTCATACAATGTGCTGCTTAGCTATCTAGCTGCCGTTTTTGCCATTTTATTGATTATTCTTGGAAAGCAAACAGGAACTTCAGGGGGTGAAATTCGACACACCGAAATTCGATCAAACAATGCTGCAAATCAAAATAATCAAGTTGAACATGATGACGAAGATTGATTAAAAATCAAGTACTTCTTTCCAATCAGTTTTGTTTCCACAACTATCTGTAACAGTTAGTTGAACAGTATGTTTCCCTTTTATGTTTGCCGGTTTACTGAAAATCAGGTAGTTTCCTTTACGCTCAAATTCAAGTACGTACCAGGCTCCATCTATGTATATGTCGTAGTCAAATAGTTCAGTTTGAAATTCTCGTACGGACCAACTAAGCTGATTTTTTCCTTTGCAATTGGCTATTGAAAAATTTCTGGGACTCACCGAAGGAGGAATACTATCTATTCTTAAATTGTATTTTCCCATTGATTTTTTTTCACCATTGATCCATCCTGCATTGGTCATCGCATCAATTGAACTTTCTTTCCCTCTGGAATTTGTGGATGCAATAAAATAGTATGTGTTACGAATTGCGTTTTCCGGAATTTTCATTCTTACTTTCAAAGGTAATTGAACAGGCTCTCTTGCATCACTCATTGAAATAGAGTTAGTTATAAGTATAGAATGACGCAGGGGTTGATAAAATGTGAATTTATCGGCAGCGATTGCCATATTTTCATTTTGAAATTCATAGGCCGAATCAGGGAGAAAAAACTTTTTTGAATCAAAAGTTTGAAGAGCTGAATTAATTGTTCCTTTCTCTATTTTTAAGTCAAAGGAAAGTGTGGATGAATTACCCTTTTCATCATTTACTAAAAAAGTTATACTATTTCTGTCACCTGGTTTGACTTTGAGTATACCTGATTTATCTAGAGGATATATTCCGAGTGGATTATGTTTGGTTCTGAACGATTTCTGAAATTCTTGACCTTTATCTGCGTAAGCCCTATAATCAACGTGATCATTCACATAGCGTGTATGATCAAATGAAATTCGATCCATGCGCTGTGAAAAAAATTCTTTCCCATCCACAAATAATTTGGATTGATAGATACCACAGTTGTTTGACGCACCATCCAATTGATCTGAAGTTTCAAAGGCAAAACCAATTCCTCCTTCTAGGCTGCAAAATTCAGCGGGAATACTGATTAGATTGTTTGAAACCGTATAATTTTTACCGACGCGCTGTACTGGAATTTTTTTTGATTTCCCGGGTAGTAAATAACCTTCTTTTGACAATGCATATACCTTCATTGCATTAATCGTTGGCGCTCTGTGATCTGCTAAATCGAATCCATATGATAATGGATTCAGGGCATCTTCTGTTTCAGTATCCCTTAATTCAAAATGAAGGTGAGGAGCGAAGGAATGTCCCGTATTTCCTGAAAGTGCAATTAATTGTCCCCGCTTAATGGGAAGGTCATCGGCACGAAAATAAATATCCACTTCAAAATTTTCTTGTTGCGTCTGAATAACTTTAATTAATGAATCTATTTTTCCTTTTAGAATGGAACAGTGAGCATAAACACTTGTGATACCATTTGGGTGATCTATGTAAACGGATTTTCCGTAACCATCGGGAGAAATCTTAACCCTTGAAACAAAACCATTTTCAATTGAAAAAATTGGAAGCCCTTCTTTTCCATTTGTTTTAAAGTCAACGCCCATATGGAAGTGGTCCGGTCGAATTTCCCCAAAATTTGCGGCAAGTTCTAAAGGTATGTTTAGAGGGGAACGAAAATTGGTTTTTTTAGGTTGAGCAAATAAAAAACCTGCCCAGAAAAAAGAAATAAATAATTTGAAAATGCAATTTTTCATCAACCAAAAGTAAATCTTTTAAAAAAATCTGCAGGGATTCGTTCTAAATAGTTGCGCATATACTTTTCAATACTAACTTTGTAGTAAAGTCGTAACTGATGACAGACACAATTCAGCAGATCATTGAAAAAATCCGATCTAAAAGCATCGAGATACATAGCCAATTGATCAAAGAGCGAGAAAAAAATACTGTTCTTGAGGCTGAAAATGTTGCGTTAAAAGCTCAATTGACTGGCATGGCTGATACACAGAAAGTGTTGAATGTTGAAATGTCTGAGTTGAAAATTGCGTTAGAAGCGGCTAGAAATCAAGTTGTCGAAACTCCAATTTCCAAAAACAGGAAAGACGAGGAGATTGATGAGCTGGTTAAGGAAATCGAATACTGCATTAGTCAGTTAAAAAAATAGTGAATGGGTAAAATATCCTTGAAAGTCAATGTTGGTGGCAGAACCTATCCTCTTACTGTAAATGAAGAGGAGCAGGAGCGCGTTTTAAAAGCAGCAGATGACATTAACAAGGCTATCAAAATGCTCCAAGAGAATTATGCAGTGAAGGATATGCAAGACCTTCTAGCAATGTCTGCTCTGCAGTTGTCTACTAAATCCACTAATCAAGCGTCTTCATCAGCACCGGTTGCACCCGATTTTTCTGATGTTGAAGCGAAACTCAATGACCTTTCGAAACAATTGGACGCATTGAGTTAATCGATTTTCTTTTCTTGTTTTCTTTCTATCGGACAGCTTGCAGTTGTTTAATTAATTATTTGATTTAAATGGATTTAATTTCAGTATTATTAGGACTTGCAGGAGGTGGAGCAGGAGTATTTGTTCTCCAAAATGTAGTTTTAAAGAATAAAAAAGAGCAGCTCATTAGAGAGGCAGAGTTGGAAGGGGAAAACATCAAGAAAGACAAAATTCTTCAGGCCAAAGAAAAATTCCTCAAATTGAAGGAAGAGCACGAAATCACGATCAAGGACAAGGAGCGTAGACTGCAATCAACGGAAGATCGAGCTAAAGCAAAGGAAAAAACACTTTCTCAAAAAATTGAAGAAGTTGCAAGAAAGGAAAATGAGTTAGAGAAGAATCAATCAGAACTCGAAACCCGTGTTCAGGCCTTTGATTTGAAGCATCAGGAACTTGAGAAAATTCAAGAAAAACGTGTTGCAGAACTTTCTAGAATTAGTGGTATGTCAGCGGAGGACGCTAAGAATCATTTGATGGAGGCATTGAAGGATGAGGCAAGAACAAGCGCAATGACATACATAAAAGACATTACAGAAGAGGCTAAATTAAATGCAAACCGCGAAGCCAAAAAGATTGTAATTCAGTCTATTCAAAGAGTTGCAACCGAACAAGCTGTTGAAAATGCAGTTTCTGTGTTTAACATTGAGTCAGATGAGGTGAAAGGAAGGATTATTGGTCGAGAAGGTCGAAATATCCGGGCTCTAGAGGCTGCAACCGGTGTGGAAATTATTGTTGATGACACTCCTGAAGCAATAATTTTATCTTGTTTTGATCCAGTTAGAAGAGAAATTGCACGCTTAGCATTGCACCAATTGGTTTCTGACGGTCGAATTCACCCAGCACGTATTGAGGAAGTTGTGGCAAAGACAAGAAAACAATTGGAAGAAGAAATTGCCGAAACGGGAAGAAGAACCTGCATGGACCTTGGAATTCATGGACTTCATCCAGAATTGACTCGAATGGTAGGCCGAATGAAATACCGTTCTTCATACGGACAAAACTTATTACAGCACTCCCGTGAAGTTGCCAATTTGTGCGCAACCATGGCGGCTGAATTAGGTTTGAATGTTAAGTTGGCTAAACGCGCTGGATTACTTCACGATATAGGTAAAGTTCCGGATGATGAACCAGAATTGCCGCATGCTATTTTGGGGATGAAATTGGCTGAAAAATATGGTGAAAAGCCTGACGTTTGTAATGCAATCGGAGCTCACCATGATGAAGTCGAAATGACTACTTTAATTTCACCAATTGTTCAGGTTTGTGATGCCGTATCTGGCGCGCGTCCTGGTGCAAGACGTGAAATAGTAGAGGCATATATCAAGAGAATCAAAGAACTTGAATCTCTTGCTTTGTCTTATGACGGGGTGTCAAGTGCCTATGCCATTCAGGCCGGACGTGAATTGCGTGTTTTGGTTGAGAGTGAAAGAGTTTCAGATGCAAAAGCAGATGAACTGTCGTTTACAATTTCACAACGAATTCAAACTGAAATGACCTATCCAGGTCAGGTTAAAGTTACTGTTATCCGCGAAAAGCGCTCTGTGAACTACGCAAAATAAGCACAATGAATTCACTTGAGGGAAAGAAAGTCTTAGTTACTGGAGGGGCAGGTTTTATTGGCTCTAACTTGGTAGAGGCGCTATTAAACCTTGGTGCAAGCGTGATTGTTCTAGATAATCTGGAAACTGGTAGATATGAAAATTTAGTGGGTTTTGAAAAAAATCCACTTTTTCAATTTTTGAAGGGCGATATTCGGAATCAAGAAGATTGTTTAAAAGCGTTGGATGGTGTTGATGTCATTTCCCATCAAGCAGCATTGGGATCAGTTCCAAGGTCAATAGAGTTTCCTCACAATACGCATGCCGTCAATGCAACTGGATTTTTGAACATGCTTCATGCTGCCAAGGAGAAAGGAGTCAAAAGATTTGTTTATGCAAGTTCTTCATCTGTTTATGGTGATAGCACTATTTCTCCCAAAACTATTGGATCTGAAGGAAATTTGCTGAGTCCCTATGCAGTAACTAAAGCATTGAATGAACAATATGCAGCAGTTTATGCTCGTTTACACAAAATGGAAACGGTTGGTCTACGTTATTTTAATGTATTTGGACCAAAGCAAGACCCGAATGGTGTTTATGCAGCTGCAATTCCAAAGTTTGTAGATCGAATGATCAAAGGAGAAGAAATCACAATACATGGAGATGGCGAGCAAACAAGAGATTTTACGTATGTCAAAAATGCAGTTAAAGCAAATTTGTTAGCCCTTTCTACAGAAAATGAAGCTGCTTTCGGCAGAGCATACAATGTTGCTTGTGGACATTTCTTCACTTTAAATGCAGTCATTCAATCCATCAAAACGGTGCTAATCCAACAAGGACGTTACAATGACAACTCCACGGTTGTTCACGGACCTGAAAGGAATGGTGATATCCGCCACTCTTTGGCAGATATTTCTGAAACAATCAGAGATCTGAACTATCAAGATTATTGGCATTTCGATCAAGGCATGAAGGAATACCTTTCGAATTAAGATTTCAATGTTTAAGTGGGTCAATTGGAAATCGGAGGTTGTAAAGAATATAATGGTTCTCACCTCTGGTACTGCTTTGTCACAGATGGTGGCATATATCTTAACTCCCATTATTACTCGTTTATATACACCAGATGAGTCTGCAGAACTAGGACTTTACATAAGAATTATTGGTGTTGGTGCTGCTATTGCAACTGCTCGATATGAATTGGCTTTGCCAGTTCTTAAATTAGACCACCATTCATTTAGAGTGTATCGATTTGCATTAAGAGTAACATTAATCACGAGCTGTTTTGCGATGCTGATTATGCTTTATCCGATGCTTTTTTCTGGAAGCTTGTCAAACGCACTTTTTTATCTTTCAATTCCATTCGGTTTGGCGCTGTTGGCTTTTCAGAATTTAGGCACAAATTGGGCTGTTCGAATGAAACGATTTCGACTGATCTCGTATTCAAAACTTGCAAGTTCAGCAGCTGGAAATATATTGAAAGTCGTTTTTGGATTTTTTCAAACAGGCTACATTGGTTTGATTCTAGGAACCGTCATTGGTTTTATTGTAGGTTGTATCTTTTTTCTCCGCGATTTCAGATTTACCAACTCAACGTTTAAAATAAGTTCAAAGTCTCCTAGAAATGCAGTTTTGGCGAAGCAATACATCGAATTTCCAAAAATAAATTTGCCTCATACATTAATGGATTTAGGTAAAGAGCTACTTATCGCTATGATTATTTGGGAGATTTTCGGTAAACGAGAATATGGTCTATTCAATCACACGTATCAAATGTTGCGCATCCCTCTCGTATTGATAGGAGCATCAATCGGCCAAGTTTTCTTTCAACGCTGTGCAGAACGCATTAATAAAGGGGAGGATATAACGATTGTGGCCAGACAATCAGTAAAAACGCTTTTTGTCTTTTCAATTTTACCTTTTTCGGTAGTCTTCTTTTTCGGTGCTGAGTTATTTGCACTTGTATTTGGAGAAGATTGGCGTGAAGCAGGTCAGTATGCTCAAATTATGGCCCCTTGGTTTATGGTCAATTTTATGTCTTCTCCAATTTCGTCATTGCCCTTGATCTTAAAAAAGCAAGGTTCTTTTTTCATGTTGGCATTAGTGGGTTCACTTCTTATGATTGCAAGTTTACTTCTGCCTAATTGGCTTTATGGTGCATCTATCATTCAAACTCTTTGGATTACGAGTTTGTCGCAAGCAGCCTTTTTGATTGTTGTTATCTTTATTATCTTCGGATATGCAAAAAACTGGAAGAAATGAATTGGTTGCAACGATTGAAATCCAAATTTTTCAAAAATAATACGTCTTCAATTGGTCCGCGTATGCGATCTGGCTTCAAACACAATGGTCAGTTTCTTCCGCATGTTCGAATTTCGGAGTCAACTGTAATTTCGTTTCCTGTCAATTTGAATCTTGCTGATAATTTGTTCATTGGTCACTACAATTTCATTGAAGCGTCGCACGGAATTTCAATAGAAGAAGGTGTTCAGATTACAAATTATTGCTCGATACTAACGCACAGTAGTCACGTTTCTATTCGATTGTATGGGAAGAGTTATCTTGGTAAAAAAGATCCAATAGGTTATAAAAAAGGACCGGTCAGCATTGGTTGTTACACTTTTGTGGGGCCACATGTTACGATTATGCCGAATACCACAATCGGAAAAGGTTCTCTAGTGGCAGCCTATTCATTACTCAAAGGAGAATACCCTGATTTTTCAATTATTGCCGGAAATCCTGCACAGGTTGTAGGGGATACTAGAGAAATGGATAAGAAATATTTGGATGAATATCCTGATTTAAAAGCGAATTACCGCCAATGGGCAGGCCTTTAAAAATAATAATTGTTGGATTGCCCTTGTTTGCTGAGAGGCTTGCAAAGAGTCTGAAGGAATTTGATCCTTCCAACAACTATATTTCTTTAAATACTTATTATAAACGATGGGATAAAATCAGGGCTAAATTTCTGATTCCTCGGGCGGATTTACTTTTTTCAATCAATGGTACCATATTGCCAAGTGGTGTTTTCGATTTGGCATTTTCTAAAAAGATACCGGTTGTAATGAATTGGGTTGGTACGGATGTTTTACTAGCAGAGAAGGCCATTGAATCAGGTTCTTTTCATCAGAATTACATAAACCAAGCGATTCATTTTTGTGAAGTTAATTGGATTCAAGAAGAGCTTAAAAATAGTGGGATATCAGCAGAAATCTGCAATTTCGCATCGTTTGATAAAAAGTTTGAGGCAAAATTACCAACAGAAAAAAAATTGAATGTACTCTCATATATTCCCAAAGAACGTTCTGATTTTTATGGTATTGAAATGCTTCTTAGGGTGGCAAAAAACTTGCCTAATATTCAATTTTTAATTGCGGGTACAAAGGCTGAGGAGTATCAACCATTGCCTCAAAATGTACAAGCGCTTGGGTGGGTGAAGAATATGGATGAGGTTTATGATCGTTCCCATGTGGCTGTTAGAATTCCTGAACATGATGGACTCTCTACATTTATTTTGGAATCTTTAGCGCGCGGAAAAGAGGTCATATATAAATATTCTTTCGATTATTGTTTCAAGTGCACTAACGAGGATGAATTAACACGTCGATTGAAAGAATTAGAAGATGCTTTTAATAGGGGAGAATGGAAGGTTAATTCAGATGGAATTGATTTTATTGCAGATGAATTCAGTCGGGAAAGAATTCTTGGAAATCTGTTGATGAAAATTCAGCAAATAGCAAAATGATTGCTTCAAAAAAACATATTGTCATCGTCTGCGCAAACTTTCACCCTATGAAGCACATTGCTGCATTCAGAATGAATGCTTTTGTAAAGTATTTCGACAAACAGCATTTTGACATCACCGTAATTGCCTCGAATGAAAGTGCTCCAGAAGGGAGGAATTCATTTGAAGGCGCGGATGTTTACTATATTGGAGGAAGTAAATGGATAAAAATTCGGAAACAATATCAAGGAATGCCAAAGTGGAAACACCACTTTTATTCATTGAATAATAAATTGATTCGGTTTTTTTCAAAGAGTGATTTCCCCGGATGGATAAATAAAATAGACAATCAACTTGAATCAATTCATCAGGAGAAGAACATCGATTTTTTACTTACAACCTTCTTTCCTATTGATACACACATTGCTGGATTACATTTTAAGGAAAATCATCCCAATACGATTTGGATTGCTGATATGCGCGATGAAATGAGTATGAATGTCCTCATTGACAAGAAAGAAAAAGCGTACTATGTGAAAATGGAACAAAAAATCGGTCGGCTTGTCGATATCGTTACATCGGTCAGTGAACCTATTTTACATGGCTTCAAGGTAAATATGGGGAATAGTCGAATAAAGTACCTTGAAATAAGAAACGGGTTTGATCATGAGTTGAAAGCATCTGTAAATTTTAATTCAATTTTCACTTTTACTTATGCAGGAACTTTTTACGGGAAGAGAAAACCAGATACATTTTTTGCTGCATTAACTGAGTTGAAGAAAGAGAAGAAATTACCAAATGAATTAAAAATTCAATTCTTAGGTACGCATGAGAATTTCACCATTCCAAATGAGTTTAGAGAGCAATGTGTATTTCTTGAGTCTGTTGCAAATGAAAGAGCAATAGAAATTCTGCTGCAATCTGATTGCAATTTAATGGTCCACCCACCGAGCGAAGCAAAGGGAATATTTACAGGCAAGCTCTTTGATTATTTATCTGTGCGTAAACCAATTTTAGCTTTGTTGGATAAAGAGGATGTTGCTGCCAAATTAATTGAAGAATGCAAGGCTGGATTTAATTGTGATTTTTACGATGTTCCTGAAATCAAAAGTGCAATCCTCCAACTTATACATTTGTGGGAAACCAAACAAACGTTGAATTACGATGAAGATCGAATAAAATTATTGCACCGCAGGGATCAAGTTAAAAAGTTGGAAAATCAGTTGCTGGAATTTTAAAATGGCATACATAAGTGAATTTCGAGATAAAGTTGTTCCAGTTTGGAAGTCAAACGGACTTTTTTTCTTGTGCCTCTTTTCTTTATATGTTGGTCAAGGAATCTCCTATGGACCGTTGTGCCTTTTCCATTTTGTGATTCCGATCTATGTTTTGAGAGAACTTTTAAAAGGCATTGCATGGCGTGACTTAATCACAAAGGAATCTGCGCCAATTCATTTATTTTATATACTCATTTTTGGGATTTCTCTGTTTCATCCCCTTCAATTAAAGTATCTCTATTTCTATGGAATAAGTTATGGTATCTTTTGCATCTTGTGGCTCAAGCGCTCTTTCATAGTAGATAATTATAAGTCAGTTGTACTTTTTATGGGTTTATTGGTCAGTATTGATTTGATAATTGCTTCTTTGGAGTTTTTAACGCCCTTTCGATACCCTATTTCGAAGATTTCTGAATACAATCATTTGTTTGGCAGGAATTTCAACATGTTTGCCTCTCAATCCTATTGTTTTGATATCAACTATGTTCAAAGTTCACCCACTGGCCTTCATTGGAATCAAAATAATTTGGCACTTGTTTTTCTAATGGCATTTCCTTTTACCCTATTGGTGAAAAATGCCTTGGCTAAGAATGTTTTGAGAATGATAATGATTGTTTTAATTGTAGCTACAGGTTCACGATTAGGATTTTATGCAGTTACATTGATTTTGCTCTTTCTGATGGTCTTTGAACCCAAGAAAAGAGAATGGTCCTTGCTGCTTCCTGTGCTAACTATTGCATTTATTCTGACGGATGGATTTTATTATTTCCCGACAGGAATGAAAAAGGTGAAGGAAGTGGCATTGATAAGTCAAAGTGTTTTTACCGATCGTTTTCCGGAGCACTGTTATCTGAAAAAGAATTCACAAGAATCCCGAAATGCGCTTTTTCTGACGGGTAAACAATTGTTATTAAATAAACCAATAGCTGGGCATGGTGCTGGAGGGTTTACTCACGAACTGGAACAAATGAACATGGAGCTAGACAAAGAATCCGATTCAATGGTGACCAATGCACACAATTTTATTTTGGAGCTTTTGGTTGATTTTGGTGTTTTGATAGTATTTCCAATTGCTTTGCTGTTTTATAGAATAACTCAAAAATTAAGGCGTAAAAAAACTTCCGATTTATTGTTGGTTTTTCTTTTAGGTATAGCAATGTTGGCGGGCACTATTATGGTTAGTAGTTTAGTTTATTTTCTGCCGTTTTTTTTGTTTTTATTTCTTTCATTCAGTGTGTTGTCAACTGATAATGGAAGTCTATCACTTGAATAATCGTATCTTCGTCAGATAGAAATGAAAATACTTCTCCTCGCAGATATTGGATCTTCCCACACTGAGAAATGGGCACTTGGATTAGCTTCCAAAGGAATAAAAGTTGGAATATTTAGTTTCAACAAAGCGCGATTCGCATGGTACGATGGAGAAGATAATATTGAGCTTCTTTTTCAACCGGAGGAAACTGTTTCCGGAAATAAATTTTCAGAAAAGATGGGTTATTTTCGTTATTTGCCCACTCTCAAATCAAAACTCCGAGAATTCAAACCAGATATTTTACATGCACATTACGCAAGTAGTTACGGATTAATAGGTTCATTGTCTAAATTTCAACCCTTCATAATTTCTGTGTGGGGTTCAGATGTATATGATTTTCCAAAGAAGAGTTGGCTCAATAACACGCTTCTCAAATATGCACTTTCGAAACCTAAAATTATTTGCTCTACAAGTGAATGCATGAAAATGGAAACCAAAAAATATACATCAAAAGAGATAGATGTAATACCTTTTGGCATTGATGTAGATAAGTTTGCGAGGGATGCAGGGGCTAAAATTTTAAAGGAAAATGAAACCATTACAATTGGGAATATTAAATCTTTGGAAGATAAATATGGGATAGATGATCTGATAAAAACGTTTCATCTGTTACTGCACAACCAACCAAATCTCAACGCTCAATTATTGATTGTTGGTGATGGCAATAAACGCGGTGAATATGAGGCTTTGGTAAATGAGTTGAATATTTCAGAAAAAGTAGTTTTTACAGGAAGAATAAATCACGATGAAATAGCAAATTTCCATCGCAAAATTGATGTGTTCGTTTGCCTTTCTAAATTGGACTCAGAAAGTTTTGGTGTATCTCTCGTGGAAGCTATGTCTTCAAAATCTATTGTTGTTGCATCTAAAGTAGATGGTTTTAGAGAAGTGCTGGGAGACAACGATCAATGCGGCTATTTGGTTGAAAAGAGTAATCCACAGCAGGCAGCAGTAATTTTGCAAGAAATACTAGCGAACAAAGAGATTGCATTGAATAAAACAAATTTTGCTCGGAATCGTGTACTTGAGAAATATGATTGGAATGAAAATTTGAAAGAGATGATAGCGATCTATCAAGATTTGATCTCCTGAAAATTAAGATATTTGCAATCAATTAAAAGTCATTTGGTTTACCAAAAAGAATGAAGGTTTTAAAAAAAATATTTCCTTGGACATTGTTCATCATTGGGTTAATCCTTGTGGTGAAAGATCAGCTAATTGCACCATTTATTATTTTAGCTTTTATCACCTCAATTGCTTATTGGAAACGACCTAAATTCAACCGAAAATTATGGCCGGCCATAGGATTGATGCTCTTTTTTGTGTGGTATCTGTTAGGGATGATCTATTCTGAAAATTTGACTTATGGATGGAAAGATATTGAATCGAAATTATCATTCTTGATCTTTCCTCTTATGCTATTGCTCTCCTATCAAAATTGGACCAAAGAAATGGTTTTTAGAGCAAAGGATGGCTTGATAGTAGGCGTTATATGCTCTATTGTAATCTCTTTTGGACGCGCTTTTGTATGCAAATTCAATGGAGGAGAAATCTGTTTTAGAAACGACCAGTTTGGGTACAATATGCACGCCACCTACTTGTCTGTCATGTACATAATGAGTGTGTTTTTTGTTTTTGAACGCGATTGGAAAATTAAAAATGCTTCGATCCTAAAAGTGATTTATGTACTGTTGATTCTTGTAAGTATTTATTTCATGAAGTCGCTGAGTTCGTTTATTGCTGCTGCAGCTTTAATGATAGGGGTTTATTTTTGGCTTGTCATAAAATCAAGAAAGTGGGTTTATCTTTTATTGATTCCAATTCTAGTAATCGTTGGAATAGTTGCCGTAAATAAACTACCGGCAATTTCGGGTGAGATTAAAAGGACTATTGAAACTGTAAATGATTATCAGAAAGATCCTGATGATTTTATTAAAAGAAAAGTCAACTGGAATGAATCAAATACGGTCAGAATTGTTGTTTGGAATTTTTCCTCGGAAATAATTGCTGACCATCCACTTGGGGTTGGAACGGGTGATGTCAAGGATCAGCTTTTCAACGTGTACCGTTCTCGTGGCTATGATCTTTTTGCCGAGAAACAGTTAAATGCGCACAATCAATTTTTACAAACGGGCATTGCAATCGGCGTTGGTGCTATGTTGATATTGTTTTTAGTATTGGTTGGGCCTTTGCTTACCAATGGGCGAAAATTAATTCCCATCATTGCTGTATTTATCAGTTTGGTTTTTATCACCTGTCTTTTTGAATCATTCCTGGAAAGACAAGCAGGAATTATCTTCTTTTCTTTTATTCTGATTGTCTTGATTGCTGAGCAATTGGTTTCCACTAATGAGCTTTCTGAAAGATGAAATTATTGATTTTAACGCAATACTATCCGCCTGAAATTGGTGCACCGCAAAATAGGTTGCATGAACTTGCAGTGCGTTTGAAAGCTTCAGGAATTGAAGTTGAAGTATTGACTGCCATGCCCAATTATCCTAAAATGGAAATTTTTGAGGAATACCGAAATGGAAAGATTAGAGAAGAGGAAATAGAGGGAATTAAAGTTTATCGCTCAGGAATCTATGTTTCAAATTCAAAAGGAATAATTGCTCGCTTGTTAAACTATTTTAGTTTTGTTTATACTTCTTGGCGCAGAGGTAGGAAATTGGGAAATTATGATTTTCTTATGGTAGAATCTCCACCATTGTTTTTAGGTTATTCCGCCATGCGCTTAAGTCGAAAATTGAAAGCGAAACTCATATTCAATGTTTCCGACCTGTGGCCGGAGTCAGCTGAAAAGCTGGGTATTGTTACCAATAAATATCTTTTGGGTTTAGCTTACCGTTTGGAAAGTAAATGCTACGAAAAGTCATTTCTGATTACCGGTCAGACAATGGGAATTGTGGAGGATATCAAAAGGAGGTTTCCTCATAAAAAAGTGTACTGGCTGCCAAACGGTGTTGATGTAGAATTTTATAACCCAGCAAAATATCAAGGAATAGGTTTCAGAGAAAGAAATGGTTATGATTCAGATGATATCATCTTCTTTTATGGAGGAATACTAGGTTATGCCCAAGGTTTAGCTACTGTTATCGAAGCAGCAAATCTAATTAAGGACAATGAACGAATTCAAATTATACTGCAAGGCGCTGGACCTGAAAAGGAGAACTTATTGCAATTAAATAAAGAATTAGGGTTGACAAATGTTGCCTTTTTACCACCGGTTCCAAAAGAGCAAATGCCGCATATTTTAAAAGAAGTTGATGTTGCGCTTGTACCATTAAGAAAATTAGAACTTTTCACAGGCGCAATCCCTTCCAAGATTTTTGAAGCTTTGTCAATGGAAAAAGCATTGTTATTAGGCGTCGAAGGTGAGGCGAAATTGCATTTTATTGATAGAGGAGATGCTGGCTTGTCATTTGAGCCGGAGAATGCTGCTGATTTGTCTCAAAAGATGCTGGAATTGGCGCGCAATTCTTCGTTAATCAAATCGAAAGGTGCAAATGGTCGACAATATGTTTCAGAACATTTTAACCGGAATAAGATAGCCGCAGATTTCTTAAGAGTACTCCAAAAAAGCTAATTTTGTATTCGTAATGGAATTTGTTCACTAGTGCAAAATTCATTCAGCTATTATTTCTTTAAAAGTTAAAAAGAATGATTCCATTTTCACCACCCAGAATAGATCAAAAAGTAATTGATGAAGTCACAGCTGCATTAAAGAGTGGCTGGATAACAACTGGACCTCGAACAAAGTTGTTTGAACAACGAATTACTGAATATACTGGATGCAAGACGACAGTTGCAGTTAATTCTTGGACAATGGGGATGCAGGTTTTTTTACACTGGTGGGGAATTCAAGAAGGTGATGAGGTGATTTTACCTGCATATACCTACTGCGCAAGTGCCAATGTAATTGTTCATGCTGGTGCCAAACCTGTCATGGTTGATATTGATCCAAAAGATTTTAATATTTCCATTGAAGCCATAAAAAAGGCTATCACTCCTAGAACCAAAGCAATTATTGCGGTTGATTTAGCCGGCTTTCCGTGTGACTACAATGAAATCAACCAATTGGTGAATGAGCAAAGTATCAAATCAATGTTTAAGGGCTCGAATGAGTTACAAAATAAATTAGGTAGAATTTTAGTAATAAGTGATGCAGCTCACAGTTTTGGAGCAGAGTATTATGGTAAGAGAAGTGGTGCCTTGACTGATGTCACTACATTTTCTTTTCATGCTGTAAAAAATCTGACCACGGCAGAAGGAGGAGCACTTTGTTTTAATCTTCCTGAAGACTTTGACTATGCATTGATCTACAAGGAATTCTGCACACTTATTTTACATGGTCAAAACAAAGACGCCTTGGCTAAAACCCAAAAAGGGAATTGGAGGTATGATGTTGAAGAGCCCGGATTTAAGTGCAATATGACCGATCTGCAGGCTGCAATTGGATTGATTGAATTAGAGCGTTACCAGGAGAATCTCGACCGTCGAAAGGAAATTTTTCGCCAGTATGATGAGGCATTTCAAAAAGAAAAATGGGCCATTACACCCTTGCACACGACAGATACGAAAATCAGTTGTTTTCATCTCTATCAGTTGAGAATTGATGCAATTACGGAACAACAGCGTGATGCCATAATGCAAGTGATTTTTGACCAAGATGTTTCTGTAAACGTTCATTTCTTGCCATTGCCAACTTTAACTGCGTATAAAAAAAGAGGGTATAAAATTGAAGATTATCCTGAAACATGGGATAAATACCACAATGAAATTTCGTTGCCAGTCTACTTTAATTTGTCCGATCAACAAGTGAGCATGGTAATAGAAGCGATTAAAGTTGCAGTTAAAAAAGTAATAGGATAATTCGTGGTAAAACGCATTTTCGATATTATTTTAAGTTTGATCATACTTTCGATATTTTTTCCCTTCGGGCTGCTGGTTAGTTGCTGGATTTTCATGGAATCTTCAGGAGGTATTTTCTATAAACAGGTGCGAATAGGTAAAAAGGGTGTTCCTTTTAAAATGTTCAAATTTCGTTCGATGCGCCAAGATTCCGACAAATTGGGACAATTGACCGTCGGAATGCGGGATCCAAGGATAACCCGTTCAGGGTACTTTATCAGAAAATACAAGCTGGATGAATTCCCTCAATTCTTGAACGTGTTGAAAGGAGAGATGAGTATTGTTGGGCCTCGTCCAGAAGTAAAAGAATTTGTTGATTTATATACCAATGAACAACGTAAAATACTGAATGTAAAACCAGGAATCACTGACTATGCATCTTTAGAGTATTTTAAAGAAAATGAACTTTTGGGATTGTCGGACGATCCAAGAAAAATATACGTAGAAGAAATTATGCCTGCAAAAATCCAATTGAACATGAAATACATTCAACATCCTGGATTATTGAATGATATTAAAATAATGTGGCGAACCTTCCTAAAGATAGTGCAATGATTCAATGCATGAAAAAAGCAAGTCCGCACCCAACAAAAATTGCAGCAAGCTTCATGAGATTAACCCGGTGATTTTCGGATGTTTCAAAAATGATAGTTGTGGAAATATGTAAGAACATACCAACTACAACAGCTAAAATGATTCCTTGATCTGGTATAAATGAATCTCCGAATTCGAATAATCCAATCACAACCCCCAGTGGTGTCATAATTCCGAATAGCAGCAATACAATCCATGATTGAATAAGTTTCAATTTTGTGTTAATGAGCAACGTCATTAATGCAATGGAAACAGGTAACTGGTGAAAAAGGATACCCATTAAAAGTGAGTTTCCATGATCGTGATGAATTCCTTGGTGCACTGATAATTCATTTGTAAGCTGATTTCCAAGAGGAATTCCTTCTAAAATCGAGTGCAATGAAAGTGAAATAAAAAGGCCCCAAGGCATTTTTTGTCCCGCATGAACGTGCACGTGACCGTGTTCAATACCACCTGAGAAAAATTCCAATAATAATTGTACGAGAAATCCCAAAAGTATAAACATACCGATGGATTGATTCCCTCCTTCATATAATTCTGGAATAAAATGATTAAAAGCAATTGACAATAAAAATCCACCGCTAAAGGCGAGTAATATTTTTATAAAATGCGTTTTATCGGTTTTGTGCAATAAGGCAACAAAGAAGCCACCTGCAACAACAGAGAGTAATAAACTAGAAAAAACAATAAAAGTCTCCATTAGGATTTTTTCGCAATGATGATAAGTCGATCCGATGTTTTTTCATCAAATGAACTAAGATCAAAGTTCCCAAAAGTACGAATAATCTTAAATCCACGCAGCGCTAGCATTGCCGTAAAGTCCGATTCCTTTAGAGCTTGGACTCTTTCAGTAAAGGAGTAGTTTTTACCATTGTCTTTAAAGTCAATGGTTTTGAAAATATGCTGCCCGTCGTAGCTTCTGTTTATATGAAATTCGATACCATCAACTTCTTTCACTTCTTGTTTGACAAGCTTTTTGACGACTCTTTCAGCATTCATAAAATCTATAACCAATAATCCTTCAGGTAATAACATTTCATGAATTGCATCAATTACTTTTTGGTTATCTGTGAGGTCGTCAAAATAACCAAAACTTGTAAATAGATTTAAGACAGCATTGAATTTAACACCTGGGATAGGCTCACGCATATCATGTACGGCAAAGTTAAGGCCTTCTTTACTGAAGCGTTTTGCTTCTTTTATACTTTGCTCTGACAAATCTACTCCTGTGACGTTGTAGCCAAATTTATTCAAAGTAACGGAATGCCTTCCCTTTCCACATGCCAAATCCAAAATGCTGGAATTAATTGGTAATTGAAGAAACGAAATCAGATTTTCAATAAACATTGCTGCTTCATCATCATTTCGGTCTTTGTATAAGACATGATAATAGGGTGTGTCAAACCATTCCGCAAACCACTCTTTCTCTTGCATGTAGCAAAAGTAATCATTCAATTCATTATATTTGTTTAACAATATCGCATGCCACTATCGAATATTTATAACATTTATCGAACAATGGAAGAAGAAAATGTTCTGCTTTCATTTAAAGGTATTGTTACCTCTGAGCTTCTGACGACAGTGTTAAATATTATGGAGAATAAAATGCATACGCTGCATGAATCTCCAGTCAAACAAAAAAAAGTATTCAATGTTTTGGTGGAATGCCTTCAGAATCTTTATCATCATGTCGATCCGAATTTGGGTGACTTGACGGCATCTAGGGCTGATTTAGAAAAACAATCCGCAATCGTTTTGGTAGTTAGGGATGCAAATCAGTTCATTATTCGAACAGGGAATTATATTGAGAATAGAAAGGTAAGCAAGTTGAAAGAGCGTCTGAATACAATCAATTCGATGAATTCCGAACAGTTAAAGTGCTTTTACCAAGAAAGATTAAATATCTCAACTGTTTCAACAAAAGGAACTGCTGGATTAGGAATGATAGATATTGCACGAAAATCAGGAAATAAACTTGATTTTGAATTTTTAGAAATAAATGATCAAACAAGTTTCTTTTGTTTGAATGTAAAAATTGATTAGCGTAAAAATGGAAAATTTGGAATTAACGGCATCAGCAAAAACTCCGGAAGTAATTTTCAATAGAGAAAATGGCATGTTGCGTTTGAAGGGAAGGTCTATTCCTGAAAATTCAATTGAATTTTATAAGCCACTGTACGATTGGGTTGACACCTATTCATCCTCACCATATCAGGAAACAACTATTGAAGTGATGCTTGAATATTTTAACACGTCGTCTTCGAAATGCCTGTTAGATTTGTTTAAAAAATTGGAAAGATTAAACGGTGGTTCATCAAATGTAAACGTTCATTGGTATTTCGAGGAAGATGATGAAGATATGGCCGAAGCCGGAGAAGATTATCAAGCGATAATCAAACTTCCATTTAAAATGATCGAAATCAAAGAAATCTGATTTCTTGAAGAAAAAAATAGGAATAACGGGAGGAATTGCTTCAGGAAAAAGTTTAGTTGCTCGAATCCTGTCAACATTTGGATATCCCGTTTTTTATTCAGACACGGTTGCCAAAGAATTGGTCAACACTGATCCTTTTTTAAAAAGTCAACTTATTAAGCTTCTCGGTACAGATGCTTATTTAGAAAACAAATTGAATCGCAAATTTGTCGCTGATAAGGTTTTTGCTGATCAAAATCTTCTTACAGAATTAAACGCATTAATTCATCCTGCTGTGCGCAAAAAATTCGATGAATGGTGCTCAGAGCAACAATCAGACATCGTTTTTAATGAAGCGGCCATCTTATTTGAAACCGACAGCTACAAACGTATGGATGCGACTATTTTAGTTGTTGCACCAGAAGAAACAAGAATTAGTCGTGCTATTCAACGAGATGATGCCAGCAGGGAAGATATTTTGAATCGTATGAATAAGCAATGGCCCGATGATAAGAAAATCTCACTAGCTGATTATGTTGTATTGAATGATGAAAATCACCCAGTCATCAAACAACTTGAAAAAATTATTTCTGAGCTAGTACACTAACTACTCAACTTCTTCATAGTCATCAAAATCTGATTCCTTTTTCTTTTTAAGGGTTTCAAAAGAAGAACTTGCTTGAATAAAAGGTCTGCCAGAAATTAAATACACGAATGCATTCAGCATCTTGGTAATCAGACTAACAAGAAAGAAGAATCCTATGATTTTGAAAATAAATCCAATAATCACAGTGTTTTCAATATCAGTTATACTTGTCCTAAACCAAAGAGATATTGCATTGCTTGCATAAGCAGGATAGAGTGTCAAGGTTCCAAATAATAAAATTGAAGCAATGATTACAATAATTTCAGCTTTGATATTGAAACGACTATTTTTCACATTCATCGCACTCATCATTTGAAACATAGCCATCTGATTTTGTTGTCTTTGAAGCTTCCCAATAAAGTAGGTAAGTAAAACCAATGATGCTAATAGCAAATGATATTCAGAAACAAAAGTACTTTCTGAACTTGTGCAAAATAGGAACGTAACATCTACTAAAAAAAGGTATTTAACAGACTTAATAAAATACTCCTCGAAAACAGTTTTAGGTCGACCAGATCGCAAAAGTGTTATACCGATTTCGAATATTCCCCACAAAAAGCCATAAATAGCAAAAAGAACACCTAAACGGAAAATAAAATTTAAAAGTTCCATGATACAAAGTTGGACTTTTAATTGATACAAAGGCCATCTTTTAATTCGATTTATTGAAAAATCACAATCATCCCTTTTCCTATTAATTATGTATTTTTGACCTTCATCATTTGATATTTTGAAATAAGTCATAACGAGAATCGTCTCAAATAAGAATGAGTGCAATTGGCGATTCACTTCGTGGCTGCTAGCGTAGTCTAGATGACAATTAAGTAACAATTAAACACATATGAAAAAAATAACTCTTTCAATAGTCTTGTCAATGTTTCATTTCCTCTTCCTTTTTGCGGAGGAAGGAATGCTTATCCCATCAGTTATATCAGCCTTCGAATCTGATATGAAAGCGAAAGGGATGAAGTTGAGTGCGAAAGATATTTACGACGTCAATAATTCCAGTTTGAAGGATGCTATCATGCATTTCGGTGGCGGGTGCACGGCAGAATTGGTCTCCGGAAAAGGACTTTTATTAACAAATCACCATTGTGGTTATTCTCAAATTCAATCCCATTCATCTTTAGAAAAGGATTACTTAAAAAACGGATTTTGGGCCAAAAACTTGAATGAAGAACTGTCAAATCCAGGGCTAACAGCAGCAAGAATTGTGCGAATAGACGATGTAACAAAGTCTGTTTTATTTGGTGTTGGTGAGAATGTTTCAACCGCTGATGCAATAATTAAAAAGAATATTGAGCAGCTAATAAAGGATGCTACAACAGGAACACATTATGAGGCGGAGGTAAAGCCTTTCAATTACGGAAATGATTTTTACATCATTGTTAAAGAAGTGTTTAAAGATGTAAGATTGGTTGGAACTCCCCCTAATTCCATCGGTAAATTTGGCGGTGATACTGATAACTGGGTTTGGCCAAGACACACAGGAGATTTTTCTGTGTTTAGAATTTATGCCGGACCAGATAATAAACCGGCTGCATATTCGGATAAAAATATACCCTACACGCCAATTCATTTTTTACCGATATCATTTCAAAACCGTAAAATAGGTGATTTCACAATGGTGTATGGCTTTCCAGGTGAAACAGAACAGCACGTGGCTTCAGGCTATTTGAAATTTATTGTTGAGAAAGAACGACCAGCACGAATTAAAATGCGCGAAAAATCTTTGAGCGTTATTGATGCTGCTATGCGGTCATCGGATGAGATAAGGATTAAATATGCTGCGAAACAGGCGAGTATAGCTAATTCATATAAGAAATGGATTGGTCAAGTAGATGGTTTAAAAAGATTAGATGCGGTTGCAATTAAATTAGGGAGAGAAGAAGAATATCAAAAAATGGCTGTGTCAAAAGATGCGTGGAATAAAACGTATGGCAGTGTCATCGATCAAATGAACAAGCATGTTGAACAAGGCAGTAAATGGGAGTTTTTATATGCCATGAATATTGAATATTTATTTGTAGGCCCTGAACTTTATAAGCTGGCAAGGGCATTGGATGATCTAGAAAAGAACTACAAGAATTTGGAGGAAAAAGGGGAGTTGCGTGCGACAATCGAAAAGATGATTAAAAATGCTGATGGTTTTTTTAAGAATTATGATTCTAAAGTAGATCAAAAAATATTTGAACTGTTGACAGATGAGTATCTGAAACAAACAGCAAACAATAATGGCGTATTGGCGAATGAAAAAATTGATTTAAGTGTTTTGAGTAAACTGATCTATTCTAAATCTATATTGACAAATAAGGATAGATATGTGGCGTTTTTAGAAAAATTCAAAGGTTCTTCTTTGAAGAAATTGAAAAGCGATCCAGGATATAAATTTTTTGCAGAAAAGTTCTCTTATTTCAAAAGTCAGGTGGTGCCAAATTATTCTTCTTTTGACGATGAATTGACAGCAATGCTTAAAGTTTATGTCGCAGGGAAATATGAGATGTTTCCAAATCAGAAGCACTGGGCAGATGCAAATAGCACTTTGCGCATAACCTACGGGAAATTGGAAGGTTCAGCACCAACTGATGGCATGATGTATACGGAGCACACGACATTGGATGGTATTATTGCGAAATACAATACCGGAAATCCTGACTTTGAATTGTTACCTAGGATGTTAGAGATGCACAAGAACAAAGATTATGGTGACTATGCTCAAAATGATGAGCTATGGGTTTGTTTTACCGGGTCTAACCACACGACTGGTGGGAATTCGGGTTCACCTGTGCTTGACGCAAATGGATATCTTATGGGATTGAATTTTGATCGTACATGGGAAAGTACAATGTCAGATTATATGTTTGATCCTAATCGTTGTCGAAATGTCGTTGTTGATATTCGCTATGTACTTTGGGTCATGGATAAATATTCTGGTGCCAAACATCTCGTAGATGAAATGGTATTGATGAAGCAATAAAAAAAATGCGCCAATAGGCGCATTTTTTTTGTAATCAATTTATATTCTAGTAATTAAACATGCAAGGCTCTAGATTCAGTTGCATCAAGCGCGGCTTCTTTCATACCTTCTGAATATGTTGGGTGTGGATGACAAATTCGTGCAATGTCTTCTGCAGACGCTCTATATTCCATAGCAACCACTGCTTCCATAATTAAATCTGCCGCTCTGGGAGCAATCATGTGAACCCCGAGTACTTCATCTGTGGTCTTATCTGCTAATACCTTGATAAGTCCTGCAGTATCCATACTAGCACGTGCTCTTCCCAATGCCTTGATTGGGAATGACCCCACTTTATATTCAACCCCAGCAGCTTTTAATTCTTCTTCAGTCTTTCCAACTGCTGCTACTTCAGGCCACGTATAAACAACACCAGGAATTAAGTTGTAATTGATATGTGGTTTCTGACCAGCAATAATTTCAGCTACATAAACTCCTTCTTCTTCAGCCTTGTGTGCCAACATTGCACCTCTTACAACGTCACCAATTGCGTATATGTTCGGAGAAGAAGTCTGCAAATGATCATTTACTTCTATTTGACCTCGTGTATTGGCTGAAAGACCGGCTGCTTCGATATTTAAACCTTCAGTAAATGCCTTTCTTCCAACGGCAACTAAGCAATAATCTGCTTCGAAAGTTACCTCTTCACCTTTTTTATTCAAAGCGGTAAGTACAACTGATTTCCCTTTATTTTCTACTTTTTGAACTCTATGCTCAAGATTGAATTTGAAACCTTCTTTCTTAAGAACACGCGTTAATTCTTTACCAAGTGAACCATCCATTGTTGGTATAATCGTATTAGCGAATTCTACAACTTCGATTTCGGTACCCAAACGCCCATAAACTGACCCAAGTTCTAGCCCGATAACACCGCCTCCAATTACTAGCATTTTCTTCGGAATTTCAGTCAAATTCAAAGCCTCTGTTGAGGTAATGATTCTTTTTTTGTCAGGCTCCATTCCTGGAAAGAAATTTGGTTTCGATCCTGTAGCGATAATGATATTCTTTGATGTCAAAGAAGTCTCAGTCCCATCTTTGCGTGCAACTTTTACGGTGTTTTTATCTATGAAAGATCCTAATCCATTGTATACGTCTACTTTGTTTTTATCCATTAGGAATTTAACACCTGCGCATGTTTGTGAAACAACATCATTTTTACGTTTAATCATTTGCGCGATGTTCGCTTTCACGCTTTTAGTTTCAATACCATGCTCTTCAAAGTTGTGAACTGCATTGTGGTAATGTTCTGAAGAATCAAGTAAAGCCTTTGATGGAATACACCCTACATTTAAGCAGGTTCCTCCTAAAGTATCATATTTTTCAATAATTGCCGTCTTTAAACCAAGTTGTGCGCAGCGAATCGCTGCAACATATCCACCAGGACCTGAACCAATGATTGTAACGTCGTATGAACTCATTTTTTATAAATTTTTGAGATGCAAATGTAGGATTTCTTAGAGAATTATTCCTTAATAATGGTAATTAAAAAGGGGTGCCGTATGACACCCCTTTTTAATATTCTTGTTACTCCAATTAAAGTTTGATAAACTTCACTGTATCATTTTGTTTACCAGCGATGAACTTCACAATGTACGTTCCCCTCTGAAGGTCAGAACCATCTATTGTTAACGTTTGCGCACCCGCAGAAACATTTTTCTGATTAATAGTTTTAACAAGCGAACCTGTAATTGAATAAACATAAACATTGACATTTGATGTTTCAGATAAATTGAAAGTCAACGTTGTATTATCATTTGTTGGATTTGGATATGTTTTGAGTTTAGTTTTAAACTCAGTTTTTCCGTTTCCGTCAGCGTCACCTATTCCTAGGTAAGCAGCTGTGCTCCAAATTCCACGACCAAACGTACCGATATAAATTTCACCTGGACGACGGTTACCTTCTTCCCATGTTCTCCAAGATTGACGAACTTCGTATACTGGTGTTCCTTCAAATCCTGCAGAAGCATTTTCCCATGTACCTCCTGCATTTTCAGTAACGTAAACACCTTCAGATGTTCCAACTACAATAATGTCTGCATCATCACGGTCAATAATTCCATCATAAGATGCTACACCAGATGGAAGAGCAGGAAGCGAAGTAAATGTAGGTGTTGCAGCCGCAGCATTTGCAGAACGTTTGTTTGTTCCACTGAATCCAGCGAAAATTACAACATCGTTTGCATTATTCGGGTTAACAGCGATACCTTCATAGCTTCCATTGTCAATTTTGGTTTTCGTAGTAGCTGTAGGTAAATTAACTAATCCTGTGCCAGAAAAACCTGCTTTGGTCTTGAAATCAGGATCAGACGTATAGATATCACCTAACCCATCCACGCGATAAATTCCATTTCCACAACTTATATAACAACGATTCAAATCTTTCGAAAATTCTACGTCAACACTACCGAATAAGCTACCGCCAATTCCACGTGCTACACAAACCCAGTCAACATTTGATGCAGAAAGTCTCAAAGCATTTCTCGTACCCCAAAGTTCACCGCCATTTGCATTAACATACACAAGGAACCAAGATTGATAAGGGTCTTGAACAATTAATGTATCCCATGCTACATTGTATGCTATAGTGTCGTTCCCCATACTGTATAATTCACCAGTAACAGCATTTTCTCCGTAATAATGAGGGTAAGTTCCTAAACTATCTACAACCACTGTATCTGCTCCAGTTGGGAAATTAACTAAAAGCGAATCTCCAATAGTTGGAGGTGTTGTACCAGAAGCTGAACTGAAAGGAGTCCATGTGTAGTTGCCTAGATAAATCGTTTGGCCATTAATAGCATTTATAACTAAGACATCATTTACTGTAAGACTTGGGTTGTAATTCAACGTATCATCAAAAGTCAATGCAACTGGAGTAGTATATGTCATACTGTCTCCACTTGAAAGGCTTGGTATTTTTATTGTTGATCCAGCAGCATAATTTTTTGTCGGAATAAAAGTCACAGAATCTTCTGAATTAAAATCATAATATTCAGCTAGAAATAATTCAGTATGAAAAGGGTGATAATTACTTCCATCTGTTCCTGCTGGGTCGTAAGTTCCTGGAAGAGTAGGAACAAAGGATGTCCAAACTGCACCACCGTCACCTGTTCTCGAAATAGTATTGTAATATACAGAAGAGATCATTACTTTAGGATTAAAGAATGAAATTTCGCATTCAAAACCATCTCCACCATTTACTTCACGGAATTCTTTAAATGTCGAAAGTGTATGGTCGTTGTAAAGCGTACCATTATCTTGTGTACCACCCATTACAGCCCCGTCTTTGTCAAATGCAATTCCATAAAATTGAGTTACGTTATATCCTCTGTTTGCAGGGAACCAATTTGCGCCATAATCATCTGTAACACCAATTCCACCATCGTTACCTACGTATAGTCGATTTAATGCATCCCATTTGAATTCATGTTGATCCGCATGGGCATATTTAGAAGAATAAGGTGGTAAAAACCATTGAGTCAGAACTTCAAATCCTCCTGAAGGTGGGTTATTCACAGTTTGCTTCCATTGCCAAATATCAATACCACCCACAAGTATTTTTTCGTTATTCGTTGGTATAACTGTTACATTGGAGTTGTAAGTTCCTTGGTCTCTAAAAATGTCCAAGTTACTTGGTGTTCCAGAGGCGCCTACAAACTGATACCAAGTTATACCATTGTCATGTGAAACGTTCATACCAACTAAGTTGCTGTTTGTTCTAACAGCATACAAAGAGTATTTCCCGTTTTGTTTAGTTGCTGATATAGCATATTCAATTCTCGAAGCACCCTGAGGAACCAATCCATTACCAGTTCCAGACTTATCCATCCAAGATGAACCTCCGTCATTTGAAACGAATGTTTTGTTTGCTCCAAAACCTGCTACAACTACTTGTCCATCTTTTGAAATTTTCAACGCTGTACATGATCCGCTACCTGCAGTGATAGAAGTAAGCGAAGCGTCACCCAACTTCCATTTTCTTAATCCAGAATTCGTAGCCAACCAAACATAATTGTCTGCATCAGATGAGACAATTTCTGTACAATTTGTTGTACTTGGGATCTTTTCCCAAGATGTTCCATTGTCTTGAGTGTACCAAACGCCGTTTCCGTTCCATATTCCACTTTCATTGTTAGATCCGGTTGCAACATACAGAACCCCATCTATGGTTTGTGTCATACTTGAGATGAAAGGCGAGGCTCCTACATTGATATATTCGTCAACTCTCGTCCAAACATTTCCTCGGTTAGTAGAAACGAATAGTCCACCTGAAACTCCTCCGGCCCAAAGACGGTTGTTATTGGAACGGTCAACTTGAACTGCTCTTGTTCGCCCACCAATGTTGTCTGGACCTTGTTCTTCAAAAGTAATGTTCTTGCTTTTAGCACTTAATCGAAATTGCTTTCTTACAAGCTCTAATTTTTCAGGTGTAATTGGTTCTCCAGTGGCTTGATCGATGTATCTTGCCTCCAACCATTTACGAGCATCATCCGCAGCATGAGATTCAAGAGAATGAATGTCTTTCTTTTGATAAGATCCCTTCTTTGAACTCATTTGCCATGGCATTACTGCAATAACAGCTGCTACTGCTACTAAGCTAACTGAACCGATGATAAGTTTATTACGTTTCATATGTTATGTAGTTGTTTCTTAAATTCTTGCATTATAGCGACCGCCAAGATAATAAATATTATTAAAAACAATATGAATTCTTGTCGGCTAACTTTAGTTTTACAAATTTAACTCAATGTTCTTTTTAAAGCAATTTTATAAGCGTCAATTTCTGCTAAAATTATACACGTCTAAAAAAGATGTTTTTCAGCATGGTAAGAACTTCTAACCAAAGGACCACTTTCAACATATCTGAAGCCCATTTTCATTCCTAATTCTTTGTATTCTTGAAATTTCTCAGGTGTAATGAATTCTGCAACGGGCAAATGTTTTGGTGTTGGTTGAAGGTACTGACCTAGTGTCAAAATATCAACTTGTACACTGCGTAAATCTTGCATTGTTTCAATAATCTCTTCTTCACTTTCACCTAATCCAAGCATTACTCCTGATTTAGTTCTCATACCACCTTTTTTTAAGCGAAAAAGTACCTCTAAACTTCGATCATATTTGGCCTGAATTCGAACCTGTTTGGTTAATCTTCGCACCGTTTCTAAATTGTGAGATACTATTTCGGGTGCAACTTCAATGATTCGCTGCAAATTTTCCCAGTTTCCTGCAAAGTCGGGTATCAATGTTTCCATTGTTGTCTCTGGTGATTGTTGTCTTACAGCATTCACAGTTTGCACCCAAATTTCCGAGCCTCCATCTTTCAAATCGTCTCTGTCAACAGAGGTGATAACAGCATGTTTTATGCCCATAGTTTTGACGCTGTGAGCAACTTTTCCCGGTTCAAAAATATCAACAACTTCTGGTCGCCCGGTTTTTACTGCGCAAAAACCACAAGAGCGGGTACAGATATTACCCAAGATCATGAATGTAGCAGTACCTTCACCCCAGCATTCTCCCATATTAGGACAGCTACCACTTTCACAAATAGTGTGCAATTTATGCTGATCAACGAGTGAGCGTACCTTTTTGTAATTTTCACCTGTTGGCAACTTGACGCGAAGCCACTTCGGTTTTTTAATTCTAATGTTTGAATCTAAATTTTCAGAAAGTTCACTCATTGCTTTTAATTGTTCGCCGATGATTTGCACAAAATTAATAACAATTCAACTCCTTTAAAAGTTCATTTGTCCTTGTGCTTAAATTAATTCTACTTTTACGAATTATTTCTACTCCATCAAATTTTTGAGTTGTATGATTACTGCTGAAATTAAATACTTGGGAAATCTAAGAACCCAATGTCACCATTTGGCGTCTGGCACTATCATTGAAACAGATGCTCCCGTAGATAACAAAGGGAAAGGTGAACGATTTTCTCCTACTGATCTTGTTGCAACAGCATATGCCTCTTGCATGATGACGATTATGGGGATTTATTGCAATGAACATGGTATTGAGATGAATACAGGGATTGCTCGTGTGCAGAAGATTATGGAGGCTAACCCTAGAAGGATTGGCAAATTAATCATTGAGATGGATTTTTCAGGTAATAATTGGTCGGAATTGGAAGCTGAAAAGGTGCTACGAGCCGGTAAAGCTTGTCCTGTTGCAAAAACTTTAGGAGATAATGTCGAGGTTGAATTTCTAATTACGGTTTAAAATGAACAGAGAAAAAGGTGGGTTTCAGCGCAAAAAACCTCAAGAAGATATTATTTATGGTGTACGAGCTGTTATTGAAGCCATCAAAGCGGAGCGTGAAATAAATAAGATCATGATCCTGAAAGGGATGAATAAAGATCTTTTCATGGAATTGAAACAAGCTTTGAATGGCAAGAATTTTCAATTGCAATTTGTTCCTGTTCAAAAATTAGATTCTTTAACGGATGGTAATCACCAAGGAGTTGTTGCATTTGTTTCACCTGTAGAATATAAGTCGATAGAACCATTCGTCGATGATTTAATTGGAAAAGGAGAAAAGCCATTTATTTTGGTTTTAGATCGAATTACAGATGTTAGAAATTTTGGAGCAATTGCCCGAACAGCTGAATGTCAAGGGGTGGATGCTATTTTAATTCCTGCTAAAGGTTCAGCACTCGTTACAGCGGATGCGGTAAAAACATCTGCGGGGGCATTGAATCGAATAACGGTTTGTAAAACGGACAATCTTAAAGACTCTTTGTTTTACCTTCAGCAATCTGGGTTGCGTATTGTTTCATGTACTGAAAAAACAAAAATTCCGCTTTATGAAGTGAATCTCAGGGGTGCTGTAGCAGTAATTCTCGGATCGGAAGAAGATGGTATTACATCTGATCTCTTGAATATGTCAGATATCAAGGCTAAAATACCTATGCGCGGTGAAATTTCTTCTTTAAATGTTGGTGTTGCTGCCGGGATGGTTTTATATGAAAAAACGCGCCAAGAGTTATACGGATAATCAAATTACATTTTTAAAAATCCAAGGCAATTTTGATGGTATCTCATTGAGGTGCTTAATTCGACCTTCGTCTTCTAAATGTTTTTTTTCATCGTAAGGATCAAATAGAATTGCGTGCATACCAAAATTTCTTGCACCTGCTACGTCAACTTCGTAATCGTCACCAATCATAACTGAATCAATTGCTTTCGCATTGGCTGTATCTAAAGAATGTTTAAAGATGGCTGGTGAAGGTTTATTTTGACCAACATCTTCGGAACAGACAATAACATCAAAATAGCGATCTAATCCAGATTTGTTCAATTTGATATACTGTACTTCTTTGAATCCATTGGTAATGATGTGCATGTTGTAACCTTCTTTTTGAAGATAATCTAATGTTTCATGTGTTTTTGGAAAAAGTGCAGTTTGCTGAGGTGATAATTCGACGTAGCCATCACTAATTTTATTTACCAAGTCGGGATCCTTGACGTCAAACTGTTCCAATGTAATCCTGAATCGGTCATTGCGTAAATTTCCTTTAGAAAGTCGTCCTGCGCCATATTCCTTCCACAAATAAGCATTGTTTACCTTGTAGTTGGTATGGAAATTCTCGAAACTGTCAATTGCTTCATTCAAACCAAGTTCGTGGAATAATTTGAACAATGCAATCTCTGAATTCTTTTCAAAATCCCACAATGTGCGGTCTAGATCAAAAAATAAATGCTTATTTGTCATTAGAAAAAGTCAGCAATGATAAATGCAGCGCCTGTTGTGATAATTCCGTTAATTCCTATTCCCAAAATAATTAATGGAAAAGTACGTTTCTCTTTGCCGTAAAACTTGGCTGTAATTATCGTTCCGATTGGAATACTTAAAAATAAGGGTGCATAAAATGCAACTCCAATAATTCCGAGTTTGTGCTTTATTCGAACAATTAACTTATTGGTTTTGGTAAACTTTTTTTTCTGTTTAAGTAGAATGCCTGTTTCAATGGATTTACGACTTAATTCATTTCTCTTGTTACGCGCTCTTTTGAGAAAGAACTCGCTAGAAAAGTAGAAAATAGAGGCGCTTAATAAAGCACCAGCAACACAAACGACATATGTTTCAATAAATGACAATCCTGCTTTTGGTCCACCAAATGGCGTGAACAAAAATTTGATCATTGAAAAACCAAAAAAACCGATGTACTTTCCCCAGAGCATTTATCCGAATATTAACATTTTACTCCATAAGCTAAATCTCCTGCGTCTCCCAGTCCAGGCACGATATAGCTTTGTGCAGTTAATTCTGTGTCGATTGCACCCACCCAAATTTCTGTATTCTCTGGAAAATGATTTTTCACTAATTCCAAAGCATCGGGTGTTGCGATAGCTGAAGCAATAATAATTTTAGCGGGTTTACCTTGTCGCAATAGGGCTTTGTGCACCATCACCATAGAATTTCCAGTTGCCAACATTGGATCACTAATTATAACTGTTTTTTTATCAAGTGAAGGGGATGCAAGGTATTCTACTTCAATGTCGAAATCTTCGGCGTTCTTATGTTTTCGATAGGCAGAAACAAATGCGCTTTCCGCCTTGTCGAAATAATTTAAAAATCCTTGATGCATCGAAAGACCTGCCCTTAAAATTGTAGCTAAAACGGGCTGATTAGTGAGAACGGGTGTTTTCGCTGTTCCAAGTGGGGTTATAACATCCTTGTTTTCAAATGGCAGTGTTTTGGAAATTTCATAAGCCATAATTTCTGAAATTCGCTCCATGTTTCTTCTAAAACGCATGGAATCTTTTTGAATTTCAACATCCCGAATCTCGGCGAGAAATGTGCTGAAAATAGAATGTGCGTTGGAAAGATTGTGTACCATATCAAGAGTGTTTATATAAAAGTAATGGAATTTGGAAAAACAATACTGCTTTCTGATTGTAAATAATGTGAAAAGTAGAAATGTTGAGGTGGCCGCCCTTGAAATTTCGGTAAATTTGCCACGTGTCTGAAAAAGCAAGCATAAATATTTCGATTTTTAAAAGGCTGATAGGTTATGTAAAATCCTACAAGACTCTTTTTGTTTTGGCTGTATTTTGCACGCTCTCATTGGCTGTGCTGGGACCATTGCGACCAATGTTAATTGGTAAGATGGTGAATAAGTATATCGTTCAGGATCAAGATGCTCAACAGTTGTTATTCTGGTCTGGAATTATTGCGGCGATGCTACTAGGAGAGGCTGTTTTGCAATTTGCCAATTCATATTTCTCTAATTTACTCGCTCAATCCGTAATCAATGAGATTAGACAAAAGCTGTTTGGACACATGCTTAGTTTTCGGATGCGTTATTTCGATAAAACGCCGATTGGTTCTCTTGTGACAAGAGTAGTCTCGGATTTGGAAGCAATTACTGAGGTTTTTTCTGCTGGCTTAATGGAGATTGCGGGAGATTTGCTCTCCTTAATAGCTGTTATATCTATGATGCTTGCTACGAATTGGCAGTTAACCTTAATGACAGTTGTTCCAATTCCATTGTTAATCTTGGCAACACGAATATTTGCTCGAGCTATGAGAAGCTCCTTTCAATTAGAAAGAGTTCAAGTCAATAAATTAAACACGTTTGTTCAAGAGCACTTAACCGGAATGGCTGTTGTGCAATTATTCAATCGACAAGAAAGAGAATTTGATGAGTTCAAAGAAATAAACAAAGGTCATCGTCAAGCACACATTAATGCTGTTTGGGCAAACTCTATCTTTTTCCCAGTTGTTGAATTGTTGAGTTCTTTATCAATAGCCTTGCTCTTGGTATGGGGCGCATTGAAAGCTGGAGGGAAATCAGATGCGGAAATAAAATTGATGTATGGTCAAATTATTTCTTTCACGCTTTGGGTCCAGATGCTGTATCGACCAATTCGTCAATTAGCAGATAAATTTAATATCCTTCAACGAGGCACCGTCAGAGCTGAACGTGTTTTTGAAACGTTGGATCTTATGGAGGATGTCCAAGATACTGGTACGGTTTCTAATTGTGATTTTGACCAGTCAATTTCCTTTGAAAATGTATATTTTGCTTATGAGGATGAAAATTGGGTATTAAAAGATTTCAGCTTAAAAATCAATAAAGGAGAGACCGTGGCATTTGTTGGAGCAACAGGAGCTGGGAAATCTACCGTGATAAATTTATTGGGAAGATTCTACGAATATCAAAAAGGAGAAATTTTTATTGGTTCAACGAATCTGAAAGAAATTCAATTGGCAAATTTAAGAAGGAATATTGCTGTAGTATTGCAAGATGTATTCTTGTTTTCAGATACTGTACACAACAATATTACTTTAGGTGACCCTGAAATATCTAGAGAACAAGTAATTGCTGCAGCAAAGGAGGTTGGGGCGCATGATTTTATTGAGAGACTTCCTGGAGGTTACGACTATCAAATAGGCGAGCGAGGTGGAGTGCTGTCTGTCGGTCAGCGTCAACTTTTGGCCTTTATTCGAGCAAGTGTTTACAATCCGCATGTTCTTATTCTTGATGAGGCGACATCAAGCATTGATAGCGAATCCGAGGAAATGATTCAACGTGCTACGGCTAAATTAACAGAGGGAAGAACATCTATTGTTATAGCGCATCGCTTATCGACGATTCATAGTGCGGACAAAATTGTTGTAATTGATAAGGGTGAGATCAAGGAATTCGGGTCACACATAGAGTTAATGAATCTAAAAGGCTACTACCATAATTTGTACCAGAAGCAATTTAACGAAGAAAACGAAGAGTGATGATTGGATTAAAGATTGGCGGCGTTCCCGAACATTTTAATCTTCCATGGAGATTGGCAATTGAGGAGGGTAGATTTCGACAAGCGGGATTAGAATTACATTGGAGCGATATGACTGGTGGCACTGGTCAAATGATCAAAGGACTTCAATTAGGTACGTTGGATGTTGCCGTTTTGTTAACTGAAGGCATCACGAAAGCAATTCTGGAAGGTCTTAAGGCAAAAATAATTCAGGTATACGTTACAACGCCATTGAGATGGGGTATACATGTTCCTTTTAAATCTGATATTCATGCTGTTGATCAATTGGAGGGGCAAACATTCGCTATTTCGAGAGAAGGATCTGGCTCCCATTTAATGACGTTTGTTAAGGCGAATCAAGAAGGCTGGGATTCTGAAGAATTAAAGTTCAATGTAGTTGGAGATATTTATGGAGGCCTTTGGGCTCTCGAAAACAATCAGGCACAAGCTTTTTTATGGGAAAAATACACGACATTTCCTTATACTGAACAAGGGAAGTGCCGCTACATCGATGAGGTTGTTACCCCGTGGCCTTGTTTTGTGATTGCTGTTCGTGAAGAGGTGCTTGAAAAGCATTCCGATTTACTAAAAACAATGTGCGCAATCGTGAATCAAAAGGCGAAAGAATTGAAATCGGATGAAGATACTGTGGAAGTGATTTCATGGCGCTATAACCTCCGTTCTGGTCAAGTACAAAATTGGTTGATAGAGACAGATTGGAATTACGATGGAATAGAATATCCATTGGCTTTTGATAAAACAATTCGCTATCTAAAGAAGTTGGATCTTGTGGATGAATCAAGAACAGAAGATTGGCAGAAAAAATTATTTTGAATACATGCCCTTTGCTGAATGGTGTTCAGCGGGCCAATAATTAATGCAGGTCGAGTGTCTGCCACGGAAGACTTATCGAGACCTGAACATTTGAACTTTTATAAATGAAAACAGGCGTACTTTTAATTCAACTTGGAACTCCGGATAGTCCATCCACAAGTGATGTAAGAACATACTTAACAGAGTTCTTGAATGACCGTAGGGTGATAGACATCCCCTGGTTGGCTCGGAAAATTTTGGTGAATGGAATTATAGTTCCTTTTAGAGCACCAAAATCGGCTAAAATCTACAAAGAACTGTGGGAACATGGAAAGGGGAAGTCTCCGCTGTTGACGCATACTCAGGCTGTTCAAAAATTGGTGCAAGAACGATTCAATGCGACTGAGGTTACAATTGAAATGGCCATGAGGTATCAAAATCCTTCGATGGACAGTGTTTTGGAACGCATGCGAAAAGTAAATTATGATCAGTTAATCATTTTGCCTTTATTTCCGCAATACGCAAGTGCTTCATCTGGTTCAGCTATAGAAAAGGCAATGTCTATCATTTCAAAATGGTGGGTGATTCCTGAGGTTAAAATAATTAGTCAATTTTGGGACAAGGATGGTTACGTTGATTCCATTGTCGATCGAGCGAAATCGTTTGATTGGATGGAATACGATCATGTACTTTTCTCCTACCACGGTTTGCCTGAACGACAAGTTGATAAAGTGTATGATGGTTCAGATCTTTGTTCGGATCAGCCTTGTGAAACGGAAATGAACGATGAGAATAAATTTTGTTACAAGGCGACATCCTATGCAACAACACGATTGATTGCAGAAAAATTACAGATCCCTGAAGATAAGTATATGGTATGTTTTCAATCACGTTTAGATAAAAAATGGTTGACTCCTTTTTCTGATAAAATCGTGGAAGAGTGGGGTAAGAAAGGAGCAAAAAAATTACTTGTATTTAGTCCTGCTTTTGTTGCAGATTGTCTTGAAACCATTATTGAAATTGGCGGTGAATATCAAGAGATATTTGAGGAAAACGGTGGAGAGAAAGTACAATTGGTACCAAGCTCTAATGATCACCCAAGGTTTATAGACTGTTTAGTCAGTCTTATTGAAGAACGTCTTTAACCAAAAAGATGAGCAAAGACTTTTATTGAAGGTCTTGCAGTCTAACATCTAATGTCGTAATTTTGCACGCAATTAAATTGATTTAAATTAGAATATGAGCAATACAATGGAAAAATTGGCTTACAAAGTGAAAGACATCAGTCTTGCGGAGTGGGGTAGAAAAGAAATTAAATTGGCTGAGGCTGAAATGCCAGGTTTGATGGCATTGCGTGAGGAATATGGCGCAACGAAGCCATTGGCTGGTGCAAGAATCGCTGGATGTTTGCATATGACAATTCAAACAGCTGTTCTTATTGAAACACTTGTTGAACTTGGTGCTGAAGTTACCTGGTCTTCTTGTAACATTTTCTCTACGCAAGACCATGCTGCTGCTGCAATTGCTGCTGCTGGAATTCCAGTTTATGCTTGGAAAGGTATGAACGAAGAAGAGTTTGATTGGTGTATCGAACAAACAATTTTTGCTTTTGAAGGTGGAAAGCCTTTGAATATGATTTTGGATGATGGTGGTGATTTAACAAACATGGTTTTTGATCGTTACCCAGAATTAACAAAAGACATCAAAGGTCTTTCTGAAGAAACGACTACAGGTGTTCACCGTTTGTATGAGCGTGTGAAAAATGGAACTTTGGTGATGCCAGCAATCAACGTAAATGATTCAGTTACTAAATCAAAATTTGATAATAAATACGGTTGTAAAGAATCATTGGTAGATTCTATCCGTCGTGCAACAGACGTGATGATGGCTGGAAAAGTAGCTGTTGTATGCGGATATGGAGATGTGGGTAAAGGTTCTGCAGCTTCTTTGAGAGGAGCAGGAGCACGAGTGATCGTTACTGAGATCGATCCGATCTGTGCGTTACAGGCTGCAATGGATGGATTCGAAGTAAAGCGTTTGGATTCAGTTGTTCACCTTGGTGATATCATTGTTACAACTACTGGTAACAAAGACATCGTGATGGGAAGACATTTCGAAAAAATGAAAGACAAAGCTATCGTTTGTAACATTGGTCACTTTGACAATGAAATCGATATGGCTTGGTTGAATACGAACTATGGTTCAACAAAATACACTGTGAAGCCACAGGTTGATATTTACAACGTAAAAGGAAATGAGATCATCATTCTTGCTGAAGGACGATTGGTAAACCTTGGTTGTGCGACTGGTCACCCATCTTTTGTAATGTCAAACTCTTTCACGAACCAAACGTTGGCTCAATTGGAATTGTGGGCAAACAGCGCAAATTACGGAAACGATGTTTACATGCTTCCAAAGCATTTGGATGAAAAAGTGGCACGTTTACACCTTGCAAAAATCGGTGTTGAATTGGAGACATTACGTCCAGATCAAGCTGAGTACATCGGTGTAAATGTAGAAGGTCCATTCAAGGCTGAGCACTACAGATATTAATCTTTATTTAAGATTTCATATAGTAAAGGCGGTCGTTTGATCGCCTTTTTGTTTGCTGTCAAATTTTAGTTTATTTCTGTTTGAATCAAAAAAACGTGTAAATTGAAAGTGATAGTTTCAATTTGCACAAATCTATAATTTTAAATACATTTGTTATTGTAAATCAAGAGTTAACAAAATGTATCTACAAAGAAATATTGAGGCCGAACTTCAGAAATACTTGAAAATTTTTCCAGTTGTTGCTCTTTTGGGACCAAGACAATGTGGTAAATCTACATTGGTCAAGCAATATATCCTTCAAAATGAAAATGCCATTTATCTTGATTTGCAAAATCTTGAAGATCTGAATAAGATAAGTGACCCGCGACTATATTTTAAAGCTAACTCAGATAAGATCATTTGCCTGGATGAGATACAATTAGTGCCCGATTTATTTTCCGTGTTGCGAAGTGAGGTAGACGGAAACAGGAAAAATGGAAGATTTATTTTACTCGGATCTGCATCACGTGATTTGGTGCAGAAAAGTGCGGAATCATTGGCAGGTAGAATAGGCTTTCTTTCGCTCACGCCCTTTCAAATCACGGAAGTTCCGCAGGTAGATCTCAAAACATTCTGGAATCGCGGCGGATTTCCTGATGGTCTTTTAGCTGAGAATGATGAATTCAGTTGTATCTGGCGAGAGAACTTTATTAAAACCTATATCGAGCGGGATTTGCCTCAGTTGGGATTTCAAACACCGGCCATGCAATTGCGCAGATTTTTAACAATGTGTGCCCATAATCAAGGGCAAACCCTCAATTTGAGTAAGATGGGTAGCTCATTAGATCTGACACATCCCACAATTCGTAAATACGTTGATATTTTTGAACAAACATTTATCATTCGTTCGTTACCTCCCTTTGAGATCAATGTCAAAAAACGCTTGGTTAAATCTCCGAAAATTTATGTGCGCGATACGGGCCTCTTACATCAATTATTGGGTATTAAAAATACTGAAGCTTTGTTCGGTCATCCTGTTTTTGGTGCTTCATGGGAAGGGTTGGTGACCGAACAACTTTTATCTGCGTTGGATTGTCCTGCGTATTTTCTCCGCACGGCTACCGGTGACGAAATGGATTTGGTACTGCAAATAAATGATAAGATCATTGCTATCGAATGCAAGGCATCCTCAGCGCCACAATTGAGCAAAGGATCTTACAGGGCGATTGCATTAATCAATCCTGCTTATACGTTTATAGTAGCTCCTATTGAATCAGACATGTATCAAATCCAGCAAAATATCTTTGTTGGAGGCATTTCTTCGGTACTCGAAAAATTGTTGAAATTGAAATGATCATTTTGATTATTCCTTATCCTTATCATATCCCTCGTAATAATAAGATTGCTCTATGCCCTTAAAGATTACTTCTCTGTCGTTTGTTTGATCCGTGAGATGTGCGTGCAACAAAGTTCGTAATTCCAGATCGTTTATTGGGCTTCGTTCCATGGCCTGTAGGTACAGAGTTTTGTCTACAAACTGCCAGTTGACAACGCGTTGTAATCTCTTTTTAAGAATTAGGTCAAGCCAAATGCGCATCGTTCTACCATTCCCTTCCATGAAAGGGTGAGCAATATTCATTTCAACGTATTTTGAAATAATCTGCTCAAAAGTATCTTCAGGCATTTGCTCTATTTTCACTAAGATTTCGTTCAAGTATAAAGCATTCGCAAAACGAAATCCACCTTTTGAAATATTGACTGTTCTGATCGTTCCTGCAAAATCATACAAGTCACTGAAAATATAGGCTTGAATTTCCTTCAGACCATTGGTAGTTCCAATTTCTATGCGGTCAATGTCACCTGACTCAAATAATTTAAATGCTTTTTCTAAACTTTTCCCGTCTAGACTTTTCATGCTTTTGGACACAAGTATGTTCACCAAAAATAGCGAATTTGAAGCATTTTTAGATTCAAAATCATGAACGATTCAAGGGGGGGGATGAAAAAAGGGCGATGGTAGATACCATCGCCCTTTTAGTTGGAACTAAATAATTTTACTGCAACACGATCTTCCTCACAGTCACCGTAGCACCGCTTGGATCGATGAGATGAACGAAATACAAGCCGTTGCCCGTCCAGGTGCTTAGATCCAGGTAGAACTGTGCTTGGTTGATTGTACTTTGGAATACCTGCTGACCGGCATTGTTCTCAATAACGATGCTGTAACCAGCCATGGCTGCATAGTTTCCATTATCGATCGTAATGTGATCACTCGCCGGGTTAGGATAGATGAGTATCGTATTTTGATCGTTTGGCGGCGCCAATGAAAGCGTAGTATTGATGATCAAGGTATCTGTGACGGTTGTGTAGATGGTGTCGTAGACTGTGACAGTGCTGGTACATACCGTCCCTAAAGTATCGTAAACAATGGTTGAAGTACTTGCTGAACCCGAACAGTTGCTTGCATTGGTATATGAATAATTAATGCTTGTTGCACCCAACCCAGCCTGTTGAGGGTTGAAAGTATTTCCACTGACACCAGAACCACTGTAAGTACCTCCTGAAGGTGAGCCGGATAAGGTAACAGGTGTTGCGTAGTAATTAGTAAATGCGCCAATGCTTGCCAATGAAACAGTTGGGTTGGTATTTACGGTTACTGTAACAGCGCTACTCGTTGCATTACACGATCCATCTATCACTTTTACTGTGTAATTACCCGAAGTAGTAGCTATATACGAACTCTGGCTTGCACCACTGATAAAGACGCCATTCTTATACCATTCATAGGTATAGCCCGTTCCTGTGTTAGCCTGAAGTGATACAGAACCACCTTGACAAAAAGTTGTATTTGACTGAGGAGCAATACTTGCTGTAACTGCACAACCTTGGTAAAGTGCTGTGATCTCCTGTTGCGTTAAGGCTCTGTTCCAAATACCAATGTCATCTATTTTACCATTCATAAATTCGTCGGTTACTGTAAGATATGACCTTCTACCGACTTCAATTTCTTTTGTATTTGAAATCATTTGGGTAACATTTGCCGAGTTAATCAATACACCGTTAATGTAAAGCGAATTCGTTCCAGTAACTTGGTTTAACACTCCAACAACTAAAACCCAATTATTGGTTAAATAGGCATTAGTTGCAACTATTGTTGAGGTACCACTTTGTGGCGCACCATAACAACCTTGTTCAGCCCATATTTGATTGTTGCTTCTAAGATTAAGTCTATAACCATAACTTACACATCCATTTTCCTTGTCTACGATTGATGCATTTCGAATGTCGTTTGAATTAACCCAAGCTAAGAATGTAGCTCCCTGAGAAAAGTTTATACTTCCAGTCCCTGTTAGAGTTATAAAGTTGTTTATACCGTTAAAACTATAGGCTTTGTTTGATGCCCCAAACCGATCCGTAGTAAGTGTTGCTCCATTCACCGTTCCATTATTCCCATTCCCGGATTCATCATTGGCATTCCCATTAAACGGCCACCAGCCAACTAGGCCACTTGTGGGGACATAACTGGGTACCTGACCAAAGGTTGTTGCAACACAACAAAGCCCGGCTGCAAGGGCGGTAAGTACACATTTTTTCATAGTAGAAAAGTTTGGTGCACCCGTCCCGCAGTGCAGTTTATACAAAAAAAGAAGCGTGGGACAATTGCTTGTACTTGCACCAGTGGGAGTCGAAGCCCAATTCACAAAGCAAAGCAACGCCCACGCCTTAGCATGAGCGTTTAACTTTAACTTCCCTGTTCTCAATTGAATTTTCGACCTTTCAACGACAGGACGTTAGAGCAAACGCTACTTAAATATTTTCCAATAAATTTCCCCGTTGGGATAGAACCAAATGTACTCTAATTTTTAATAAACCTTGTTTAATTTATATTAAAAGTATATTCAATTCGTTGAGAAATTCGAATTTACACTCCGAACACCACGCTTCGCAGTATTTGCAATGCTGCGGTTATCGTCTTCAATAATATCCCACGCTCCGAAGTATTTGCAATGCTTCGGAAACCATCTAGATTTAATGCATAAACTATAAAACCCTCTCCGTTTCCGAAGAGGGCCTTTATATAGACGTCTCTCACTATCTGAACAATCAGGAAGCAAGAAACGAGAAAGAGTCCGCCACTTGGACGGACTCTGTAATTGCTTGTTGGTTTTCCCCTCCCTTAATCCCTCCCCAAGGAGGGAAACTGCTTCCCCCTCAGTGAGGGGGATTGAGGGGGAGGTATTGAGATCGAGCTAGGTCGAATTAGGTGATCGAGCCTCGTCGAGATCACATCATTCCCGGCATTCCACCTGGCATACCGCCCATCGCTGGTGCATTCTCTTCCGGCTCGTCTGCAATGACACACTCTGTAGTCAATAACATTGAAGCGATAGAAGCTGCATTTTCAACGGCGATACGCGTTACTTTCGTTGGATCAATTACACCTGCTTTGTACAATTTTTCAAACGTTTCAGTTCGAGCATTGTATCCGAAGTCATCTTTTCCTTCACGTACTTTCTGAACGATTACAGCACCTTCACCACCTGCATTTGCGATGATTTGACGCAATGGTTCTTCAGCAGCGCGTTTTACGATCTGAATTCCCGTCATCTCGTCTTCGTTGTCGCCTTTTAATTTATCCAATGTTTCAATTGAACGAATCAATGCAACACCTCCACCTGGAACGATTCCTTCTTCCACAGCCGCTCTAGTAGCCGCTAAAGCATCGTCCACACGGTCTTTCTTCTCTTTCATTTCAACTTCTGTCGGAGCACCAACGTAAAGAACTGCTACACCGCCAGCTAATTTAGCCAAACGCTCTTGCAATTTCTCACGGTCGTAATCGGAAGTTGTTGCTTCAATTTGTGCTTTGATCTGATTAACACGAGCAGTGATATCAGCTTTTTTACCAGCACCATTAACGATCGTTGTATTGTCTTTATCGATCTCTACTTTTTCAGCTGTTCCAAGCATATCAAGTGTAGCGTTCTCAAGAGTAAATCCTCTCTCTTCAGAGATCACTTGTCCGCCTGTTAAGATTGCGATATCTTCCAACATTGCTTTTCTTCGGTCTCCGAAACCTGGGGCTTTAACAGCAGCGATTTTCAAGGATCCTCTCAAACGGTTTACAACCAACGTCGCTAGTGCTTCTCCGTCAACATCTTCAGCAATAATCAACAAACCACGTCCTGCTTGAACCACTGGCTCAAGAATAGGAAGCAATTCTTTCATATTAGAGATTTTCTTTTCGTAGATCAAGATCATTGGTTTTTCCATGTCTGTGATCATTTTCTCTGTATTTGTAACGAAGTATGGGGATAGGTAACCACGATCAAACTGCATTCCTTCTACAGTTCTAACTTCTGTTTCTGTACCTTTCGCTTCTTCAACAGTAATGACACCATCATTACCAACAACTTTCATAGCTTCAGCAATCAGTGTTCCGATAGTCTCGTCGTTATTTGCAGAAATCGTTGCAATTTGTTTGATTTTGTCGTTGTCTTTCCCAACTTCTTTGGAAAGTTTTTTCAAGTTTTTTACAACTTCTGCAACTGCTTTGTCAATTCCTCTTTTCAAGTCCATTGGATTTGCACCTGCAGCAACATTCTTAAGTCCAGCACCAATAATTGCTTGAGCAAGTACGGTAGCCGTTGTTGTTCCATCCCCAGCGATATCAGCTGTCTTTGAAGCAACTTCTTTGACCATCTGAGCTCCCATGTTTTCGATAGGATCCTTCAATTCAACTTCCTTGGCAACTGAAACACCATCTTTTGTGATTTGTGGTGCGCCGAATTTTTTGCCAATTACAACATTTCGACCTTTTGGTCCAAGTGTTACTTTTACTGCATTCGCTAAAGCGTCTACACCTTTTTTTAATTTGTCTCGCGCTTCAACGTCGAAATAAATGTCTTTTGCCATTTCTTATAAATTTTAAATTAAAACCAGTGATTAAAAAATTCCATAGATGTCTGCTTCTTTCATGATCAGAAGGTTCTTTCCATCCAATTTGATTTCAGTACCAGAATATTGACCATATAAAACAACGTCTCCAACTTTTACAGTCATTGGCTCGTCTTTTTTACCTTTTCCGGCAGCGATAACAGTACCTTTTAATGGTTTTTCTTTCGCTGTGTCAGGAATGATGATACCACTTGCTGTTTTTTGTTCTGCAGGTGCAGGTTCAATAAGAACTCTGTCTGCTAAAGGCTTAAACTTCGTTGACATATAATTTGTAAATTTTAATGTTTGCTCCCGTTCTGTCTAATTTTGTGCCATCCATATTTCACCGACATTTTTGCGCAGATTGGACATGTAATGACAAAAAAAATGTCAGAATGTATGACATCCTGACATTTTCAAAAAATTTCTTTTCTAATTATTGTCCTCCAGCAGGTGCTTGTTGGCCATTTCCTTGAGGCTGTCCTTGTCCTTGAGGTTGACCTTGACCTTGCTCTTGTTGCTGCATTTGCTGCTGTGCTGCCGGATCTGGTGTTTTAGCTTGTAGCGTAAGAACTATGCTCGAAACCATAATGATTCCTGCTAATGACCATGTTGCTTTGTCTATAAAATCATTTGTTTTCTGAACACCACCAATTTGCTGCGCTGCACCGAAATCAGAGCTTAAGCCCCCACCTTTCGGATTCTGGATGTAAACTACAAGAATCAACAGGATACTTGCTAAAATGATAAGACTTGAGAATATAATTTCCATGATTAATTATTTATTTTTTTCTGTAATTCTTCAATTTGGCTTGCAAAGAAAACTTTTTTTTCTGGATTTGTCAACATTAATTGTTCGTATGCGAAAATTGCTTTCGGAAAATTTCCTTGAAGAGCAAAAATCTTTGCCAAAGTTTCGCTGACAGGCATGTTGTTTAAACTGATGCTTTCTTTGGCTTTTTTCGCAGGAGAATAAAATTCTTTTCTTGGTTTTTCTTCCGCCTCAATTGTTTTTGTTGGTCGCGTTATTTTCGGTTCATCTTTTAAGAATTGTTCCAGAATTGATTCAATTCGCGCCTTTTCCTCGTCAAAAAGTTCTGGCTTCGAATTCGCGCTTGATCTGAGCCAAGATGAAAATGATCTTTTGTTTTCTTCAGAAGAATTTACATGATCTTCATCGAAATTATCAGTTGTTTCTAATTGTTCAGAGGATTGATTTTCTTCGAGATCTTCAGATGCCTCATTATCTTCGACTAAAACAAGGTGATCCAAATTATAACTGGACGCGATAACCTCTGACAACAGCTCTTTTTCAAACAAATCTTCATCTTCTGTAGAAATTTTCTCTTCTTCTTCAGATATTGATGGAGATTGAATTTCGGTGGATTGCGCCCCGCGAATGTTTAGAGGAATTATTTCATCTTCTTCTACATCTTCCTCACTCTCTTCTGCAATTATGCTCGGTGAAATAAGTTCTTGCTCAACTTCCTTAGGGAGTTCAGAATTTGTTTCTTGAACGATCAGTTCTAATTGATTTTCATCATCTGACGACGTATTTATTTCAGTTTCAGTTGACAGATCATGAGTCTGAAGAATAATAGTTTCTTCTTTACTATGGATCAATTCAAAAAGCTGAATACGATCAGAGATACGGTAGGCATATTTTGTCAGTTCCTCGTCAAATCGAACATCTTTTCTATTCGATAAAGCCTTTAGATAAAGAATTGGAAAGATTTGAGCGTACGGAAAATTTTCCGTCATATCGCGCAAGTCATTGATGTCTTGAACGCTCAAAGTTGCTGGTTGTTCAATTCGAAAAGCTATGTCTTGAATGTTCAGCACTACCAGTTGGATAAAAGTTTGTTGATTACGTCCTGAACAATTTGTGTATTGATTTCTTCCAACAAAGTGCGCTCAACAGTTGCCAGATCTGTATTGGAGTCAAAGTCGACAAATCGTGTACTGGTGAGATTCATTTTTTCTTCCTTTGGGGCGGAAACGAAGATAGTGAATTGAACACTGATAGTCAAACGGTTCTGTGCAGAATTGTCTCCTTCCTGAATAGCCACTGGTGTCACGCTGTACGTATTGATTTTTCCTTCTACATAGACTTCACCTTTCCCAGTTTCAGGATTCAATAAAAGGCGTGTGTTGTTTTGAATGCCATCTTTCAGCTGTTCGGATAATTGAGGGGCATAACTGATTGGTGTGTTGGGTGCATTGTTTTCCAATGTGCGAACAGAAAATGTTTTCCATTCCTCGGGCATCGATCCATTATCAATGAAAGATACGCTGCTTGGCCAACAAGCGCTAAGGAGCAAAGCAATTGGGAAAAACAAAAGAAATTTCATCAGTCGATCAAATTGTATTCTTTGATTTTGCGGTACAGAGTTCGTTCTGAAATACCCAATTCAGCGGCAGCATATTTTCTTTTTCCTCGGTGTTTGTCCAACGCCTTCTGAATCAATTCCTTTTCTCTGTCTTCAAGGGATAGGGATTCTTCAATTTCTTCATGTGTTTCAAAATCAAAATCCTGATTACCAATTGTGAAATCGGGTGCAGGTTCGTTCGCAGGCGGCAGAATTCTTGGTTGAGCAATCGTTGCTGGGTTTACATCTTGATAAAACCGATTAACCATTGCTGTTTGGTCCGTGTTTAGCGACATTTCTCCTCCTTGAGAAAGCAATTCGACAACTAGTTTTTTTAAATCAGTCAAGTCTTTTTTCATATCGAAAAGAAACTTGTACATCAGTTCTCGTTCTGAAAAATTTTCACTTCCTGATTCATTTAAAACCGAAGGAACCTTTTCTGTTTCTGCAGGTAAATAATTGTTTAGTTCAACCGATGAAAGTTCTCGGGATGTTTCAATAACAGATATTTGTTCGACAAGATTTTTCAATTGTCGAATATTGCCAGGCCAACTGTAGTTATTTATCAAATGCACAGCATCATCTGTCAGTCGTATCGCAGGCATTCTATATTTGTCGGCGAAATCATTTGCAAATTTTCTGAATAGCAGGTGTATATCTTCATGTCTACTTTTCAAAGGAGGAAGCGAAATAGGAACGGTGCTCAAGCGATAAAATAAATCTTCTCTAAATTTCCCAGAAGCAATTGCACGTTGCATGTTTTCATTTGTAGCAGCGACAACACGCACATTTGTCTTAATTGCCTTGGAAGATCCTACGCGTATAAATTCCCCTGTTTCAAGCACACGAAGCAATCTTACCTGCGTCTGCATGGGTAATTCAGCAACTTCATCTAGAAATATTGTTCCGCCATTTGCAACTTCAAAATAGCCTTGTCGACTTCCATGGGCACCTGTAAATGAACCTTTTTCATGACCGAAAAGTTCAGAATCAATCGTTCCTTCCGGAATTGCACCGCAGTTGACAGCAATATATTCACCGTGTTTGCGTGAACTTAAATGATGAATAACTTGGGGTATAATTTCTTTTCCTGTACCACTTTCACCTGTTACGAGCACAGATATATCAGTGGGTGCAACCTGAATTGCAACTTCCAATGCTCTATTGAGCAAAGGGGCATTACCAATGACACCAAAACGTTGTTTGACTTGCTGCAGGTTCATCTAGTTTAGTTTTTCTGTGGTTCAAGTATTTCGACAACTTCACCTAACAAGGTAGCTGAAGTACAGTCATCAATTCGCACCAAAACGTAGTTTCCTTTGGTAAAATCACCTTTAGGGAACACGACCATTGAGTTTCTTCCATCCCTTCCACACATGTGTTCTGCTGAACGTTTTGAAAAACCTTCAACCAATACTTTCGAAATCTTACCTATTTGTCTTTTATGAGATGCTAGTGAATGTTGTAATTGTTTGTCAATTATTTCATTAAGTCGTCTGCCTTTTGCATCTTCTGGCACATCGTCCTCAAATCGTCTCTCCGCAAGTGTTTTTGGTCGTTCTGAATATTTAAACATATAAGCGAAGTCATATTGAACAGCATCCATTAAGCTCAATGTTTCAGCATGTTCTTCTTCTGTTTCACCGCAAAACCCTGTGATAATATCTGTTGAAATAGCGCAGTCAGGAATGATTCTTTTAATTGCGTCAATGCGATCAAAATACCATTCTCGGGAATACCCCCTATTCATTCTTTCTAAAACAGCAGAATTTCCTGATTGCACAGGTAAATGGATATATGGACAGATATTTTCATATTTCGCCATGATTTCTAGCACGTCATCTGTCATATCTTTCGGATGTGAGGTTGAAAAACGAATCCGTAAATCTGGTGAGACGTGCGCCACCATTTCCATGAGCTGTGCAAAATTAGTTGTTGGTTTTTCAGCGTCTTTGATTTCACCTTTTGATGTAAGGTTCCAACGATAACTGTCAACATTTTGACCAAGCAATGTTACTTCACGGTACCCTTTTGCAAATAAGTCTTTGCATTCTTCAACAATTGTTTGCGGATCACGGGAACGCTCACGCCCTCTTGTAAAAGGAACCACGCAGAAAGAACACATGTTGTCGCAACCACGCATGATGGTTACAAAAGCAGAAATACCGCCTTGATCCAGTCGGACAGGTGAAATGTCAGCATAAGTTTCGTCACGAGAAAGTAAGACGTTTACAGCTTTTTGTCCCGTTCCAACTTCTTCAACTAAATTGGGCAAATCCCTGTAAGCATCGGGCCCGGCAACGAGATCAACTAATTTTTCTTCTTCTAAGAGCGCTTTTTTCAATCGCTCAGCCATACAGCCAAGAATACCAACAACCAGTTCAGGATTTGTTTCTTTTTTAATCTTGAATTCAGTCAAGCGATTACGAACACGCGTTTCTGCATTTTCACGAATTGAGCATGTGTTAATCAGAACAACATCTGCTTCGTCAATATTTCTTGTTGTAGAATATCCCTCTTTCGTCATGATAGACGCAACGACCTCACTATCGGAGAAATTCATCTGACAGCCGTAGCTTTCAACATAAAGTTTCTTGCCATTTGCAGCTTGCGCAATGTCTACCATTGTAGCTTCGCCTTGCCTTCCCTCATCAATAACTTTGTTCTGTCCTGTTTCCATCAAAATATGATATTCTTTAAACGGGTGCAAAATTAACCAATTTTACAGAGTGTGTCAAAATGTCAGTTTTAAAAAACGTTAAGTTGTTAGAATTTTCAAAAAAAAAAATTGAATGATAAAAATTTTCTTTAACCTATGGTTAAAATATATGAATAGAAAAAAGGTCTTGTCTTGAGGTTGTTTTTTGGAATCAAATACGTTTAATTTTGCAGCGCTTAAATACCTGCTAACACAAAAATTAGATATCATGGCAAAAAATCTTGTAATTGTTGAGTCACCTGCTAAAGCAAAGACTATTGAGGGATACCTCGGGAAGGACTATGTCGTAAAATCTAGTTTTGGGCACGTTAGAGATCTCTCCAAAAAAGGATTATCCATTGACATTGAGCATGGATTTAAGCCAAACTATGAAGTGTCTGCAGATAAAAAGCAAGTCGTTTCTGAGTTAAAAAAATTAGCAAAGGAGGCCGAGACGGTTTGGCTTGCTACCGATGAGGACCGCGAGGGGGAAGCAATTTCATGGCACTTGTATGAAACGTTGGATCTTGCAAAAAAAGACACCAAACGAATAACCTTCAATGAAATTACTAAAACTGCAATTCTAAAAGCGATTGAAAAACCGCGAGAAATTAACAAAGAATTAGTGGATGCTCAGCAGGCTAGACGTGTGTTGGATCGTATTGTTGGATTTGAACTTTCACCTGTTCTTTGGAAAAAAGTTCGTCCAAGTTTGTCTGCTGGTCGCGTACAATCTGTTGCGGTCCGCTTAATTGTAGAGCGTGAGCGCGAAATTGAAAAGCATAAAACGGAAGGATTTTACAGAATTAATGGATTGTTCTCCTCTCCTAAAGGGAAGGTTAAATCAGAACTTTCAAAACATTTAACGAGTGAACAGGAATCATTTGCGTTTTTGGAGTCATGCAATAATGCTAATTTCATTGTGGAAGATGTTCAACAAAAACCTGCAACAAAATCGCCGGCGGCACCTTTTACAACTTCAACCTTGCAACAAGAGGCTAGTTTAAAACTTGGATTTTCAGTTTCAAGAACGATGTCAGTGGCGCAGCGACTTTATGAAGCTGGTAAGATCACATACATGAGAACAGATTCTGTCAATCTATCTGATACAGCTGTTAAAGGTGCTGAAAGTGAAATTACCCGTGCATTCGGGGAAAAATATTCAAAACCAACAAAATATAAAACTAAAAGCGGCAACGCACAGGAAGCGCACGAAGCGATTCGTCCAACAGATTTTGGAGTACATTCTATTTCAGGAGAAAGAGATGATGAGAAGCTCTATGATTTGATTTGGAAAAGAGCTATTGCTTCTCAAATGGCGCATGCTCAGTTGGAACGCACAACGGTTAAAATTGCTGCTGCAGGCATTACTGAGAAATTTATTGCGAAAGGCGAGGTAATAAAATTTGATGGTTTCTTGAAGGTGTACCTTGAATCTAATTTGGAGCAAGATGAAGAAGAAGAGGAAGGGGAAGGATTGTTGCCGGATTTACAAAAAGGTGATAAGCTTGACAAAGAATCCATCGTAGCCATGGAACGTTTCTCAAGACCACCTTCACGATATGTTGAGGCTTCATTGGTTAAAAAATTGGAAGAATTAGGAATTGGTAGACCTTCAACGTATGCTCCGACTATTTCAACGATTCAAAAAAGAGGCTATGTTGAGAAACCAGAGCGAGAAGGCGAAAAACGGAATTATGTTGTTCTTGAATTATCCAATGATTCAATTACCAAGGAAGAGCGGTCAGAAACTACTGGAAAGGAAAAGAATAAATTATCTCCAACGGATATAGGTATCGTAGTAACCGATTTTCTTGTCGAGCATTTTGAGCGCATAATGGATTATCACTTCACTGCGAAGGTGGAAGAAGAGTTTGATGAAATTGCAAAAGGCTTAATTCAATGGACGAATATGATTCATGAATTCTATGACCCTTTTCACAAAAACGTTGAAAACACATTAGAACATTCTGAAAGAGCAACTGGAGAGCGTATCTTGGGAGTACATCCTGTTTCGGGCAAAAAAGTGCTGGCAAGAATTGGTCGTTTTGGACCAATGATTCAAATTGGAGATGAGCAAGAGGATGGCGAAAAACCGCAATTCGCTTCTTTGCAAAAAGAGCAATCAATCAATTCTATTTCGATCGAAGAGGCGCTTAAGCTTTTCGATTTACCAAGAAATATGGGTGAATATGAAGGGCTCGATCTAAAAATAAACATTGGTCGATTTGGTCCTTATGTGCAGCATGGAAAAAGTTTTGCTTCAATTCCAAAAGGCGAAGATCCATTATCAATGACGAGAGAACGAGCAATTGAAATCGTTGTTGCGAAGAAAGAAGACGATGCAAATAAAATGATCAAGACCTTCGAAACACGAGAAGATGTTCAGTTGCTTAACGGTAGATGGGGAGCATATTTGAAAATTGGAAAAAATAATTTCAAATTACCCAAAGGAACGGAAGCTGAAAAATTGAGTTTGGAAGAGTGTTTGCAAATAGCGGAAAGCCAAGGGACCACTTCTAAAAAGTCAGCGCCGAAAAAGACAGCCCGAAAAAAGTAATATTTCGGTTTTTAAACATCTGTTGTTTCAATACTTTCCATTTTGACCTTGTCAGACTATTCAGCTTTGATATAGTTTTGAACAAAATCAAGATGCATGAAGGATATCTCTATTTATTTTTCTCCTGTCATATTGGAAGGAGAATTCAGTGAGTTTACAATTGGAGGTTCGATAATTCGCAATAGTGAAGGCAATTTTCCTGAAATAGAAAAGGGTGGAGTAGCGCTAATTCATGTTCCTGAGTACAGAGGTGATAAGAAATTTTCAAGTCAGCAAACCTCCACGTCCGATACATTTAGAAATAGTTTCTACGAACTTTACAGAGGTATAGATTGGACAATGCCTTTGTATGATTTGGGAGATATTTTACCTGGCAATGAATTAAATGACACCTATTTTGCTGTTGGACAAGTTGTTGCTGAGCTCGTAAAGAAAAAAGTTGTTCCGATTCTAGTAGGAGGTAGCCAAGACCTTACATTGGCCTTGTATAAAGGATATGAAAAACTTGAACAAACAATTAATTTATGCTGTGTTGATCACAAGCTTGATTTAGGTGACCCCGATACCGAAACCAATGCTGAAGGATTTATAAGTCAACTGCTACTGCAGCGCCCCTGTTATCTTTTTAACCACGCCAATATTGGGTTGCAAGCACCTTTTGCTTCGAAAGCTGAGTTTGAATTGTTTGATAAGCTTTATTTTGATATTTGTCGTTTGGGTGAATTCAATGCAGATTTTAGAAAAGCAGAACCGCATCTCAGAAATTCCGACATATTGAGTATTGATTTTAAAAGTATTCGCGCATCAGAATTGTTGAATGTGAATTACACCTCTCCAAATGGATTTTATGCGGATCAGATTTGTCAAATTTCCAAATATGCAGGGATAAGTGATAAATTAACAAGCTTTGGAGTCTTTAACTTTATTCCGGACAAGAAAGAAGGTGTAGCTTCGGTATTGTTAGCACAGATTATTTGGTACTTTATTGATGGTTTTTCGCAACGAAAGGGAGATTTTCCAGTCGGCAGCAAGAAGGATTACTTGAAATTCACGGTTCATTTGGATGACTTTAAGGACGAGGTAATATTTTACAAAAGCAATAAATCTGAAAGATGGTGGATGGAAGTTCCTTATCCTCCACAAGCAGGGTCTAAATATGAAAGACATCACTTAGTGCCATGTGATATGCAGGACTATGAACAAGCCATGAAAAATGAAATTCCTAATCTCTGGTGGAAAACATATCAAAAACTTGGATAACAGTTTTTCATTCTTCACAATGCCCAGACTTTTTGTTAAATAGTGACAACTACTTTTAGAAGAAGAATAAATTTGTCATTGTTATATAAAAAATAGTTATTTTTAGCGCCAAATTAGACGAATTCTTAACCGAATTTTGACTCAACACTTTGTTTTTGAAGCTATATGGGTAGAAAAATTACTTTACTTGCTTGTTTATCATTTTGGGCAGCAACCACATTTGCGCAGCAAGATAAACTCATTACTCACTTTATTTATGATAAGATGAGTATTAATCCTGGTGAGACGGGTATTGATGATGGTATTTGTTTGACTTCCATCTACAGAAATCAATGGGATAAAGTAAATGGGGCACCAAATTCAGCTGTTTTTAATGTTGCCGCAAATATGAACAGATTTTTTCCAGGAGGAATTGGTTTGTCATTTTACCACGATGCCATTGGGTTTAACCGTCAAAACAATGTCTTGTTGAATTATTCTTATCCTTTACAAGTGGGTGATGCCGGTACATTGGGAATCGGTTTAGGAGTGGGTATAATTAATTTTGGTATGTCCCCAGTATGGGTTCCGCCAACTACCACAATAGATAACACACTTCCAGTTGGGTTCAATGCTACCAATTTGGATCTGAATTTTGGGCTTTATTTCAAGGGGAATAACGATTATTATTTTGGGTTGTCTTCAACACATTTGACACAATCGTTATTAGAACAAAATACTGCTACGGGTACTACTCAATCCTATCAAACAGTTCGACACTATTACATGATGGGGGGTAAAAAAATTCGCAATGTTTTGGGAGGTGATATTGATATCCAAGCGTTGTTAAGAACAGAGTTAATTAAGTTTAGTGGGGATGTCAATGTGCGATATATGTGGAGAGGTATAGCATATGGAGGTTTGACATATAGAAATGTAGATGCAGTGGGTATTATGTTGGGATGGATGCCTATTCAAAATTTGTCAATTGGATACTCATATGATGTGACAACAAATAAGTTGGCTAGTGTATCAAGGGGTTCTCACGAGATTCTTTTAAAGTATTGTTTTTATCTACCTCCACCGCCGATTACAAAATCGAATCATCCTAGATGGTTGTAGAATTAAAAAAAAAGTTGAATATTTGTAACCATTTTGTAGGCGGTTCCGTTACAAAGCAAAATAGTAGATCCTGTAGATTGATAAATGTTGTATCCGGAACACGTTAAATTAAGTAGAATGAGAAAGCTTTTGTTATTTGGACTGATAGGTGTCATGTTGGCTTCTTGTAGTACAAGAACTGGACACCTGACAGGAGCGTTGGGAAGACCTATTTACAATCCGGAGATTCCGCTTGGAATGGTGTATATTCCTTCTGGATCCTATCAAATGGGAGAGAACGACATGGATGTTCCATTTTTGCATCAAACTAGAGCGAAAACGGTTTCTGTGCAAGCGTTCTACATTGATCAAACTGAAATTTCTAACAATGAGTACCGTCAATTCGTTGAATGGGTGAGGGACTCAATTGCTCGAGAGAAAATTTATTTTGGTCTTGAAGAAGACGATGCAGCTCAACGCTGGATCAATTACGAAGATCAGTACTTTGACGAAGGATCTTTGGAATATGTTGAATATGATCCGTCAGATCGTCAATTAAACCGTTCTTTGTTTGCCTTAAATTGGGACAGAGAATTGGATTATTCAGATCCGGAAGTTGTTCCTGTACTAGCAGATTTGTATTATCCTCAGCCTCAACGCTATTACAAAAGAAGAGAAATGGATAAGCAAAAGCTTATGTTCAAATACTACTGGATTGATTACCGCGAAGCCGCTCAGAGAGGCCGTATAAACATCACTCCAAATGGATTTGACAAAGAAGGAAACAAGTTGGTTGAAGAACACCGTCAACTTCAAACTCCTCCGCATCCATTTACAGAAGAGCCTCAAGGTCAGGATAAAGATTTAGGCTATTTCAACAAAAAGGGTCAGAATAATGCTATCAGAGGACATGAAAATCGTCAACGATTTATTATCGATGAAGTGATTAATGTTTATCCAGACACATTATGTTGGGTCAGAGATTTTACATACTCTTTCCACGATCCAATGACGAACATGTATTTCTGGCACCCAGCGTATGATAACTATCCTGTTGTTGGTGTAACGTGGGTTCAAGCTAAAGCTTTTGCTGTATGGAGGTCTCAATTACTGAATAACTGGTTGGTTGCAATGGGGGATTTATTCGTGAATGATTTCCGTTTACCAACTGAAACTGAATGGGAAAGAGCGTCTCGTGGAGATTTGAACTTGTCTCAATACCCTTGGGGTGGTCCATACATCAGAAATGAGTCAGGTTGTTTCTTGGGTAACTTTAAACCAATGCGTGGTCGTTACTTCGAAGATGGTGGTTTCCACACTGTAAAAGTGTTTTCATACAACCCGAATGGATGGGGATTGTATTGTATGGCTGGAAACGTTTCAGAATGGTGTGAAACAGCTTACGACGAGTCTATGTATGAATTTTCTCATGACCTTAATACTGATTACCGTTATGATGCAATGGATTGGGATCCACCATCAATGAAACGAAAAGTATTACGAGGTGGTTCTTGGAAAGATGTTGGTTATTATTTAATGAACGCAACACGTACATTTGAATATCAAGACACTGCAAAATCTTATATTGGTTACAGAAATGTAATGACGCACTTAGGTCGAGGTGGAAGAGACTTTACGACTGAAGGTGGTGAGGAAATTCAAAGCGATATTCAACTTCGCTAAGAATAAATAAATGTTATACTATATTGTTTAAAACTAAAAAACAGAAAAACTATGAAACCAGGTAGTAAAGGATGGAAATTGTTTATGTCGAAGCTGTACGGATTTGGTGCAGCAATTGTAATCTTTGGTGCGATGTTTAAAATTCAGCACTGGCCAGGTGCTTCTGCCATGCTTGTTTTAGGTTTGAGTGTGGAAGCATTGATTTTCATCTTTTCAGCTTTTGAACCTATACACGAAGACCCACATTGGGAATTGGTATATCCTGAATTGGCATTAGGTCATTCTGATGAATTAGATCACGATCATCATCCTGAGAAAAAAAGTAAATCTGTTACTGAAGAGCTAGACAAAATGTTGGCTGAGGCAAATATTGAGAAGGAATTACTAGAGCGTTTAGGCGATGGAATGAGAACTCTGGGAGAAAATGCATCTCAAATGAACAAGGTTGCTGGTGCTGCCGCTGCCACTGATTCATATGTAAACAGTTTACAGTCAGCATCTGATAAAGTTTCTTCACTTTCTGAAGCTTATGAAAGAGCATCACTTTCAATTTCTGGTCTTACAGCCGATGCCGCTGAAGGTGAGTCTTTCGGTGAGCAAATGCAAAAAGTATCTAAGAATTTGTCGGCGTTAAATAATGTATATGAACTTCAATTAAAAGGTTCAAGTGCTCATTTGGAAGCAACTGAGAAATTCCAATCCCAAGTAACTGATATGATGGCTAATCTTTCGGCTTCAGTTGAAGATACAAGATTGTACAAAGAAAACATGGCGTTGTTGTCTCAAAACTTGACAGACCTAAACAACGTATACGGCAATATGTTGAAAGCTATGACAATAACAAAAGGTTAATTGTTACTTTTTGATTATTGAACATTAATTTATTGAAAACCAATAAAAATTAATTAATCATGGGAGGTGGAAAGGAAACCCCAAGACAGAAGATGGTCGGTATGATGTACTTAGTACTTACCGCACTACTTGCCTTAAATGTATCAAAATCAATTCTAGATGCCTTTGTTGCTATCGAAGAAAATATTCAAGTATCCAATGAGAATGAATATACTCGTGGTGAAGAGAAGAAGTCTTCATTGGCTGAAGTAGCTCAAGACCGATCTGCAAAAGATTTAGCTGTGAAAGCCGCTAAATTGATGAAGACAGTAGAGGAAATTGATAAAATGACAGCTGAGCGAATTAAGCTAATTGATGACATCAAGATGGAGATTCTTGAAACGTGTGGAGAAGATTTGAAAAAAGTTGGTACACCGGAAAGTATTATCTTCAAAGCTTATGATACGAAAGATCCGCTAAGACCTATTCGTATGCATCTTTCGCATGTTCAAAGTATGGACAAGTATGATGAACCAATGCACATTATCATTGGAGAAGATATAACCAATCCAACAGGTAAAGGTGTTGAATTGTGGAAATCATACAATGGATTTAGAAAAGATTTGACAGAGAAAATTGCAAGTTCATTCCCTGTGGAAGGTGGAGCTAAGAAGTTTTTCTTTAAAGCTCCGGAAATTAATAATTACAAAGACATGTTGGATTTGTCTCAGCAGGTAGACAAAGCAATAAAGGCATCCAATGTTAATATGGATGATCAAGAGGCAATTAAGAAAATTTACATTGCTTTGACTAAACAAGAACGTCATGAAGTTCATGAGGTTAAAAATGTCCACTGGATTGGAAAAACTTTCGACCATACACCAGTTGTTGCCGCAATTGCATCTCTTTCCGCAATGCAAAAAGAAGTTTTGACTGCGCGCGCTGATGCTGTTGCGTTGATTAGAAGTCGCGTTGGTGGAGGTGAATATTCTTTCAACAAGATAATGGCTTTGGCTTATGGTCCCGAAGTTGCAAATGCAGGAGATGAGTTGAATGTTGAAGTTTTAATGGCAGCTTTTGATTCTGATAAGCAACCTGAAGTTACTTACAACGGTTCGGTTGTAAAAGATGTAGCTGATGGTAAGGGTATCATTAAAACGAAAGCATCTTCTGGTTCAGAGATGATAATGAAAGGTACGATTACAATTAAAAATAAATCAGGTATTGGAAAAACATTGCCTTGGGAGAAAAAGATTACAATCATGAAACCTCAAGGTACAGTTGCACTTCCAGATATGCGCGTATTGTATCGAGGTTATGACAACGTAGTTGAAGCGGTTGCTTCGGGTTACGATCAAACGAATGCATCAGGTAGTGGTGTAACTCTTAAGAAGTCTGGAAATGTTTGGATTGGTACTCCAGGTGGAGGTAAGACATGTACAATAACAGTTTCAGGTAAAAGTTCAATCACGAACAAAAGTGTGAATCTTGGGACTTTTGAATTCCAAATTCAACCAATGCCTAAAGCGGAAATTTTCTGGGGTACTTATGCTGATGGAGATCAAGCCTCTTCGCGAACTGCAAAAATGCTTTATGCCAAGTATGGACCAGGTATTCCATTAACAAAAGCGAAGTTCCAAGTACAAAAATGGATTTTATCTGTTTCTGGTTCTGGAAAAACTTTCAGTGGAACTGGTAACACTTTGAGCGGAGATGCGTTAAAGATATTAGCGGCAGCGCCAAAAGGTTCAATTGCTACTTTCTCCTGTATCTATGCAGGTACAGGAACTGGAGGAAAACCTTCTACTGCGGCGATTAAATTGTAGTTTGTCTGATTTGGTTCGTGAATGATGACTAATATTAAATTGAATAAAATGAAAAACTTCTTTGTATGCGCTGTAATGTTCGCAAGTTTTAGCGGAGTGCACGCCCAGTTTGAAGAAATCAACGGTGGACCTGTGAACGTTCCTTCCGAAGGTGTAGTGGATGGAGTTTATATTCAAGAGCACATTCCAACCAAAAGACTTATTCCATACGAGTATGTTCGTGAAGCAGATGTTGTTTGGAGTAGAAGAGTATGGAGCTTTATTGATCTTCGTGAGAAAATCAATCATCCTTTGTATTTTCCTTTGGATAGTTACCAAGATACAGTTTGGGTGAAAAATGCTACAAGATGGAGTCTTTGGACGGTGATTAAGCACCATATTTTAAATGGAGATTTAACTGTATTTGAACCAAGAAATCCAGCTGATTTCTTCGAAGTATTACCTCCGGATGGTGACCAATTTAAATACCCTCTTCGTCCTCAACCAGGTTTGAATTACATTACAGACAAAACCTACCGAGATGCAGTAGATGGTTACTTGAATGTGTTAGGTGATAAGACATTTGAACCTGTGGCATCTAAATTAACAGGTGAAGACTCTGTGATAGTAGATCCGTTTACAGGCATGGAAACAACTGTAACAGAAGAAGTACAGAAGAAGGCTCGTATTCTTTCAGAGCATATTATTCAATATCGTTTGAAAGAGGATTGGTTCTTTGATAAAGAGAGATCTGTGTTGGATGTGCGTATTTTGGGTATAGCGCCAGTCATTTATGAAGGTGGTGCAGTTGATGGATATGCTGGTTCTAAAGAAGGTGGTAAATACAAAATTTTATTTTGGTTGTATTTTCCGCACTGTCGATTTGTGTTTAACAACTACTTTGTATACAATGATGCGAATGACGCTCAATGGATGAGTTTTGATGATTTATTCTGGAAAAGAAGATTCTCTAGCATTATGTACAAAGAGTCGAATGTTTACGATAGAAAAATTGAAAGTTACAGAACAGGTGTTGATGCTCTTTGGGAATCCGAAAAAATAAAGGAGGAAATAAGAATTGTTGAACATGATGTTTGGAGTTTCTAATTGTTGGCCCCGCTTTTAGCGGGGCTTTTTTTTGACTATTTGTTTCATTATAGACTACAAGCCTTAATTTTGTGTTATGCTTAATTTGGAACAGGTAGGTGTATTCCTTCCACAAGGATTTTTATTTCAGAATGTAAGTCTACAAATCAATAAAGGTGATAAAGTAGGATTAGTTGGTAAAAATGGCGCCGGAAAATCAACATTGTTAAAGTTGATTGATGGTAAAGATCGACCTTCGGAAGGTCGAATACACAAACCAAAAGATTGCACAGTTGGGTTTCTTTCGCAAGATATAAAATTAGATACTGAACAATCTGTTTTCAATTATATCTATTTATCTAATGTTCAGTTAACCTCCATAAGAACAAGAATTGAAGATATCAATAATGAGTTAACAACACGAGATGATTATGAATCTGAAGTTTATTTGGGCTTGTTGGATGAGCTGAATGATTTAAATCACCGTTTTCAATTACTTGATGGGTATCATTGGGAAGAGAAGATTAATGCTGCTTTGTCTGGTTTGGGATTTAATGCTAAAGAAGTGACAAATCCAATCAATACATTTTCTGGAGGTTGGAAAATGAGAGCAGAGCTAGCAAGAATTCTAGTGAATAATCCGGATATAATTATGTTGGATGAGCCAACCAATCATTTGGATATAATATCTATTGGTTGGTTAGAGCAATATTTGCAAAAGTTCGATGGAGCAGTTATTGTCATTTCTCACGATAGACTTTTTTTAGATAATGTAACCAAAAGAACATTGGAAATTGCTCAAGGAAAGATTTATGATTTCCCTTTTCCTTATAGTAAATATAAAATTGTTCGTGAAGAGGAATTAGAAAGATTAGAGTCAGCAAAGAAACAGCAAGATAAGGATATCAAACATACGGAAGAACTTATCAATAAATTCAGAGCGAAAAAAAATAAAGCTGCTTTTGCACAATCTCTCATAAAAAAACTTGAGAAGACAGATCGCATTGAGATTGAGAGAGACCAATTGGCAAAAATGAAAATAGGTTTTCCTTTGAGTCAGCAACCTGGAAAATGGGTTATGAATATAGATGGTTTGACAAAATGTTACGGCGAGAAGAAATTGTACAAAGATATTCACATTACTATTGGACGAGGTGAAAAGATAGCGTTACTTGGAGCAAATGGAGTTGGTAAATCAACTCTTTTAAAGCAAATGTTAGGTAAAATAGAAGGTGAGGGTGCGATTGAATTAGGACACAATGTTGAGGTCGCATATTTCGCTCAGAATCAAGCTGAATCTTTGGATCCTGGAAAGACAATCTTTGACACAGTAGATGAAGTTGCAAAGGGTGAGTTAAGAAGAGATTTAAGGTCAATTCTTGGTGCATTTCTTTTCAGTGGTGAGGATGTGGATAAGAAGGTTGGTGTTTTATCTGGTGGAGAACGCACAAGATTGGCTCTTTGTCAATTGTTATTGAGTCCGTCCAATTTTCTAATACTGGATGAACCAACGAATCATTTGGATATTCAAAGTAAAGAAGTGTTGAAGCGTGCCTTGCAAAGCTATGAGGGTACATTTATTGTAGTTTCTCACGATCGAGAATTTCTTGAAAATTTGACAAATAGAATTTGGGATATTGAAGATTTGAGTTTGAAAATTCATCATTTCGGTGTTCATGAATTTATGGCGCGAAAAATGAATTTGAATAATCCAGTTAAAGAGACTCAAGAAAAATCGAAGAAAATTGAAGTTGTCGAAAATCGAAACTATGAAGAGAACAAAGAATTAAAACGTAAAAAAAACCAATTAAATAATAGAATTAAAACAGTTGAAGACCGAATTTCAACTTTAGAACACGATTTAGAAGTTATTCAAAACGAATTAGTAGAGCTTGATTTTTCAAATGAACGAAGTAAAGAGTTACTGAATGAATTTGATATAAAAAAGAAAGAACTTGATAATTTAATGGAGAAATGGGAGCAAATAAGTGAGGAACTAATTTCTATGGATTAATTAGTACTGCGATTTTCTGCGATCTCTTTCGATTCTTTTTTGAACTTTATTATTTCGCTTAATTGATTTTTTGGCTGCTTTGGTTTGTCTTTTCCAGAATTCTTTGTAAGCTTTTTTTTGAGCTTTTAGTGCTTTTTTCGTTTGCTCAGCTCTTTGTTTTTTAAGGAGTTTAATTGCATCTTCAACGTTTGTAGGATTGGGATCAATTTCTTTTCTAGAACGGCAATTTGCAAGCAAGAGTATTGAAAGCAATAATAAACTGTAAATTAACGTTGAAGACTTCATACATTTGCAAAACGGCTGACGTTAATGAAATTACGATTTATTTTTATTGCACTCATGGTTTTTGTTTGGTCTTCCTGCAGGAAGAACAATAATAATCCAGTTCCGAGTATTCCTTTCGACATGACAATTGATATTAACTTGCCGAGTTATAGTTCATTAATAGGTGTTGGTGGTTGGACTTATGTTGCTGGAGGATCTAGAGGAATTATAATTTACAGAAGGGCGATTGATGAATTTGTGGCGTTCGATAGACATTCACCGGCTGATCAAGAAGGAATTTGTTCTCAACCATTAACTCCGGACTCAAGTAATTTCCTTCAATTAAATGACAGTTGTTCAGGCGCAAAATTCTCTTTGTACGATGGTTCGCCAATAAGTGGTTCAGAATATGGATTGAGACAATATCAAACAGTTTACAATGGCTCAAATCTTTTAAGGATCTATAATTAAACTGAAAATTATATTTTTGAAATAAAAAAAAATGGAAGAAATCAAGGTAACGATTATTGACCGAGAAGGGGTAGCTCACAATTTAGTTGGTCCAACAGATATGAATATGAACATCATGGAGCTTTGCAAGGCTTATGAATTACCTGTTTTAGGAGAATGTGGCGGAATGGCGATGTGCGCAACGTGTCAGTGTTACTTAGAGTCTGAGACAGAACTTCCAGAACAAAGTGATGCAGAATTGGATATGCTCGATCAGGCATTCTTTGTAAAATCAAACAGTAGATTGGGATGCCAAATTCATCTAAGTGATGAAATTGATGGTATCGTTTTACGTTTAGCCCCCGAGCATTAAAAAACGAAAGTCAATCCAATATTTGCGTTGATCACAGACCATGTTCGATGTCTTGAAACAGCATTAATCAATTCACCTGTAAATTGATCATTGCCAATATAACTTTCACTTAAAGTAGTTTTATTACTTCCTATATTCAGTGTGTACCGAACACCATAATTGAGCATTAAGCTTTTCGATAAGGGAGTTCTAACACTTAGAGCATAGAGTAAAACGTACTTTCGAATTGGTATTAATTTGTCGAAATTAATGGGGTCCGTATCCATTTTAGAATCTGAGTAATAAACCATTTCAGAGCTAGATAAGCTACTTGCATAATCGTATTTTGTTATTTTGTATAAGTAATCTTTTTCAATCACTTTAGAATTGGCAATTCCAAATCCAATTTGATGACCAATTCCCATTGGCAAAAGTGACTTTGACGATGCAAACTCAATCTTCGGTATAAAGGAAGTACTTACCACGTTTAATTTTTCATGCGCATTAATATAAGTACTAAAATCACTGGATAGAAAAAGGCTATTACTGCTTGGGTTAACATTTGAATAATCTTGCCCAATCTCAATAAGCAAGGCCATGTTTCTTTTTACTGCATAACCAATTGTGCCTCTGTATCCATAATTGAAAAGATCTCTTTTTTGAGTAAGAGTGTTTCCATCGGCTTCAAAAGGCAATGTACCGGTGATTTGCTTGCTCACGACGTTTGAGAAAAATGGGTAATTGGCTAATCCTTCAATTTGAATAATTGCCTTTTTACCATAATATCCGTTGTCTTTTTGTGATAAAAGTCCATTTGAAAGTCCAATAAAAAAAAGGAGTGCGAAAAGTATTTTCATAAGATTAATTATTGGAGGTTGAACTAAATTTTCTGAAAATGTCATACATGTGAGCACCTAATTGCATTTTTTTTGGTGCATCTTTGAAATAGTAATTAATACCATTTTCTATTGTTCCTTTTTCAAGATCTAAGATCAAAACGTTTAGTTCAGTATTACTTCCTGTGAGCACACCAACTGGAATATAGACGAGCAATGCTGGGTAAAAGAGAATCGATGAAAACACTCCACTGAATGAAATATTAGGGTAATAGGCATGTTCAACAAGCGAAAACATGACCTTTTTTGTTCCAAAATCGTTTTGAATACCCTTTAGCAATTGAAAATCTACAGGAAAAATATCTAATTCATCTTCTTGGGCTAATTGATCCAATAATGAAATGAGTGTACTTCTTTCATTATAACCCTGTGTTCCCCTTGTTTGCAAAGTTCTACTATCGATGTTATGGGTTGTAACGCCTGTAGATTTTGCCGCATCTTCAATGGCCAATGAAAAATTCGTCTCTAGTTTTTCTGATTTTATATTGTCGACTTGACCTCTTTTATAGCTGATAACCATTGGTTCTACCACAATAATTTCTTTTAAACCGATGCTATATTGCTCAGATTCTTTTTGACGATCGATTTTATTTTTTTCTCGTTTTGAAAGAGAATTATAAAGCTCTTCGTCCTTTAACTTTTGCTGTTCTTTTGCTTTTTGATTGTTGTATAATTCTAAAAATTCTGCTTCTCCTAATATATCAACAAGGCCATATAAGTAAAATTTGGTTGAATCAAAGTTCTGCGGGTTATCAGCATTCTTTTTGCTTTTAATACGATCATACTTTGAACCAGAATTGGTTTCTGTAGCAACAGATTTCAATGTGTCTTTTTTAGAACTCTCATAATCTTTAGCTGCTTCGAAAAATGTTTTTTTGGAAAAGTTTTCAATCTTAAATTTATCATTTTCAGCAAGATCCTTAATTAAATGTTGGTAAATAGCAGTGATTTCCTGATCATCAGGATATGCTTTGTGAAGATCATATACTTGACGGAGCGCCAATGTAATCATCCCGTCTCTGTTTAACTTCTTCAATAAATAATGGAGTGTTGCTGATTCACCTTCTAGCTCTGAAGTTTTATCCAATGCTTTTGCAGAAAGATTTTCAGCTTTGTAAAGCATAAGGTTTAACCAAACTTGCGATTTCATTCTTTTTAAGTAAATCGAATTAGGGAATTCTTTTTCTAAAATAAAAATGGAGTACATCGCATCACCATATTTTGCATCAAGAATGTCGGATCGAACACTTTCAAATCGCGCTATGTTTCGAACTTCAAGAAAAAGTTCCTCGCTTTGGAATTGCAAGGCATCACCCCAATTATTCAATGCGCCAATTTCCTTTTCTGCGGCTTCTTTTCGCTTTTTAATATTAGGATGCGAGCTATTCTCATCATCGTAATCTTCAATTGCCTTAATCTCATACATTTTCATTGGAAATAATGATTCGGGCACAAATATTTGATTTGTATTGAAATAGTTTTTTGGAAAAGCTAATTCATCAAAAGGTAAATAACTGTACATGAGAACATCAAAAGTGGAAAGTATTTCACTTTTTGCATATCCTGCAGCATGATATAAATCAATTCCTAAACTATCAGCTTCAAATTCATTTTCCTTGGAGTGCTGACTTAATTTATTGATTCTATCATAATTGCGCAAATCATTGCCAGTAGAAAGATCGAATGTTTCTAGCACATGTTTCTCTGTATAATGCGAAATTTCGTGCGCAAGAATATAGGCCAATTGAGCTTCACTTGTTAATTGAGCAATTAAACCTGTAGTCACGAAAACGATTCCTTGATCTGTACTGAAGGCATTTGCTGCGTTTGATTTAATTGTATAAAATCGAAGTTTAGATTTTAAATCAGCTTTTTTCCGAAGCAATTTATCAGCAACGCGATTGATGTATTTTGTTATTGGATCACCATAGATTACTAATCCCGAATGCAGAATTTCATCAATAGCATAATTGGTTCCTTCTAAAAATATTTTTTGCTGGGAACCTTTTAATTCGGTTCTGTCAGATTGCATACCCTCCTTGATCTTATCAAAGGTTTGCTTGGTGAAATCTTCAGGAATGTCGCCTGATGAGCGCAGGGTCATGTAGTTGTTGAAGTCAGTTTGTGCGGTATACTTGCCACTTAGTATCACTAAGGCAAAAAGTATTAGAAAATGTTTAGGCATAACTACTTTAAGTTTTTTGGAACAATACAAACTGGTATCGGTTCCATTTTATGTTTGTTGATCCGATTGAATGAACGATAAATGGATATTACTTCTTTTTGTCGTTCCGTTAACCTGGATTCTTCTCCTTTAAATTCCATTGCCCATTCTAATTCAGGGTAGGTTGCACCAAGTTGGTCCTCATCGGTTCTTCCATCGCCCCATAAACCATCAGTGGGTTTAGCAATTTGTATGTCATTGACAATTTCCAGGTGAGCTGCCAAGTCGAATACTTCTGTTTTTGTTAAATCAGCAATGGGACTTAAATCTACTCCACCATCACCGTATTTTGTGAAAAAACCAACTCCGAAATCTTCAATTTTATTTCCTGTACCTGCAACTAAGCATCTATTTTGTTGGGCAATCGCGTAAAGCGTTGTCATGCGAATACGTGCTCTTGAATTTGCCATAGACAAGGCATTTTCTGCGATATCATTCGGCATTGTTTCTTCAAATAAACCAAACAGTTTTGTTAAGTCAATTTCCAATGAAGAAACGTTTTTAAAGCGTGTTTTGAGATCTTCAATATGCTTAAATCCTCTGTCGTATTCTGATTGACTTTGTCGGATGGGCATATTAACTAAAATTGTTTTCTTATCAGTTAACGCGCAGAGTGCAGATGTTACAGCGGAATCAATACCACCTGAAATACCAACAACGAATCCATCCATTCTAGCATCGTTGCAATAATTGCTGAGCCATGAAACGATGTGATTTGATACTGATAATGAATTCAAAATAGTCAGGAATAAAATTTTAGAAAAGAATTGAGACCTTCATCATTAATTGACTTTGTCTTGCCTTGATTGGCGAGTAAGAATCGTTTCCAGTGCCATTGTTTATTCCACTTTGAAACAATGAAAGTTTGTCTGAATCGGCAGATCGCTCCCAATAGAGTGGAGTGATACCATAATAATAACCTAACTCACCAACAAGCGATGTGCTTCCAGAGAAATTCCATTCAGCTCCTCCAGCGATTCCAATTGCACCTTTGTAGAAAAGCATATTACTTTTCGTGGTCATATTGGCTTTGTCAGTTATTACAGGGATATCAGTTGTTAGAGAACCAGACTTATACTCGTTACCTCTATCAAAGCTTTCAGTCTTTAAAAGAAAACTATTTCTTAAACCAAATTTTCCAAAGTAACGAAAATACCCAATGAATTTTGTTCTAAACAAGAGCATAGTTGGAATGCTTAAATAGATCGATTTATCTGTTCTTGTATCCAATTGCAATATCCCATAGTTCTTCGAAGCATCATAATCTCCTTTTCGGATAATCTCTTTGTCTGTGAATCGGTAAAAAATCGTATCGTTTGCTTGGAACCGTGTATTGCTGAAATCAAACTCTAAACCGGTGCAAAATCCAATTGTTTCAGTAAAATTGAAATTGAAATTCATACCCACAGATAGATCGGTACCTGCGCCATTGGTACTGAAATAATCAGTTTTCATTTCTTGAAAATTAAGTCCACTTCCAACGATAAGGCCTGCTTGAACTTTTTTAGTTGCTGCTTCTTGTGAAAAAACAAATTGTCCCAAGATTAGACATAGAAGAGTAAAAAGTAAATTTTTCATTTTTAAGTTTCGCTGTTGCAATGAATATTTGTCAATTTAAATCTGAGTATTTGATTACTTTTGACATGCAATATTAGCGAATAAAAATGAGTCTAAAAAGCATAGTTGGGTTACTCTTGTTATCGGTTTTAATGTGCTCTTGTAGTAATGATCCATTAGAGGTAGATGTAACCAACCAAAAAACAGGAATTCTTTTCACCAATCTTGATTCGTTGTTTGTGCACACAGCACCGAATGACCTTTCTTCAATGCACCGCAAAAATCTTACTGAACTTGGTGAGATTTATGAGTATGAATTGGGTTATTGCCTGCAATTAAGAAATGATTCGGATACCGCTTTTAAGAGGGGATTGGGACAGTTTTTATCAGAACCATATATTCAGCGATTGGAGCGAAGAATTTACGAAAAAACAGGTGTTTTAAAAAGTGAAAAGAAAGCAATAGATGAAGGTTTTAAGTATCTCAAAGCGCATTTTAGTAAAGGCAAGTTGCCGAAGCATGTTGTTTTCATGAATTCTTTATTTGCATCGAGTGTCTTTTCAACTGAACTAGAAATAGGTGTTGGTTTGGAGCGTTATCTTGGAATGGAAACGGATGTAATTAAGGAGTTGCCTTACCAAGATTTTCCTGATTGGCAAAAGGAAGGGATGGATAAAACATATATTCCTCGTGATGTTTTGGCTTCATGGATTGAAACCCATTATGCAGAAGAAGTGGATGGCAATCTTGCTGAGAAAATAGTACGTTGGGGAAAGGTCTTGTATCTTACTCAAGCAGCATTTCCGGACAAAGATCCAGCCTATGTTTTGCGCTATTCTCAAAGGGATTATGATTGGGCGATAGAAAATGAATATGCGCTTTGGAAATACTTAGTTGATGAGAAAATGTTATTCAAAATAGATGAATTAAACACAAAAAACTTATTGGGTGATGGACCTTTTACACCTGGATTACCTGAAAAAGGACCAGATCGATTAGGGCAATTTCTTGGTTATAGAATGATCCTGAAATACATGGAGATTAACAATGTTTCATTAGAAGAACTTTTAAAAACGACGTATTCTGATATTTTAGTAGAATACGAAATTGATTGAGGATGGAAGATAAAATTGTGAAAACATCAGAAATAATGGTGAAGGTAGGTCTAAATGAAAACAATCTACCGGTTGCTATGCGTTGGTCAGCGCAAGATGGAAATGTGGAAGAAGCGCCAGCAAAAGCTATGCTGCTTTCTTTATGGGATGCACAAAACAATAACACGATGAAAATTGATCTTTGGACAAAAGACATGTCTGTAGAGGAGATGAAGCAATTTTTTCATCAAACATTATTGACAATGGCGGACACCTTTGAAAGAGCAACAGGAGAGCACTTGATTACAGAAGATTTAAGAGATTATTGCTATCATTTTGCCGATAAAATGCAGATTTTACCTGAAAAATAATGAATTCAGGTATCCTTAAAAAAATGCGTACAGAACTGAACGAACCTGTTCAGTATTCGCTTCAATTGAATGAAAAATTGTTCATGAATGACTTTTTGGGCAAAGAAATCAAATTGGAATGGGATGGTCGAATAATTTGCTGTTCCTGCGGAATTCAAACAAAAAAATCATTTGGTGAAGGGTTTTGCTACAATTGTTTTGTAAAAGCACCTGAAGCATCTGAATGTATTATTCGTCCTGAATTATGCCGTGCACACTTGGGTGAAGGGAGAGATATTGTTTGGGAACAGCAACATCATAATGTTCCTCATGTAGTATACCTGGCTGCATCCGACATTGTAAAAGTTGGTGTTACGCGTTCCACGCAGATTCCAACACGTTGGATTGATCAAGGTGCTTCAGCAGCAATTCGATTGGCAGAAACCCCTAATCGTTTTGAAGCGGGTATATTGGAGGTGGCGCTGAAATCTTTTTTTTCTGATAAAACAAATTGGCAACGGATGCTGAAAAATGAAGTTGATTCATCAATTGATTTAGTTCAGGAAAAGTGGGAGCTTCATGATCAGCTGCCTTCAGATCTTACTTCATATTTTTCAGAAAATGACGAGGTTATTTCATTGAACTATCCAGTACTTGCTTATCCTGCTAAGGTTGTAAGTCTTAGTTTTGATAAAGAACCTATTGTTGCAGGAGTATTAAAAGGAATTAAAGGTCAATACTTGATTTTTGACAATGATAAAGTGTTCAACATACGAAAACACAGTGGTTATTCCATAGAATTGACTTCTTTGTAAAATATTAAAATGGGTAAAGACAAATTACGACGATTTGAATTGATGAAAGATTTTGCAAATGTCTTTCAGCCAACTATTTCTGAACCATTTCCATTAAAAGGGAAGTGGCGAAAGGAATATTTCAAAAATGAGAACCCAATCATTTTGGAATTAGGTTGTGGGAAAGGAGAATATTCTGTTGGTTTAGCGAATCATTTTCCCAATAAGAATTTTATTGGTGTTGATATTAAAGGTGCAAGGATGTTTATAGGAGCTAAAGAGGCTTTAGCGAACAAAATGAATAATGTTGCTTTTATCCGCTCAAAAATAGATTTTATCTGTGATTATTTTGACAAGGATGAAGTGGATGAAATATGGTTGACATTTTCTGACCCACAGCCCAAAAAACCGCGTAAAAGATTGACTTCACCAATATTTATCGAGCGTTACAGAAATATTCTTAAGAAGGATGGTATTGTTCATATGAAAACAGATTCCGATATTTTGTTTGAATATACGGAGGAACAAATCCAAGAGCAAAACTATCCATGTATCGAACTGACTTGGGATTTGTATGGAAGTTTACCAGAAACGATTGACCCGCAAACTAGAGAGATCTTTCATATAAAGACACATTACGAAAAGCTATTTACAGCTAAAGGAAGTGTCATTAAATATTGCAAGTTTAAAATACAGTGAATTTTCGAAGGATATTTTTTAACACTTTAATTGGTTAAAGTGTCAAAACTTAATTTGAATTTTAACTTCAAAGAATTTTAAATATCCAATTTTGTAATACAATTATTTGGCTATGAATTTAAGTGAACTGGAACTCGAACGCGAAAAGTGGGTAGAGAACCTTAAATATGCAGCAATTATTCAGCGATCTCTACTTCCAAAAAAGAGACATCTTGATCGCGTTTTCAATGAACATGCCTTAATTTATGAGCCTTTAGAATACGTATCCGGTGATTTTTATTGGGTAGCGAAAAGAGATTATTTCGAATACATAGCCGTTGGTGATTGCACTGGACATGGTGTTCCTGCAGCAATGCTTTCCGTTTTTGTGCTAAATATACTAGAGTATTTGGTCATGAATAAAGGATTGATTAATACATCTGAGATTCTCAAAGA